>ERZ773193.279-NODE-279-length-83960-cov-9.184375_pt1 | contig 83960 bp, 72 predicted proteins | sample MGYA00511110_ERZ773193 | MGnify/ENA primary metagenome ERZ773193 (study PRJEB29015, sample SAMEA2737784) | human gut metagenome | biome: human gut; feature: human-associated habitat; material: faeces | place: China | collected 2012 ... | reverse complement strand
ACTTCAGGGTGGAGATTCACAGACAATGGATTATAAGGGTGCAATCCTTACAAATACTTGTTCTACATCTCAGGATATGGTTGAAATCTACTTTGTAGATGAGGAAGAGGAAGTCTAATCTTTACAACCAAAACATATTTAGAAGAGTGGTTTCCCCACTCTTCTATTATATTTAAGGAGATGAATAAATGAATAAGAATGATTTAAGGACGTGTTGTGTTTGCCATAGGGAGTATTCATTTTGTCCAGTTTGTAATTCAGAAGACAGATTAAAACCCACTTGGCATTTTGCATATTGTAGTGAGAATTGTAGAGATATCTACAATATTACTTCTTCTTTTGAAAATGGGAAAATGACTGATATTGAAGCAAAAACAAAATTAGAAAAGTTGGATTTAAGTGAAAAGGATAATTTTGGTGAAAGTTATCAAAAATCTATCGCTTCTATTTTGAAGGCAAAAACACAGGTTATTAAAAAAGAAAATAAAAAGACAGAAGTTAAATCTGTTAAAAAGGATATTATTACAAAAGTCGAAAACGAGGCTAAAAGTGATTTTGAACAGTGATTTTGAAAACTCTTATAGGGGAATATAACATTACTGTTTAATGCTATATTCCCCTATTTTTTACGAATATTGTATGGAATGAAAGGATAATATGGTTAAAACAAATTTAAAACCAAGGGATTATTTACCACATGAAGCGGTTAGAATTGTTAATCCCAAACAGTCTCTTCTTTATATAAAAAATGGTGTGTATCCTATAGACATGTATGCAAGTATTGTATTGATGAAAAAACAAATAATTCAATTCTTGCAATGGTGTTCCTTAAGGAAGATACATCCGAAGTATATAAAAAATGGTGTAATTACGAATTGGATTAGGTGGTGATTAAATGTTCTTAGATAATGCTTCGACCACTCCATTAACACCACAAGTCAAACAATACATAATCGACTTATTAGACCAGTTCTATAATCCATCGTCAATGTATCAATCTGGTGTTAATGCAAAACAAATAATTACCACAGCACGAAACAATGTCGCTAAATTTATTAATGCAAATCCAGAAGATATTATTTTTACGTCAGGCGGTTCAGCTTCTAATAATCTTGTAATCAGAGGATATTTTGGTGGTATTATAAATTATTTTATGATGTACTCTCCTATTTCGCACAAATCAATGATTAAATGTATTGAAAGTTGTATTCACCCTCATCAATGTCAAGCAATTCCTATTGATAAACAAGGATTTTTTAATTTAAAAGATTTTGAACTTTGGTTAAAAAATCATTGTAATACTTATAAATTGTTAGTTGCACTGGATTATGCAAATTCAGAAATTGGGACAATTCAAGATGTTAAAAAAATAATAGAAATAACTCATAAATATAATGGAGTTGTTTATCTTGATTGTACTGGATCTATCGGTCAAATAACCCTAGACGTAAAAGCCTTAGATGTTGATATGGTTGGATTTTCAGCACATAAATTAGGAGCTTTAAAGGGTACGGGTGTCTTATATAAAAAAGCAAATATTCATCTTAAGCCGCTTATATATGGGTCGCAAGAACAAGGATTATTTGCTGGTACTGAAAATGTAATAGGTATAGCTGCACTTGGCAAAGCGATTGAGAATTATGATTACTCTTCTATTACATCTAAGAATCGTGATTATATTTATGACTATATAAAGAATAATATACCTGATACATATTTAGTTGGCGCTGATTTAAAGCATAGATTGCCACATAATTTATATATATGTTTTAAAGGAATACAGGGTGAATCGTTAATGATATTACTTGATATGAACGGATATCAAGTATCGACTGGTTCAGCATGTACAAGCGGAGATCTTACACCATCTTCTACTTTATTGGCTATTGGAATGAACAAAGAAGATATAAATAGTTGTATTCGTATTACATTGAGTAGTAAAGAAGGGATTTCTGAATTAAATAAGTTTTGTATAACATTAAAGAGATGTGTAGAAACATTGAGAGATTTGAATAAAGTATAATATAAGGAGGATTAAAATTATGACAGATTTATCATTTTTAACAAATTTTGCAGTACCTATAATTGTGGGCATTTGCTTATGCATAGGCTATGTATTAAAAAATATTGTAACAACAGACGTAATCAATAAATATATTCCAGCAATTATGGGTATACTCGGTGTAGTACTTAATGTATGGATAAATATGGCTTTTACACCTGAAATATTACTTGGTGGTCTTGTCTCTGGTCTTGCTTCTACAGGTTTATATGAAGCATTCAAGAATTTTTTGAAGAAGTAAGAAGGGATGGTACATATGAGTGGGATCTATAGAAAAACTTGCACAAATTGATTATTTATTAGTCATTCTTGGGTTCTTTGCCATCTTATTTGCAGCCAAGGAAATTATTGAAATATTTAGTTATTTTAAGAAGAAACTTAGATTGAAAACAGGTATTGACGAAGATAAAGAAACTGTTGAAAATCGTATTAAAACGCTTGAAAAACACGACAATTGGCAGTATCAGGAAATTTTAAAAATATCTAAAGGTATAGATGATATTAAAAAGTCTTTAGATATAAATGAAAAAGAAACTAATCAGAGAATTATCGTGCAATATGGTGCTGAACTTTATAATCTACATAGTAAATTTATGGCACAAAAATATATTACAAGAGCAGGATTAGAAACATTCCAATTATTAGCAGACACATATATTGCTTGTGGTGGCAATCACTCAATTAAAGGAAAAATAATTCCTGAAGTAATGGCTTTGCCAATTAAAGAAGATTAAATTTCTACCACAGTAGAAAAATTTCAATGTATAATTTCTGTATGAACAATAATAATTTACATATATTAACCTTATGAACAATAAATTGTGGTATTACAGAAATCAAAAACATATGACATTGCAAGAATTATCAAGACGAAGCGGTTTATCGGTTGCAGCTCTTAATAAAATTGAAAATGGGAACACAAAGGATATACTTCTTACAAATGCTGTTGTTCTTTCTCGTATACTTGATGTTGATATATATGAGTTATTTTGTATCGAAAATTAAGGAAGGAAGAATGAGTATGGGAAGAATGTTTTATAACCTAATATGTGAAGAAATATGTATAACAGGAGGCAAAGTTATACATATTGACACTAATGTTGGTTCATTAGAAGAAGCACATAAAATAGTAACCGAAAATGTTAATAAATATCCAAATGGAAAATGGGAATTATATCCTATGCAATTAGCAGTGTAAACAACAATTAAATATTATTAGAAAGAAAGAGTGATTTCATTACGGGATCACTCTTTTATTATAAGAAAGAAACTCACACAGTTCATAGTAGATTTTATAAGAAAAGAAACTTTATGAGAGTTCGATCCTGACTACAAAATGAACAAATGGCTACCTATTAGGTAGACTGCGATAGTGCTGACAAACGTATTCAATTCTTCCAAATCTTCTACGTTTATACTCATGCACATAAACACAATATTTCTCAGTTGGAAATAACATAGATTTCACCTGACCTTTCTCGGTGATTACCGATATGAACTGGTGAGTTTCATAATGATGATTATAACACATTTAAAGTGTCTTTACTACTATCTAGCCATGTAGTAAGGGCATTTTTTATTTAAATGGGGAGTGTGTGGCTAGACCACTCTCCTACCCTTAAATAGAAAGGAATGAATACTTATAGCAAAAAATATAGGTAAAGTTTTTGAACAGAATTTCAAAAATTCATGTCCAAACGATGTTTTAATGTATAGACCACCTGATGCAGCTCAATCATTTGATATGAGTTCGAAGCTAAGATTTAGTCAACATAGCCCATGTGACTTTATGATTTTTAGCGGTGATAGAAATACATTTTGGACATTGGAACTAAAGAGTTTTGAAGGTTCTTGCTCGTTTGAACGAACTAAAGAAGATAAAGGAATTATACACTACTATCAGGTGGAATCATTAATGAAGTTTTCTACTTATAAAAATGTTTGTAGTGGATTTGTTTTAGATTTTAGAAAAACAGGCAATACATATTTTCTTATGATAGACGAATGGGATAATTTAATAAATTCTATATCTAAGAAAAGTTTCAATGAAGATGATTTATTGAAATATTGTAACCCAATATTGATTAATAAGAAAAAATTAAAAGTGAATTATCGTTATGATATTAATACTTTTCTTAACGATACAAGATTATAAAGGAGAATAATATAATATGAAGAAAACAATGAAGCTTTACGAAGCAACAAATATATATGAGATAACAAAGGGTATTATAGAGAATAAAGACTCTAACATTACATCTCTTTCTAAATTTAAGCTTCTTGGTATAATAAGAAGTTTCTCTGGCATCTATACAGACTATGATCAGACAAGACAGGATCTTGTTAAGAAATATGGTGAACCAGTTCTTGATAAGGAAGGCAACAAGACAGGAAATATAGAAATCAAGAAAGATTCCGAAAATATGGATAAGTTTGTTGAAGAGATGAACGTACTCAGAAATCAGAATATTGATGTTGAATTTACTTCAATGACCGTTGATGAATTGTTTAGTTTAGGACTTAGTGCAGAATTATATGCTATATTTGTGCCTATCGTAGAAGAATAATTTATAAAGGAGAAAAAGGAATATGAATAAGATAACAGTTAAAGAATTTGTTGAAGGATACAATAAGTGTGTAGATTCATTAAAAAAAAGATATATACAGGAGAAGCTAGAAATTATATCTTATTTACCTGTAAACATTAAAGACGCTATTGCAATAGTCATTACAGATAGAACTATGTTTGAACAGGAAAAATATACAGATGAAAATGGTGAAACTAAGTTCCGCAAGACTGATAATATACATATTAATTCATTCGTTCAGTATATGCTTTTTGTTAGAGAAGTTATTGAAAAATATACAAATCTTATTTGCAGCGATGATACTAATTTTATGACAGATTATGACTTATTAAAGTCTTGTGGGTTACTCGATAAATTAATGATTGGTGAAATTGTAGATAAGAAAGAAATTCCACCACTTATTCCTATAAGCGAGATATCTGAAATAAGAACTCTTATTGATATGCACAAGTCTGATATTATGCAGAATATGTATGAAGCACACGCATATGTTAGTCGTCAGGTCGAAAGATTTGGGACTTTAATTAATACTCTTGTTGAACCTTTCATGGAAGCTGTGCAGGATAAAATTGCAGATATTCCACAAAAAGATGTACAGAAGGTCGTTGAATTTGCAAAAGCTGGCAGCTTTAAGGAAGTGGAATAATGATATGTGGAATATTATACGGACTTTTATGCGGACGGATTCTTTCATGGTTCAATGTTGATAATATTTGTATTAAAGCCTTACAACCATTTATCTCATTTGAATTAACTACTGCACACTATTATTTTGTGTTTGGACTGGTTGGTATGATATATGGAATAATACATAATTAATAAAAGAAAAATAGCACCGTATTTCTACGATGCTATTTTCCTATCAATGCTCCATCTTCTCCTGTAAAAAACAATTTTATTTTTGAGAAGCACAATTAGCCAAATTGTGTCCATTAGATAAGGTTTATGGAATTCTTATTTTGCTCATTGTTAATTATATACACTATATATAGTATTTGTCAAGATAAATACTTTCTCTACTTGTTTTATTATACCTCAAGAACTTATGTAAATATAGGATTTTGTAATTATAATTTTGTGTAGAAAAAGGTGGCTGGTCTTCTTCCCGTTCTATTTAATTCATAATCCAAGTAGATACTCATATTTATTACAATATGATTATAAAATCATATTATTTTTTGTTATTATCTTTATCTCTGTAGACTGTATATACAAATCCTAAGACTGTAACACAGGCAGAAACTATTGAGCAAAATGTTTCCATTTTTAGTTTCTCCTTATCTACCTATATTTACCACAGATATTAATATAATAGCATATATTCCTTTATTTAGGAAGTGTAATTTTAGGCTCTATGCGTATCACAGCGTATAGAGCTTTTCTTATGGAGAGTGGTGATACTGCTCTCCTATTTTAGTGAATAAATAGTGAAAATTTTGGAGGTGATGAAATGGCAAAAAATATATATGCGGATTTTAAAAAGAAGTTAGACAGAATTGAAAATCATATTGCAGAAGAAGTTGCGCCACAAGCAAATGAACTGCTAAAAGAATCTGTCAGATATTCATTGATAGATTGGTACAACGACTATACTCCACAGTCATATGAAAGAACATATAACTTTATGAAAATTCTTGATTCTACAAAAACAAGAGGCAAAGGAAACGTCCTTCATTTTTCAGTAGATTCAGGTGCAATGGATAATTATATCGGTTGGGCTGGATATGGTTGGGGAAATACCTATGATGCGCCAAGAGAAGACGGAAAATATTCTAATAAAAAAGGTAATCATCAGAAATTAAATGCCAGCCTTGCATTTGATTATATGTTTATGAATGGCGAACATGGTCATGGTCATTGGATGATGCATAGATCCATCCCTCCATATATGTATGTAGAACGAGACATTGAAAGTGGATTTGGTGGTCGTTTAGATAAAATTATAAATAAAAAAGTTGACGAAATTTTAAGAAAGTGAGGAAATTAAATGCCAGGAACATACAAATATAGCATGGAGATTGAATCTAATGTAAAACAGTTACTTTCTGATATGAAAGAAGCACAAGATAGATTAGATACTCTTGAAGGCAAAGAATATAAAATCAAATTAAATGTCGATGAAAAGAAACTTGGAAATGTAATTTCCAATCTCGAAAAAATGCTTGACTCTCTTGGTAAGGGAACAGGTGATTTTAAACAGTTCGAGAATTTATCAAAAGAGTTATCAAGTATTGTATCCGAAGTACAAAGTTTAAGTAAGGCTTTTGGTAAAGTAGATGATTCTGGTACGAAGACACTACTCTCTTCTATCCAGAATATTGATAAGTCACTTGCTGAACTGAGTCAGAATATTCTCAACGTTAATAAAAACATGAGCAACATGGGTGGCAATACGAGTGGTACTGTCAAACAAGTGGAGAATATTAGTAATGCATATCAAGATGCTGCTAAAGAAGCTGAGAAGTTGGCTGACGCACAGAGTAAGATTAGACAGAAAACGAATATTTCATTGGGTGATTCTTCTACTACTTCTGCTAATGCGGAGATTAAAGCCAACTCAGAAGTTATTGCATCTATAGAAAAAAAGAAACAAGAACTTGCATCTTATGAGTTTAAACTTGAAGAAACAAGATATGAAATTGAAAAACTATCCAAAGCTGAAAACGAAGCATATGGATTCAAAAAAGCTTATTCTAATATGAATGATAAGTATATCAATTCACGAAAGGAATCACTATACAATTCAATTTTTGGTACTGATAAATCTAAAGGGCAAGGTTCTATGAAGTACCAAACAATGAATTTTGGCGGCAATGTTGAAAAGGGATATGCTGCGTGGCGTGAAGAACTTGAGCGATTAGGATATACTTTAAGTGAATTAAGAAAAACAAATATTGGTGTTGAAGCAGATATTATTCCTATAGACGGTAGGGCGATTACAAATGCTGAAGAGTTTAGAAAAGTCTTATTCGGAATAACTTCTGTTCCATCTGATAATATTAAAGTATTAAATCAACAAATTTCTGAATTAGAATCTAAGATATCTTCTCTCAAATCTGAAATTTCATCTTTAGAGTCTGTTTCTAATAATCCAAAGAAAGACGCATTTCCTAATGCTAATTCTACTGCTTCTGTTGAGAAAATTGCCGATGGATTCAAAGAAGTTAAACAAAATACAGAACAGGCAACAGAAGCCACAGAAAAATATCAGCGAGTTTTATCACAGGTTGGCGAATTTGGTGTTGATGCAAAAGTTAGTGCTATGTATCAGCGAAATGATGGTCAGTTAGAGTCTGTATCTTGGAAAGCAAAACGTGACGATCAAGGTCAAATTCTCTATGATAAGAATGGAAATATTGATTATGATTTTAATTCAACTGTTATATCAAAATATGAACAGTTAGAGAAAATTATCACTACTGCCGACAATAAACTTCTTGATTTACAGAAGTCCCTTAAAGATACTCAGAATTTAAATTCTAATGCTTCTACCAAAAATATTGAAGAACAAATTCAATATCAAAAAGACTATATTCAACTTCTTGAACAGACTGTAAAAGCAATTTCTCAACAAGACGAATACTTATTATATGAACAACAGATTATTGATGCAAGAGCAAAAGCTGAAAAAGAATATAATCTTAATCAAGGTACTAAATCAGATATTTCTAATGCTAAACAATTAGCTTCTGACGAGCAGAAACGACAGAAATCTATTGAGCAGACAAATCGTTTATTAAACAAGCAACAGATTATTATTGATGGTATTGAAAAGTCTTATAGTAAAGCTGCAAATAATGATTTAGATAAAGCTGTGAACTCTCAGTCAGATTTGGCAGAGTTAGAGAAAAAGAAAAATCTTATTCAGTTTTTACTTAATGGATTAAAAAATGAGGATAGAAATTCTTCTAACGAGAAAGAATTTTTACAAGTTGAAAAGTTAATTGCTGAATATAAACAGCTTGCAAAAGATAAACTTAAAGCTAATAATTCTTCAAAACAAGAACTCGGTGGACAGGAATTAGATGTTTTGCTTGCAAATCAAGTAACACAGTACAACAAGCTTATCTCTCAGTCTGAAAAATATGGTGACGCAACAAAAGAAATCACAAATGAACTTAAAGTTCAACGTGATTTAATTGCTGAACAGGATAAAAATGGTGTCTATGTTGCTCGTTCCAAAAAGGCTGATGGTAGTGAAATTACTGCAAATGATTATTATAATGCTAGAGATAATTATAAGATTAGTAAGTCTATTTTTTCGTCATATGAAACTGTAAGAAAAGAAGCATCCGAATTACAAGCAATTGCAGAAGCAAAGAAAAAATCAAGACAACTAGATAAAGAAGCTACTCAAAATTCTGTTGATAATGCACTAAAAGATCAATTAACTGCTTGGAAAAGCATTCTGTCTATTCGTGAAAAGATTAATAGTACGTCTGATGTACATGAAATCGAAGTTCTCAAACAAGTAAAAAGTGAATATCAGCAAAATTATATTGAGGCAGATAAAATATTAAAAACTAATTCTGATCTTTATGATAAAGAAACACAACTTGCAAAATTGGAACAAATTCGCATTGAGGTAAATAATAAAATTACAAGTTCGCAAGAGAAGCAGATATCTTCTTATGAGAATAAATTATCTACTTATCAAGCTAAGAAAGATACTTATGATGCCACTATCGCAAGATTTAATGATGGCGGTTGGACAAGTGATACATATTTAAAAAATGTGCAAGCCGTTAAGGATGCGGTTAAAAAGTATGAAGATTTACTTAGTGATATTAAAGCTAAAGGCGGTATTGCAAGTGAAGAGGATATTCAGAATTTAAAAGAATATGAGTCTAAAATCAAAGATACTATCGCTACTGTTACTAATATGTCGGCTGCTGAGAAGGGATATAACTTTGTATCGGCTCAAAAAGAATTAGATAAGATTCATAAGCTTCTCAATGAAAATAGTAAGATGTCTTCTGAAGCAAAGAATAAGATTAGAGCTTACTATGCTGAGATCGAAAGCGGTAATCCTAGCATGAGTTTGGACAGAATTCATGGCGAGATTATGAAGATTTACAATGCTGAAGTTGAAGCTGGTCGTGCTGGCAGAAGTTTCTTTGATACATTAAAGAATAGTGGATTCCATCAATTAGCTGCTCAGATGGCAGGTATGTTTGGTGTGTATGATGTTATTAATCTTGGAAAACAGGCTTTCAGCACGGTAAAAGAACTTGATTATGCTTTAGTTGATTTAAAGAAAACTACAGCAATGAACTCATCTGAACTTGAACAGTTTTACTATGACTCTAATGATGTTGCAAAACAAATGGGTGTAACAACCAAAGAAATCATAGATCAAGCAAGTAGTTGGAGTCGTCTTGGATACAATTCAAAACAAGCTGCTACTGAAATGGCTAAGTTAAGTTCGCAATTTGCTTTAATTTCTCCTGGTATGGATACCACAACATCGCAAGAAGGACTCGTCAGCATCATGAAGGCGTGGGATATCGGATATCAAGATGTTAAATCTCAGATAATGGATGATATAAATGCACTTGGCAATGCGATGGCTGAAGACAATCAAGATATAGTAGAAGGTATGGAACGTTCCGCTGCTGCACTTGCCGCTGTTGGAACTTCTACAAAAGATGCTTTTGCTTTATTTTCAGGTATACAAGAAGTCCTTCAGAACTCAGAAAAAAGTGGCACGTCCCTCAGAAGCGTTGCTCTAAGGCTACGTTCGTTTGATGAATCTACAGAAGAATATTCTTCTGATTTAGCAAATATTACAGGCGAATTAGCTGATTTAACAAAAACTGCTGAACATGCTCAAGGCGTATCTGTTTTTAAACCTGGTTCTACAACAGAGTTTAAGAGTTTAGTAGATTATTTTAGAGAAATTGCCGACATCTGGGATGAGATGTCACAAAAACAGCAGAATGATTTCCTTCTTAAAGCTTTTGGTCGTACACAGGCTCAAGCTGGTGCTGCTCTTATTCAGAACTTTAAAGGTGTTGAGAAAGCCCTTGATGTTATGGATAATGCTGCTGGCAGTGCAGACAAAGAAATGGAAACAGCAAAACAGTCAATTACCTACAAGCTTAATGAATTAAAACAAACTTGGGTTGGAACTGTTCAGGATATTGCCAATAGAAAAGATTTGTCACTCATAATGAGTGGTTTAATTGGTGTATCAAAAGGATTGGGTTTCGTAATTGGTAAATTAGGATTAATTCCTTCTGTTATTGCACCAATTGCAGCTATTCTTGGTAAAGGTAAATCAACACAACGATTTTGCCCTATATGGTAGTGATACCATATTGCAATCGCCAAGTAAAATAAAGATGGGTGTCAAAATATATTGTCGAGGATTGTATAATTAACATCATGCAAAAGTATATGATAGAGAATATTATATATGATAGAGTTGAAAAACAGGAAAAGTTGATGTTTGTTCATATGCTAACCAATAATGCTAAGTGGACAGTATGATAAAATAGGCATTATTATACGAGATTACATGTTCGCAGCCAAGCGAAAGGAATATGGAAAATTCCCCTCCTACTCTTTGAGAGGACGAAGGTTCAACGACTGGAAGGCACGATATCTCTATGAGATATGGAAGTACAGTCTGGTTTCTATTATATAAACATAATAGTCTATGCTCGTTGGTAATCAGACCAGCTAAAGAAGTAGTATAGAATGAATATTGAATATAATTAATTGATTTGATGTACACTGCGATTTCGGAATTCAGCAATGTACTTGAGTGTGTGTTTAACTCAACTAGAAAATTCCAAAAAAATAAAACTTATAAAAAGAGAATAGCATAATAGGACTGTCGTGAGACAGCCCTACCAATGGAATAAAAGGAAATATGAATACAGCATATACAAGAAGATATTATAACATCATATTAGTGATGTCTTTTACTTTACTATCAGAAAGTTCAGTATGTTTACAAATCATGTTTGCGATAATGACTTTTCCTAAAATGGAACGTAAATTATACTTACCACTTCCGATAATACCTGTTAAAAAGTTTAACATGTCTCGCCTCCCTTCTCTATAGAATAGAAATATAAATTAGGGAAATATGTGCCCAGAAAGGGCAGATTCATTTTTTCCGAATGCCATAAAAATAGACATTGGAACAACCTTCGATTATAGAGTGTTATGGCACACATCTATGTTGTTTCTCCAATGTCTATATTTTACCATTGTATTTAATTCAATACAATCCAGAACAATAGTTCTAAATTTATAATTGTGAGTTAATATACTCTTCTCTTTCTGATTCCGTCATTGAGAAGAACTTTTCAAATTCTATATTAAGATTTTTGCATTCTAAGTTGCATGTTCTGCATATACATTTAATATAATGTGTATATGTAATTCTATGACAATTTGGACAATAATGGATTTTTAGCATATGTAACCTCTGTTTCTCATTGATATAATTGCAAAAATATTTTATATGTGATATGTTATATGAAAATATTAACATATATGGGAGGTATAATAAAGTATGGATTATACATCTAAAACTCGTTCTTTACAATCACTTGTCAAGGATATGGATAAGGGTACAATAAATCTTTCTCATAAATTACAACGTCCAGAGGGACAGTGGAATCGTAAACAAAAATCAGATTTGATTGATTCACTACTTCGTCATTACCCAATTAACCCAACTTATGCAATTGTTGAAGAAGACGGAACACTATCAGTTATTGACGGTGTTCAGCGTTTATCTACTATAAGAGATTATATTGAGAATATATTTGCTTTATCAAAGGATATGAATAGTGTTATTATTAATGGTGAAGAAAAGAATCTATCAGGCTTAAAGTTTGATAAACTTGATGAAGATGTTAAATCTGAAATTCTTAATGCAGAATTGCAGATTTATAGAATGACTCAATGCACAGAAGCAGATATTCGTGAAATGTTTCGTAGGCAGAATGCAGGAAAGCCTTTGAATTCTAAGCTATTGCGTATAGTAAAAGAATCTGATGAATTTAGCGATGTAGTCTACTCTCTTGCTAATCATCCATTTATGAATAAACTTATGTCGCCTGCACAAAGAAAAAATGGTACTGATAGAGATACGATTGTTCAGACTTTTATGTTAGTTGCAACAAATCAAGAAAATGATTTCACTTCATTTAGAGCCAAAGATATTGATATATTTGTATCTCAGTATGCAGATCAGTATATTAATAGAGCTGATATATTAAAGGAAGCAATGAATAAATTTGACGAGTCTTTTGATGAAATTAAAATTCCTGTCACTTCTATTCCACAAATTTTATATAGCGGCTATAGGATTATTAAAGATAAGAAGTCGTTTACAAAGCTTGTTGATAAGGTTGCCGACTTCTGTGTTAATTACGATTCTAATAGTGAGTATAAGCAGTTTGTTCAGAATGGAACAGGTTCAAAGGAAAATGTTCGAGGAAGATTTGAATATTGGAGAGCAATTGTTAAGACATTACAGTAAGATTTTGAAGAGTAGTCATTAATGGCTACTCTTCATTTATATACGTTTATAAACATATGTTCTGATAGAATTATGTCAATTATTGGTATATAATGGTAATATTAAATACTGATGATTGGAGAATGTTAAATATGAAATTAAAGGAAGATATATCTGCACAAGGTAGAATAAAGGGAATGCTTTCTAGTATAGTTTCAACTTTATATGATGTAGAATCTGATTTTGCTGTTGAATTTTGTAAATGGTTATTAAAGAAGTCAAATTATGCTAAACGTCACGAATTACATGAGAGGTTTCCTTCTTTACCACAAAACATGCAAAGAGGTGATATAGTTTGGGTTGAATTTGGTATGAATATTGGTGATGAGTTAAGCGACCAATATAAAGATGGTCATTATGCTATGATATGGGCACAACAAGGTTTTGTATTTACCGTATTCCCATTGGCTTCATCAGAAGATAAAAAATTTAATGATTGTGCAGTAAATATAGGAAAGGTTCAGCATTTGCCAGGAGATGAAGACTCTTATTTGAAAGTAGATATGATAAGATCTGTAAGTATAAGAAGAATAAGAAAACTCAATAATGTAAGAGCAGGTAAAGTTAGTATTACTGATGAAAATATATTAAAAAGGATTAATGACAAAATATTAGATAAATTAGTAATTAATTTTGAAAAAGGTATTGACAAACAAGAATAAATGCATATAATAATATATAAACAAATGCAAACGGTCTGCGTTGGGTTACTGGCGTATGACGATGTAAGAAACCTTATTCTTTACCTTTGATGTAAAGAGCTTAAAAGCATTCACTTAATTGTGAATGCTTTTTTGGTTAATAAATAAAAGAGCAAATGTATTCACACTTGCTCTTTTCACTACTCTCTTATCCTATTAGTCTTTATCTTCACTTCCACTGCATTCGTCACTATGTTCGCAAAATTCACAACAGCATTCATCTGTATAACTACCTGTTTGCCAACATAGTTCTGTTGGAAATATATCATCGTTCATAAATTCACCACCCCTCTGCTTAAAATTATTGTAAGGTAAATAAGGAAATTTTACCATTTGGAACATTAGTTCCCATTCTTAAAAATTACTCTTAACAAAAACCTTATAATACTCATCGTCTAAACTAATAAGACTTTTCTCACCGTCTTTCCACTCTATAGCAATAAGGTATTCTTTTTTCTTTTTGCCATTGACTCCTGCGATTGCACCTAATCCACCAAATAGTGCTACGCCTAAAGCACCTTTCCAGAATGAATACTGGTCTTTGTTGGATTCGTCAATTACTGTGTAGGAAGAAATATAGCGTTTGTTTAATGGTTGAAGTTCAACATCTATATCTAATGATAAACCACCTAAAATTTTCCTATTTTTATATTTACCTTCAACGACATAATTTTTATTCATAATCCCACTCCTTATATAATTTATAAAAATTATATCAAATTAATTAATTATATTCAATATTCATAAATAGAAAATCAAAGATTTCATAAAACAAATACAAGAAGCTGAAAAAGTTATAGAAAAACTTACGGATCTTGGAATAGATGGCTCAAAATTATCTATTGGTCAATTAATACCGTTAAAGGATTTTAAACCAGATGAATTAAAATCTCTTACAGAAGAAATTCAATCAATATCTAATGCTGATTATGGTGCATTTGATGCGCTTAAGATTCAGGAATATGCTAATACTCTTTCTGACCTCGAACCAAAACAAGCAGCACTTTTATTAAGCACACAGGGATTGTCAAATGCTCAGATTGAACAGGTATTATCTGCACAGAAATTAACACCTGAATTGCAGTATCAGGCAATGCTTGAAGCTGGTTTGTTAAGTTCTAAGCAAAAACTTACTACCGCACAAATTGAAGAAACTCTTCAAACTGTATTAGGTTCTGATGCCGATGTACAAGCAACAATGAGTGCAATGGAATTAAAAGTTGCTACCGATGCACAAGGTAATTCAGTTGCTAAACTTACGAAGAGAAATATTGAAGCTGCTGTTGCTAGTGGCAAATTAACACAAGAACAGGCATTACAACTTGCTAGTATGCTTGGTGCGGATATGGCTATTAAGAAACAAACTTCTTCTACTCTTCCTAAATGGATAGCAACATTAAAATTAAGTGCAAAAGCAATTTGGGAGAATATTACAGCAACATTAACATGGCTTGCAACTACTCCTGCTGGTTGGGCTACATTGGCTACTATTGCAATAGTTGGTACAACTGTAGCAATCGCAAAACATACCAAGTCATTAAAAGATTTACAAGAAACTGCACAAGATTCTAAATCTGCTTATGATAGTACTATTTCTGAAATTAAATCTCTTAACGAAGAATTAAAAACTACACAAGATAGAATAAAGGAATTACAAGCAAAGGATTCACTTACATTTACAGAGAAAGATGAACTTGAAAAACTAAAGAAAACTAATGATGAATTAGAACGTGAATTGAGAATAAAAGAAGCAATTGCACAAACTCAAGGTCAAAAATCTGCCAATGATGCCAATGCCGCAATTACTAAGAAATCTGAAAAGTATAATCTTAGTTATAGTGATAACGGAACTTCTTTTGATACTGGTGATAGAATTGATGCTACACAATGGAATATAGAGCAAGCAATCCAAAATAATAAGGAATTGGAAGATTTATATTCCAAGCGTAAGGAAATTGAGGATAAATTTAACAATGATGCTTCTCAATTTAAAGACGATAAAGAATGGAAACAAAATGAAAAGAACATAGAAAGTAAAAAGGCTTACATTAAGACGGTTGAGGAACAAGCTGCCACATATATCAAAGCTCTTATGGACGAAGATGATGCTTTATATGATTCTAATGGTAATGTTATTGCTGGTCAAGAAGATTTAGTTAATCGCCTTAAAGCATTATATGGTAATTATGACGAATATAATCAAGGTGAAACGTATTCTGATACTTTTATAAAGCATTTACAAGAAAAGGGTATATCTGAGAATGTTGCAAATGAAATTAAGAGTCAGTTAACTGATAATGAAATTGAAAAAGCGTCAACATTAGACATTTCTCCTTATATTGATGAAAACGCAACTGCTGAAACTGTTAGAAAAGCAATCGCAAAGGCACAAGAAGAAGCTGATAAAAAGCCTATAAAAGTAACCACTGTTACTCCAAACGAGCAATTAAAAACTTCTATTGAAAATAAGAATAGTCTTGATTCAATTTATTCAAAATATGAAAAGAAAAATGGAGATGAATTAAATCTTGAGCTAACTGATGATGAAGTTGCATCTATGCTCAAAGAGCATCCTGAGTATATAGAATATCTTACAAAAGTTGGTGATACCTATAAACTTAATGAACATGCAATGGAACAATGGACAAAAGCTAATGAAGATCAGAATAAATCTGTTCAAAACATGCTAGGTTCATATGAATCTATGAAGAATTATTCTACTCTTCTTAATAATATAAAAGCACCTAGTTCACATGGTATTGACGAAAAAGGGAATATAAGAAGTGGTTTGGGTGATAGCAAGGTTACTAAGCTTGAATCATCTGATTTAGATGGTTTATTAGATATTTCCAATGAATTAAATAATTCTCTCGCAGAAGGTGTTATAAATGCAAAAGAATATTTTGATGGAATATCCGAATCAATAACTTCTAGTGGGTTAGAGCAAGCTTTAAAAAATGTTAATTTACAGTTTGATGAAACTACTGATTATATAGAAGAAGCTACGGCAGCTATATCTGGTGAATTATCAGATGCTCTTTTACAATCTAACAAACAGTTTGTATTGGGTCAAACTACGATGTCGGACTATGTTGGGGAACTTAAATCTGGTGTATCAGCAGAGAAGAAACTTATCGCAGCAACTTATAATCTGGAAGAAACCGAAGATGAACGTGGTGAATTAGCAACTCAAGCTATGGGTGCAACAAACGATGCTACTCAAAAAGCTATAGATAGTTATAACCAGTTGAATAAAGCAGAACAAGATCTTGATGCAGTTAGTCCATTAATTACGTCTCTTAGTGATAATGCAGATTTTCTTGCTAACTATGTGGATTCTTATGGTACTTTAATGGATAGCATAATGGATGATGCACAATTTACAAATTATGTGTCTTCATTATCTCAAGCACTTGTTGATTTTGCGAATAGTTCTACTGAAAATTTATATGCGGTTCAAGATGCTTTAGTTCAAAACGCCTATGTTAGTGCAGCACAGGCTGCCGATTTGGTTAGTCAAGGTTCTGACGCAATTGCTGAAAACATTGGTGGTTCATTAGATGCTGTTGAAGGTTTAACAGCATTCTCTATGGGTGAAGTCGGAAGTAGTATTCAAAATGCTTCCACTTCTATTGGTAATGTGTTAAGTGCATTAGGTGACGCTTTATCATCGTTTGATTATAGTATTAAAGCAGAACCTTATATATCTGGCAACTTTGGTATTAAGAAAGATGAAAATGGACTTCCTTGTGGTATTGATATTCCTAGTTTCGGAGTTAATATTCATGGTGAAGGAGGAAGTAGTATAAGTAATTTATCTGCTAGTCTCTCTTCTGCTGGCTCTTATTTTAGCAATTCTGGGAAAGAACAACTTAAAGCAAGAGCAATGAATATTAATTCATATAGAAGCGAAGGTAATTCGTCATTTACTAGACCTTCTGTTGCAAGACCTTCTACTATTGAAACCATGAATGATTCCAGTGGCTCATCAGGAAGTGGAAGTGATTCATCCTCTGAACCATCGCCACAGGACTTCAACTGGGTAGAACGTCTCTTATCAAAAATTTCCAAAGCATATGACCGTTTAAAGAATAAAGTATCTGATACAACACGTACATGGCTTAATCGTAATAATGCCCTCTCCGATTCTATGGAAACATTGTTATCAGAAATTAACGCACAGTCAGATGCTTATGATTTCTATATGGATAGATTCAATTCATATGACCTTGACGGATATTACAAGGATCAGATTGCAAATGGTTCATTTAATATAGAAACTGTCTATGATGAAGATCTCAAGGATGCAATTTCAGATTGCCAGGATTTATATGATAAGGCACAAGATGCTGCTGATTCTGTACAATCATTAAACATTGAGATAAGACAGCTTGCTAAGAGTAAGTTTGATAATATTCAATCACAGTTTGAAGAAGTTCTTGGAAAAGTAAATTCTATTAAGGATTTATATAGCAAGGATAATGACCTCTTAGAAGAACAGGGCTGGTTTGCTTCTACTCTGCTTAATAATTCTATGATGGAACAGGAGCAGAAGAATCTTGAAAAGCTTGAACAGGAAAGAGACGCACTTACAAAGGCACTTAATTCTGCTATGGCATCTGGTAAGATTGAAGCTGAATCTGAAGATTGGTATTCTATGCAGTCTGCCATAGATGATTGTACTTCAAGTATATTTGATGCTAAAAAGGCATTAGTTGAGTATGACAATGCTATCAGACAGATTAATTGGGATGCTTTCGATAGAACTAGAGATGATGTCAGTAACCTTATAGACGAAACTCAGTTCCTTGTTGACTTACTAAAGGATGAAGATATTACAGATGATAATGGTAATATGAATGACAACGGCAAGGCTGCACAGGCATTACTCGCACAGAAGTATCAGTTGTATCTTAATCAGGCAAAAGCTTATAAAGATGAGATACTTAAGATTGATGAAGAGTTGGCTAAAGATCCTTATGATAAGGAATTGCTTGACAGAAAGCAAGAACTTATTAAGGCACAACAGGATGCTATAAATTCAAGTATATCTGAAAAGGATGCCCTTAAGGACTTAGTTCAAGAAGGTTATGATACATTTCTTGATAAACTTGATGAAGTCATACAAAAGTACAAAGACCTTATGAGTCAGCAAAAGGATGCTTATGATTATGAAAAATCTATCGCTGAAAAAACAAAGGCTCTTAATGCTTTAGAGAAACAATATTCTGCCGTTCAAGGAGATAATTCTGAGGAAGGTAAGAAGAATATTCAGCAACTTAAAGACCAAATTAATACTGCTAAAGATGATTTGAAAGATACTGAGTATGAAAAATTAATAAATGATACCGAAGCTATTCTTGATAATCTTGCCGATACTACAAAAACGTGGCTCGATGAGCGACTTGATTCGTTTGATATAACTATGCAGGAAATTATTAACCAGTCTAATGAGAATGCTTCTAATATATCACAGACTATTACATCTACTGCTGAGAATTATGGTTATAAGCTTAGTGAATCTATGTCTTCTATATGGAGTACAAACACTAATAATATAACTAAAGTTTTAGGTGATTTTGGTACAAGTTTTGTTGACAGTAACAATAAAATCAAAGATGTTTGTGGTGACATTAATGCTGCTGTACAAGGCTTATTGAAGAATAGTAATGATGAAGCACAAAGAGTTGCTGATGAGATTGCAAGACAGCAGGCAGAACAGAATGCTAATACTGATGGTGGTTATTCTGATGGCGGTGGTTCATCTGGTGGTGGTGATGATTGGTCTGATAATTGGGATAACTCTGATAGTGGCTCATCTGATGATAGTGGGTCTGATGGAGTTAATTGGATATACTCGCCTGACGATTTCCCGAAGGACGAATTGGATATATCAAGCTCGATCGTAGATAGAATCAAATGGCACGATTATGATTCATCATTTGGTGCAAGAGCTGGCTATTATGAACAGATGGGTTATGATGATCCTTATTATGGAACAAGTGAGCAAAATATACAAATGTTAGAGTATATGAAATCTCACGGACTAAAGAAAGGCTCTAAATCTGCTCATGGTGGTCTTACTCTTACAGATGAAGATGGTCTTGGTTCAGAAGTTATCTTCTCTAAGAAATATGGCACTCTTCGTAAGTTAGATGCTGGTGATATGGTATTTAATGCAGACCAAGTAGAAAAGCTTTGGAATTTATCTAAGGGGATGCCTAATATGTTTGTGGATAATCTTGGTGCTAAGTTACCTGATATTCCTAATATATCGAATAGTTTGGCTAATAAGGTTGATGTATCATATGGTGATGTGTCATTATCGTTCCCAAATGTTCACAATTATGAAGACTTTATGAAACAAGCACAACAAGATCCTAAATTTGAAAAGATGGTTCAGAATATGACTCTTGGACAGACTTTAGGTAGAAATTCACTTAGTAAACTGACCTTTAGATAAGATTTATGGGCGTACTGACTAATGTTGGTATGCCCGTGATATTGATTAACAAATCAGATTTACAAATATATGTTCTTGTAGTATTCTGTCGATTATTGGTATATAATATTGTATTGTATATTGATAATTGGGGGATATATTATGAGTATAATACAAGCTGTAATAACAGATAATTTTTGTTTAATGTCAGGCGATAGTCGTGCAACATATAGTAACAATAATACGTGTAAAAGTGGTTTTAATAAGGTGATTAAATTAAATAATCAAATATTATTCGGGGTTACGGGAAATCCAATACATTGTTTTAAATTATTTGAAGGCTATTGTTTTTATGATACAAAAAAGGGATTTGTAAATTCAGATAAAGAGTTTGATGATCTATCCTATATAGAATTTATAGGTATTATTACATCCAAATTTTATAAAATGCTTAAAGAACATATAGAAGGAATTAGCAAATATGAATTGGGTGTTATAATATGTGGATATAATGGTAAACGATTTGAAATAACAAGTTTTTCTATTGGTTCTAAATTTGGAGTTCCCAATGGAATAAATGTAATACATAAAGTAGATGATTTTCCATATAAATGTGCAATGATAGGATTATCAAAACATATTAATAAATTCGAGATTTTAACAAATGAATTACATGAAAAATATTTATCTGAAAATTTTTCAATTAGACAATTTAAAAATATAATGCAAGAAGTGGTGGATGATGGTTCGAAATTTGATTATACAATAGATAATAAATTAAATTTTGAAACCATTAGGAAATTAAATAAAAATGATGATATTATTTTCAAATGATTATTGGATGGGGTGTAAAACAAATACATATAATTTAGAACGTATGCGATATGATTTATTCATTAAAAAATATCCTGTTTTTAAAGATATATTAATAATTATTAGAAAAATTAATTTTAATATAAAAATATATTCTGAAAACATTGTAAATAAATTATATATTTAGAAAATAAAGCATAAATAACCTCCCCTGCTCTTTTCAATTACAACTAAATACAAAACACACAAAGACACATTAGTTTAGGCTAGTGTGTTTTTTATTATGTTAGAAATTATTAAAGTTATTAAGAATTATTAAAGATATTAAGAATTATTAAAATTAAGGATAGATTGGAGAAAATAGGATGTCAAATAAGTTAGTTAAGAGTAAAAGTAAGCGTGATAAGGAATTGGAATATTATAAGAAACATTGCGCTCTACTGGAAAAGAAAAATGAAGACTTGAAACAGCAAATTATTGATAATGAAATCGGTCTTTCAATCGTTAAAGGAAATGCTTCTGAGTCTTATGATAATCTCTCTATTTTAATAAAAAAAACTAAAACAGCTAAAAATGTATACGAAATGTTATGTATGAAATATAATGACCGAATTAAGATTTTAGATGAGCAAAAAGCCGAAGCAGATAAGGCTAAAAAAGAATATACAAAAAAAATGCAAGAGTTTGAAAGGCAATACCAGAAAATGCTCGATAATTTATTAAAAAAATAAAATTTTAAAAAGGATGGTGAAAATATGTTTACTGATTTCCAATATGGTGATGAGCTGGCTAGTGATTATGGCTTATATGTAGTTAAATTTGATTCTTCTTCTGGTGGTAGTGAAACCATTTCCTCTGGCTCTACTCTAACATTTAATAGTGTTAAATCAGTCGGACAAGATGTTTCTGAATTATATGGAAGTACATATGATGAGAATTACTCTTTCACTATTCAATTATGCAGATTAGATAATCATTGTAATCCTCTTCCAATAATGCCGGAAGAATACGGAGCAATAAACAGATGGTTAAACAGAAAAACTTTTGATCAGTTTAAAATAAACAAAGAAGGTTATGAAAATATAAGATTTTACGGCACATTTAATATTCAAGCTGTGAAAATTAATGATGATATATATGGAATTGAATGTACGTTTACTTCTAATGCACCCTATGGTTTTGCTAAAGAAAGAACTCATACCTTTTCTAACGTAAAATCTTTTTATATATATGATGATTCAGATGAGGTTGGAGAAATATATCCTTACACAGTTATAACTTGTAATGAAGCTGGAACTCTTACACTTACTAACTCGGCAGATAATGAATTATGTCAAATAAATAACTGTACCAAAGGCGAAATCATTACTATAGATAACAAACATAGAATAATAACTTCTAACAATCTAAATCATAAAATTGCAAATGATTTTAATTATAATTTTATAAAATTAATAAATACATATAAAAACAGGGATAACTACTACTCTTCTACACTTAATATAAATGTATCTATGACTTATTCTCCTGTTAGAAAGGTGGGAATTTAATGCAAAAAATCAATATAAAGAGTTTACTTAGAATGCAGAAAACTGGTCAAACAATTAGACCATTACATATTATTCTAGGTAACAGAAATCTTGAAAAATTCGGTGAAATAGTTAATATTCCTGCCGATTCTATAACATATCATCCGCAATTCAACGCTGTGGATGAATTATCTTTTAATGTGTATAAGGAACAAAATGGAGAAATAGAAAGACTATGGGATAAAATTATTGATTTTAAAACTGTATACATTAAGGAATATAACGAGTGGTTTGAAATCGCAGCAAGTATTGATGAGTCAGAAATAAATACAAAGAAAGTTATAACTGCTAAATCATTGTGTGAAGCTGAACTTGGGCAGGTGATTTTACACGATGTTGAAATTAATACAGAAGATGATATCGCTCGTGAAGAATATACCGAACCAACTATATTCTATAATCCTAGTAAGAAAAATTGTTCATTGCTAAATAGAATTCTTGAAAAAGTCCCTGGCTATACTATTGCCCACGTTGATGAAACTCTTTTAAATATTCAGCGTTCATTTAGTATAGATGGCACAAGCGTTTATGATTTTTTAACAACCACTCTATCGCAGGAAATTGGCTGTATATTTTTATTTGATTCAAATACAAGAAGTATCTATGTATATGATATGGAAACCTGTTGTTTGAGCTGTGATTATAGGAGTGAAGATTCGTTTACGGTTTGTCCTGAGTGTGGGGGAACAATTTTACATGAACCATATGGGAAAGATACATCAATATTTATTGATAAAAATAATCTTGGTTCAGACATTCAGTTGACTTCTGAAACAGATAATATTAAGAATTGCTTTAGAGTTATTGGTGGAGATGATTTAATCAATGCAACATTAAAAAATATTAATCCTAATGGAAGCAATTATATATATTATTTCAATAAAGATACGATGTCGGATATGCCAGATGAGTTACAAGCAAAAATAAAATCATATGACGAGCTTGTTAATGAATACGAAAATAATAAGACTTTCTCTTTAGAATCTTCTCTTGTAAGTCAATATAATAATATAATAACATATATTAAGAAATATTATCCTGAAACTACTTACACCTCTATTCAGGCACAGTATAAAGGATGGAACAATATAACTTCTGTATATTATGATATTATTGATTTATCTTCATATCTTGATAGTTCTATGATGCCAACTTGGAAACAGCAAGATAAAACAGCAGCATCTCAGTTGGCTTTGCTTACCACTTCTAATCTATCTCCTGTAGCAGTTACAGATGTAAGTAAAATATCTGTTTACACAGCTAACAATGCTGTTTTAGCAATGGCAAAGGCATTAATTGATACATCTATTTATAAGGTTGAAATTCTTGATGGTTCAACCCTTAAATCACAAACTTGGACAGGTAGGTTCAAATTAACAAGTTATTCAGATAGCGATGATACAGCAGAAATGAAAACTGCTATAAATATCGAAATTAATGATGACTATATTGCCTATGTTAATCAGCAGGTCGATAAGGCTATGGGAAAGGTAAATGATCAGGGATTACAAGAAATATATAAAATCGAATCTTTAGATACATTTAAAACAGCATTACACAAGTATTCCGCACAAAGATTAACTTCTTATCAATCAGCTTATCAGACTGCTATTAATGTATTAACTGAACAAGGTGTTGCTTCTAATTCTTCGGAATTACATGATTCTGTTTATCTTCCATATTACGAACGATTTATTGCTTTAGAAAGTGAATTATCTTATAGAAACTCTCAAATAGATACGCTTACAGGTCTTCAGAAATATATTGAAGATTTAATAACAAAAACTCATAATGAACTTGATTTTGAAGCATACATAGATGAACAATATTGGAAATTGTTTGCATATTATAGACGCGAAGATGATTATAGTAATGAAAACTATATATCCGATGGTCTTACTAACACTGAGCTAATTAATAAAGCAAGTGAATTATTGACTGTTGCAAAGAAAGAACTCATTAAATCAGGCGAAAAACAATTCACCATTTCTGGAACTTTGCAGAATTTGCTCTTATTAACTGATAAAGACGGGAATAGAATTTTTGAACCTATCCTTGACGACTTTACTCTTGGTAATTTTATTAGAACTAAAATTGATGAAAAGATATATGTAATGAGATTGGCTGATATTTCTATCTCATATGGAGATTTAAGTAAATTGTCTGTTACCTTTTCTGATGCATATAAATATGGAAATTCTATTATTAATGTTATTGAGGACACTCTTAAAAAATCTCAATCTATGGCAACAAGCTACTCCTCTACTATCAAACAAGCATCTCAAGGTGAGAAAGCTAATCTTACATTTGAAAAGTTACAAAAAGAAGGGTTAGACTCTGCTTTATATAGTGTTCATAATACTAATTCGACTGCAATATTTGATGAGCATGGTATTCTTATTAGAAGTTATGATGATGTGCTTGATGATTATAAGGATGAACAGGCTAGAATTAATGTTAATGAATTTGTTTACACTACTGATAGATGGAGAACTGCTGTTACTGCGTTGGGCAAGCAAAAATACACTCTTGACGGTGTTGAGTATGAGAAATATGGATTAAATGCAGAATTTGTAATTAGTGCAATGATTATTGGTGGTGATGTGTATTCAGCTAATTATACAACTGATTCGAACGGTACTTGTACAACCGGAACACATTTTAATTTAGCAACAGGTGATTGTTCTATCGGTGGAGGGAAGTTTGTTTATAATTCCAAAAAAAATAAGCTATCAATAAAAAATGTTAATATTGACTGGACAAGTTCTTCTACCCCAGGGATTGATGATATAGGCGATTTGGAAGATAGACTTGATAAAAATGAAGAAGCAGCTAAAAAAAATGCTCAAAATCTTGCCGATTATAAAGTAGAAGTATCATACAATGCACAAGCCTTTGAAGAGAAATTCACTAAGATGGTTACTGATGAAAATGATAGAGCTACTAAAACAGAGTTAGAAATAACAAAGAGTAGTGAAGAATTTAGTAGAACTCTTACAAAAAAGATTGAGAATGAAGAAGGTAGAGCAAAAAAGGCAGAAGCAACAATCAGTGAGACTGCTGATAAAATTAGTTGGCTTATTAGTGATGGAACGGACGCAGCTAGTATGTCTTTAACTCCTTCTGCTTATAAAGTAATTGCTAAAAATATTGATTTAACTGGGTTAGTTACATTTAGCTCATTTGATGATTCTACGCAAAATATTTTTAATAAGGCAATAAACAATGTTGATGTTGAATATTATGTTTCTACTTCATCAACCTCTTTAATTGGTGGTTCATGGGTAACAGACGCTCCTGAATGGAAAAAGGGAGTTTATATATGGTCAAGAACAAAAACAACAACAAAATCTGGACAAGTTTCTTATAGTGATGCTGTTTGTATAAGTGCATATACTCCTGTTAAAGGTGTGGATTATTTTGATGGTGTCTCTAACTATGTATGGATAAGATATGCAACCGATTCAAAAGGTTCAAATATGACTTCAACACCATCTGCATCAACTATTTACATTGGAACAGCCACTACTACTTCTTCTACTGCACCAACTAATGCTTCAAGTTATGTTTGGACTCGTTATGTTGGCGAAAATGGTATTCCTGGAACTCCTGGTGCTGACGGAAAAACTACATATATTCATATTGCATATGCAGATAGTGCTGACGGAAAAAGTGGATTTGATACAGTAAATGGAACTAATAAAAAATATATAGGACAGTATACAGATACAACGCTTGCTGATAGTAAAGACCCAAGTAAATATACTTGGAGTTTAATCAAAGGCGCAGATGGTGAGGACGGTCTTGGAATCACCAAATTAATAGAAGAATATTACTTATCTACTTCATCTACATCTTTGACAGGCGGTTCGTGGACAACAACTTCTCCTGAATGGAAGGAAGGAACTTATATATGGACGAGAAGTCATATTTATTGGGAAGACGATTCAGAAACAACAACAGATCCTGTATTAGCTGATGCATTAAATAATGCTAACAGCAATGCAACATCAGCAAATAAAACTGCTAATGGTATTAAGAATAATATTTATAAGCCCGGCACAACCTTGATTAATGGCGATAAAATTTTTACTGGTAGTATTACTGCAAGTAAAATAAGTATAGATGATTTATCAGCTTTAAATGCAAGTATTGCACAATGGAATATAGCTAATAATTCCATTAATTCTACAACATCGGATGACAAATATTGGGTAGGAATGACAACTCCGTCTAAAGGAACTGATTGGGTATTTGCTACTCTTACAAATACAGGAACTTCTACAGCAGAAAATTGGAATGAACAATGGTATGTTCGTGCAGATGGTTTTATGTATGCAAAGAATGCATATATTGTTGGAACTATTAATGCTACTGAAGGATTTGTTGGTAATTGGCATATATCAAATGGAGCATTAGTTACTTATCAAGCTAATAATAACAATAACAAAGGTATGTTAATAGATCAAAATTATATTAGGTTATATTCTTGGTCTGATTCTGAGGAAAACTTTGTCGGAGGATTAACTACAAGTATATATACTTATAATAATGAAAAAAGAAGATCTGTAGATTTATATTGCGATACAGGTGATGTATTAAATTTATGTTATGTTAATTCTTCAACTGGTGCTTACACATCAGCACTTCGTATCAATAATTATATGGATGGTTCTATAGAGTTTATAAGTCCTATTCACGAAACAATTAATTTTTCAAATGGTGCGAGAATCGAAAATCCTTTTGAACAGGATTTAAGATTCTTTGCTTCTGGTGAAGATAATTATGGTATTTCTTATGGTGTATCTTATGATGCTAACCATGATGTTATATATGGATGGCACTTTTCTCCTAAGATGGATGCAATGGATCTTGGAACTTCTTCTTGGAAATGGGGACAAATTTGGGCACAAACAGGAGAAATAAACACATCTGATAGAAATCAAAAGCACAATATACAAATTTTAGATGAAGATATATGTGTCCAGATAACTGAAAAATTAAAACCATCATCTTATATAATGAATGATAACACTTCTGGTAGAACTCACTATGGTTTTATAGCTCAAGACATCGAAGACATGATTTCTGAGTTAGGAATAGATTCTAAAGAATTTGCAGCTTTAATAAAATCACCTAAAGTTAAAACCGTTCAAGATGAAAATGGTATAGAAGTGTGCGAAGAAATACCAAATGAATATGTATATTCTCTTAGATATACTGAATTTATCCCTATTGCTTTTAGAACATTACAATACTGTATTAAGGAAATTAAAAGTCTTAATAAACAAATAGAAACTTTAAAGGATGAGTAATTTATTGCTTATCCTTTAAAAATAATTACGAAAGGAGTTAATTAAAAATATGGCTTCAAATCAAACAACCACTTCTAAAATAACGCTTGATTTATATGCAAAAAATGTGGTCGCTGTAAATGCTAAACAATATGATGATGAAACACGTTATATTGAAATTACTTGTGTTGAAAACGGTGTTATTTATACTTTAGACAAAACAATTATGAGTGCTTTTTTAAGACTTAAAAAGCCAGATGATAATGGTGTTTTTAATGAAGTGGAAATAACAGATACAGGAAAAATAAAAATTGTTCTTACTGAACAAATGTTAGCCGCATCCGGTAGGGCAATTGTTGATGTGTTTTTAATAAGAAGGGTTTTTACATCTAATGAAAAACCTACAGATATAGATGATATATATAAGGTTAATGCACCTATTATATCAATCATGGATTTTTATATAAATATCACACCTACAGCTTTAAATCACTCTCAAATAGAATCTTCTTATGAATTTAATGCTCTAACCAATGCTCTTGCCCAAATAGATTTTAACAACAAAAAGGTTGTTGAATTGGACAAAACTTTAACTGCGAATGAAAATGTTAGACAGAATAATGAAAATGTCCGAAAATCAAACGAGGAACAACGTATAAGTGCTGAAAATGTTAGAATTGAATCTGAGAAACAGCGTTTAAATGCTGAAAATACTAGAAATCTACAGGAAGCTACACGAGTTTCTAATGAACAAAAAAGAATTGATTCTGAAAATACACGAGTTTCTAATGAAAATGATAGAAAATCAAATGAAGATACTCGAAAGTCCAATGAAACTCAACGCCAATCAAATGAAGATAAACGTATTTCTGCTGAAACAAAAAGAGAAAATTCTGAAACAAAGCGACAGTCTAATGAAACTCAGCGTGAACAAAATGAGAAATTAAGAAAAAATAATGAAGACCAACGTATATCTAATGAACAAACTAGAGTTAGTAATGAAAAGTCTCGCAATGACGCAGAAGCAGCACGTATAAAAAACGAAAACACAAGGATTTCTAACGAAACAACAAGGCAATCTCAAGAATCTAAAAGACAGACAGATACAGCAACTGCTATAACAAATGCTAATAACGCTGCCAAAAATGCAAACGACAAGGCAAATGATTTACAAAATAAATTAGACAACAATTATTTTGTACTTACAAATGAACTTGAGAATAGTGTTTCTTCTACTTCTACAACTCATGCGCCTACTGCCAATGCGGTTAAGATAGCTTATGACAAAGCTGTATCAGTTGAAAATACTATAAATTCAAATAAAAATAATTGGAATGATAAGTATACAAAAAATGAGATAGATAATAAATTTTCTACTTTGGAAAATAATATCAACTGGAAAGAATCTGTTAATACTTTTGCCGATATTGCAAAAACTTATCCTAAACCTGAAGATGGTTGGACTGTAAACGTAAAAGACACCGATTATACTTACCGTTATAGTGGTTCAACGTGGGTTGCAATTTCTGCTAATGCTATTCCAAAAGCTACCCAAACTCTCGATGGATTGATGTCTAAAGAAGACAAAACAAATTACGATGATGCCAATTCAAAAAAACATACACATTCGAACAAATCTGTACTTGACGGAATTACATCTGCACTAGTTACAACTTGGAATACTGTGACAAATAAGTTAGACAAAACAGGTGATGCAAGTAATACAACCAATACTATTACTGCTGCTTCTACTCGTGCAAATTTAACAACAGGAGAAAAATTATCTATTTCTCTTGGTAAAATTGCAAAATGGTTTAGTGATTTAAAAACTGTAGCTTTCACAGGTAGTTACAATGATTTATCTAATAAGCCTACGAGTATGGCGGCGAATGGTGGTAACTCTTCTACTGTTAATGGTCACACAGTAAACAGTGATGTCCCTGCTGGAGCAAAGTTTACAGATACAAATACTTGGAGACCTCAACCTGATTGGAATGCTACAAGTGGCGATGCATCAATTAAGAATAAGCCGACTCTTGGCTCGGCAGCTACAGCAAATAAAGGTGACTTTGCAACGGCAAGTCATACACATAGTCAATATTTGACCTCTCATCAGGATATTAGTGGAAAAGTAAATAAATCTGGCGATACGTTATCAGGTCGTATTACTAGAAGTGGCGGTGGTACTTGGATATCAGATAGAAATAACGTTGCTGTGTTTGGTACAAATAGTGCTAGTGGAAATTACAATCCTATAGTTGGACAGAAAACACCTAATGGTTCTTGGACAATAGGAAATCTTGCAAACAGTGATCATTTAGTGTTTAATTATACAACTGATACAAATTATAATGCTGGTAACAATGTTAGTACTGCTATTAATCTTCCTAATGTAGCAGGTACAATAGCTTTAACAAGTCAAATTCCATCAGTAGGTAATGGTACTGTAACGATTACTCAAAATGGAGCTATCAAAGGTACATTTACTATGAACCAAGGTGGTAATACTACTATTGCTTTAACTGATACAAACACAGATACAAATACTGTTACTAATATCGGTACAACATCAAGTAATTATAGTAATGGTAATATTCTTATTCAAGGTAGTGGTGCAACAACAGTAAGTAAATCCGGTAATACAGTTATTATTTCATCAACTAACACCGATACAAATACTTGGAGACCTCTCGGAACTACTGCTAATACTGCATGTGCTGGTAATGATAGCAGATTATCTAATGCTAGACCTGCTAGTGATGTTTATTCGTGGGCAAAACAAGCATCTAAACCATCATATTCATGGAGTGAAATTACTGGAAAACCTAGTAGTTTTACACCTGCGAGTCATACTCATAACTATATTCCAACATCAGCATCGTGTAATAAAAATTGGAATTGGTCTGGGAAAAACGGACAACCAAAATGGTTATGGGGAGGAGATGATGGTGCAAATATGTATGTTTACAATCCATCTAATTTCAGCGTGAACTATGCTAATAGCGCAGGTTCAGTGGCATGGGCAAATGTGAGTGGTAAACCATCAAATTACACTCCTTCTTCTCATGCAAGTACTGCTACTACCTATGGAAAGGGAACTGCGACTAATTATGGACATGTTAAATTAACCGATGTTTATACCTCTTCGTTGGGCGATGCATCAAGTGGTGTAGCTCCTTCACAATTAGCTTTATATGGATTATACAATTATGTTAAAACGAATGAATTATGGACTAAATATGTAAGCATTGGTACTGTTAATGGAATTACGTTATATTATAGATATAATAATTTAGGTATGTGTGAGATATATTTTAATGGCAATCTATTAAATAATATTTCAGCATATGATACTTCATTCAAGTGGACTAATGAGATACCCAAAAAACCTTTGAATAGAATTCTTATCCCAGTTGTAGCACAACAAAATGGATTATGTCTTTTATGCTATCCAGGTGAGATAAATTGGTGTTTATTTTCATATCAAGGAACTATAAGCAAGGGTACTTTCATTTGTGGAAGTCACATATATACTTATAAATAATATATGTTTATTTATAATATTTTTCGGAATACAGAAGTGTATTTTAGATATATGTTATAGAAGAGGTAAAAATAGATTATAATCTACTATTATATAATACGAGGAGGAAAATTATGTTTATAAAGAATATTAATGATAATTCTGTTACAAATATACAATCATATGAGTTCACATCTTATCCTGATATATTAAGGTTATATCTATCTAAGGATTCAGATATAGATTTTGTTAATAATTTATCTGGTTTTGAAATATATTTAGATGCTGAAACACGAGTATACAATTGCTTTGAATACAAATATTTGTATAATAAGACAGATAATTATATTGAATTCATTAATAATAATACTATATATTATACATATGCTATTTATAATGATAATAATTATATAACAAGCGTTATTACAGTTTTAGATGATAAATATGAAAATGGTATATTAGTTAATTCGGGATATGATTATTCAGCAAGAAATTATGCATCTGATATGATTATTACTGACGAAAATGGATGCTATAATTATAAAGTGATTAAAGGGAAAATAACAACTACATCAGATTCTGAAAAAGCTGAACAATTGGCAGTTATTAAAAATAATACGCTTAAAAGTATTTATAGGTTTAAAATACAAGAACTTACTAATACTTGTCAAAATATTATTATCAACGGCATAAGTTATAATGGAAAGCACTATTCATACAATTATTCAGATCAGAATAACATTTCTAATTTAGTTCAGATGGCTAAAACCACTGGAATGGATGTGCCTTATCACGCTGACGGGGAATCATGCGAACTTTACTCACCTACTGATATATATACTATTTATATTGCACAGGAAATTAATGTTACACAGAATACTACATATCTTAATCAGTTAAAGGCATATATTGATACTCTTGACGATATAGATGCTATTAAAAACATAGTGTACGGACAAGAACTTACTGGTGAATATTTGCAGAATTTTAATAATATCATGGAACATTCTCAGAAGATTATAGAGGTATTAAATGCAGAAACAGCTAAGATTAGTCAGTAAATATTTATTTCTATTTTGTATTGGTGGATTGCTCTATATGTCAATAGAGATATTATATAGAGGATATACACATTGGAGTATGGGCATATTGGGCGGTATATCTTTTGTTTCAATAGGTCTTATTAATGAGATATTAAGCTGGGATACGCCATTGGCAATACAAGCGTTAATTGGCAGTATAATGATTACTTTATATGAGTTTATAACAGGTGTAATATTAAATATATGGTTGGGATTGGGTATATGGGATTATAGTAATCTTTCGTTTAATATTTTAGGACAAATATGTTTGCCATTTTCAATAATATGGTATTTTTTATCTATTGTTGGAATATGTTTAGATGATTTTTTAAGATGGAAATTCTTTGGCGAAGAGAAACCAAGATATAAAATATTTTAACGGGATTAAAATAGGGATACTAGAAAAATAATCTAGTATCCCTATTTTTTTTACGTTTCTTAACTTGACTACGCACATTAAAATTAATATAATAGAACAAATGTTTGCTATTGGAGGTATTTTTATGAAACATGGTGTGACAGCTTATATCATAGAAAGCAATAAAAAGATCAGAAAGGTCACTGTAGCTCATATAACAGGCAATATGGCACTTGTTAAGTTCGATGAAGGCGGTGGAATCAGAGTTCATTTAAGTAGGTTATTTGAGAGTGAGGAAGCTGCTAGAAGGTATCTGGGTATTAAGGGGTTTGTACACGATAAATATAATGGACAATTAATGTAAGAGGTGTGAAGATTGACGTATATTCTTAGAAAGTTATATCAAGAATAAATGTGTAGATAAATTTAGAGTAAAAAAGAAAGTAGAAAATTATTATATAAAAAGAAAAAAGAGAAGAACATTATCAAGTTCTTCTCATATTTATTGTCATACATCAAGGCTTTATTTAGTTTTAATTTTACTACACACTTTTAATTTTGTTACTACACACCTACTACACACTTTTGATATTGAAATACATAAAAATACATAGAAATATATAGAAATCAATAATAGGTCTTATAACGCCCAAAATGCCCTAAATCCCTATTTTTCCACCTTCTCATTAAGGTCATAAGGGGTAGTTTGATACACATAATAATTAAGCCAGTTCGTATAAAGACTGTTAGCATGGCTTCTCCATGACAATACCGGCTTTCTGTTACAATCATCATCCGGATAATAATTGACTGGAAGTTCTGGTTCAAGACCTTTGTCTATATCTCTCTTATACTCCTGGTCAAGTGTCATTCTGTCATATTCAGGATGTCCCATAACAAATATATGCTTGCCCTCCTGGCCTATAGCTATATATATTCCTGCCTCTTCTGAGTCTGCAAACACCTTAATCTGCTGGTTCTTTAATATATCTTCCCTGCACGCCTCTGTATGTCTTGAATGAGGAGCCATAAAGAAGTCATCAAAGCCCCTTACAAGCGGTTCTTTTCTGTTAAGCACATGGTGCCTGTATACACCTGAAAGCTTCTTATCAAGAAGAACCTTCTTGATACCATAATGATAATAAAGTCCTGCCTGCGCACCCCAGCATATATGAAGAGTTGAAGTTACATGTTCCTTAGACCACTCCATTATAGTAGTCAGCTCATCCCAGTAATTGACCTCCTCAAAGTCAAGCTTTTCTACTGGCGCACCTGTTATTATAAGTCCGTCAAAGTTCTTATCCTTAATGCTTGAAAATGTTTCATAGAACTTTTTAATATGTGAATGCGATGTATTCTTTGAAACATGTGATTCAGCCTGTATAAATGTCACATCTATCTGTAATGGTGTGTTAGAAAGCGCCCTTAAAAGCTGTAATTCTGTATCCTGCTTTATTGGCATAAGATTAAGGATAGCTATCTGTAACTCTCTGAAATCCTGTGAAAGAGCCCTGCTTTCATCCATTACGAATATATTTTCTTCTTCCAGTTCATGCTTTGCTGGAAGGTCGTTCTGTATCTTAATTGGCATAATATTCCTCCGTTCTGTCAGCGCAATGCTTACAATAAGCAGATTAAGCATATAAAATTACAGCTATATACACGAAACCTGCTTTTCTTATGTGCTCACTATATTACAACATATCTTCTAATCCCGCAAGTGTGATAAATTCCTCTTCTGTTATAACTGGCACACCTAACTTTGCGGCTGTCTTATTCTTTGTCGACTGCGACATCGAATCATTATTGATAAGATATGATGTATTGCCTGTCACAGAACCTGTAACCTTTCCACCCATTCGCTCTATAAGCTCTTTTAATTCTTTGCGGTTTGCAAAGTGTGTCACATTTCCGGTTATTACAAATGTCTTTCCTGCAAGTTCTTCTGTTTCCTGTGACTCCTCTATCTCCTTAAGTCTTACCTCGCCTAGCAGTCTTATATATTCCTCTTTTTTCTTCTCATCTGCAAAATACCTGACAAACGCTTCAGCTATAACCTCACCAATTCCATCTATATCGATAAGCTCCTGTGCTGTCACACTAAGCACTGCCTGTGGGTCGCCCTTTAACTTCTTTACGATAAGCTTTGCTGTTGAAAGTCCAATATTATCAATTCCAAGACCATATAGCACTCTTACTAAGTCCGTGTCCTTTGCCTTTTCAACTGCCTCTATAAGATTGGCATAAGACTTTTCTCCAAAGCCCTCCATAGCCACTATCTCATCCTTAAACTTATCAAGATGGAATATATCTGTCTTATCCTTGATGAAACCCTTCTGTATGAACTTCTCAAGCGTTGCTTCTGACAGACCATCTATATTCAGTGCATCCCTTGATACAAGCAGTGCAAAGCTCTTAACGTGCTTTGCCTGACACTCTGGATTATCGCAGTAAAGTGTCTTGACATCATTAACTTCACTGATTCTTGTAGGCTGTCCACATACAGGACATACCTCTGGCACACTGATATTGCCGCTTTCTGTAAGATTAGCGGCTATCTGTGGAATAATCATATTAGCCTTAAATACTCTTATGTTATCACCAATTCCAAGCTTTAGGCCCTCCATAATACTGATATTATGGACACTCGCCCTCGATACCTTAGTACCCTCAAGTTCAACCGGGTCAAATATGGCAACAGGATTAATAAGGCCTGTTCTTGAGGCACTCCACTCTATCTGTCTTAAGACCGTATCTGCTGTTTCATCTGTCCACTTAAATGCCATTGCATTTCTTGGGAACTTGGCTGTTCTTCCAAGCGACTCACCATATGCAATATCATCATATATGATAACAAGACCATCTGATGGGAAGTCGTTATTTACAATAGTCTTCTCAAACCATGCTATTGTATCTATTATATTATCCCTGTCGACCATCTTATACTTAACTACCTCAAACCCCTGCTTTTTAAGCCACTCAAACTGGTATGCCCTTGAATTCTTAAAGTCAACATTATCTGCTGATACAAGTGCAAATGCAAAGAAATTAACATTACGCTCTTTAGTTATCTTGTTATTAAGCTGCCTTACAGAACCACTGCAAAGATTTCTTGGATTCTTGTACTTTGCATCCATTTCCGGAATTTCTTCATTAATCCTGTTAAAGTCAGAATAAGTTATAATAGCCTCACCTCTTAATACAAGCTTTCCCTTATATGGTATAGTAACCGGAACATTCTTAAATACTCTTGCATTATTCGTGATAATCTCGCCTATCTCGCCATTGCCCCTTGTTACTGCCTTGCTAAGCTTTCCATCCTCATATGTGAGCACTATTGTAAGTCCGTCAAGCTTCCACGATAAAACACCTTTCTGCTCCCCAAGCCAGTCTCTTAAAGCCTCCCTGTCCTTAGTCTTATCAAGACTAAGCATAGGAGAGTCATGTCTTTCCTTTGGAAGTTCACTTAATACCTCATAACCTACATTGACTGTAGGACTGTTAGAAAGCACACAGCCTGTTTCCTCTTCTAACTTCTTAAGTTCATCATACATGGCATCATACTCATAATTAGACATTATCTCCTGTCCCTCTGAGTAATAGCTCTTTCCTGCTTTGTTCAGTAATTCTACTAATTCCTTAATTCTCTCTAACTTATCCATTATTTCGCTCCGTTATTTAATAATTTACTCTTTCATCATTACTCTCAACAATTCAGACTTATGTGCTGTAGCATCCCGCTTTGCACATTTATAGGCACCTAATCATTAATACATTAATCATTAGATCAAAGACTTTCATATAGTTTTTTCTTCTCAGCTCCTTCAACCAATCTGTACTCACCGCACTTAAGTCCGCCAAGCTCTATATTCATTATTCTTATTCTTGTAAGCTCTACGACCTTATAGCCAAGTTCCTGACACATTCTTCTTATCTGCCTGTTAAGTCCCTGTGTCAATATTATGCGAAATGTATCGCTGTTTATTCGGTTTATCTTACATGGCTTTGTCGTAACCTCTAATTCTTTAAGATATATGCCCTTAGACATGCTCTTTAAAAATATATCAGTTATATTTTTATTAACTTTTACTACATATTCCTTTTCATGTCCGTTAACTGACCTTAATATCTTATCAGTTATCTCACCATTATTGGTCAGAAGAATAAGACCATCTGAGTCCTTGTCAAGCCGTCCAACAGGATATATACGCTTATCATAGCCTATATAATCAACTATATTATTCTTTCCCTGATTATCAGTTGTTGTACACACTATTCCTCTTGGCTTGTTAAATGCCATAAGGATATCCTCTGGCTTTTCTTCACTTATCCTGCTGCCATCTATACATATTATACTGCTTTCATCCACCTGCTGTCCGCACTCTGCAACAACACCGTCCACAGTTATTCTGCCAGCCTCAAGCAGCCTGTCCGCCTCGCGGCGTGAACAGACCCCCTGTGCGCTCAGATATTTATTGATACGCATATCCGTATATTCCCCCTTCAGTCATATTAACGTTCTTTTTTCATAGATAATAGTGTACCAAATAAATATAATAAAATCAAAAGTAAAATTATAAATATTGCCGTATCGGAAAAAATAGTGTATGATATATGTTATGTCTGTACATGTAGCTCAGTTGGATAGAGCGTTCGCCTCCGGAGCGAAAGGCCGTGGGTTCGACTCCCATCATGTACATTAAATGCATTTACATGCTAAGTTCCCCTGTTTCCCTGTCATATTCATATACTGTATATGACAACACTTCATCTACTGCAACACCTTCAGAATTCACATCCCTCACCATATTAATTAACTCCTGTTTATTAAACATTGCAAACTTAGGAAGAATTATAACCTCATGTATTGATGATGGTAATATGTAAAGATTACTCCCTATCCTGTCTGCAAAATCCTTTAACATATTTTCATAAAGCATACACGCTGCACCGTTAATACGACAGTCATTCGTAAGTACATACAACTGGCAGCTTTCTATCTCCTCCTTTGTAATCCCCATATCAACTTTTCCATAATCCTCATAAGTTTCAAGCAACTGTGACATCTCAGTTATACCTGCCGGCAGAATACGCGCTGTGTTATTCATGGCAGCCCTGTATACATCATCCTCCCTGACATTCCAGTGTCCAAGATTGGAGTTATATATAAGCGCTGTCGTATTAGCCTCCGCACCCTTTTCAATCATGCAGTAAAACACCATCGCAAGGTCTAATATCTTCTTATGCGGAATAAGGCTTAACAGCTTTCTGTTGGCATTATAATTAATCAGCTTAAACACAATCTTATCCTTAATGCCTTCAAATGTCATAAAACTCTTTGTATCTATATCTATTCTGTCCTTGTTAAAAAGATACAGCTCCTTAATTCCTGCATATATACTTTCAAAAGACTTTCCCCTGCAGTACTGTTCATAATAACCATTAAGATATATGGTTGGTGAAATAGAGCTTCCCTTTTTTAATATAACAAGTCCGTCATATTCACAACCATTATTCTTGATGACATGCGTTACCTGCACACTTCCATCTTCACCTGCCACTGACTCTGACATCTTCTTTATCTTCTCAATAAATTCTGCATAACCCATAACATTAGAACATAACACTTTCTCCATAAGCTAATACAATCCTTTCAAACTTTGATAATTTTAATTAATACTTTTAATCAATAAACTTAATATGTAATTGTCTTAATCCCCCGGCCATGGGATATTGTAATAAAACTGGGAATACTGTGGCAGGATAACTGCCCTGATAATCGCATGCGATTAATGATTATAGCTCATCTGCTATCAGCAATATTATGTTACTATCTATAGCATTATTTGTCAATACTTTAGTTTTTATTGTATTTATCGATAAAAATGTTGTAAAAAGCCCTGCTTTTGTTGTATAAAGCAGGGTTTTTGTTGTAACATGACTATTATAGTTTATATTTATATTTAATTTTATGCGAATACGCATTTTAAAAACGCTAAAATAATACGATATAAGCCTATATATAAAGCTGAGTAGACACCTGTTAATCTCCAATTACCTTTTCACCTGAAAGCATCTTATCTAATATGTCAGCTAACGGCTCCATTGCATTCTTTACTTCCTCAAATGTGTTCGTCTGCGCTCCAGCCTCAATAAGCATTGATCGACCTCTCTCATGCAGGCAGTATCTGTACGCATTTATATATATTCTTCTTAAAAAACCCGGATAATACGCTTCTCCAAGAAGCTGCATCTGAAGGCTCATGGCAAGATTATCATCCCTATAAGGATTGTACAGATACGCAATATCACCATTGACCTTACTGTAACTAAGCCCGTTAAAAAACATCACCTTGGCCATGCTCTTACCATCAACTTCTGTTACAAGATGTGTCGTATCGGCAACACCATCCCTGTGAAGGTCGATAACCACCTCTATTGTCGGGTTTTCTTCCAATATACGCGCTATTCCGTTTTCTGCATATGTATAAGCCTTGCTTCTGTCAAGCTTTCCGTCAACATAATCATACACGGTGGTGTCATGTATGACGTTATATCCATACTTATTTACAAGAAGCTCTGTAAGATAATCCCCGACACCGACTATAGTTGTTGAGGCATCCCCCTCAACTGTATCTGTGAAGCCTTCCTGCGAATGTGTGTGGAATATAAGTATCTTTGGCTTTCCGTCACTCTTATCTATCGAAAGATTTTTATCGATAAACTCCGCCGGTCTTAGCATATTCTCTGTAAGGTCTGTCACTGACGTAATTATATAAAAATGATTATGTACAAAACCATAATCTGAAAGCTCTGCCCTGCTATAAACTGTTCCTGTAATATCTTTTTTTGAAATAGCTGCCGATACCTGCGTGGAATTATCAGTATTTTTACTCTCCTGCTTAATTCCAGCTGATATATCTGTGCTGCCATTCTGCCCTGTATTACCATCTGTCTTTGCATCCTTTGTGACGGTTGTATCCTGCATAATTTCACCAGCCTTATCTGTATCTGCATTATTTTCATTATAATCACAGCTATTGTCTGCAAGCATAATATAGTCATCATTATTCTTTGGAAGCATGGCACTCACCGGCACTGTCGTTTTTAACAGCTCATCAAACACTGTATCATTATTAAGCTTCTGCGGTTCACAATAATACGCAGCCCCCGGCATAACCATATTCATACAGCCGTTTATGAACATTTCCTCTGCAAATGAAGCAAAGCCTACATTTCTTTCAAAAAATATTATAAACAGTACTATAGCTGCACTCATTACAATATATAATGGCCTGTACTTTGGTTTCATAATGCCTCCTGCCAATAACAATATATTTTAAAGCACCATATTAATAGCCTCTGATATAACTGTGCTTATATTCTGCACATCTGTATCTATCGCCTTCGGTGTAACATACATATCACTTATGCCCTCTTTATATATTTTCATAAAAAATGCAGACTTTTCCTCTGCTGTGAATTCTTTCATAAGCGGACTTACAAGGTCTATGGCTATAGTAAATGCATCTATGACCGTAGGTACACCAAGCGCAAGCACAGGAACTCCGATATTATCCTCATTAATCCCCTCTCTGTGATTACCAACTCCTGAACCCGGATTAATACCCCTGTCAGATAGCTGTACAGTCGTATTAAGCCTTGATATATCCCTTGCCGCAAGCGCATCTATAGCTATTATGGCAGACGGCTTTACCTGCTTTGCTATGCCCTTTATTATATCTGCCGTTTCAAGCCCTGTATCAGCCATAACTCCGGGAATAATAGCGCATATGCCACCATTCTCCCCACTTTCTATAAGAATGTGATGATTAACCATAAGTCCGTCAACAACAAGCGGGCCAAGAGAGTCGGACGTTATACAACGGTTTCCTAGTCCTGCTACAAGAAGTGTCATAGGCTCACATTTATCATCTGATATATTATCCTTGAGAAGTTTTTTAATATATTCAGACAATATATCCACAACTTTCTTCTTGTACATCTCACTTGCATTACTTATATCCTTTGCCTCTATCGTTATATAGGAGCCCTGTGGCTTTCCTATGGCATCTGCGCCTCTTTTATCAGTAATCTTTATCTCTGTCACCTTTATAGCTGTATCTGTATCATTAAATTCATTGACTACTATGCCCTTAAGCTTTCCGCTTTTCTTAGAAATGCTTTCGTTAAGCTCTACCGCAAGGTCAGTCCTTCCCATCTCATAATCCATACTTATCCTGCCTCATCTATCTTAATTAATATCTATTCTATATTTCTTAATATCCAGTCTATATTGGGTAATTAAGTCCATATTATTGCATATATATCTGGAAACTTGTGTAAATATCCAATCTATATTTGATAATCCCGTTCTTCTTTAGTTGTCTCATTCTTATATGCATATTTTTATATTATTACAATTTAGCATATTTTTCTTATCAGTACTCTTTCTTACTAATAAATATTTGTTTTTATGCATATGTTCATATAATCTGCTAATTCCTCTGACATTTATTCTTTATGAATATTTGTTGTTATGCGCCTAAAAAGTAAATCTCTGGCTTTCATCTACTTACTTTCTTTTATACGCCCTTATATCATAATATGCATAATTGCCCCACTTATTCATACTCAATCTGTTTTTTATTATATTTTTTGTAGATTTATGTTGACATATTCGTATTTGTACTATAAGATATATGAGTATGTTTACATTAGATCGTCCGTGTCCGGCTTTAATGCGAAACATTTAACTATGAATTTTATTAAAATTTGGAGGTGTACGGATTGGCTAACATTAAATCTGCTAAGAAGAGAGTAATAACAAGTCAGGTAAGAGCTGATAGAAACAAGGCTATTAAGTCTAGAGTTAAGACTTATGTAAAGAAGGTAGATGCTGCTGTTGCTGCTGGTGACAAGGCTGCTGCTGAGGCTGCTCTTCCTGTTGCTATAGCTGAGATTTCTAAGGCTACTTCTAAGGGAATTTTCCACAAGAACACAGCAGCTAGAAAAGTATCTCGCATTACTAAAGCTGTTAACACTTTAGCTTAATTATTACAGGATATTATTTAAGGACAGGTGCATACCCTCGCACCTGTCCTTTTTTCTATAATAAAAGCTGTAGTTATCAATATTTAACTACAGCTCAATCTATTGTTCTTACCAAAAATATAGGTTCTAAACTTTACTTGAAGGCAAGTTTTAGAACCAAAAGATATTTCTTTTATAACCTATTTAATTTATAGTTGTTTATCATGACGAATACTTAATAATTATCATTTCAACTCCAAGCTTATCCTGAAGTCTTCCCTGCTTTACGCACTCCTCAACATCTGCACACTCTTTTAAAATTTCCTTTATCATATCTGTTGTAAAATACTTTGACTGCGACAGATACTTACCCGCAATAAAAGGCTGTACACCCATATATGATGCAGCCTCCCTGCTTGACATTCCTTTTGCCACGCAATCCTTTGCCTGTAGTATTCCATTAAACTGTCTTACTATCAGATAAAGAATAAGCATAGGTGACTCTTTTAATTCTAAGAGGTCATAATACAAATTCAGCGCCTTATCCCTGTTCTTACCCGCAACCGCCTCTATCATCTCAAATATACGGCTTGTCGTCTGCGTAGAGCATACTGCACTTATATCCTCCGGCATAACTGCCTCTTTTCCTTCACAATAGCTTATGAGCTTATCAACCTCATTCCTTATAAGCTCCATATTAGCCCCTGTCTTTTCAAGAAGCATATCACATGCCGCCTCAGCGACCTTAAAATGTTCCTTTGCAAGCATGCCTGCTATCCATTTTTTCAGCATCGCAGTTGTCTGGTAAGCCATTTCACATACATAACCAGCGCTATTTACTGCCTTATATACCTTATTCCTCTTATCTACATTCTTTTCAATGAATATGAGTACAATATAATCCGGAAGCTTCTTAATATAATCTGCAAGCGCATCATTGGCAGACTTAAAAAATGAGCTGTCACTCACTATAACAAGTCTTCTGTCGCTAAAAAACGGCATCGTTTCACACATGGCAATAACATCCTCCGCCCTAGTGCCATCTCCTTCAAAATAGCTGTAATTAATGGTGTCATCGCCTATTATTGCCTCTTTCATCCTGTCACGGTACTGTTTTTTCAGGTACTCTTCTTCTCCATATATAAGATATACCTTCTGATATTCACCTTTTTTAATATGTTCATTCAAAGTTTTCATAGATAATATTGTAACATTTTCTTATAATCCTTGTAAATATTATTCCTTATAAAGGATTGATAATTGAATTATAAACAAAGATTATAACCGCTTAGTTTCGCAGACTGGAGCAGTTATTTTCGTTTGCCGATTGTGTAAAATAAACTAACGACTGACACAATAACTTTTTATCTGCATATTCATACTATCAACCTTAATAATAACCGCCCCGCCCTCATCTGTTCTATAGCTGGCAGCGCCAAGAGCCTCTATTCTTTGCAGCATTTCCTTATGCGGATGCTTATACCTGTTATCTATGCCACACGATATCAGTGCCGCCGCAGGACTTATGTACTCAAGAAACTCTTCACTGCTTGAATACTTTGAGCCGTGATGTCCTGCCTTTAATATGCTTGTATTAAGCTTTCCGTTCCAGTCACTCATCATACACTGCTCCGCCTTTTTTCCTGCATCTCCCATCATCATCATTGAAAATCCTCCGTAACGTATCCGGTATACCGCTGAAAAGTCATTAATATCCTCATAATCATAATCTGCACACGGATGCATACAGGTTACACTGAAATCACCGCCATTAACAAGCCTGTCACCAGCCTTTTTATAACTGAGCCTTATTCCTGCATTTTCTATAGTATTAACCATTTCCATATACGAAGCCACATTTTCCTTATTCTTTATATCAGGCATAACAATCTCTCCTATGACAAATGTATCATTGCACATATCTATAAGCTCTTTTATGCCATTAATATGATCAGCATCAGTATGACTTATTATAATATAGTCAATACGTTTAACTCCCATAGCCCTTAAAGCCGGATATATCCTGTACTTTCCAACATTTTTAATATCAGTGCTTCCTCCGTCAAAAAGGTAATTAACACCATTTACATCCCTTACATATATGCAGTCGCCCTGCCCTACATCTAGCATGCTGATATACAACCCATTATATGGAATATAATGCATATTAAGAACCGATGTCACAATCAATACAACCATAACAATATTTTTAATATATGCTTTCATATGCCTGCCCATATAATACCTAAAGCTGTCCGACTCCACTACAATACATGTACACAGAACAATCGCATATATAACTATCTGTACCACCTGCGGTCTTCCTGTAACATAAGACTTTCCATACGTCCCTGCAATATCACACACCAATCCATAAAACTTAAGAATATAGTCTGCCGCACCTGCAAAAAATACCGCTGCATTTATAGAAATTAATCCTGCTATCCCTGTTATTATGCCACTTATCATAACAACCGGCATAAGCGGTATGACTATGCAGTTAAGTATAATACTTATAAATGTGGTTTCATATGAATAATATAATACTGCTGGCAGCAGCGTAATCTGCACAGCTATGCAGCAGCTTAACGAATCACACAGCATATATATAAGTTCATCTGCCAATGTCCGTTTTTTTCTATATTTTTTTCTGACTACAATAAGTGTCTTATCTTCAGATACGAATAGTGGAAATACAAGTGCTATGCCAAGTATAGCAAGAAATGACATAATATATGACATATTACACACTGAGTAAGGATTGGATAATAGCTGTAGCACTGATGCTATCGATAATGCTGTGAGCATATCATAAGTTCTTGCCCTAACGTCCGCAATAATGGCTATAACTAGCATGCCAACCGCCCTTGCCGCTGACACTGGCGAACCTGTCATCATAAGATAGCATAATATGACAATAATACCTGCAACTGCTGATATGCTGCGGTCAAGCCTTTTCCTTAACAGCCTGTATACACTCATTCCAGCTATTGATATATGTAATCCACTTATAGCAAGAAGATGCGACATACCGCTTTTCTGATACATTTCCTTTATGTCACCATCAAGCTCATACTTATCGCCCAAAACCATAGAATTCATGAGCTGACAGGCTTTCTCATCAAATACCATTCTGTATACATTTTTAATACGCTGCTTTAACCTGTATAACTGCGCCTTAAGGCTGTCAGAGTTTCCCTTAACCAATTCTATATTATCAGCGTTGCATTTGTACGGATAACCGCCTGATGTATAATACATATAGCTGTTAAAGTTACCGGGATTACGCTCCCTTTCAAAACATTTCACAGTACCATATACAATGAGCTCGTCATCCACACATATATTGTCTGCTGCCTTGCTGTTGGCATATACAACTATCCCCATCGCATTAAGGCTGTTGCTTTTAAGATACAGCATTACATAGTCATTTTTATAAGCTATATTATCCACTGTACCACTAAAACTTTCATAATCATAAATCTTATCAAGACTCCCGCTTATATGCATAGCCTGTATTATTGTTATGGGATATAATATAAAAACAAGAAAATAAAAGACAGGCACCATGTTTATGCGTATATAAAACATAACTGCGCCTAATAATATAATTCCAATAAAAAGTGTCACAAGAATATATTCTGTAAGACTAAACCCTGCATATTCCAGACACCACACAGATATCACCGCAGCCATAAGCTGTATTACAGCCACGGTGAATAAAGGTCTTTTCAATACTTAATTCCGTTCCTTTCCGGAACACATAACTTACCTTACCAAAGACTGGTTATACTTATATAGGCGGTCAAGGCTTATATTATCCTTGAATTCCTTTGAATAATCACCGTTGATAAATATCTTGACTGAGTCTATATAATCAAGCGAACATAACGAATTCACTATAGAATATATCTCAACCTCTGATGCAACATTTACAAGTTCATCCGCAAATTCTTCACTGAGATTGACATAGCACACCTTATCTACTACAGATACACCAAGCAGCTTCACACCCTCCGGAAGAGAAGAATAACAATTCTGTGTTGTCGGTCCGCTTATAAGACGCTGGACTATCATTTTTTCCACCGACATATTTTTATTATATGCAAGTATTTCCTTAACCTTCACAAGACCAGTTCCATCCTCATCGGCATAGTACAACTGCACATTACGCCAGTTCATTTCACCTATATTGCTGTCAGACTCCGTAAAATCATTGCTTTTAAGAAGACCTATAATACTTCCATCTTCGTATTCAGCTTCCTTGCCATCAATATAAAAATGTACATAAACAATATCATCTATCTGAGTAACCATCTTAACAACTGCTGCCCTGAATAACAGCTCTGTCTGTGAATTCATCTGCTTATAAGTCGTTGTGTAATTAAGGTTTACCGTCTTTCCCTTCACATTAACCTCCAGAAGATTAACATTTTCAGGCTTTATGACATACTCATCCTTGCTTGATGATCTTATATTCATATTATCTAACAGTGCCTTTACTTTTTCTTCAACAGAAGCACTCTCGTCTATCTTACAGTCGCGTGCAATAAGCTTATCCCTTGAACTGTTCGTATAATATATAGTGTACTTTTTATCACTGCTGCCAGAAGAACATGCATTTACAGACACAATCATACTGACACATATCAATATACATATTATTCTTTTTGCAATCTTACTAAACATGCGCCTCTCCTGTTCTGTGTTACTAAACATGTCTTACTTTTCGTCTTCTTCAACATAATTAAGAGGTATTCTGAACGTAAATGTTGTTCCCATACCTTCCTCGCTATAAAGCTTTATCGTACCATGATGCATAAGTATGATATTCTTTACTATTGATAATCCAAGTCCTGTTCCGCCAGTTTCCCTTGATCTTGCCTTATCTACCCTGTAGAACCTCTCAAACACCTTACCCTGGCTGTCCTTAGGAATACCTATTCCTGAATCCTCAACCCTTACATAAAAAAACTGGTGATCCGCATTGAGCGATACATGTACCCAGCCATCCATATTATTATACTTAATTGCATTTTCAACAAGATTAGATATAACCTGTGTGAGCTTAACCTCATCAACCTGCGCAACAACCGGTCTGAAGCTCTCAAACAAAATCTCAATATTCTTCTTCTGTGCAAGAGGCTTAAGTCTTTTTAATACAAGCTCTAACAGCTCATTCATATTAACAGATGATATATTAAGCGTAGATGATGCCCTATCAAGCCTTACCATACACAACAGGTCTTCAATAATCTTATTCTCCCTGTCAATCTCACTTACAATATCCTCCATAAACTCCTTATACACTTCAACAGGTACATCCTCCTGCATATTAAGCGAATCTGCAAGCACCTTTATCGATGTTATAGGTGTCTTAAGCTCATGCGATACATTTGACACAAACTCCGACCTTGAAGAATCAAGCTCGCTGTTCTTATCCATTATACTGTTAAAATGTGTGGCAAAATCCTTAAGCTCAGTTGAGCCTTTCACCTCAACCCTCTTATCTATATAGCCAAAGTCCACATCCTCGACAACCTTTAAAGCCTTCTTATATCTTCTTATATAGAAGTATGAAAGAACTATTGAGCATACTATGATAAATGTAATAACAACAAACACTATCATATATATTCCCTCAAATGCATCTCCTGCAAGCACTCTTATGTCAGATATATCCAGACTCACCACCAGAACCGCGATAACACTGCCCTCATTATTGTATATAGGTGAAACAGCCTCTATATTGCCAACTTTACGGTTATACTCCGCAACAGCCTTTGAATTCTCATACACATTTATTACCTTTGAACTTACAATAGTCTTTCCGGTATCTACCGCATACGTATCAAGGCTTACCATATACTTTCTATCTACCACACGAATTCTTGCCTGATTAAGCGCAGAATAGTTCATAAGATTTTCATACATCCCATCATTCCTTGCATCCGAAAGGTCCTTGTAGTCTGTAAATTCAGCCGACATAAGCACCGCCTCATTACAGACATAGTCCTTTCTTGAATTAATGAGCGAACTGATATATGAATACTCTACTGCCGCAACCGCCGATACAGTAGATATGACTGCCAGCACCGATACCATCAATATTATCCTGAAACGTGCGCTAAACAGGCACTTACGGATACCACCTATAATCTTATCCAACTTAACTGGCTTATTATGTGTTCCCATATCATTATGTTTAAACATTAAAATAATAACCTACTCCCCACTTGGTATGAACATACTTAGGATCACTTGAATTATCCTCTATCTTTTCGCGCAGACGTCTTATATGGACATCCACTGTTCTTCCATCGCCCGGATAATCAGCTCCCCATACTGTCTTTAACAATGTATCCCTGCTGTATACCCTGTTAGGGTTAAAAGCAAGAAGCTCAAGCAGGTCAAATTCTTTGGCTGTAAGATATATTTCCTTGCCCTTGATAAAAAGACTTCTGCTGTCGCAGTCTATCTTCATATCTCCAATAACTAAAACATTGCTCTTAACTGCCTCTTTTTCCTTATTGCTGTTATTTCTTCTTAATATGGCCTTCATTCTTGCCTTTACTTCAAGAATATTAAATGGTTTTGTAATATAGTCATCTGCACCATATTCAAGCCCCATAATCTTATCCATATCATCACCTTTAGCAGTAAGCATAATAATAGGCACATTAGAGAATTCCCTTATCTGCTGGCATACCTCAAGACCATTCATCTTTGGAAGCATAATATCTAAAAGAATTATATCGTAATCGTTGTTCTTAGCCATATTTAACGCCTCTTCTCCGTCATATGCGCAGTCAACAACGCTATAATCCTGTATAAGACTAAACTTTATACCTTTAACAATCATCTTTTCATCATCTACAACTAATACCTTACCAGCCATATCTGTAATTACTCCTTGCTTAAACACATATATAATCTTTAATCTTACTGAATGTGCTCTCCTTAATTCCCGGCACATTCTTAATGTCCTCTATACTTTTAAAGCTGCCATGCTTACTGCGGTAGCTTATTATATCCTCTGCCCTTGAGTCTCCTATACCTGAAAGCGCAACAAGCTGTTCCTTTGTGGCAGTATTAATATTAATAAGACTGCCTCCTGACTTCTCACCGCCAGCATAGGAAGCCTCGTCTGATACGGTATCTGAATAACTGTCAGCACTATACTCCTCACCTATGCGTGGAATATATATCTTATCGCCATCTGATACTTTCCGTACAGGATTAATCCTGCCTACATCGGCTTCGTCAGTATAACCGCCACACTGCCCGACAGCCTCATATACCCTTAAACCCTCCGTACACTCCACAACTCCCGGACTTTCTACTTCACCATATATATACACATAAATGAGCCCTTTATCCTCAATATCCTGACTAAGACCTGCAGCAGTCTGTGAGGTATCTTTGGTATACAACTCTTCCTGTGTGGATGAAGTGTCTGTCGCCTGATTGTTGTCAAAAGAATATATATCATCACTGCCAGCCATATTTTTATGCTTTGAACCATAGTATAAAAGCCCGCACACAAGTATGATGATAGTTATCACAGCATACTTTGTATATATTCTATATTTATTAAATATCTTAACTATATCCATGTATACTCCTTATAACTTTAAACATTAATTATAAGGTCCCTTCGCATACATATTTATTGTACCTAATAAAACTCAATAATACAAGTCAAACCTTAAATAATTAACTTATATTATTTACAGTATTTTTATATTTTGGTAAAATGTAACCAATTACTAAACAGGGGGTTAATATTTTGAATTCGCTTAACGACAATTCTACTAATACATCCAGAAAACATAAAAGGCATTTTACCCTTTTTGACAAAACAGATTCCAGTATTCCTGGCGGTGGAATAACATATATAATAGCATTTGTCATTCCACTTATTATAATGACTGCACTGTATATTGCAAGAGAAATATATCCTTTTGGCAACAACTGTTATCTGCGCTCAGATATGTATCACCAGTATGCTCCTTTCTTTTCCGAACTTTGGAACAAGCTAAGACACGGAGAAAGCCTGACTTATAGCTGGGATATCGGTATGGGAACTAACTTTACCGCGCTGTATGCCTACTATCTTGCAAGTCCCTCCAACTGGTTTATAGTGCTTTTCCCACAGAAGTATATGATTGAGATTATGAATGTAATCATCATATTAAAGCTGTGCTTAAGCAGCCTTACATTTACTTATTATATATCAAAGCACTTCAACACCAGAAAATGTACTATAGCACTCTTTGGAATGTTTTATGCTCTGTCCGGCTTTGTGGCTGCCTATAGCTGGAACATTATGTGGCTTGACTGCCTTGTATTACTTCCACTCATTATACTTGGACTTGAAAGGCTTGTTAATGAAAACCGTTGTTTTCTTTACTGTATAACACTTGGATTATGTATATACACCAACTACTATATCGCCATTATGGTATGTATATCAGTTGTTTTATACTTTATCGTGCTTATGGCTGCTTACAAAGGAACAAGAAGGCCTGTAATATATGTAAAGAAGTTCCTAAACTTTGCCATATATTCACTTCTTGCAGGCGGACTTGCAGCGTGCCTGTTACTTCCTGAGTTTTATGCATTTACACTTTCAGCTTCAAACAACATTGAGTTTCCTAAGAAGCTGTCACTGTACTTCAGTATACTGAATATGGTTACAAGACATCTTATAAATGTGCCTGTCCACTTAGGACTTGATCACTACCCTAACATATACTGCTCAGTTGCCGTACTGCTGCTCTTCCCACTTTATGTTATGGATAAAAAGGTTGACCTTCGTGAAAAGATAGGAAAATCAGCACTTATACTGATATTCCTTACAGCATTTAACCTTAATATACCTAATTTTATATGGCATGGCTTCCACTTTCCTAACAGCCTTCCATGCAGACAGTCCTTTATATATGTATTCTTCCTGCTCGCTATGTGTTACGAGGCATTAAGTCATTTAAAGAGCATGACTACAAAGCAGCTTGGAGGTGCTTTATGGATAGCCATCGGTATTCTGTTATTTATAGAGCAGGTATTTACGGTAGATGAAACTTACGACTTTACGATAGTATATATAAGTGGTGCCTTTATCCTTGTGTATGCACTTATTATGCTTATACATTTAAAGCATGAATTTAAAGTTCCTGTCATAATTTTCATAGCATTTTCGCTGTGCATTATAGAATGTACCATCAATATGGACTCAACCGGAATTGGAACTACAAGCCGTTCTTCTTACCTTCTTGACTATGATGCGGTTAAGACGGTTACCCAGACAGTTGCCGATGATGACTCATCTTTCTACCGTATGGACAAGAAGTTTGGAAGCCGTTCTAACAATGACGGTGCATGGCACAATTACCATAGCATATCAACATTTTCATCGACATCCAATGGTGCCATGGAGGAGTTCTTCGGTGAACTAGGCTTTGAACACTCATTTAATGCTTACAAGTACAATGGTGCTACACTTGTCACTGAAAGCCTTTTTTCTGTAAAGTATGCCATATCTAACTGCATACTCACAGAAAGCCCGCTCCGCTCATACTATACGGGCAGTGACGGCGAATTTATTTACAAGAATAACTATACTCTTCCTATCGGTTTTATGACTTACAATGACCCTTATGGATGGGAGGCTGACAGTGCCAATGATGCAGGTATAGAGAACCAGAACTCACTTATTAAGAACCTTACCGGCATATCCAATGTATTTACTCTTACTTATGAGAATGCTACTGATGCCGGCTTTGAGGTCAAGCCTGTCAAAGCCGGACACCTGTATATGATTGTAAGAAACACTTCCTGCGATACGGTTACAGCAACTATCAACAGTTCAGAGTATACTTATAAGGACTTAAAGAAAGGCGGAACTATAATCGACCTTGGATATGCAACACCTGATGATATTATTGTGATATCCGGCGATACATCTATGAATGCAAGTGTATACACTCTTGAGTCTTCACGCTTCATAGAAGCCTTTAATATACTTAACAATAATTCACTTAATGTATCAGAGTTCACTAACAATAAAATAACTGGTACTGTAAATGCAAGCAAGGACGCAACTCTTATATGCTCAATTCCTTATGATAAGGGCTGGTCTGTATACATTGATGGAAAAAAAGCAGAAACTAATGACATATATGGTGCGCTCATAAGTGTAAATGTTCCAGCCGGTGAACACACTGTAACATTAAAATATATGCCTGTTAACTTCATTTTAGGTTGCATAATCACTTCATTATGCATTATTATATTGATTGGCATATATACTTTCAAAAAAATGTGCCGTATGAATGTTATTAAGACATCTGACTGGCCGGTATTAATTCAGGAACTGATTGATGAAAAGGATGTCGTCCTGACAATTCACCTTGACAATTTCAGTCTTGATGAACTTGACGACTTTGATAATCTTGACAGTGATGAGAGTAATAATGCTGATTAAACTTACGATATAATGCTGCATTTATGCATTTATATTATATGATACCAGGGTTAAAAGGTCATTCACCCACATGAGCTTGCTCATAGGCGGGTGAATGACCTTGTGACCCGCCCCCAATATGAGCATAAAAGTGGGATGATAATCCCGCGATATGCGAATATTGGGGAGAATTGTGGGAGTGCGCAGCACGGAACAATTCGTAGGTATCATAGTTGGTGGCTTTTGACCCCAACATCATATTTATAATATGTATGCCACAGAATTGTGATGCATACAGGAAAGAGGTAAAAGATGAAACTTTGGGGCGGACGCTTCACTAAGGAAACTAATGAACTTGTAAACAACTTTAATGCTTCTATCTCATTTGATCAGAAGTTCTATAAGCAGGATATTCAGGGAAGTATCGCACATGCTACTATGCTTGCTGCTCAGGGTATCATATCAGAGGATGAAGGAAAGCAGATTACTGACGGATTAAAGGATATCCTTTCTGATATAGAGTCAGGAAAGCTTGAGATTACAGATGAGTATGAAGATATCCATACATTTATGGAGGCAACTCTTATTGAGCGTATAGGTGATGCCGGAAAGAAGCTTCACACAGGAAGAAGCCGTAACGACCAGGTTGCACTTGATATGCGACTTTACACACGCGATGAGGTAAAGAATGTTGACGAAGAAGTAAGAGAACTTATGGAAGTTATCTTAAGAATAATCAAGGAAAATGTTGAAACTTACATGCCGGGCTTTACTCACCTCCAGAAGGCACAGCCTGTAACTGTTGCTCATCATTTCTCAGCTTATTTTGAAATGTTCAGACGTGACAGAAGCAGACTTTCTGATATATATAACAGAATGAACTACTGCCCTCTCGGTGCTGGCGCGCTTGCCGGAACAACTTACCCACTTAACAGGGAAATGACAGCAGAACTTCTTGGTTTTGCAGGACCTACCCTCAACAGTATGGACTCTGTATCTGACAGGGATTATGTCATTGAATTCTTAAGTGCCCTCTCTACTATTATGATGCACTTAAGCAGATTTTCTGAAGAAATATGTATATGGAACTCTAATGAATATAAGTTCATCGAGTTAGATGACGCTTTCAGTACAGGTTCAAGCATTATGCCACAGAAGAAAAACCCTGATATAGCTGAGCTCGTTCGTGGTAAGACAGGCCGTGTATACGGTGCTCTTATGAGTATTCTTACAACTATGAAGGGAATTCCTCTTGCATACAATAAGGATATGCAGGAAGACAAAGAGCTTACTTTCGATGCTATTGACACTGTTAAAGGCTGCGTAAGCTTATTCAAGGGAATGATTGATACTATGAAGTTCAACGATGCCCGCATGGAAGATTCTGCAAAGAAGGGCTTTACAAATGCTACTGATGCTGCTGATTATCTTGTTAAGAAGGGAGTTCCTTTCAGAGATGCCCACGGTATCGTAGGTCAGCTTGTTCTTATGTGCATTGACAAGGGAATTGCTCTTGATGACCTTTCACTTGATGAATACAAGAAGATAAGCCCAGTCTTTGAAGAAGACGTATACGAAGCCATCAGTCTTAAGACATGTGTTGAAAAACGTCTTACACTTGGCGCCCCTGGCCCTGAGGTTATGAATAAGGTTATTGCTTTGTATGATGAGTATATGGAGAAAAATCAGAAGTTGTAATTGGTTATTATTATATGTTATGAATATATAAATAATACTTATTAAATATTTTGCATTGTGTGTTATGCATAACTAATTTTTTGTTATATAGTACTCTGGCTATTAATAATATTTCGATTATGCTGGTAAATTACAACTAGATTTTTATTTAAGTATCAAGACGGGAGATTATAATAAAACAGGTCCTAAATTTGCTTTTTTGTAAGAGGTAAATTTAGAACCTGTTTTAATTATGATTTCAACTAACAGACCTAACACAAAACCATGATAAAATCTTTCAGGCTGACTTCCCGACATTCTGTTACCTGTATCAAAGAAACTGAATATTTCCAGCGAAATTCTGTTCATCTATTTCACACCATATACTTTTATCATTCAGCAAATCCTCAAACTTCTGTTTTATATCCCTGTTAGACTCTCTTATAAGTCTTCCTACAAGACTATTAGCACTTGTATTCACCCAATAAGTTCCATACTCACGCTTGTCCAGATAGTTAAGAATTGACCACGGATTATATATATCCTTGCAGCTTCCGAATATAAAGCCATCATACCATCTCTTAACATTTTTCTTATTATCACTAAGACCATATTCATCCAATGCCTGAAACACTTCCATTTCAGTAAATCCAAATATATCCGAATACTTATCAGAAGTTGTTGTTACCACCTCAAGATTATTAAGGGCTGAAAATATAGACTCTTTGCTTACTCTTGTATAACTTTCTTTTTATAATATCTATATAAATAATCTGATAACTGATATATAGCCGATGTAGCTTCTGCTTCAAGTTTTTTCTTGAAATTATCAATTTTTTTCTTTTCATAATAAAGGAACACCTAGACTTTTCTTTATGCCAGCTGTATTCTTATATTTAAAGGAGGAATGTATATGGGTAACGCACAAAAAATTAAAATGGCATTAGCATATAAGGGTATGAGTGAATCTGAACTTGCAAAAGCTTTAGGTAAAACACCGCAATCATTCAACCAAAGAATGAAAACTGATAAATTCTCGATTGATGAATTGAACACAATAGCTGAAGCTCTCGGTGGTTCTTATGAATTCAATTTTACTTTTCCAGATGGAACAAAAATATAAATAATGATGTTGCGTTCTCAGAACTCAGAACATTAACTACAAATAAGCATTATACAGAAAGGAAGTGTATATTATGCCAGCATTACAATCACAACTAGAACTAATTACTCTGGAGCAGTACGAGGCTCTTCCAGAAGACAAAAGAGCAGAAGTTTTTGATGGTGTTATCTATGATATGGCACGTCCTTCACAGATACATCAAACCATCCTTACAGAATTACTTGTTATTATTAGAAACTATATCAAATCTAAAAATGGAAGCTGCTCTGTATTTCCTGCTCCATTTGATGTCAAGCTGTCTGATAAACCACTTACAATTGTTCAGCCAGATATAATGGTTATCTGTGATAAAGATAAACTAGATGGAAAAAGATGTAATGGTGCTCCTGATTTCATTATTGAAATTGTTTCTCCTGGTAACCCTTCAGATGATTATATCCGTAAGCTATACTACTACAAAAATTATGGAGTACGTGAATACTGGATTGTAGATCCAAAGAGAAAAACTATTTCAGTAAACTATTTTGAGGGTAATATCGTAAGTGTTCAATATCCGTTTGATTCCATTATCAAAGTTAATATCTATGAGGATTTATTCATCAATTTCTCAGAGATTGCCAATATGCTGAACATCTAATTCTTGCCAGATCAGGATTTAGAGTATAATGCTCCAACTGTCCTAATCTTACATCTAAATCTGAAGAATTACACTCCGGTGGATTATGTAGCGCTTGCACAAAAACTAAATTTTAGAACAAAAAATCCAGCCGGATTAAATGATATAATATCATTATCCTGGCTGGATTTCTAAAATTTTATATTCAGCTAATATTAATCTATTATACTTTTAAAATTTCTTTTCTGTAAATAAATCTGAAAACTCCATATTGTAGATTTTATCTATAATACTATAAATAAGCAAATACAGTTATTCTATTCCACCGTCACCGACTTAGCCAGATTTCTAGGCTTATCAACGTCCAGTCCCTTCGCTACACTCACATAATAACCAAGTAACTGAAGTGGCACTACTGCCAGCGATTCTGAGAAATGTTCATCTATCTTTGGAATGTATGTAGTAAAGTCAACTGTATCCTCAACCTCATACTTTCCATATGTTGTGAGTCCGCAAAGATATGCCCCACGGCTCTTGCACTCTACCATATTGCTCACTGTCTTTTCATAAAGCTCACTCTGTGTTAGCACACCTATTACAAGAATGTTATCCTCAATAAGACTTATCGTTCCGTGCTTAAGCTCACCTGCCGCATATGCCTCTGAGTGGATATATGATATTTCCTTAAGCTTAAGACTTCCCTCAAGGCTCACTGCATAATCAATTCCTCGGCCTATAAAGAAAATGTCCTTTGAGTTAGCAACCTTTGCTGCAAACCACTGGATTCTTTCTTTGTCCTCAAGTATTTTTTCTATCTTTTCAGGGATAGTTTCAAGCTCAGATAAAAATCTTTCATATTCTGAAAGTTCCATCTCTCCTCTCACATAAGCAAACTGTAATGCAAGACAGTATGCTGCTATAAGCTGTGTACTGTATGCCTTAGTTGTGGCAACAGCTATTTCTGGTCCTGCAAGCGTGTAAAATACATTATCAGCTTCTCTTGCTATCGAACTTCCAACCACATTTACTATGCCAAGAGTCTTAAGTCCTTTATCCTTTGCAAGCCTTAATGCTGCAAGACTGTCTGCTGTTTCACCTGACTGGCTTATGACTACCACAAGTCCGTCTGGGTCAAGTAATGGCTTTCTGTATCTGAATTCTGAAGCAAGCTCAACACGTACTGGAATCTTTGCAAGGTCTTCAATGACATACTGCGCAACAACACCTGCATGATAAGCTGAACCACAGGCTACAATATATATCTGAGATATCTTCTTTATCTCCTCATCAGTAAGCTCTACCGCCGATAAGTCCAGCTTTCCATCCTTAAGAACTGAATTAAGAGTATCCTTAACTGCCTTTGGCTGCTCATGGATTTCTTTCATCATAAAATGCTCATAACCACCCTTTTCAGCCGCCTTCGCATCCCACTTTATCTCTACAAGTTCTTTTTCAATCTCATCGCCATCAAGATTATAAAATGTGATATGACCGTCAGCCAGACGGCCTATCTCCATATTTCCGATATAATAAACATTTCTTGTGTAATTAAGTATCGCAGGAACATCTGATGCCACATAACAGTCACCGTCATTTACTCCAAGAATCATAGGGCTGTCCTTACGGGCAACGTATATTTCTCCTGGATATTCCTTAAACATAATTGCAAATGCGTATGAACCACGGATACGCACCATAGCATGATTAATTGCATCAACTGGCGTATGCTCATACTTCTTGTAATAATAATCAATAAGCTTAACTGCCACCTCTGTATCAGTTGAAGAATAAAAACTGTAACCATTTCTTGCAAGCTTATCCCTCAATTCCTGATAGTTCTCTATAATTCCATTGTGCACACCAACAACATTGTAATCATCTGAAATGTGTGGATGCGCATTAGTTTCAGATGGTTCTCCGTGAGTAGCCCATCTTGTATGACCAATACCACATGTTCCAATAACAGACTGACCATCATTAGTCTTTTCTGCTAATACCTTTAATCTTCCTTTTGCTTTAACAACCTGGACTGGCGAATCACCATCCCTTACTGCTATACCGGCTGAATCATAGCCACGGTATTCTAATCTGGCTAAGCCGTTTAACAGAATTGGGGCTGACTGGTTTTTGCCGGTGTATCCTACTATTCCGCACATAAATATACCTTCTTTCTATTTTAAATATTTTTTCTTAAGATAATACTCTTTATTTTCTTTTAATCTATTATATTCTTCTTCATCCCTATATTTTATAATTCTACCAGGATTTCCTCCTACAACAGCACACTTTGGAACATCTTTTGTTACAACACTACCTGCTGCAATAACTGCCCCCTCATTAATTACAACTCCGGGAAGAATAAATGCATATGATGCTATCCAAACATTTTCTTTTATAATAATATCTTTATTAATTCCTTTTGAATCGTATGGTATCATTGTTCCCATATAATTATGATTAGTTGTTAAAAACTTTACATCATTTCCAATAATAACATTTGAAGATACAATTATCTTTCCACGACCATACATCTTACAATTAGGTCCAATATATACATATTCATCTAAAAGTATTCCTTCAGGATATGTACATTCAACTTCACCTTCTATATTTACAAATTTTTTGTCTTTTATAAGCTTTTTTTTCAGTCTCATTAATTTTATTTTTTTATATATCCAATAAATCATTAAAATATTCCTTTTCTTCTTTCCCTTATAAATTTGTCATAATTAAATATAAGCAAGCTAATTAAACCTGAAATAACTACTATAATAATCTTATTAATCAACTTGTAACAGGGTATAACCTGTTTTATCATACAGCATAGTAAACTAGAAATTATTATCTTAACTATTACACTATATTGTTTTCTTAATTTAAGATTCAAATGATTTTTGCAATATATTTGTGAAACTATTAATGCTATTACTCCTGTTAATGATGTTGCCAAAGCAAGACCATATACCCCTATTAATCTTGTAAAAACAAAATTAAATATTATATTTAATATTAATCCAATCATATTAATTAATGATGGAATCTTTGTATTCTTATTTATATATAATAATCGATTATATAAATCCCTTACACACATTGCAAAATTACTCGGAATATACAGCCATAAAATCCTACTCAAAACATTAATATTATCAGAATTGATTTTTCCTCTTCCATAAATAATTCTACATAATATATCTGAATCAACACACATAACTACACAACAAGGTAATACAATACATAATAGTAAGTCTAAATATTCATTAAAAGACTTACCTATCTTTATTTTATCTCCTTGTTTTTCACTTATTTTTGTATATGCAATATTACATATGGAAGTGCCAACAACTGAATATAATAGCGAAGCTATTGTATTAGCATAGCTTAATAATGCCATACTTCCACTATCTAATCCTGAAGCCATACTTCTATCTACAATATAATTTAACTGCGACACAATATTTACAACAAGAACTGGTGTTGCATTTCTAAATACTTCGGCTATATTATTATCTTTTATATTATATATAAAATGATATTTAAATATTTTTTTATAATTTATAAAAACAATCAACATAATTGCATTTAATAAATGTGCAATTATTTTTGTTATAATGATTCCTGTTATTTCATATTGATTAAAAAATGCCAAATATATAATAACTGAAAAATTAAGAACTATTCCTTGTAAAGAAGAAAAAATAAAATAATTATTGGCTTGTAATATAACAATAAGATAATTTTCTATAAAAACAAGTATTAATGACACCATATTTATTCTTGTAATGATAATCAATGAATGTATAACATCTGTTGAATACATACTATAAAATCCGGGTACCAATATTTTTAATATAATTGGTGAAAATATTATCATAAATATTGAAACCAAAATCATTATTGATAATAAAATATTGAAATAATTACTTGTAAATGCATCTTTCTTCTTTTTGTTTAACTCTAATATTTTAGGAATATATGTCGTACTAATAACACCTGCACAAACTGTATATATAGCATTAATTAATCCATCCTCGATTACATATACATCTGATATATAACCAGCTCCGTATATTGTTGCAACAAATGACTCTCTTACAAAACCTAAACATTTACTTACAAGTACAAGTATAATAACACCACTAAAAATCTTCAGTATATTTCTCATTACAATTATAGTCCCTTAATAATCTCTTTTTCTTTATTATTCATTTTCTTAGCTAATAAAATACTATTGTTATGTGAAATAAAATTAATATCTTTTTCTAATTTTCCAATATTTTTTATTATATCTTCTGAATTTATATTACTTTTTTCCCAATTCTCACCATTACCTACACTTGAAGCGTATTCTTCAACTCCATATTCTTTACATAATTCTGCACTTTTTGAGTGGTAAATAATTGGTATAAAATATTTTTTCATCTGTATAGCAAGAACAAGAGAATGATATCTCATTCCTATAATACAATCCTGCTCATACATATAATCCAAAGTATCCCATAAATGTTTTGGTTTCAAAATTTTAACAAGCGATTTATCAAATTCTAATTCATTAATAAATTCCATATCATAATTAATCTGAAAAGGAATTATTGATACTTCATACTTAGTACTTAATTCTTTTATTAAATTAGATAATTCTCTTTTTAAATCTTCATATACATTTTTTGTATTTTGACAAACTGGAACTAAAACTAATCCTATTTTATTTATTTGGGTTGTATTTTCTATATTGTATCCATTAAATGTTTTATATGTAACCAAATCATTTGATTTATAAACATTATTCAATCCTATCTTATTTAATTCACTCTTTGAAAATTCATCACGAACTGTTATAACATCTGCTTTTGATAAAACATTGTAAAATCTCCCATCTTTTCTTTCTTTAGTTATAGGACCTGCTCCAACTCCTAATAGATAAACTTTTTTATTTCTATGTTTAAACCAATTAATCAAAAAGAACATTTCCTTTGTCGAACTATAATTCCAATCTGAAATTGCTCCACCACCTGCTATTATAAGGTTATCTGTCTGATATAAACATTTCATAATTGCCCAGGGTGATAATAAAATGGCTTTTATATACTTTTTTAATGTGCCATCTATAGCTACTGCTGCCACTCTTACACAATGATTTTTTTTAACTCTAAGAGGATTACTACACATAACATAAGCTTCAATATCTTTATTTTCACTTAGTAATTCAAGTGTTTCATTTAACAGCAATTCATCCCCTAAATTATCTTCTCCAAACCAACCATACACTAATATTTTTTTCATATTAAAACAACCTCTCTTTATGGTGCTAATTATTCACATTTTTACATTCACATAATTTTATCTTTGTTTTTTTAGTAATGGTTTCTATTAATTTGTTTATTTTACATGCCTTAAATAATTTTATTCTTATTATATCCAATATTAAACCTATAATATATATGCATAAAGTTATGCATACTAAAATTGTAATTTCAACTATAACATTATAATTAGCAATCCAAGATAATTTATTGGTTATTATATATTCAAAACATAATGGATAACTATGATATAAAAAAACACCAAATGTTAGACCAACCACTTTCTCTATTATCTTTTTACCTATTATCCCATTTATTTTTATATTTATAAAATAATACACAATGCATATTGACATTATAAGTATAGTAGGGGAACTATAATTAATAAATAGATTCCATTGTTTGTCTATTTCCAATAATCTATTAATAAAACATTCCATAATAAACTTATATCCCCAAGAAATAATTACTCCAAATAAAAATAACTTAACTTTATAATTATTTATATTTTGTAATAATTTATTCTTTTTCTTTATTGATGCGCCTATTATATACATATAAATTAACCATATAGGACTATAACCATTACTTATTACAAATGGATCTTTTCTAGATATAAATCCAATAACACTAAATAAAACAAATATTATACTCAAATATGTACTTAATTGTTCATCATTAATGTTATCTAATAACTTATTAATAAGTGGTATAAATAGAAAGACACATACATATGCTGAAAAATACCAATTATTATTAAATATAATTGGCAAAAAACATCTTATAATATTTACAATTTTTCTACTATCAGGAAAAATAATAAATATTGCCATTGTACAAAACAAACTATAAAAAACTATTTGACACCAATAGGTTAGTAGTCTTTCTATTTTTATATTCTTTCCATAAGATACAAAACCTGTTATTATTGCAAAACAATTTACACAACAAAATAAAATTATTTGTAACAAATAAATATTCCAATATGTAAATGAATGATACCTACTATTAGCAATAACTCCACCTTTTCCAATTAAATGTAAAAAAATCACTCCAAATACAAGTAAAATTTTTAATAAATCTAATCCATATATTCTTTCACTATTTTTCATACTACTTCTTTTCTTTCTCTAATAATAAAAGTATTTTATTATATATAAACACATATATTATATGACATAATAACAGACATATTAAAACATCCAAAATAGTTACAAAATTTCTTATCCAAAAATTATTTATATATAACTTATTCTGTATGGGATCAAAAATTATAATATATATGATGAAATGTAATGCCATAATAATTAGACTTTCTCGTCCTATAGTCTGGAAGATAAAGCTATCTTTTATAATACATGCAAACTGATATGTTAAATAAATTCCCAAAACAGCATTTAACAAAAACAAAATATAATTACCATATTTTCCAATAATCATTTGAACAATCAAATTATTAAATTTAAATATAGATATAATAAAAATCGGTATATCTAACAAAAAATATTTTTTATTAAATTTATTTGTTAATTTTCTGTTATTAGATATGTAATTTCCTAATGAATAAAAAAATAATCCAGTAAAAGCAATATCTATTTTAAAAATCAAATATATATTATACCTGGAACATAAATAACCCAAAAATGGTATAACTAAAAAACTGATTAATGAACTATATTTATTTAAATATTGATTAATAAAACAAAATAGTATTTCGACAACAAATAAACAAGGCAAAAACCAAAGTGGACCATTCCAAAATCCATTAGGCGTATAATATACAAATTGTTCAACTAATTTATCAAAATCAAAATTATCAATTATTCCACTCTTATATGCAAAAAAACCTATAATTGCTGATATCAACCAAAAAATTATATATGGTATAATAAGTTTTTTAATTTTATTACTTACAAATTTTCCAAATTCACATTTCCTATGTAGATATCCCGATATAAAGAAAAATAAGGGCATATGAAATGCATATATCATCTTAACCATTATATTAGGTAATGATCTATGACCTAACAATACTAGTATTATTCCTATTCCACGCATAACATCAATTAAACAATTTCTTTCTTTCATTTCTATGTTCCCTTTGTCTAATAAAATTTTCTGTATCAATATTTTCCACAATTTTATATAAAGCAATAAGTAATATATTTGCTGGAAATAATTGCACAAAATCATAAAGAAATAGAAATATAATCGACATTATTATAATTGGCATAAGCCGTTGCTTAAACTCTTTATCTTTTTTTAACAAATATATACTGACATATATTAAAATTATAATCCAAAACAATAATCCAAATATCGCTATTGCAAATAAAAACGAATTATCTGATAATATTGTTTCAAAACTTCCTTTGGTATTTAATAAAATATCAAATCTATTACCTAAAATAATATGTTGCTTTATCATATTTAAAGAACTATACCACTTTGTTAATCTAACATTATGAAATAATTCATTTGCATTCCAAAAATATATTCCCTTATTTGTCATAAAAATAATTATTATAATTAAAGACATAATCAATGCAATAATCTTTAATAATTTTTTTAATACATTTTTATTTTCAGACATATATTTACATGCAAACATTAATATCAAAGCAATGATAGCTGTTTTAGAAAATGTTAAAAACATACATAACAAATTTAATCCACCAGTTAAAATATAAAATAAAGAATTAAACTTAAAAACATAATATATAATAGTAAAAACAATAGCGAAATAAGTACCCGCCGTCAAAGGACTTCCAAAGATAGATAACATTCTTGTGAAAGAAGTACCTAATATTTTATAATATGTTAGTTCCACTTTACTTGCTAATCCATAATAATTAGACGTCAAAAACATAGGTATGCTAATAATACTAACTATTAATGAAGAATATATTATAATTTTAACTAATAACAAAAAATCTATTTTTTTATTATTTAACATTAATAAACATAATGGAAGAATATAATAATATTGATTTTTATTTATAAAATTATATAATGTATTAAAATTATTAAATGGTTGCAACATTTTTAATATATGTAGTACAACAAATAAAATATAAAATATATATATACCGTTCCTATTGTAATATGTTTTTTTATTTATAACCGAATCAATAAATACAATACACAGAAAAACATACAACATTAAATTCACTATTCCGATACCAGCTATTCTAAAATCTTTAAAAACTATTTTATTTAGAAATAACGTAAATGGTAATAATAAAAAAGTACAATATATTCCTAACTCTACAAATCCAATTTTTTTAATTTTTATTTTCATATTCTTTTAAATATCCATATCCACATAATTTTTACTCAACAAGTTTTTTTGCTATATTTTTCCAGCTATACGATTCATCAAGTAAATTAAACATTCTTTTTTTTATATCTATTCTCTTTTCTTCATCAGACAATAATTTACAAATATTTTCTACCCATTCATTAGATGAATCAGCTCTTAAAATTAAATTTTTATCTTCAATATCTTCAAATCCTTCCATACTTACCGTTGAAGCTATTAATGGTGTTCCACAAGAAATAGCTTCAATTATTTTATTTTTCTTGCCACTTCCAATTCTTAATGGTGATATATATATTGTTGATGATTTTATGTATGAAAAAACACTATCAACTTTTCCTGTTACGATTATATTTTTTCTATTTATAACTAACTTTTTTAATTTATCAGTCGGATTTTTACCAACAATATATAATGTTACTTCAGGACATTTCTCTGCCACTTTATCAAACACTTCTTGAATAAAATAAACCATTGCATCTTCATTAGGTTCATAATCCATAACACCTGTGAACACTAAAGATTTACCTTTTAATTTTAGTTCTGGAGCTTTTAATACTTCATTAATATCAATACCTATATTACATAAATAAAATCTGTCTGAAATTTTACTATGCATATTTTTTTCATTACTAATATCTTTAGATGATACAAAGAAAATCTTATCAAATTTAGTATAATTATTTTCTTCTTCTTTTATAGAATATATATATTGTAATTTGTAGTATATTCTACCTACAATATTAGCCATCTTACCCTTTCTTTCAAACAACATTGGATAGCTATCATGCATAAAAAGATAATTACATTTTGATGTATTTGTTTTTATATTAAAATCCATAGATGAATACTGATCATATATGATAACATCATATATATTAGATGATAAAATACTATTTAATACATCTGAATCCTTATTATACATATAACTAGAATAGGTTTTTCCTATTAATAAACTTTTAAGTCGACTATACTTTTTTTTATTTCTTAAATCCTCATAATAAACATTTTTGATTTGATTATTGAATTTATAATTTTTATTTTCATCTTCACCATAATAAAAAATGTCTATCTCATAATTTGATAAATTATTTAAAATCATATTAATCGTATGTACTCCACCTGTTTTTTCAGCCGGGTACGGATAATAAGGAGTAATTAATAATAGTTTCACTTTTTCACCTACTTTGATATATATCTAAATATTTATTACTTACGGTTTCTACTGAAAATTCACCCTGAAGCTCTATAATTTTAGCCTTAGCTCTTATTTTCACATCTTCTCTTTCCAAGATATTATGTAATGTTTTAAATAATCCTTCCGAATCATTAGTATCCGAAATCATATCGCTATTATTATCTAATATCTCTTTTATTCCATCACATGGTGTTGACACTATTAATGTACTTGCTGCTATAGCCTCTATTGCTACCATACCAAACGATTCATTATCGGAAGTTATCATCAAATAGTCCGTAGCAGAAAGTATTTCAGGAATATCTTTTCTTTCACCTAATAAATGAACATATTTTTGCATCTGATTTTGTTCTATATATTTTTTAACTTCCTCTAAATATTTTAAATCTTTCTCACTTCCAAACACATTTCCTCCAACTAAAAAATAATTTATGTCTGGATACTCTTTATGTAATTCTTTTATAGCTTTTATACCCTTTAATTGTCCTTTTATCTTTTGAAATCTTGCTATTGTACATACAACTATGTCTTTTTCTTTTATACCTAATTCCTCTTTGAGTTCTTGTACATTTTTTCTATCTACATTGAACTTTTTAGCTGGAACTCCAAGATAAGAAACTAAAGTATTATTAATACCTTGTTTATTTAAATTATTTTCCACAGCACAAGATACGCAAAAAATATGTTTTATATATCTTTTAATTAATATTTTTTTAATCTTAGACAATTGATACCATTGTCCATGACATGTACAAACATTCAAGACATTTTTTTTACCAATAATACATAAAAAAATCCCGTGTAAAATAGCTGTTGTCAATTCATTTGAATGAACTACATTTATCTCCTCTTCATTAATAATTTTCTTGAAATTAATTAACGATTTAATAAGATTTTTTTTAAAGTCATAACAAAATGTTTTTATTGATTTTCTATTACATTCATTGACCAATGTACCAGGAACTCTACATAATAATTCAACTTTGTTTTTCTCTGATATATTATCCATCAAATAAAGAAGACTAACTTCTCCTCCACCCATTCCGGATAAATCAGATACATATAAAATATTCATTTATTATTCCTTTCCTAAATACATATTTTCTATCTGTGAAACCATATTTTTTATTGAAAATAAATCTTCTGCTTTTTTTCTTGCCAAAATTCTTTTTTGTTCCAATGTTTCACATTCAATAGCATTTTCAAATGCAGTTAAATAATCCTTTGGATTATCTCCATCTACCAAATATCCTGTTCCATCGGTTAATTCTTTTATTCCACCTAAATTTTTAGATATTACTATAACACCCGTAGCCATTGCTTCTATTAATGAAATAGGAAATACTTCTCTTTCCGAAACAAGATAAATAAAATCTAATTTAGGCAAAAACTCTTTTGCATTAACATACCCACACATTTCTACATATGCCGACATATCAAAATCTACTATTATTTGTTTTATATTATCAAAATCCGGACCATCTCCACCTATATAAAAATATGTTTCTGGATATTGATTATGAATAAGCTTTGCAATTTGTAAAAACAATCTATGATTTTTAACCTTATCAACTCTTGCTAATATGCCAATATGAATTTTTTTATCTTTATTTTGTCTTGGTAAATATTCAAATTTATCTGTATTAATACCATTATATATAACCTTTATTTTATTTTCATTAACGCCAATACTTATTAAGTACTTTTTTTCTGCGTAACATATAGCATTTATGCAATCAATATTTTTATTTAAAAATCTTGAATATATTTTTTTACTTTTCTTTTCTAATGCTGTTATATTATGCCTTGTATAAATTACACGTAATTTCTTAATTTTCCTTTTAACTGCTGCTGCAACAAATGCTAATCTTAATGAGTTAACATGTATAACATCAATTTTTTTTAATTTACATATATCAACTACTTTTTTATATCTATCTAACACTGAAAATGAATAACTGTAGTAGTTCTGTGGATACAATAATTTTGATTTTTGTTCTCCATCGACTGCCATACAATAAAAATTAAAATCATTTCTATTTATATTATTTTCTAATGAATAAAAATATGTTTCTGCTCCACCAACTCTAAGTTCTTCTGCCAAAAATAATACATTCATAAAATACTCCTAATTACCTTTTAATAATGAGGAAAAAGCGTCCTTAACTAAATCCCATCTCCATTCCCTTTGCACATAATCACTACCCGCTTTTCCTATTGATAACCTATAATTATCATTATTCAATAAATAAATAATTGAATCTGCAAATTCTTTTTCCCTATCTCTAACAATCCAATCCTTTTCATTTACCGCATTTATATTTTCTGCACCGATTAATGTTGTAACTACTGGCAGCCCTAAAGACATTGCTTCAAGATTTTTTGTTTTTATACCACTACCAAATGTCATTGGACAAACAAAAATCTTACATTTTTGCAAATACTTTCTAACATCTACAACTCTACCTGTAAATATAATATTTTCATTTTCATATTTTTTTAGTCTTTCTGATACTCCACCTCCTATTACAAGAAATTTTGTATCAGGTTTACTCTCATGAATTATTGGAAATATATCATCTATAAAATGTATGACAGCAGCCTCATTATGCGAAACATCCATCGCACCAAGAAATCCTATAATATCAACAGAAGATCCACATATTCTATATGAATAATAATTAATATCTACACCTATTGGTATTGCTACAGCTTTATTTTGTCCTAATATATTATTTAATTCATTTGCTTCTTTTTGTGCGACAAATATGGTTCTATCACATTCTTTACTTATTTGTATTTCATATTTTTTTAACAACTTAATTTCCCTATTTAAAACACTTTTTTTTACAGGAGAAAACATAATTATTTTTTGTATAATACTAGGTAATGTTGTTAAAAATGCTCCATAAGGATTTATATTTTTTATATCTTTGTTATATTGTCTTTCATATCTTTTAGAGATTTTATCATCTAAATCAGCAATCCTAAAAGCTCGAATATCTTTAATATACTCTGTAGAACGTACCATATCCCCTATCACAATTTTAGGTTTTTCTTCTTCTGCTATTCTATCTATTATTTTTTTTGCATTTTCACTGAAATATAAAGAAACCTGCATAGGCAACTTTCTTTTTATTAGCGATTGCATAAATATTGTTTTTATTTTTTCTTTTGACGAAGCCTTTGGAAGTATCTCTAACCTGTCAATAAAATAAGGAACATCTTTCACCTCATCACCGTTTTCTAAAAAAGCCGCAACAACAAGTCTATATCCTAATTCTTCAGATAATATTCGACAATAATGATATAACGACATTTTTCTTCCAGATGTTGTTGGAAATGGCAATCTAGGCATAACAAATAAAATAGTTTCCTGTTTCCGCATATAATTATTCTCCAAAAAATCTTTCTTCAAGCATAAGACATAAGCAATGATATATTGGCAAATGATGTTCCTGTATCATATAAGTCCTTGTATGTGATGAACGTATTGTTATATCAGCCATTTCAGATAACCTGCTGTCATTAGCTCCTGTTAATCCAATAACTTTCATCCCCTTTGCCTTTGCAACTGTAGCTGCATAAAGAATGTTTTTACTATTTCCCGATGTTGATATTGCAAGAAATACATCTCCATTTTTACCATAACCATTGACCTGCTGGGCAAAACATAAAAGAGGTTCACAGTCATTCATATAAGCTGTATTTAATGCTATGTGTCCATCTAATGCTATTGCTGGTAACGCCATCTGGAGATTATCTGCCAGTATCTTTCCAAGCTCTTTATCACTATTTATCAATGCTTCTTTGTAATTTGCATGTAACTTGCGTTCATTTTCAAACCCTTTCATAAGTTCTCCAACTATATGTTCTGAATCTGCCGCAGAACCTCCATTTCCTGCTACAAGAAGCTTTCCACCATTTTCATAACACTCTTCCAGTAATACATATGCTTTTTCTATATTTTCTTTATTTGATGATAGTTCTGGATATCTTTGAATAAGTACTTCCAGATGTTTATATATTTTTTCTTTATCACTCATAATTTCACGCTCCGGAATTTTTATCAATTCTGTGGTTCATAATTTTCAGGACTATAATGAATTACTCTTGTTCCGCCATCTTCAAATTCAAATGGTATATACAGCAATTCTTTCATTGCCTCTTTTACATACTTCTGTTTGTCTGGTTCAACATAAAACACAAGAAAACCGCCGCCGCCAGCCCCTAATAATTTACCGCCTAACGCACCGGCTCTTATTCCTTTTTCATATAACCCATCAATGCTATCTGTAGATACTGCATTCCCTGTCTGTCTTTTCAACTTCCATGTATGGTCTAAAAGATATCCAAATTCATTCAAATCTATATTTTTATCTGTAAGAACTTTTTCCGCTTCATCTACGAGCTCCAACATTTCTTTTAATTGATTGGTTTTATCGACTCTGCTCATAGCATTTGCCTTTTGAACATCTGAAGAAAATCTTGTAAATCCTGTAAAAAACATCATCAGATTACTATTAAGGCGCTTTTTCCTATCAGGATTAATTATTACTGGGAGCACCTCATACCCATCCGCATTGAAATTAATTCTGTTAAATCCACCAAAAGAAGCAGCTATCTGATCTTGCCATCCACCAGCTTCCTGACAGAGTTTCCTTTCCAAGTAAATAGCTTCATCCGCTAATTTTTTCTTATCAGCATATTTACCCTTTAATGCATAAAAAGCATTTAACATACCAACTGCAAATGAACTTGACGTTCCTAAACCTGACCTGGCTGGCAGGTCTGCCTCGTATGTTAATCTAATTTCATGCATATCTAACATTTTCATAGCTTCTCTTATTGCTGGATGCTGAATATCTTCTACAGCAGTAACCCTTTCTGTTTTTGCGTAAGAAAGTTCTGTACTGTAATCAAAAAATCTAGGCAAATGTCTTACGTTTACATAACAATACTTATCAAATGTTGTAGATAAAACAGTTCCTCCATTTTCCTTAAAAAAATCTTCCATATCTGTTCCACCACCAAAAAAAGACATTCTGAAAGGTGTTTGTGTAATTATCATAATGTTCTCTCTTTCTTAAAATAATGCTTTAAATTTTAGTAATAAAAAGTAACTAAAAATATTTGTTTGCAAACTCAAATAGACTATCTAATTTGTCAGTTTCTCCATAATCGTACATATCATGCTGAGTCATACCAACAAGTACTGTTTTACATCCTGCCAAAGTTCCAGCTTTAATATCATTTTCACTATCACCAACCATATAACTTTTAGATAAGTCTATATTAAAATCTTTTGCTGCCTTATAAAGCATTCCGGGCTTTGGTTTCCTACAGTCACAATCTATTTTCAGCTCTGGCACTTCCCCCTCATATCCTTTATGTGGATGATGTGGACAATAATATATGCCATCTATATATGCGCCCTGCAATCCCAGTAAAGTTTCTAATTTATTATGTACCTGCTCTAACTCCTCATATGTAACTTCTCCTCTTGCAATCACAGGCTGGTTTGTTACCAAAATACATAAATATCCACTACTATTTATCTTTTTAATTGCTTCGGCTACTCCATCAATTAATTCAAATTCATCAATATTTGTAAGAAAACCTTTATACACATTAACTGTTCCATCACGATCTAAGAATACAGCCCTCTGTTTATTAGAAAGATTTTTAAAATTAACAATTCCTTTCTTAAAATCTTTTTCTACCATACTGTACCTTTCAGGTGTTCCCATATCTTTTACATATTCAGGACTATCATAACAGTACATAACACCTCTTCCGCACAATGGTTTAAGAATCTGTCTGTCCAAATCAACTTTTACTAACTTTCCATCAATTTCTTTTCCGATAACATCTGTATCAATTCCAACCATATCCAACACTTTAGGATTTATCACATGCAAACCTGCATTAACTCTATTTTTATACCATTGTGGTCTTGCATCTTCTTTCGTCAACCAATGCTCTACTGAAAGATTGTTATCAGCTATAATAAGTCCACTGTCATATGGATGACTATTAGGATGTGTAAATAATGTTACAAGCGCCTTTTTCTCTCTATGAAAATTAATCATCCTATTAAAATCAACTTCAAATATTGCATCTGCATTTAAAAGTAAAAAATCTTCATTTCCAAGCTTATCTCGAAGCTTAAATAAAGCACCTGCATTTCCTAAAGGGATGGTTTCGTCATAATATTCTATGTGTACATTCCACTTACTTCCATCACCAAAATATTGCCTTATCTTTTCTCCCATATGTGATATTGTAATAATTAAGTCATCAAATCCTTGCTCTCTTAAGGATATGATTTCTCTTTCCAAAACGGGTACTCCATCTATTGGAATAAGAGGTTTTGGTATATCTGGAAAAAGTTCGGATATTCGTGTTCCTTTTCCACCTGCCATTATTATTGTTTTCATAAATCCCCCTATATTACATATACCTAAACATTTTACTTTTTAGCATTATCACACAATCTAATCTCAATATGCTTATCCAGCGCCGAAGCATACTTCTCAAGCACCATTAATGTTGGAATTCTTGTTCCTGTTTCAAACCTTGCAAGATTATAAGGAAGTATCCCCGTTATATCCGCCACATCCTTCTGTGTAAGGTTCTGGCGCTCTCTTTCATCTACAAGCTCACCGATTATCTCTGTCGATAATCCGCGCAGGCTCTCCTGAATAGCCTCCTGAAATTCTTCAAGTCTTTTCTTTCTGTAATCGCGTTCGATTATGTAATCTTCTCTATTGATTTGCATAACATCACCTACAATCATTTATTTGGTTTGCTGTTAATACCCATACCCGTTTAATCTAGCCAATCTATGAATTCTGTAAATTGTAAGATTAAGCCGGTTAGTAAACAGCAAACGGACTTATATTTACAAACGCACCTTGAGATTAAAGCCAGTATTTATGCGCTTTAGGTTCTTTATTACTAATCTGTGATATATACAACGTAATAAATATTATGTTGTATATGCCTTTGTCCTTATGGGATAATTACCTGATTAGGTATGAATATCTGATTTTTATGATTATTCTTGCTTTTTATTTACTTCTGAACTTGCAGCAATTAATTAATCTTTCTGCAAATTACAATTTTATTTGTTTATATAAGATATGCCTTCCAGATGCCAATAGAATTATTATATTTAATAGGTTATATAAACTGGAATGATTAGATTTTAATTATTTCTTATATGACAATATATGTCCTTACGGCTGATTTTTACTAGTTTTCCGTGTCGAATTATTGTTTTTTATACAGAAATATGTATTATTCTCTTGTTTTATCATTAATGATGTGCTATCATCTGTTAAGGTTTATGATAATACAACATAATATTTATTATGTAATCTGCCTATTATTTTCACCTCTAATCATTTGCATTTTCTATTATCATATTTAATTCTTTATACTTCATCTTTCCTACATCGCATTCCACCCCTCTCTCAACTTAGTCCCAAGCACCATTTTCATCTTATTAAGCTGTCTTTTATGTTCTTTACCTGTTGTCTTTATATATATTCTCGTGGTGTCGATACTGCTGTGTCCTAAGACATCGGCAAGCTTTGCTATGTCATTTTTTATTTTGTAGAAGCTTCTTGCAAATAGGTGGCGCATACTGTGCGGATACACTTTTTCTTCACTGACTCCTGCATCGCGGCACAGATTTTTCATCATTCGCCAGACGTTACTGCGGTTTATCGGATTACCCTTTGACGTTATAAATATGCTGCCACTACAGATATGCTTTTCCTTTACATATTCCCTGAGTATCCTCAGCAGCTCACTCGGATACAGTATCCGCCTTACTTTTCCTTTATTATGGAGGTCTGCCATTCCATACTTTAGCGACTCAACCGTTATATGCCTCAACTCACTTATTCGTATTCCTGTACTTCCAAGTGTTTCTATTATAAGTGCCAGTCGTTTATCGCCTTTTTTGTACGCTGTCTTTACAAGTTTTTCGTATTCGTGCATTGTTATTTCTTTATTTTCAGGTACAAATGTTTCTCTCTGGACTTTTATCATCTTGACTCTTATATCCGTCCACCCCATCACTTCACAGAAATGATTGACTGCTGCCAGATATGAGTTAATGCTCGATATTTTATATTTACCACATTTTTGAAGATATTCTTTATACTTAAGCAGCATTTCTTTATTTATGCTCTGTCCTTTGGCGTATGCCATAAGTTTTTTAATATCCCTTACATATTTATCAATCGTCTGTATTTCTTTTTCCGCCATTATCAGCATTTTCCTAAAGTATTCAAGAGTGCTGCTGGTTATTATACGTTTCTGACACTCATAATTATCACTTATACCCTTTCCTCTTATATCCTTATTTTCTACCATTCCAAACATATCTTATTAACTCCATTCAATGATTAATTTAATATCCTGATGTACACTTATATTAGTTTGTCAGTATATCTGCCTTTTAAACAAAAAGAATATCCATTAGATATATGACAACCAGAATACATCAGCGTATTTAATTATAAGATAGTTGTGTTTTATATGATATATAATAAATGATACATTATTTATGATTGAATGGCAGTATTTATTTACTTAATCATCATAATTTTGATTTCTAATTATAAATAAATATTAGGAGAAAAATTGTATACTAGAACTACAGACAAAATTATATTATTGCTATGCGCACTTCTTATAAATTAAAGAAATTAAAAATACGTCTTTGAAATACAGATAAAACTATGCAATGGAGAATTACTAAAAATCTGGCATAAACCTTAAAAAATCAGGCTATCCAACCGACAGCCTGATTAAATCTTTCATTTAATATGTAAACTCATTATTCAATTAACAACAATCCCAGTTATACAGCACATCTGAAAAGTCCTCTGCCGCCAAATCCTTCTCCTGTATAAAGAAGTTGGCAACTCCCGAATCTCCCCACATTATTTCTGCATCGTCATCTGTATCCATCTGGAAAAGACATATATTATACTTCTCAAGATTTTCTTTATAGCTTCTTGGGTCATACTGTGTAAAGTAAGGGCTTCCAAACATCATATGACCACAGCAGTCCTCAAAATATTCCTCAAGTTCGTGAATTACACCAGAAGCCTCACAGTCTAAGCGTAACTTATCTTCATCAACTGTAATACCTATATTATCTGCCGACTGCCTTAAATACTTTTCACATGCATAATCTTCAGAATTACAGTGACCTTTCTTAAGTTCAAACTTTATCGCACTTTCTTTCGCTATTGGAGGATATAAATCTTCGTCAAGATTGGTACACACCGGTATTCCAAGGCTTTCAACTTCCTGTGGTGACACATTATAATCTATGCTCTTATGATATATAACTCTGTGACCATTCTGTAAAAGCTTACCTGTATCATCTTCCTTAGCCTCCCAGTCCTGTAAACCATATGTACCATCATTATCATATATATCGATAAAGAACTGAAGCATACCTGTCTTTGGCAGCTTACCATCCGGATTATAGCCATCACGGTTCAGCTCATCAAGATTAATCTGTGCAAGCATCATAAGCATCTCACCTTTATCTGACTTTGGATATTCTTTTTGCATATCCCAGTATGGAACTCCACCAAACTTACTATCTGTAATTCCCGATGTTTTTTCTTCATCTATTGTTATTGATATAACATTTCTCTCTGTAATTCTCTCATATTCTTCAAGCAGCTTTTTATCCTGTTCTGTCAATGCTATATGATTTCCTCCTTTATACATTTACACCTTAATTAAAATTCATTTCCTTCAAATCTTGGAATTCCGCTTATTCCCCTAGCAAGGTCTTCATCTGTAGGTATGTAGTCTGACATATTGCCATCATTGAACTTACCATATGCCACCATATCAAAGTAACCTGTTCCTGTAAGTCCGAATACGATAGTCTTTTCCTCACCTGTTTCCTTGCACTTGAGCGCCTCATCTATGGCTGCTCTTATGGCGTGGCTGCTCTCTGGCGCTGGAAGTATACCTTCAATTCTTGCAAATTCTTCTGCTGCCGCAAATACTTCTGTCTGCTCAACGCTTCTGGCTTCGATAACACCATCATGATAAAGCTGTGAAAGCACAGGATTCATACCATGGTAACGAAGTCCGCCTGCATGGTTAGGTGATGGAATAAAGCCACTTCCAAGTGTATACATTTTAGCTAATGGACACACTTTACCAGTATCGCAGTAATCGTATGCAAACACACCTCTTGTAAGTGTAGGGCATGAAGCTGGCTCTACGGCTATTAACTGATAGTCCTTTTCGCCTCTTAACTTTTCTCCGACAAATGGTGCTATAAGTCCGCCAAGGTTAGAACCACCTCCGGCACATCCAATAATCATATCCGGAACTATATTATACTTATCAAGAGCTGCCTTTGTTTCAAGTCCGATAACTGTCTGGTGAAGAAGTACCTGATTAAGGACACTTCCTAATACATAACGGTAGCCCTCCTGCTTTGACTCTGCCTCAACAGCCTCTGATATAGCACATCCAAGACTTCCTGTAGTTCCCGGAAATTCCTCTAAGATTTTTCTTCCTATCTCTGTAGTTGTGCTAGGTGATGGTGTGACTTTAGCTCCATATGTTCTCATAACTTCACGTCTGAATGGCTTCTGCTCATAAGAGCACTTTACCATATATACCTGACAGTCAAGACCAAAGTAAGCACTTGCCATAGAAAGCGCTGTTCCCCACTGACCTGCTCCTGTTTCTGTTGTGACACCCTTAAGTCCCTGCTTCTTTGCATAGTAAGCCTGTGCTATTGCTGAATTAAGCTTATGGCTTCCGCTTGTATTATTTCCCTCAAACTTATAGTATATCTTAGCTGGTGTCTGAAGCTTCTTTTCAAGGCAATATGCTCTTACAAGTGGTGATGGTCTGTACATTTTATAGAAATCTATAATCTCTTCCGGAATAGGAATATAGGCGTTAGTATTATCTAACTCTTGTTCTATCAATTCATCACAGAATACTGCACTAAGCTCCTCCTTTGTCATAGGCTTTAATGTCTTAGAGTTAAGCAGTGGTGCCGGTTTATTCTTCATATCAGCACGCATATTGTACCAGTACTTTGGCAGCTCACTTTCCTCAAGATAGATTTTGTAAGGTATTTCTTTGTTAGTGTTCATTACTTCCTCCCATTATTAGTTACCTTCTGATCGTATTCACCCCTGAAATGTAACTGTCTATATTTTGCATAGCTTTATTTATAAGCTATGACTTACACTTTATTATCATACTACATATTATTCATATAGCATAGTGTTTTTACAATTTATCTGCAATTATTCAGACATTTATGTATTAAGTGCTATATCATTCCAGTCATATTCATCGCTGATAACCCATTCAAGTGCTTTTCTGCGCTCTATAACAACATCTGGATTAAGGTTTCCTGTCTGTGTTTCAGGCTTTAATCTTTTCTCAACACATGCCCAGTGATAGCGGAAGTACAGGTCTGTCATATCAAGTATCTCATCTATGCTTCTTAAGCGGCAGGATTTTTTGAATTCATTATAATCTGCCTTTTCTGATAACAATGCAGTCGCTTTCTCACAATCACATATATCATCTGACATTTTCATATCATTAAATATAATTACTTTTTCACAAGTTCCATTTTATAACCAAGCGCATCAATGATTTTTACAAATAAAATTAACGAAGGACTGTGCATTTTCTTCTCAAACCGTGAAATGCTTTGTTGCTTGCTTTCTGTTAAATCTGCTAATTCCTTTTGAGAAATATTAGACTCTTTTCTTATTTTTACAACACTATCAATTAAATTGCTTTCTATATCTTCCACACGAAAAGTATCAGCTTGTAAACCATCTACTTTCTGAACAGGAATTTGCTTTTGATTAATCGCTACTGCTTCTAACAAACCTTGCATTGTATCATCAAAGAATTTGCTCATAATTATTCCTCCTTCAAAATTTTCACTACTGCCTTTAGAGCTTTCTTTTACTCCCCTTGTTTATAAATTCATATTACAACAAATTTGTTGTATTGTCAATAATAGAATAATTTACTAAGAATATTATTTTTGAACAAAGGAGCTTAATAATTATATTCTAATTTTATTCAATCTATTTGTAAAACCTAATAAAGTATTATTTTCTCTTTTAGAAAATTTATCTCTTTGCATCTGACCTTGTCATATTCCAACCTCACGCTTTATAATCAAATACCAGTTTAATACCAACTGACATTACTAAACTTCTTTATATTGAACATTCCCATATATTCAGATAAGTCTTATTATAGTCGCAAGTTAATTGAATTACCGCTAAAGCATATACGCGGTACATTTTAACCAATTATGAAATAACATTTATCAATATAAAGAAACGAGGTTAATTATTATGACAACTACTTCCCAGTACGAATTAAACAAAGGACTTGCACAGATGTTAAAGGGCGGCGTTATTATGGATGTAACAACTCCTGAACAGGCTAAGATAGCAGAGGCGGCTGGTGCCTGTGCTGTTATGGCACTTGAGAGAATACCTGCTGATATAAGAGCTGCCGGTGGTGTATCACGTATGAGTGACCCTAAGATGATTAAGGGAATTCAGGAGGCTGTAAGTATCCCTGTTATGGCTAAATGCCGTATCGGTCATTTTGTTGAAGCCCAGATTTTACAGGCTATTGAGATTGATTATATTGATGAGTCAGAAGTGCTTTCTCCTGCCGATGACATTTATCATATTGATAAGACACAGTTCAATGTGCCATTTGTATGTGGTGCAAGGGACTTAGGTGAGGCTTTAAGAAGAATTAACGAGGGTGCTTCTATGATTAGAACTAAGGGCGAACCGGGTACTGGCGATGTTGTTCAGGCTGTCCGCCATATGAGAAAAATGAATTCTGAAATCCGCAAGATTACATCTATGCAGAAGGATGAACTTTTTGAGGAGGCTAAACAGTTACAAGTACCTTATGACCTTGTACTTTATGTTCACGATAATGGAAGACTTCCGGTTGTCAACTTTGCCGCTGGCGGTGTTGCTACTCCTGCTGACGCTGCCCTTATGATGCAGCTTGGTGCTGAGGGTGTATTCGTAGGTTCTGGTATATTCAAGTCAGGTAATCCTGCAAAACGTGCATCCGCTATTGTTCAGGCTGTTACTAATTATCAGGATGCCGCACTTATTGCCAGGTTATCAGAAGACCTTGGCGAGGCTATGGTAGGTATCAACCCTAGCGAAATACAGATAATTATGGAAGAACGTGGACGTTAAAATCAAAAAGCCGTTCAGGACCTCAAAATACATACTATTTTAAAGATTATCCCTGAACGGCATTTATAAATATAATCACATATAGAAATGAGGATTACTATGAAAATAGGTGTACTTGCTGTTCAGGGTGCTTTTATTGAGCACGAGCATATGATTGAAAAAATCGGACATACAGCAATAGAAATAAGACAAAAAGATGACCTCAAAGGTCTTGATGGACTTATACTTCCCGGCGGTGAAAGCACTGTTCAAGGACAGTTATTAAATAAACTTGATATGATGGATGACATCAGAGCTATGATTAATAACGGACTTCCAACTCTTGCAACCTGCGCTGGACTTATACTTCTCTCTGAACATATAGCAGATGATGACACAGTCCATATAGGAACGCTTCCTGTTACCATTAAGCGTAATGCTTACGGAAGACAGCTTTCAAGCTTTGTAACTAACGCTGATATCAAGCATATTGGCAATTATCCTATGACATTTATAAGAGCACCTTATATTGAAAATGTAAGTGACGGTGTTGAAGTGCTTGCAACAGTAGATAATCATATTGTTGCCGCCAGATACAATAATCAGATTGGACTTTCTTTCCACCCTGAATTAACAGGCGATACCCGCATACACGAATATTTCTTATCAACTATATAATTTCAACATTAGCAAAAACTAATAAAAATAAATCCGAACCAAGACGGCAGAATACGATACGCTGTCTTGGTTCGGATTTATTATAATGTAGCATATTATTTATACATTACACCCGATAAATATTAATAACTATTCTAATTTTATCTTGATGGTTGCTTTGGTACAAATTTTATTCTAACAAATCGGCCTACACCCTGACCTTAACCCCCTTAGTATCCCTATGTGCCATCTTCATCTTAGCAAAGTCTATCTTCTTACCCTTATATTCCATCGTGAATTCCATACCATCATCCATAATGAATATATCTTCTATATAATCATCCCTGCCAAGCTTAATGCCCCTGACACCTACGGCACTCTTCTTCTTAACCGGTATCTCAGAAAGAGGGAACTTTAAGAATACGCCGTTAGCAGTCTGTACTATTACATTTTTATTACTTACAATTTCTTCCACTTCACTGCTGCTGCCATCAAGATTAAACTTAGAAAGCATCTGAACCTGAACGTCAGCCTTTTCAATACTTACTATCTTATCATCATCCTGAAGCTTCGTTGAAGCCACCGTCCTCTTAGCTACATCAAATTCTGCCGTGTCAACTATCTTCATCATACCCTGACTTGTAACAAAAAGCAGCTTCTGATTTTTAATAGTATCATATGCACACAGGTATATAATAAGCTCTCCACTGCTGTCATAATTGCCAAGATTATCTATTGGAGTACCCTTATCCCTGAACTTAGTAAGGAAAGGAATATCTTTTACTTTAATCTGGTGAAGCTGTCCGTTATCTGTAAATATACATATCTTGTCTGTATTCATACATGTAAATACATACTTGAAGTCGTTGTATATAGCCTCCTTATTACGCTCATAAGCTGCTATATCTATAGTCTTTGCATAGCCAAACCTGTCCATAATAAATACAACTTCCTGCGCAGGAGCTTCCTTTTCAACAAACACAGCAACCTTTGCATCTGTTATGACAGTCTTTCGTTCAACGCCATATTCCTTCTTGATCCTTGCAAGGTCATCCTTTATTACCTTTGCCATAGCCTTCCTGCTGCCAAGTATCTTTTCGTACTTTGCAATCTTTGAAAGACATTCGTCATATTCCTTCTGGAGTGCAAGTATTTCAAGACCTATAAGCTTGTACAGGCGCATTTCAAGGATAGCCGAAGCCTGTTTTTCTGTAAAGTCAAGCCTGGCTGCCTTCTTCTTTGAAGCCTCTGTCTTAAACTTAATATTATCAACGTTACCATTGATAAGGCAGTCCTTTGCCATCTTAAGATTAGAACTTCCACGAAGAATTTCGATTATAAGGTCGATTATATCGCAGGCTCTTATAAGACCTTCTTTGATCTCCTTATTGGCAAGTTCCTTATTAAGAAGTGTTGTGTATTTTCTTGTATTTATCTCATACTGAAAGTCAATATGGTGCTTTATTATCTGGCGTAACCCAAGAGTTTCAGGTCTTCCGTCAACTATGGCAAGCATATTTACACCAAATGTATCCTCAAGCTTAGTCTTCTTATATAAAAGGTTTTTAAGATTTTCAATGTCTGTATTCTTCTTTAATTCAAGAACTATTCTTATACCTTCTTTTGATGACTCATTTGACACATCAACAATATCAGTTGTCTTCTTAGTTTCTACAAGGTCTACTATATCAGATATAAACTTTCCGATATTAGCACCTATCATTGTGTAAGGAATTTCTGTTATGACAAGCCTGTCCTTCTCGCCCTTCTTTGCTGCCGGCTCATATACAACCTTTCCTCTTAACTTTATCTTTCCTGTACCAGTTTCATATATACCAGCAAGCTCTGACTTATTAATAACAAGTCCGCCTGTAGGAAAATCAGGTCCTGGCATATACTGCATAAGCTCTGGTGTAGTTATATCTTCATTATCCATATATGCACATACCGCATCGACAACCTCTGAAAGATTGTGTGTTGGAATGTTAGTTGTCATACCAACTGCGATACCGTCAGCACCATTTACTAACAGATTAGGTACTCTTACCGGAAGAACTGCCGGTTCCTTCTCTGTTTCATCAAAGTTAGGCACAAAGTCAACCACATCTTTATCTAAGTCTGATAAATATACGTCCTGTGTAAACTTCTTAAGCTTAGCCTCTGTATATCGCATGGCAGCAGCGCCGTCACCCTCGATAGAGCCAAAGTTACCATGACCGTCAACAAGTGCCATTCCCTTCTTAAAATCCTGTGAAAGTACAACAAGTGTTTCATAAATAGAACTGTCGCCGTGTGGATGATACTTACCCATTGCATCACCTACGATACGTGCTGACTTTCTATGAGGTTTATCATAATTCAAGCCAAGCTGGTCCATGGCATACAGTACTCTTCTTTGTACCGGCTTAAGTCCGTCCCTTACATCTGGAAGTGCTCTTGCTGTTATAACACTCATTGAGTAATCGATATACGACTTCTGCATCAGCTCAGAATATTCAGTTTTTATAATATTTTCCGCCATTATTATCTCCGTATAATACTTTTATATTTTTACGCATCAATCTCTGCTTCATTAGCATGTGCATGTATAAATGCCCTTCTTGGTGGCACATCACTTCCCATAAGCATAGAAGTAACCTCTGTCGCCATTCTTGCATCTTCTATCTCTACCTGCTTTAATATTCTTGTTTCAGGATTAAGTGTAGTTTCCCATAACTGTTCAGGGTCCATCTCACCAAGTCCCTTGTATCTTTGCAGCGTAAATGTGCCGCTTGCATGAAGCTCTTTATATCTTTCAAGAGCCTTATCATCATATAAGTACTGCACTGTCTTACTCTTATCTGCCTTTGTCTTGGAACTTCCTGCTGTCTTCTTAAAAGCCTTATCCGCCTTAGGTGCTTTCTTAAGTTCAGCCCTGTAAAGCGGTGGTGTAGCTATATACACATGTCCCTGATTAATAAGTTCCGGCATAAATCTATAGAAAAATGTAAGCAGAAGTGTATCAATATGCGCACCATCTACATCGGCATCCGTCATAATGATAATCTTGTCGTATCTTAACTTGCTTATATCAAAGTCATTGCCATACCCTTCAAGGAAGCCACAGCCAAATGAGTTAATCATAGTCTTAATCTCGGCATTGGCAAGCACCTTGTCAATAGAAGCCTTCTCTACATTAAGTATCTTACCTCTTATTGGAAGTATCGCCTGAGTACGTCTGTTTCTTGCTGTCTTAGCTGAACCACCCGCAGAATCTCCCTCGACTATAAATACTTCACACTCCTCAGCCTTCTTACTCTCACAGTTGGCAAGCTTACCATTGGAATCTATTGAAAACTTCGACTTTGATAAAAGGTTAGTCTTAGTTCTCTCCTCTGCCTTTCTTATCTTTGCCGACTTTTCAGCACAGGCTATTACTGCCTTTAACTGTTCAAGATTTCTGTCAAAATACAACTGTACCTCATCACTTGTAACCGCACTTACAACTGTTCCTGCATCCGGATTATCAAGCTTAGTCTTAGTCTGTCCTTCAAATCTTACCTTAGCAGTGAGGTCATCTCCTGTCTTTGCAAAAGTAACATAAAAGTATGGATTTCCTTCTCCACTGTTCTGATAAATATTATTTTTAAGACTTGTTTCGTCTTTGCCTAAAAGGACATCTCCTGTACCATCATTTTTATAAATATATAATTTAGCACTCTTTGTGTTGCTACCTCTACCAATTGTTAATTTATAGTAGCTATTGGCATTATAGTTCATATAAATATTGAAAAATCCTTCAGAAGTAAGACCCTTTCCGTCTGGATTAAATCTAAATCTACCTTCAATATTTACGTTATTCCAATTAGTACCCTTGTCAAGTGTCATTAAGCAAGTGTTTCCATTTTCACAACCTGCTGTAACAAAGTTATTGTAGCCATTTGAAATAATATTCCAATTATTTTTTGTTGTCCAACCGTTAGTTGAATCAAAATTACCTCTATAGAGTGTATTTGGTGTAGAAGAATTACCTGTTACTTTAGCCTTAGTAGTGTATGTGCCAGTTGCACCGTATTCTCCATATGTTGTTTTTGTAGCAGGCATAACTTCAACCATAATGTTATATCCTACGTCTTTTGCTTCTACTTCATATGACTGGAAATACTCTCCAACGCCCTCTTTAATGAGGATTTTTTTATTACCATCTACTGCATACCAACGAATATTAGCAGCATTAGCATCATTATCTGTATCTAAGTTATAAGAATAAACAGCCTTTAACTTCTGTCCAACTTCAATAGCATCATCTTTTTCTATTGAAACAGATTTTAAAGTTG
>ERZ773193.256-NODE-256-length-86385-cov-9.699548_pt1 | contig 86385 bp, 69 predicted proteins | sample MGYA00511110_ERZ773193 | MGnify/ENA primary metagenome ERZ773193 (study PRJEB29015, sample SAMEA2737784) | human gut metagenome | biome: human gut; feature: human-associated habitat; material: faeces | place: China | collected 2012 ... | reverse complement strand
TCATTAAAGCGAACCCCCGTTGGAGTCTCTCCTTCGGGGGTTTCGTCATTTCTGCAATCGCACAGCGCATTTGACTTGCCGCAGGTGTATCCTTTTTCATCCTTTTCTTTCCAATCATCCGTGGAGTTTCGGGAACATGTTGGAACTGCTTGAATATTTGGTGCTTGGCATCGGCGTCGGTACGGTCGGTGCTCTTCTCGGTTTAGGCGGCGGTTTTATTCTTGTTCCGATTTTCATGCTTTTCATGATTGCCCCGCACGGCAGCACCTTTACGACGGTGCAACAGGTGGTTGGAACAAGCCTCTTTGCAGTTTTCTGCAACGCCATTTCCGGAACGTTTGCCTACATTCGCCAACGGCGCATTCTTATGCGGGCGGCTGTACCGTTTGCATTGGCCACCTTGCCCGGCGCATTTCTGGGCGGTTATCTGTCCGAATGGTTCTCCGGCCCCGGCTTTTCGCTCGCCTTCGGCATCCTGATGGTCTTTATCGGCTACATCATGTATTCGAAGTCCCGTGGCAAGGCCGCCAACAAAAGCGTGGAGGACTGGGATCCGGCAACCGCTCGATTCAACATGCCGCTTGGCGTTCTGTGTTCCTTCTTTGTAGGCTTTCTGTCTTCCATCTTCGGCATTGGCGGCGGCATTGTTCACGTTCCCATGATGGTATTCGTTCTTGGGTTCCCACCGCAGATTGCGGTTGCGACATCCACTTTCGTGCTTTTCGTAAGCGCAGTTATGGGGGTTTCAAGTCACGCTCTGCTCGGGCACATCATTTGGGGACCGGCCTTGATGATCGGTGCCGGAGCCGTCATCGGCGCTCAACTTGGTGCCAAAATTGCCAAAAAGAGCAAACCGCGACTGCTTGTGGTTTTGCTTTCGATTTTGGTCTTTTTGATCGGTCTGCAGTTCATCTGGAAAGGAGCCGTCGGACTCGGCTGGTTCTGAAAATGCTTCAACAAAGAGTCGCCCCAACGGTCGGCTCTTTTCTTTTCGGAAAACTCAGTCTGACGCACTCAGAGATTTCTTGGGCAAAAGAAATGCGGCCAATCCGATCAGCGGCAGGAATGCAATGACGGTGAACACGCTCTGTAGTCCCATGGCGTCGGCAGCCGAGCCAAAGAGAGCTGTCGCAATGCCGCCCATCCCGAAACTCACCCCGAAGAAAACTCCCGAGACCAAGCCGACATGATTCGGTGCGGCATTGAGCGCGCAGACAAGGATGGCTGAAAAAGCCGACGACATGATGAATGACACGGCCAAAGCCAAAAAGACGAATGTCTGAAGTCCGACGTGAGGAATCAAGAGCGTGAACGGTGCGGCGCCGAGTATCGAAAAGAGAATGACGGCCCGACTGCCGAAACGATCTGTCAGCGGGCCGCCTGCGATAGTGCCGACCGCACTCATCGCCAGAAAACCGAAAAGCACGTATTGGCTGGCTGATATGGCCATGCCGAACGTGTCGATCAAATAGAACGTCAAATAGTTCTGCAGGCAGGCAATGTAGACCTGTTTGGAGAACATCAGCAAAAAGAGAACTACGAAGAGCACGGTAAGAGGTCGACTGATCGTCTGTTTCTTCGTATTTCTCAGGACTTGTTGGGGTTGCCGTCTTTGCCGAGCGGCCGCCAATGTGCCGACCCGCAGCATCACAACCGCAGCCAAGCCAGCGGCAATTCCGAACCAGGCAATGCTCGCCTGCCCGTAGGGAATCACGACGAAAGCGGCCGCCAGCGGTCCCAAAGCCATACCGGCGTTTCCGCCGACCTGAAATACCGATTGAGCCAATCCTTTGCGACCGCCGGAAGCAAATTGAGCGATTCGTGTAGCTTCCGGATGGAACACGGCCGAACCGAATCCGAGAAAGGCTACGGCAAGGAGCATGGAAGCAAAAACGGATGCTTGAGACAAGGCCACCAGACCGACAAGCGTACAGCACATGCCGATGGCGAGCATGTACTTGGTCGGGTGTTTGTCGGTTGTGAGTCCGACCAAAGGCTGAAGAAGCGAGCTTGTAACCTGAATCACCAAAGTAATGAGGCCCACTTGTGTGAACGTCAGGCCGTGCGCGTCGCGCAGAATCGGCAACGCAGCAGGAATTACCGATTGGATGCCGTCGTTTAGGAAATGTCCGAGGCAGACCAAAAAGAGCAGACCGTAGGCGGTTTGTTCGGCAGATTTTGTTGGACGTTGCGTGCGCATTTCGAATGTCGTAACACCGTTGTCAGACGGCACAGCCAGGCCGTGTTGTCATGGTTTTGTCATCTTGTCTTAGTGGCTTTGTCATGTTTCGAGCGCACACTGCGCGCCGAGAATCCCTCGACAAAATCATATTCCTTCAAGACAACAACAAGCCATGGAACACTATTACATTGCCTTGCTGGTCTTTTTGGGCCTGCTGGCTGTTTTTGACCTATTCGTCGGCGTGAGCAACGACGCCGTCAACTTCCTCAATTCTGCTCTCGGTTGCCGCATTGCCTCGTTTAAGACGACGATGTTCGTCGCGAGCATCGGCGTGATGTTGGGCGCCACATTCTCATCGGGAATGATGGAAATCGCCCGTTCCGGTGTCTTCAACCCGCAAATGTTCACCTTCCACGAAATCATGGTGATTTTCTTTGCGGTCATGGTCACCGACATCATCTTGCTTGACACATTCAATTCACTGGGCCTGCCGACATCAACGACTGTGTCAATTGTGTTCGAATTGCTCGGCAGTGCACTTGCCGCTGCCGCATTTACGCTTTTGGCCGACGGCAAATCGCTGGCCGATGTGGCCGAATACATCAACAGCTCTCGGTCGCTAACGATCATTTCGGGCATTCTGATTTCGGTGGCGGTGGCGTTTGTCACCGGCACTGTTGTGCAATACATTGCTCGACTGATCTTCACTTTCAATTTCGAAAAAATGTATCGCCGTATCGGCGGTGTCTACGCGGGGCTGGCCATCACGGCCATTTTCTACTTCTTAGTCATGAAGGGCGCCAAGGGTGCTAGCTTCATGCGCCCCGAATGGATCGACTTCATGAGCAACAACACGTTGCCGATTGTGGCAACGCTCTTTGTGGTGCTCTCGATTGTCTTCCAGCTTCTGATCCTTATCGCCAACGTTAACGTCTTCAAAATCATCATCTTGGCCGGTACCTTCGCGCTGGCATTTGCTTTTGCAGGCAACGACCTGGTCAACTTCGTCGGCGTGCCGCTCGCCGCGCTGGACTCCTACAACGAGTGGGTGGCTTCGGGAGCCGCTGCCGACACTTTCACGATGGAAGGCCTGCTCAAGCCCACGGTTGCCAACACGTTCCTGTTGCTGTTAGCAGGTCTTGTGATGGTGCTCACATTGTGGTTCTCCAAGAAAGCCCAGATTGTGATTCAGACCTCGATCAACCTGTCTTCGAGCAACTCCGGTGAACACGAACAGTTCGGCAGCTCTTTGCCGGGCCGTATGATCGTGCGCGCCAGCATGGGCTTTGGTCGTCTCGTCAATCAATTTATTCCCATGGGAGTCAAAAAGGGCATCGACAGCCGTTTCGAGCCCAAGAAGTTACTGCATGGCGAAACGCCGCTGCCGTTTGACTACGTGCGCGCCTCGATCAATCTGGTCGTGAGCGCCGTGCTGATTGCATCGGCAACGAGCCTGAAGCTTCCGTTGTCGACGACGTACGTGACCTTTATGGTTGCGATGGGTTCAAGTTTTGCCGACGGTGCCTGGGATCGTGAAACCGCTGTTTATCGTATCTCGGGTGTGTTGACCGTGATCAGCGGCTGGTTTATCACGGCGCTTTGCGCTTCGACCATGGCTGCAGTCGTTTGCTGGCTGACGCTTTGGGGCGAGGGCATTGCCGCCTTGATCTTTGCCGTGGGTTCCGTGTTCCTTCTCGTACGATCCAACCTCAAGGCCAAGCTCGATACGGTGGATATGCGTGCCGATCTTGATACGCGTTACGACGCTCACAAGATGCAGCAACTTGTCGAAGAGCGCACGGAAGTCAATTTTGAAAAGACGGTTGCCGTATTCGGAGAACTTGTCGATAAGTTCCTGGCTGACAAAGAGGCTGATCTGCGACAAATCAAAACGGACAGCAATGAGTTGTTCGACAAGATGAGTGCGGATCGCGGCCTGTACTACCGCATGGCCAATTCAAGCTTCAAGCCCACCAACAAGGACTTCGACGCTCGCTACTGCTATTACCGCATTTCGACCAATATGCGAGAAGTCGGTCGTTCGTTGCAATCTTTGGCCAAACTTGCGACCGATCACGTTGCTAACCGCCACCGAATTTACCAGGGCGAGCTCAAGAACGAGCTGCAGAATCTGGCGCAGTACCTTAAGCAGATCTCGACCGGGGAAGACGGTAAGCTGAATTTGCGCAGTGTCATGCTGCATGCCGATGAGGCGAGCAATCGCATTGATGCGTTGCAGGCTGAACTGCTGCGCCGTATCCCGGACGACAAGCTGTCGGTACGCGGTTGTGAGCTTTACCTGAATTTCCTTGTGTTTGCGCGTGAGTTCATCAACCGCTGTTCCATCGTTGCGGTGTTGTCCGGACAGTTGGATGAGATTGCTCAGCGTTAGTTGCAAAAGCAAAGACGGCAACAGTCGGTTTTGACAACAAAAAGCGTCGATCTTCGGATCGGCGCTTGTTTGTTTGATATGCCTTTTCCTTGCGGAAATAAAAAAACGCGACACCGAAGTGACGCGCTCTTTTCTTCCTGCACCCCTCTGAAAGAAGAGGTGGCTCCCCGAGTTGGGCTCGAACCAACGACCCACGGATTAACAGTCCGTTGCTCTACCGACTGAGCTATCGGGGAATGCAGAAGCAGAACTATATAGGTGTTTTTGAGTTTTGGCAAGTCTTTTTCGGAGAAAATTCGCCATTCAAGACGATTTTCAGCAAAAATCGTGCTCAATACTTCTCTAAGTCTATGAAATTTAAAGACTTATAATGAAAATTTAAACTAACGAAAGAGAAAAAGAAAATGCCGTCGCCTTGTGAGAAAGACGACGGCTTGGGGCCAGTCAGCCGATCGGTGCGCTATCAGAGCACTTCGGCGATGGATTTGGCCACGTACTGCACATTGCGGGTGTTGAGGCCGCAAATGCAGATGCGACCGTTTTTGACGGCGTAGATGCCGTAGTCGGCTGCCAGCTTTTGAACCTGCTCGGGCGTCAACCCCGTAAAGGAGAACATGCCGGCCTGGCGCGTCACGAAGCTGAAGTCGCGCTTGGCACCGAGGCGGGCCATTTCATCGGCCAGCGCCTTGCGCATCGAGCGGATGCGTTCACGCATGCCGCCGAGCTCTTCCTTCCAGTGAGCGTACTTTTGCGGATCGGAAAGCACGCGCTCGACGATGTATGCGCCGTGAGCAGGCGGGTTGGAGTAGTTGCAGCGCACCACAGCCTTCAGCTGCGTCATTACGACGTCGGCTTCGGCCTTGCTCTGGCAGACGACCGTAAGGGCGCCGATACGTTCGTTGTAGAGGTTAAACGACTTGGAGAACGATGTGGCGACCAAGAAGCTCATGCCGGAGGCGGCAAACATTCGAATTGATGCGGCGTCTTCGTCAAGACCGTCGCGGAAGCCCTGATAGGCCATGTCAAGGAAGGGGGTAAGACCGCCTTTCTGGCAGATTTCGATCACGACCTTCCACTGCTCTTCGGTGAGGTCGTAGCCCGTCGGGTTGTGGCAGCAGGAGTGCAGAACCACGAGAGTCTTGGCGGGCAGGGCCTTGAGGTCTTCGACCATCGCTTCGAAGTTGAGGCTGTTGGTGGCGGCGTCATAGTAGCGGTAGGGTTTGATCTCGTAGCCAGCCATGCCGAGGATGGCGTTGTGGTTGCCCCAGGTGGGCAGCGACGTGGAGGCGACGCGCTCGCCGCAGATATGGAACATGAAGTCCATGCCGACCTTCAGAGCGCCCGTGCCGCCCAGAGTCTGGATGGTAGCGGCGCGTCCCGAGAGAACGATTTCGCTGTCGGCACCGAAAACCATCTGCTGGACATGCGCGCCGTAGCCGTCAAGACCGCTGATGGGCAGGTAGCTGTGCGGAATGCAAGCTTCGGCAAGAGCGGTTTCGGCTTCCTTGACGACGTCGAGCACCGGAGTGACGCCTTCGTCAGTCATGTATGCGCCCACACCGAGATTTACTTTTTGCGGGCGGGGATCCTGGCGGTAGCGCTGCGTCACGCCAAGGATCGGATCGGCAGGAGCAGCAACGAGGCTGCTGAACAAAGCATCGGACATATGCATCCCTGTTTAGTTGTTGTTGAAAATTTATCGTCCAATTTGTCCGGTCGGCTGCAAACGCGTGTCGGAGCCGACGGCAACAACTAATATTAGACCTTTGGTGTGCGTACGGTTTGTTCCAAGAGGCGGAAATTATCAAATTGCGCACTCAATGCATTCGTAGAGAAGTGTTTTCGTGACTCAGATTCTGACTTTTGAGCATTCTCCGTTTGAGCTGCATGCGGAGTTCGATCCCGCAGGGGATCAGCCCACGGCCATCGCCCAACTGACCGAAGGACTGCGCGAGGGGTACAGCGCACAGACGCTTTTGGGCGTGACGGGGTCGGGCAAGACCTTTACCATGGCCAACATCATTGCGCGCCTGGGGGTGCCCGCCATCGTGATGGCGCCCAACAAGACGCTCGCCGCGCAGCTTTACAGCGAAATGCGCGAGTTCTTCCCGAACAACGCCGTCGAATACTTCGTTTCGTACTACGACTATTATCAGCCCGAAGCCTACGTACCGGCCCGCGATCTCTTCATCGAAAAGGACTCGGCCGTCAACGAGCACATCGAGCAGATGCGACTGGCCGCCACCAAGTCGATTCTCGAGCGCCGTGACACCGTGATCGTGGCAACGGTCTCGGCCATTTACGGCATCGGCAAACCCGAGAGCTACACGCAGATGCGTCTGATTCTGCGTACGGGCGACACCAAGGAGCGCAAGGATCTCATCAGTCAGCTCGTGAAGATGCAGTACAAACGCAACGACATGGAATTTTTGCGCGGTACTTTCCGCGTTCGCGGCGACACGATCGACATCTTCCCTGCGGAACACGCCGAGGTGGCCGTACGCGTGGAGCTTTTCGACGACGAGGTTGATGCGGTGGTGCTCTTTGATCCGCTCTCGGGGCAGGTGCGTCAGCGTGTGCCGCGCTTTGTCGTGTATCCGGCGAGCCACTACGTGACGCCGCGCGACGAAATCGTTCGGGCGATGGAGGGCATCAAGGCCGAACTCAAGGAGCGGCTCGAGGTGCTCTACCGAGACAACAAGCTCGTGGAAGCCCAACGCCTGCAGCAGCGCACGCTGTTTGACTTGGAGATGCTCGATCAGGTGGGCTTTTGCAAGGGCATCGAAAACTATTCACGCCACCTCACGGGACTGGCTCCCGGGGAAGCGCCGCCTTGTCTCATTGACTATCTGCCTGCCGACAGCATCATGTTTTTTGACGAAAGTCACGTGATGATGGGGCAGCTCGGGGGCATGTACCGCGGCGACCGTTCCCGCAAGGAAACGCTTGTGCAGTACGGTTTTCGCTTGCCCTCGGCTCTGGACAACCGACCGCTGAGGTTCGATGAGTTCGAGCGCAAGATGCGCCGTTCGATTTTCGTGTCGGCTACGCCGGCCGCGTACGAACTGGAAAAGAGCGCGCAGGTCGTCGAACAGGTGGTGCGTCCCACGGGGCTTGTGGATCCGGAAGTGGAAGTGCGTCCGGCACTCACGCAGGTCGACGATGTGCTTTCCGAAGTCAACGAACGGGCTGCGGCGGGCGAGCGCGTTTTGGTGACGACGCTTACCAAGCGCATGGCAGAAGAACTCACCGAGTATCTGCGCGAACACAACGTGCGCGTTCGTTACCTGCATTCGGACATTGATACGGTCGAGCGTGTAGAAATCATCCGCGATTTGCGCGCCGGTGTCTTTGACGTGCTCGTGGGCATCAATCTGCTGCGAGAAGGTCTGGACATTCCCGAAGTGTCGCTGGTGGCCATTCTCGACGCGGACAAGGAAGGCTTTTTGCGTTCGACCCGCTCGCTCATCCAGACCATCGGCCGAGCGGCTCGAAATGTGCGCGGCAAGGCTATTCTCTATGCCGACACGATGACCGACTCCATGCGTCAGGCCATCGACGAAACCGAGCGACGACGCGCCAAGCAGCAGGAATACAACCGCGAGCACGGCATAACGCCCAAGAGCGTTGTCAAGCAAGTGCGCGACATCATAGACGGCGTCTACAGACCGGACGCAAGCGCACAGGACGAGGGCAAACTCAAGGGGCTCGACATCAAGGACGACAAGAGTCTTGCCAAGGAAATCAAGGAAACCGAAAAGAAGATGCTTGCCTGTGCGCGAGACCTCGACTTCGAGCAGGCGGCCGTCTTGCGCGACCGCCTCGAAGCCTTAAAGCGCCTAGCTTTCGGTACCGACGGCAAGACGAGCCTGGAAGAGCACGTCTAGCGAGAAAGAAGACGTACAGCCAGTTCGGGCAACTCGCTCACATGCCGGGCCAGCGCTGCCGCTCCCCAGTCGGAGACGGCGGCGCCGCTGCCGGTGTAGCCCCAGGTGGCGGCAATGAATGGCACTTTCGCATTGGCGGCGGCCTGTGCGTCGCGCGCGTCGTCTCCCACGTAAACGGTTTCAGCAGCCGAATAACCCAGCGTCGCCATGGCGTGCAACAGCGCATCGGGCGCGGGCTTGGGCGCGGGAAAGCTTTGTCCCGACAAAATGCAGGCTGCGTGTCGGGCAATGCCTTTGGCTTCGCACAAGGGGCGGGCCAATTCAATGGCTTTGTTGGTCACGATGCCCCATGCCAGTCCCATTTCGGTCAACCGTGCGAGCATGTCGGGCACTCCCTCAAAGGGCGTGCTGTCCTGCACCATGATCTGTGCGTAGTGCTCCAGAAAATCACGCCTGCTTGCTTCAAAGGCGCTTGCCGTGGGGGGCATGCGGAGTCCCGCCCAAATCATTCCCGCTGCTCCGCTGCCGCAGTGCTCGCGAAGCGCTTCGTAGGGAAGAGGCGCCAGTCCCGCGCGAGACCTCAGGAAATTGGCAGAGTTGGCCAATCCCGGGGCGCTGTCCATCAAAGTTCCGTCCAGATCAAACAAAATCAGTCCGCGCATGAGCGTTGTTCCTTGTGTTCGGCAGGTCCAAAGAAAAGCCCCGCACAACAGAGAGGATTGTACGGGGCTGCCATCAGCTTAAGAAATCGATCCGATTAGGATTTCTTTCCGAAGCCCGTGACGTGCAGGGCACGCAGGATGTTTTGCGGACCGGTGTGCGAGGCGGGCTTTTCGAGCTTGGCGCCGGATTTGCCTTCGCTCTTGTCGTCCGTCTTGGCTCGGTCGCACAGCTCGTTGAGCTCGTGCTGGAGCACGGCCACGATGCTGTAGCGGTTGACGAGCTCGCGGGCAAACTGCAGGAAGTTGAGGTAGAGCTCACAGCCGCGCATCGAGATGTTTTCCGTGGCAATCGACGAGAGCAGGTTTTCCTGCATGCGGTCGATTTCAAGGATGATGTCGTTGCCGTTGAGCTTCACCGACTCGAGCGCATGGCGGCCCTTGACGGCGCGGCCGAGCTTTTGCAGGTCGCTTGCCAACTGGATCAGATTGGCCTTGAGTTCACCCTTGTAGACGCGGTGACGGTTGGCAATGTGGTCCTTTACCGTCGTCGTAAGCTTTTGCAGGTTGCTTCCCACTTCACGCATGCCGGTGTATGCGCGGTAGTAGCAGTAACGGGCATCGCGGTCGAGCTTGGTGTCGGACTTGCGCTGCTGGGCCATGTCGTAATAGACACTGCGTTCGCGGCTCAACAGGTCGAAGAAATCAGCCGACTCGCTCTTGATCTTGCGAAGAGCCGATTCGTTGTCGTTGAGAAACGCCTTGACGGTGGCTTCGTACAGATCCACGGTGTGCTGCAGATGTAGGCCGACCGTGTCGTTGATGGCGTCGCGTACCGAGTAGCAGTCGTCGTTTTTGAGATGACGTTCCTTTTGCTCGGCGGAATGCGACTTAAGGAAGTTGGAGCGAATCAGCAGCGTGATCGCAAAGAGCATCAGCGCGATCATCATGTAGGTGCCGCCCATCATCGCCATCCAGCAGACCAGGGCTGCGGCCGAGCAGGCGGTAAAGGCGGTGAGGAACCAGCCGCTGATCACGGTGAGCACGCCGGAAATGCGGTAGACGGCCGTTTCACGGTCCCAGGCGCCGTCGGCAAAGCTCGAGCCCATGGCGACCATGAAGGTCACGTAGGTGGTGGACAAGGGCAGCTGCAGACTGGTTGCAGAGGCAATCAGAATGGAACTGAGGACCAGGTTGACGGATGCGCGGACATAGTCGAAGGGCAGCGGCTGTTCGTTGCGCTCGAGCTTACGGGGCTTGAAGCGGGAATGCAATGCTCCCTGAAGGCGCATCGGCAGAATTTGACGGATGACCGATCCGAGCGTCATGGAGCTGCGCACGATCATGCGGCCGGGCAAGGAGCTGCCGAACTGTTCGTGTTCACCCTGCTGGCTCGAAGAGAGGTTGATGGAAGTCTGAACCACGCGGTGGGCTTTCTTGGAGAACCACAGCGTGAGCACCATGACCAAACCGGACAGGAGCAAGAAAATTGTGGCGGCCTTGCTGCCTTTTTCGGCAAGGCTAGTCATCATGAAGGTGTCGCCGTCGGTGCCGTTGGCCATGAAGTCGCGTACGGCATCAAGAGCGGCAAGCGGCACACCGACGAAGTTCACCAAGTCGTTGCCGGCAAACGCGAAAGCAAGCGAGAAGGTACCGCTCAGAATGACGATTCGGAAGATGTTGAAGTTGATTGTCCAAAGCAAAATGGAGAACAAAATGGACAATCCGATGAAGAGCGTCAAAAGGATGGCGGAGGTGTTGGCGTCGATCCAGGCGATCCATTCGGGTTGCATGAAGCTGGCGCCTTTGGCGCCTTTCATGACGAGGAAGTAGAAGATGGCCGTGATGCAGAAGCCGCCGAAGATGCCGCCGATGCGGCGATACATGGCTTCAAAGTGGAAGGTAAAGAGCAAACGCATCAGGTATTGCACGACCATGCCCGAGACGAAGGCAACGCCTACGGAAACCAAGATACCTGAGATGATCGTCAGTGCCTTGGCGGTGTTGATGTAGTCAACAACGGCCGCGAAGCTGCCGTCGGCAACGTAAATCTTGTAGAGAGCGGCGGCAAGGGCGCTGCCGAGCAGCTCGAAGATGATGGAAACGGTGGTGGAGGTGGGCAGACCCAGGGAATTGAAAGTGTCCAGCAGAAGCACATCGGCGATCATGACGGCAAAGAAGACAATCATGATCTCGTTGAATGTGAACATCTGCGGATGAAAGACGCCCGAGCGGGCGATTTCCATCATCCCTGAGGAGAAGGTTGCGCCGAGAAGAACGCCGAAGCTTGCCACCCACATCGTGGTACGGAAACGCGCGATGCGGCAGCCTAAAGCGGAATTAAGGAAGTTGACGGCGTCGTTACTGACGCCTACGAACAAGTCAAAGCACGCCAGCACGGCCAGAAAGCCGAGGACGACTAGATAAAAATCAGACATTTGAGCACGGATGGGTTGTTGACAACTTAATAGAAAAGTTTTGCAGATGTTTATGACAGATTTATGACAAAGCTGTCATCAAATCGTCATTGAGTTGTCATACAAGCCTGCCGCGCTCGCAAAAAAAAGCCTGCGGTAGGGACTTTCCGCAGGCTTTGAAGACGAAAAACTGAAGTTCGTCAGGCAAGCGAGGCCTTTTTAGTTTTGCGCTTGGCTGCCGCACGCGCTTTACTCTTGCGCTTGGCGTCCTTGGCGCTCGAAGGTTTACCCAAAGCGAGCTTCTTTTTCTTGTCGGAGGGTTTTTTGATGCCGCGGGCGCCGGGGTCGGACTTGGCGCGCAGCTGAGCGAGCCCGATGTCCTCTTCAGTCTTTTCGACGGGCGGGCGATAGAAGACGAGCATCTTGCCGATGGCCTGGATGCGGGCGGCGCCAAGCTCTGCGGCGACTGTGTGATAAATTTCGTCGCGTTCTTCGCGATCGTCTCCGGCTACGTGCACCTTGACGAGACCGTGATCGTCGAGCGCGCGCTCGATTTCCTTTAAGACGGCCTGCGTCATTCCCTTTTCTCCGATCAGCACGAGCGGATTCAAGTGATGGGCGTCGGCGCGCAGGCGCAGTCTTTCGTTACGCTCTAAAACTAGTTCTGTCATTGTTGAATTGCGTCTTTGTACCTAAAAAAGTCGTGTAGGACGCATTTTATCTGACTAACGCCAGAAGACCGTCTGTATGAGTTGGCGGATGAATGTCGCTAAAATGCGGTGTCATTAAGAATGAGCCGGCAGGCTCGGATCGTCTGTGAAGTGAGTCCCCATTGGGAATCAGCAACAGAAACCCAGCTGCAGCAGGCTCTGCCTGTTAGCAGGAATCCCCCAGCAGAAATCCCCCGACGTGAGCCGGTGGGAGGACGTCAATTGTTTTCATGCCCAAATCCCTAAAAAAACTACGTTCCAACCGCGCTTGGATTGAGCGCCATATCAACGACCCTTTCGTCAAGAAGAGCCGTCGCGAGGGTTATCGCGCCCGTTCCGTCTATAAACTCACGGAGCTGGACGATACCGAACATTTTTTTCGTCCCGGCATGAACGTGGCCGATCTCGGCAGTGCCCCGGGCAGCTGGACGCAGATCGTTCGCGAGCGACTCACGGACAAAAACGGCGAATTGAAGGGCCGCATCATCGCCATGGACATCCTGCCGATGGAGCCCATCGACGGCGTGACATTCCTGCAGGGGGACTTTCGCGAACAGGAAGTGGCCGACAAGTTAAACGAGATTCTCGGAGGCGACAAGCTCGACGTCGTGATCAGCGACATGGCGCCGAATCTCTCGGGCATTGCGATGGTTGACGCCAATGCCAGTCTGCTTCTCAACGAACTCGCGCTTGACTTTGCCGTCGAGCACCTCAAGCCCGAAGGCGTGTTCGTCACGAAGGCCTTTCAGGGGTCGGGCTACTCCCAGTTCATTGAAAACTGTAAGAAGCATTTCGTGAGTGTGGCGCAGCGCAAACCTGAAGCTAGCCGCAATTCAAGCGCGGAAATGTACGTGGTGGCACGCCGCCTGAAGAACAAGTGAGCGTGAAGCAAACTTTGTTAACGAATCTCACGCACGTGCGCTCGGCATTTGAGCGTCTTTTGCGATAGGCTTAACGTGCTTTGGTGTCGGCGGTTTTTATGCTCGGTGTTGACTGCAGACAAAGAGCGCCGACAGCTTCATATTTGATTTACGTATTCGAGACAGGACGGCCTTGCACGGCAAGACCGTCCGCGCATGACAGAGGAATATCTTGGACAACAGAATGATCGGCCGCGTGGCGGTCTGGTTGCTCATCGCATTTGTGCTCTTTACCGTCTTCCGGCAGTTTGACAACACGGCCACAGCGCCCATGAACGCCGAGCAGACGAGCTACACGCAGTTCATGCAGGATGCCAAGGACGGCAAGATTCGCCGCGTGGACGTGCAGGGCCGCAAGATCACGGTGACGCCCGTCGAAGGCGCTTCCTACGTGATCACCAGCCCGGGCGACCTGTGGATGGTTGACGATCTGCGTAAAAACGGCGTGCAGGTCTTCGGCAAGCCCGAAGAAGAACCGTCGTTCCTGCAGACGATTCTTGTGAGCTGGTTCCCGATGCTGCTTTTGATCGGCGTGTGGATTTTCTTCATGCGTCAGATGCAGGGCGGCAAGTCGGGCGCTTTCTCGTTCGGAAAGAGCAAGGCGCGCATGCTTGACGATTCGGCCAATAAAGTGCGCTTTTCCGATGTGGCCGGTTGCGACGAAGCCAAGGAAGACGTGCAGGAAGTCGTGGAGTTTCTGCGCGATCCGTCGCGTTTCCAGCGCTTGGGCGGCCATATTCCGCGCGGCATTTTGCTCGTGGGCTCGCCCGGTACCGGTAAGACCTTGCTTGCCAAGGCTATTGCCGGTGAAGCCGGTGTGCCGTTTTTCTCGATTTCGGGTTCCGACTTCGTAGAAATGTTCGTGGGTGTGGGCGCGGCTCGCGTGCGCGACATGTTTGAAAACGCCAAGAAGAACGCTCCGTGCATCATCTTCATCGACGAAATCGATGCGGTGGGCCGTCAGCGCGGTGCAGGTCTCGGCGGCGGCAACGACGAACGCGAACAGACTCTCAACCAAATGCTCGTTGAAATGGACGGCTTTGAAACCGGCACCAACGTCATCGTGATTGCCGCGACCAACCGTCCCGACGTGCTCGATCCGGCGCTGATGCGTCCGGGTCGCTTCGACCGCCAGGTCGTGGTGCCGCTGCCCGACATTCGCGGTCGCGAACAGATTCTCAATGTGCACATGAAGAAGGTGCCCATCGGCCCCGACGTGCAGCCCGACGTGATCGCGCGCGGCACTCCGGGATTCTCCGGCGCCGATCTTGCCAATCTGGTGAACGAAGCCGCTCTCTTTGCCGCCCGCCGCAACGGCCGTGTGGTGGAAATGAACGACTTTGAACTTGCCAAAGACAAGATCATGATGGGGGCGGAGCGCCGCTCCATGGTGATGACCGAGGACGAACGCAAAAACACGGCCTATCACGAATCCGGTCACGCGCTGGTGGCAAAACTTCTGCCCAAGTCCGATCCGGTGCACAAGGTGACGATCATTCCGCGCGGCAGAGCGCTTGGCGTAACGATGCAGCTGCCCGAAGAGGACCGCTACTCGTACGATCGCGACTATCTGCTCACCCGCATCGCCATTCTCTTCGGCGGACGCATTGCAGAAGAAGTGTTCATGAATCAGATGACCACGGGCGCGAGCAACGACTTTGAACGCGCTTCGCAGCTGGCCCGCGACATGGTGATGCGCTACGGCATGAGCGACAAGATGGGCGTCATGGTCTATGCCGAAAACGAGGGCGAAGTGTTCCTCGGCCGTTCGGTGACCAAGACCACGCACATCTCGGAAAAGACCATGCAGGCGGTTGATGCTGAAATCCGCCGCATTCTCGACGAGCAGTACAAGCGTGCGCGCGAGCTCATCGAAGGGCATCAGAAGGAAATGCACCGCATGGCCAAGGCCCTTCTCGATTGGGAAACGATTGACGGCGACCAGATCGACGACATTCTCGCGGGCAACGAACCGCGTCCTCCCAAGGCTCCGGTGACGGGATCGGCCAAGCCCGAACCCCGCAAGGAAGAGAAGGTCGAGGAGCCGGTGCAGGAAGCCAAGGCTCCCGCTGACGAGGCGAGTGCTGAAGCTCCGGCTTCGGATAAGGACGAACCGAGATAATTAAGGTCGAAATGACTGAATGACGGCGGGCCGGTCCCGCCGTTCTTTTTGAAAGGATAGACGGTGCAGAAAGACAATTTCGAGCGTGCGACGACGTGGCAGTGCCGTGACCGCGTGATGGATCTGTCGCGGCCTCTGATCATGGGTATCGTGAACGTGACGCCCGACTCGTTTTCCGACGGCGGTACGCACAACGAATTTGAAGCGGCCGTGGCCTGGGGCAAGCGCCTGGCTGAGCAGGGAGCCGACATTTTGGACGTGGGCGGCGAATCGACGCGACCGGGAGCGGCTGAAGTCAGTGTGGAAGAGGAAATTCACCGCGTGGTGCCCGTGGTGCGCGAGCTCGCCCGAGAGGGTTTCGCCGTGTCGGTTGACACAAGTAAGCCCGAGGTGATGCAGGCCAGTCTCGAAGCCGGCGCCTGCATTCTCAATGATATTCGCGCCTTTGAACTGCCCGGCGCCGAAGAGGTGGCCGCACAAAGCGGCGCAGGACTCGTGATCATGCACATGCAGGGAACGCCGCAGACCATGCAAAACCGCCCCGATTACGAGGATTTGCTGGGCGAAATCGAAGCGTACCTCAAGGCCCGTGAAGCGACTCTTCTGGCTAAAGGCGTGCGGCTCGAGCAAATTTGCTGGGACGCGGGTTTCGGTTTTGGGAAGACGTTTGAGCACAATTTCAGCATTCTCAAGCACACGGAGCGCTTTGTCGCCGGCGGCCGCCCCTATCTGATGGGACTTTCTCGCAAGACTTCGATCGGCGCGGCGGCCAACCAACCCGATCCTTCCAAGCGCATCGTCTCGAGCGTGGCGGGCGCTTTGCTTGCCGTCGAACGGGGCGCGCAAATCGTGCGCGTGCACGACGTGAAGGAAACGCGTGAGGCCTTTGACGTCTGGCAGGCCATGCAGGCAGCTCGCTAAAATTAAAGAATTCGAGTTTTGCAGCAAGCGCCGCGGGCGTTTGACGAAAGGATTGAGAAAAATGGCAAGACAGTTCTTTGGAACCGACGGCGTGCGCGGCACGGTGGGTGAAGCGCCGATTACGCCCGACTTCGTGCTTCTGCTCGGGCAAGCGGCGGGACGCGTGTTTGCGCGCCGCAGCAAGACGGCTCACGCCACGGTTTTAATCGGCAAAGACACGCGCGTGTCGGGCTATATGCTCGAAGCTGCTCTTCAGGCGGGCTTTTCCGCTGCGGGCGTCGACATTGTTTTGTGCGGTCCGGTTCCGACGCCTGCTGTTGCCTATCTGACGCGCGCCTTGCGACTGGACGCGGGCGTCGTGATCAGTGCCAGTCACAATCCGTACCACGACAATGGCATCAAGTTCTTCTCAGCCGACGGGACGAAATTGCCCGATGCCGTAGAGGAAGAAATCGAAGCCGAAATCACCAAGGGCTATCAGTGCGTAGCAAGCGACGCGCTCGGCAAGGCCTATCGTCTGGACGACGCCTGCGGGCGTTACGTTGAGTTCTGTAAGAGCACCTTCCCGACGGGGCTGGACCTCAAGGGAATGAAGCTTTACCTCGACTGCGCTCACGGTGCGGCCTATCATGCGGCGCCTTCCGTTTTCCACGAACTCGGTGCCGACATCGTCTCCGACGGCGTCGAGCCCGACGGCTTTAACATCAACCGAGGCGTCGGCGCGACGCACACCGACGATCTTGCCGAACGCACTTCCAAGGCCGGTGCCGATCTGGGCCTGTCGTTTGACGGAGACGCCGATCGTCTGATCATGGCCGACAGCAAGGGCAACGTCTACAACGGCGATGCGCTTTTGTATGTCATGGCGCGAGAACGTATTGAGGCGATGGGTAAGAAATCGGGTGTCGTGGGCACGCTGATGACCAATTTCGCGTTGGAAAAGCGCTTTGCGGAACTTGGCATTCCCTTTGAGCGTGCCAAGGTGGGCGATCGCTATGTGATGGAAAGGCTGCTGGAAAAGGGGTGGCTCTACGGCGGCGAAAGTTCCGGCCATCTGATTGCTCTTGACTGCCAGACCACGGGCGACGGCATCGTGAGCGCTCTGCAAGTTCTCGCGGCCGTCGTCTCAAGCGGCAAGACGCTTGCCGAACTCACGGCCGATCTGCAGCTGATGCCGCAGGTTCTCATCAACCGACGCATCGCCAAGGGCTACGCTTGGAAAGCCAACGAGAAGTTTGCCGCCGAGATCAAGGCGTGCGAGGAGGAACTCGCCGGTCGCGGTCGCGTGCTGATTCGTCCGTCGGGAACAGAACCTCTGCTTCGCATCATGGTTGAAGCCAGGGATAAGGCTCTGGCGCAAACGCTGGCCGAACGCATGGCGCAGGCGCTGGACTGAGAAAATCCATCCGCACCAACGAAAACGGGACGCAAATGCGATGATTTGCGTCCCGTTGTCTTTTGTCTGCTTCCGGGCAAGGGAAAGAAGCCGAAGGTTCTTTCTCGATGCACCGGTTGAAGTCAAGCGATTAGAACTTGTGCTTCAGACCGCAGTTGACCTGAACCCAGGAAGGATCGTAGCTATTACCATTGGCGGTATCGATGCTGTCCTGCAGGTAGCCGGCACCCATGTAGACGGTGGTGCGCTTGGAGAGGTAGTACTCGTAGCCGGCACCGACCATGAAGCGCTTGAGGTCCTGATCAGCGTCAGCACCACCAATGCCTTCATTGTCGGAGGAGGCATCCAAGTAGCCGAGGGTGGTCTTGACCTTGCCGCCACCGAGCGGGATGTCCACGCCTGCCATCACGGACCAACCGTTGGCGTCACCATAGCCTTTGGTCTTACCGAAGTTGCCGAGGCGACTCCAGTCGCCGTCATAGCTGCTTGCGCCGACAGCCTTGGCGTTGTCGAACCAATGCACGCCGAGGTAGGACTTGGCAAAGCCACAGTCGTAGTTGACGGCAGCCGTGATGGTGATCTGGTCGTCTTCGGTGTCAGCGGTGTTGTTGGTGCCGAAGCTGGCCTTGTTCAACACGTCGACAGCGCCGTAGAGGCTCAGGCCGCCGTTGTTGTAGGTCACGGCAGCAGCGTAGTAGCGGTCGCGCGAGGATTCGTTTTCGTAGGTCTTGTCTTCTTCGTTACCCATGCCGTACAGCACCCAGACTTCAGCGCCTGCGAAGTTCGGGGTCTTGTAGTAGACCATGTTGTCCATACGGGTCGGACGATAGGCTTGCATGTAGTTCTGAACGCCGACGTCACCCCAGCCCGTACCGAAGGAGGAGAAGTAGCCGCCCAGACCGGTCGTGCCGGCATCGTTGGCGAGCGTGCTCAGACGGCCCATACCGAACTTACCGAAGCCGCCTTCGATGTAGATGCTCGATTCACGGTTAAAGAGTCGGTCGTCGCCCATGGCGCCGGTGTCGGAGTTAAAGCCGTTTTCGAGGATAAAGCCGACCGTCAGGCCGTTGCCGAGTTCCTCGACGCCCTTGAGGCCGAAACGGGAGCCGGAGCTCTGACCGGACATCATGGCGAAGCTGTTGTCGGCGGCGCCAGCCAGCGCAGTGTATTTGTCGTCGTTGTAGGAGTTGTAGGCAAAACCGGTATCGATGATACCGTACAGCGTCACGGACGCTGCGGAGGCGCTGCACATTGCCGCGGCAGCAGCCAAACCAACCAAAGTCTTTTTCATGATTGACGTTCCTGGGAAAGAAAGCCGAAAAAATAAATGACGGTGTGTGAAATTACTTCTTCTTCGGAACAGTGACGCTGCCCCGAGCACACACAACAAGAGAAAGTGCACAATCGCAGAGAATCCTTGATGCGGCTCTTTCTATTTTTGGTGCCTCAAGCGAGGACTCGGACGTGAGGATACGGATTATTTGTTTCAGTTCAAGTACAGATTCATGAAAAGTCCATGACGAATTTTTCATGTTGAATTTTTGTAACTGACTGATTTTATTTAAGAAATGACTTATTTCGGTTGGCGGAAATTGTTAGGGGCAGTAGGACGTTTAACTTAGTGCTGAGGTAGAAAAACAACACTTTCGGCGTCCGCTTTTTTTGCTTTTTTGTTCCAAAACAACGGAGTCTTTTTTCTTTACGGGTAAAACGCCTCTCTTTTGCGGCACAGCGAAAGATTCGGGAGGATGGTCTCAGAGCGATGTTCCGGGAATTGTTTCCGAACAAAGCCTTTCCTGTAAAATTCCCCGAATCGTTGCGGGTGCAAAGCCCGCGGTTTTGTTGCGCCCGAAAATTGGGCGTACTGCTTATCGGATAAGACACATTTTTTATGAAACCCGACACCTACATGACGGCCGCCGAGATTCGCACGGCTTTTTTGAAGTTTTTCGAGAGCAAAGGCCACCCCATTGTGGCTTCGAGTCCGGTGATCCCTCAGGACGACCCGACGCTGCTTTTTACCAACGCGGGTATGAATCAGTTCAAGGACAACTTCCTCGGTCTTGACAAGAGCCTGAAGCGTGCCACCACGGCTCAGAAGTGCATTCGCGCCGGCGGCAAGCACAATGACTTGGACAACGTCGGGTATACCGCGCGCCACCACACGTTCTTCGAAATGCTCGGTAACTTCAGCTTCGGCGACTACTTCAAACGCGAAGCCATTGCCTGGGCCTGGGAACTCCTGACGCAGGTCTACAAGCTTCCGGCCGAACGTCTCTGGGTGACGGTCTACATCGAAGACGACGAAGCCTACGACATTTGGAACAAGGAAATCGGCGTGCCGGCCGAGCGCATCGTGCGCATCGGCGACAACAAGGGTGCCCGCTACATGTCGGACAACTTCTGGATGATGGGCGACACCGGCCCTTGCGGTCCGTGCTCGGAAATCTTCTTTGACCGCGGCCCCAAGATCCAGGGCGGCCCTCCGGGAAGCCCCGATGAAGACGGCGACCGTTACATGGAAATCTGGAACTTGGTGTTCACGCAGTTCAACCGTGATACCGCCGGCAACATGAATCGTCTGCCCAAGCCCAACATTGATACGGGCATGGGCCTGGAACGTCTTGCTTCCGTTCTGCAGGAAGTCGACACCAACTACGATATCGACCTTTTCCAGAATCTGATGCGTGCCGCCAAAGAAGCCGTTGAAGCGGCCGGCGCTGAAAACGTGGATCCGCAGAGCCCGTCTCTGAAGGTCATCGCAGACCACATCCGTTCCTGCGGCTTTGCCGTTGCTGACGGCGTCAAGCCCGGCAACGAAGGCCGCGCTTATGTGATCCGCCGCATCTGCCGCCGCGCGATCCGTCACGGCTACAAGCTGGGCGCCCGCGGTCTGTTCTTCTACAAGTTGATCGAACCGCTTGCCCGCGAAATGGGCGACATCTATCCGGAAATCAAGAATCCGAAGATTGCCGAAGTGATCCGCGCGGAAGAAGAACGCTTCCTGCAGACGCTCTCCAACGGCATGCAGATCCTTGACGAAGCCATGGCCGAATGCAAGGACGGCGTGCTACCCGGCGACATCGCCTTTAAGCTGCACGACACCTACGGCTTCCCGGTGGACCTCACGGGCGACGTGTGCCGTGAGCGCGGTCTGACGGTCGACACCGAAGGCTTTGAAGCTTGCATGCTTGAGCAGAAGAACAAGGCTCGCGCCGCAGGCAAGTTCAAGATTGCCGCCGACGTGCTCTTTACGGGCGACAACAACGAATTCGTGGGCTACGACACGCTTGAGACGCCCGAAGCCAAGGTGCTTGCGCTCTACAAGGACGGCATTCAGGTCGAATCGGCTCAGGCCGGCGACGATGTGCTCGTTATTCTCGACAAGACCCCGTTCTATGCCGAAATGGGCGGCCAGGTGGGCGATACCGGCGTGCTCGAAAACGGCACGACGCTCTTGCAGGTGCGCGACTGCCTCAAGCTCAAGGCGAGCGTCTTCAGTCACGTTGCTCACGTCTGCGAAGGCGAAATCAAGACGGGCGACACGTTCAAGGCCGTGGTCGACGCCAAGCGCCGTGAGGCCATCATGCGCAACCACTCGGTGACGCACATCATGCACAAGGCGCTGCGCGAAGTGCTCGGAGAACATGTGGCCCAGAAGGGAAGCCTTGTGAACGACGCCGTCACGCGCTTTGACTTCCATCACGACAAGCCGATGACCGCCGATGAAATCCGTCAGGTCGAAGATATTGTCAACGCTGAAATTCTTGCCAACACGCCGGTGCAGTGTCGTGTGATGTCGCTTGAAGACGCCCGCAACAGCGGCGCGACGATGCTCTTTGGCGAAAAGTACGGCGAAACGGTGCGCGTTTTGAACATCGGCACCTCGGTGGAACTCTGCGGCGGTACCCACGTGTCCCGCACGGGTGACATCGGCGCCTTCAAGATCATCAGCGAAGCGGGCATTTCCGCCGGCGTTCGCCGTGTGGAAGCCGTGACCGGTCTTAACGCCGTTCGTCTGATGCAAGACAATGCCGAGCTGCTTGCGACGGCTGCCGCCAAGTTCAAGGCGCCGGCTCAGGAACTGCCCGAAAAGATTGACCATTTGGGCGAAACCGTCAAGCGTCTGGAAAAAGAATTGGCAGAAGCCAAGGCCAAGCTCGCTGCCAAGCAGGGCGATGAAGCCTTGAGTGCCGCTCAGGACGTCAACGGCGTGAAGGTGCTGCTCACGACGCTCGAAGGCATTGATGCCAAGACCTTGCGCGAAACCATGGACAAGTTCAAGAACAAGTTTGGTTCGGCCGTGATCGTTCTCGCGGTGACCGGCGGTGACAAGGCTCAGCTTTGCGCCGGCGTCACGAAGGATTTGATCGGCAAGGTGAAGGCGGGTGAACTCGTCAACTTCGTCGCGGCTCAGTGCGGCGGCAAGGGCGGCGGCAAGCCCGACATGGCCATGGCCGGTGCTTCTGACGTCAAGGCGCTGCCGGCGGCGCTTGAAAGCGCACGCGCCTGGATTGCCGAAAAGCTTGCCTGATCATCATGACTGCAACGCTGGACTGCTGCGGGATGAAGTGCCCGCAGCCGGTGCTCAAAGCCAAAAAGGCTCTCAAGGATGTGGAGGTCGGTGAGGCGCTTGAAGTGCTCACCGACGATCCGCATGCGATCGAGGACTTGAAAGTCTTCTGCACGCAGGGCGGGCACACCGTGGTGAGTCAGGAAACGGACGAGCAAGGTAAGACGCGTCACGTGATTCGTAAGGAACACTGAGACGCCTGAAATTTCGGCACATTCTTCGGCCTTTGTCGGGACGACCGGCGAAGGCCGAAGTTCTTTTTGTGGCGTCTAAAACTCGAACGTATAGAGCACGTCGAGACTTTGCGCGGCGCCGGAACTGGCTTCCACAAAGAGTCGGGCCAGAAGTCGGTAGCGCAGCGTCAGCGTGGCGATGGAGTCAAAAATGCCCATCGCGTACTTTACTTGCAGTCCGGGCAGAACGTAGCCGCTGACGACCACCTGAGAGTCGTTGCCCGTACCCGAAGTCGATACGTTCAGGTCGCTGATGCGAAGCATTTCTCCGATGCCCGAAACGAGCTGACCGGTCTGGGAAAGGCCCATGCCCAGAAGCGCCGAGGTGAGCATGGAGTTGTCACCGTCGTTGGATGTCTTCAGACCTTGGCCGCGCATGATGTAGGAGATGGCGTCGGCCTGCGACATGGCGGGATCCGTGAAGAGTTCCGTTTGAGGTGCGTCGCTCGGCCCCTTGATGCGGATGCCCGCCGTGACGTCGTCTTCGATGGCGTCCGGATTGCGGATGGCCTCAAAGTCAAGGATCGGCTTGTTGACGGGGCCGGCAAAGGTCAGGTTGCCTTTGTTGATTACGAGGTCCTGACCGTAGGCTTTGAAGGTGCCGTTTACCAGTTTGATGGTGCCGCTCAAGCCCAGATTCTGATCGTTCTGCGCAACGGTCACATCGCCTTGCAGTTCGCTTTTTAAGCCGAAGGCACTTAGGTTGACCTCATCGCCCAAATGGATCACAAGAGAGCTTTCGATCTGAAGCGGGGTGCGGACGCGAACGGCTACCTGATTGGCTTCGACGATTTCTTCATCGGCCGAAGCGGAAATGGCGCCGGTTGGCAGGTCGTTGACGGTGATGCGCGCCTGGTTGATTTGAATGCTTCCCGAAAGGTTAAGGTTTTTCAGCGAGATGCTCGCCTGCACGTCGGGCGTGACATGCGCCGTGACGTATGGCGGCAGGCTCACGCGCACTTTGTCGCCCTTGACGGCAACGCGAGCCGTCGGGTTTTCCGGGTCACTCCATTTTGCGTTGCCGGTGACGTTGATCTTGCCCTGGGCGGTCTGAAGATCGGCGATGAGTTCCGACTGATCGCCTTCGAAATGCAGCGTGACGTTGGACGGCTTCATGTCAAGCGGCACGGCCTGACCTTGTGCGGCAAAAGCGTCAAGCTTGATATCGCCGTAAAGCGCAGGCTTTTGCAATGTGCCTCGGGGCTGCAGTTCGGCCGAAAGGGTTCCGCTTGCCGAGAGTTGAGGCGAAAGCGAGGCGAGCACGGGATTGAACTGAGCGAGTTGCACATCGTCGACCGTCACGGAGCCTGAGAGCTGACGCTTTATGAGCGGATCGGCTACGGCGATGTCAGCTTTCAATTCTCCTCCGTCTTTAAGTGACACCGTGCTTTGGATCTGCGCGGATTGAGGTTTGAAGTCGGCGGACAATTTCGTTTCTTTGAAGTGCAGCGTTTGACGCGAACCGTTCGTTTCGGCCGTCACCGAAATGCCGCGCCCGGCCACTTCTACATGCGCGACGGCGTGTTCGGGCGAGGGTTCGGTCCAGCTCACGGTTGCCGTTGCATCCGTGCGACCCTTGACATCAAGATCCGGCGGCAGGAGGTCTTTGATGAGAGAAAAGTCTGCGTTTTTGACGTCAAGCGCGAGACTGCCTTGTTTGCCGGCGTGAAGTTCTTCCCTGAGACAGACTTCAAGACTTTGCGAATTGCTTGTCCAGCAGTGCGGCGAGAGCGAGGCCTGCGAGGCGTTTATGTTGAAGGCAAGCTTCGGTTTGTCGGCAGTCGTCCAAGTGCCGCGATCGGTCTTGAGCGCTGCCGAGACGAGTTCTCCGTTCCAATGAGTTCCTGATTCGTCGAGGTGACCGTCGAGGCGCGCATCAATGGCAACGGGAGAACCCTTGCTTGTCACCTGCAGCGTGTGCACGGACTGCGTGCCGGAGAAGGATGCGGAAATCGTTTTGAACGAAACCGAAGACGCGGACAGATTGGCAGCACTGAGTTTTACGTCGGCCTTGGGAAGGCGCTCGCCTTTATTCTGTGTTGTCGTGACTTGAGCGGAAACATCGGCGCGCGCAAGCGACATGTCTCCGAACTGCAGCGAAGAGGCATGCATCTGGGCCGACAATTGAGGAATGGAAAGCGTACCGGTGAGTTTTCCTGAACCGGTGACACTGCCGCGCAGCGTTTTGTCGATGCGCGAGAGGTCGGGTGCGCTGACGCGAAATGCCCCGGAGAGTGTTTCCTTTTTCAATGCGGCATCAAGCTCAAGAGAGGCGTTGTCGGCTTTCAGAAGCAAGTTCTTGACAGCAAACGAGTCCGTGCCCTGAATGTGACCTGTGGTTTGTGCCGTGAAGGGCACATCGTTTAGCGAGGCTTTGACCGTAAGTGACGTGATGTCAACGGCCAAAGACCGGGGATCAAAGTCTGCTGCCGTTGAGGCCGTCAAGGCAAGTTCTGCCGATCCGTTTGTCTTGGGAGAATCTGCCGGGAGCAGTTTGCCCAGATCCTTGAGGTCGGACCAGGAGAGCGTGGCCGAGCCCGAAGCCGATGCCTTCTTGTCGGTCAAAGCGGCATGAAATGCGGAATGCAGCATGTTTTTGCCGATGCTTGCATCCAGCCGAAGGTCGGACAATGTGGTTTTCTTTCCTTGACCGGAGACGGAAAGGTCGGCAGGTCGGGCAAGAAGGGCAGAGGCGGCGCGAGTTGAAATCGAAAGATCGTAGGCGTCGTACGTACCCGCCAGTTTAACGTCGATGTTCTGAAGTTCTCCTTCGGTACCGATCAAGTCTTTGAGAGCAGTCAGATCCAAGTCGCCCGTTACAGCCAGTCGGAAAGCAGGATTGGCTTTGGCGGTTTCGATGTTGGCCTGAACGTTCAGGATCTTTTGAGCCGACGTTGTCTGAAGCCTCAGATTGGTTTCGGAGGTGAGATCAAAAGTGGCGGCGGCCGTGATCGGATAGGCGGACAAAGGAGCCTGACGCGCCGTCACGGCAGCGTCCAGTTTGCCTTTGGGGATGCCGCCGAGCGTCATTTCTCCCTTAACGGAGGCGTCAACTGCCGGATGCGCAGCGACGAGTTTGGCGATGTGAACGCTTTGAGGGGCGGCGGTAAATGTTGCCGAAAGCGTTTCGAGCACGGTTTCGTCGTTGAGTTTGACATCGGAAACCGAAAGCGCCTTTACGTCCACAGTAAGCGGCAGTTCGGGCACCGCAAAGGGCTCAAGCAACGGTTTGGCAAAAAGCGCGTTTAACGTTTCGACCAGCGGCTCAGGTTTTTCATCGGTAGCCTTCGGTGTTTCGGGCAGATGAACGGAGATGCCCGCCATATTCAGGTTCTCTGTTGTGACCGTGCCGCCGGCGGCAGAGGCGGCTAGAGACAGGTCACGAACCGCAACATCAAACGCATCGGACTGAACGTGCGTGTCGGTGAAACGCACATCCGTGAGCGCAACGGAAAACGGCAGAAAGATCGGTGCGTTGTCTGAGGCGGCGGTTTCGGTGGCGGATTCCTGGTTTTCAGCGAGAGCGACCCGGAGCCCTTCAACGTGGAGTTTCCTGATGTCGGCATGTCGTTCGAGCGGGCGCAGATTGGCGATCGAGAACTGCACTCGCTTAAGTTCAAGAGTTACTGGCGTCGTCTGATAGCGAATTTCTGATATGTCCGCATCAAAGAGTGTGCCGCTGACGTGGCCGACACTAAGCTCAGGCAGGAACTTTTGCGCGAGCGAAACGCCTGTTTGCAGCCCCCAGGGGGTGAGCGCAAAGACAACGAGACCGACACAAAGCACCAGCGGGACGGCCAGCGCGAAGCCGATGCATTTCAAAAGACGAGAAACTCTCATCACAACGCGCCTCCCAAACCGAAGTAGATCTTCCAGCTGTCCTCCGTGGGGTCGCCCACGGCCTTGGCCAGGTCGAGCTTGACGAGTCCGATGGGAGAAAGCCAGCGAATGCCGAAGCCCGCACCCTTCTTGATGTCTCCGAAATCGAATTCGTGACTCGATTGACCGGCATCGAAAAAGACTGCACCCCACCAGTTGCCGGTAACGTTGTATTGGTATTCGACGGAAACGGTGTACATCTTTGAGCCGCCTTCGAGTTCGCCCTTGTCGTTTTTCGGGGAAATGGATTCGTAGTCGTAGCCGCGGATGCTCAAGTCGCCGCCCACGAAGAAACGCAGATCGGGCGGCACCTGATCAAAGCTTCCCGACTCGATCCAACCCGCGGACCATCGGCCGATGAAGATGTGCGAGGGCCCGAGCGAGCGAACCCAGCTTTGTTGCGCGGTGAGCAGTACGAAGTCGATGTCGGAGCCCCAGGCGGTGTTGGAAACCGAAATCGCATAGCGCTGTGTGTCGCCCCAGGTCGGCAGAACGCCCCCTTTTTGCCGCGTACGCGAAAACGAAAGGGTGGGATAAATGATTTGCGTATTTGACGAATCACTGCCCTGCGTGAAGTTGTCGTAGAGCCAGTCGACGGAAATCTTGCGCGTCCAGCCTGAGTCAAGCAGCTGCAAACGGGCGGCGGACACGGCCGTCGACGACGAAGTCGTGTCGTTTAGGGTCGAATACTTGTAACCGCTTTGCAGGGCCCAGTAGTCCGAGAGAGGATTGGACTGACTCGGAATCTTGTAATTGAACTCGAATTCCTGCTCTTCGGGTGAAAGATCAGTGGCGGCCGTCAAACTGTGGCCTTTGCTGTTGAGCCATGGGCGAGTCCAGGACAGTTTTCCGTGAGGGCCGATGTCGGTGGCGTAGCCGATGCCGGTTTCCACCAGGTTTTCACTGCGGGGCGTGAGTGCGACATCAACGTCGAGCACGCGTTCGGGATCTTGCCTGGCTTTGTCAAACTGCATGGACATGACCACTGATCCGAACCAGTTGGTTTCAGTGAGCTTGCGGGAAAGATCGCCGTAGGTGTTGTAGTCGTAGGGTTGCCCCTCTTTAAACGGGATGAGCGAACGAAGATAGGCTTCGTCAATCTGCGAATTTTGAAAACTCACCTTCCCGAATTTGTAACGTTTGCCGCTGTCGTAAGCGAGGTCCCAGTATGCCGTGCCTTCACGGGGCGAAACCTTGAGGCTGTGTCTGGAAAACTTGCCGTCGAAATAGCCGAGTTCCAACGCCAGGGCCTGCACGGATCCTTTGAATTGCTCGTAGTCGCTGTGCAGTAGAGGACTTCCGGCTTTCGGAATCTGTTGCACGGCGAGATCAAATTCGGTTTCCTTGGTTAGGGGCCCCTGCAGATTGAGGTGAGGCTCGGTGAGGTGAATGCGCTCGCCCGGATCCACAATGACATTGACGGACGTGACGTCGCCCGAGTCGGCGCGAACCAGGTCAATCTTGACGCGGGGACGGTAGTATCCAAACGGTTTGATGCCGTCTTTGACGGCCGAAACCAGACGGCGCCTCACGGAGTAGGCGTCGTCATCTTTGCGCTGCATCAGGTGCGCGCGGACATTTTCGGTGAGTTCATCATTGAGCCCGATGAAATGGATGGAAATGTCGGCGGCGTAGAGCGCAAGGGGGCAAAGCGTCAGACAAAGGACGAGGTGTTTCTTCAAATGCGTACCGAAAGTAAAGGAAACGGTTGTCAAGCGCTCCAAGTCTAGCTTGGATTTGCGGGTTTTCCAGCAACAACTGTTAGCTAAAGCGCCCAGACCGGCAGGGCGACGACGTCGCTTGTGAGGTAGCGAGGCTCATCGCAAGTGCAGATCAGAGCGCCGGGACCTCGCTTGATGGTGTCGCCTTTGAGTACGCCGAAATTGTCGAGCTTCTTGCGCTGAGGCGAAGCCGTCGATTTGATTTCGATCGGATAGTAAATGTCGCCTTCGCGAATCAGAAGATCAATCTCATTTTGCCGAGTATCGCGGTAGAAGTAGAAAAGAGGCTTTTTGCCGTTGTGCTTCCAGCTTTTGACAATTTCCATGACGACGAAATTCTCGAAAAACGCTCCGGCGTTGTAGGCGTTTTTCAGAGCCGATGGACTTGGAGACTGGCACAGCCAGGCAGCCAAGCCGGTGTCGGTGAAGTAAAGCTTGCTTTTCTTGATGAGTGTTTTGCCGACGTTTTCGTAGAAAGGAGGCAAGAGATAGACAACGCCTGTAGCGACGGCAACGTTAAGCCAATCGCGGGCAGTTTCCGCCGCAACGCCGACGGCTTTTTGGATTTCGCCGATGGCAAATTCCTGACCAATGCGGCTTGCCAGTACGCTTAAGAAGCGCTCGAAATCCTCCACCCGGCGTACTCCTGTCGCAAGGATGTCTTTTTCGATGTAAGTTCTCAAAAGACTGTCGAAAAAGGCATCTCGTTGATCCGGCTCGTTGTGAACCACTTCCGGCCAGGAGCCTTGCCAGATGATTTTCCAGAGTTCTTCCGCCGTGAGCGGATCAAGCGAGCCGCGCGTAAGCTCACCGGTCGGCATAAAAGGTTTTTGCTCCGGGCCTTTGCCTTGCAGCTCGTAGAGACTGAATGGAAAAAGCTCGAAGGATGCAACGCGGCCGGAAAGTGCTTCGGCGACCGCTTTTCTGAGACCGAGTTTTTGAGATCCGGTCAACCACACCAGGCCTCTTTCGTCCGTTTCATCGAGAATGGCTTTGATTTCCAAACCGAGGTCGGGAGCTCTCTGAAATTCGTCAATCAGCAAAGGCATCGGATATTGCTTGAAAAAGGCATCCGGAGCTTGTCGAGCCAGATCCAAAGCCTGATAGCGGTCGAGATTGACGTAGCGGCGATCTCCCATCATGCGGTGCAGCATGGTGCTTTTGCCGACCTGTCGCATCCCGGTCACCATGACACCTTTGTAGCGCTGACTGGCCCGATTGATAACGGTTTCAAGCGTTCGAGGCAAGTACGTAAAGTTGAGAGACATAGGCGTGGATGTTTGTGGAATTGAATGAAATAAAGAGTATGGTCTTGATTTTATCAAGAGTACGTTCTTGATTTCGTTCGAAAATTGCAGAAGCCTTGAAAATAAACGAAAAAAAGCGGTGACAGGAGCCTGAAACCTGTCACCGCACAAGGAAGATAACCCTAAGAAACCATCACGAACGCCAGGAGAACAACGTTGGTGAGAGGCTTGCAGCAGGTTCGACCCCAACGAACCCTTGTCTCTTCGGCTTTAAGCCTCTAGGTGTTTCTCAGTTGGTGGAACTATATCGCAAATAAGAATCATTCTCAACAAGTCTGACACAGGAAAATGTTTCTATTTGCAACAGCAAGAAGAGAGACTACAGGTGGCTTACTGTCACTTGTTTTGGTTGACTGTGTACGGCAGTGTGAGTTCATGTGTGGAAAATTTCTAGGAAAAACAAGCACAAAGTCGATCGGCTCTGTACAATGCGGGCTCCTTATCAATTTCTAATTTCTGGCCGGTAAAGCCAAAATGACTGTCGATTTACATCCTTCCTATCTCAACGGACAACATTTGTCCGACTACGACTTTGATCTCCCGCTTGAACTGATCGCTCAGTTTCCGCTTGCAGAACGCACGGCTTCCCGCTTGCTGCACGTGAGCGACGATGTGATCGAAGATCTTGTTTTTACGGATCTCAAGCATTTGCTTCGCCCTGGCGATCTGCTCGTGATGAACAACACGCGCGTAATCAAGGCTCGTCTGCGCGGCGTCAAGGAAACTGGCGGCGCCATTGAAGCCATGATCGAACGTGTGACCTGCGAAAACACCGTCATCAGCATGCTGCGCGCAAGCAAAAAGCCCAAGCCCGGTTCCCGCCTGATCTTCACGGGTGAAAACGCAGTTTCCTATGAAGCCGTCGTGGGCGGACGTCAAGGCGAATTTTTTGAGCTCACATTCAATGCGCCGGCGCTGACCGTTCTCGATGCCGTGGGCAAGGTTCCGTTGCCTCCTTATATTGAGCGCGACGCACAGGCTGCTGACGAAGGCCGCTATCAGACGGTGTACGCCAAGTATCCGGGGGCCGTTGCGGCGCCGACCGCGGGCCTGCATTTTTCCGAGGAGCTTCTCAAAGATCTGCGCGACCTGGGCGTGCAGGAAACTTTCGTGACGCTGCACGTGGGCGCGGGCACATTCCAGCCGGTGCGTGAGGAGGATCTCTCCAAGCATCAGATGCACGCCGAGTGGTTTGAAATGAGCCAAGAGTGTGCAGATGCGATCAATCAGGCCAAGCGCGAAGGTCGCCGTGTGGTGGCCGTGGGCACCACCAGTCTGCGAGCGATCGAATCGGCGGCGCGAGACGACGGAACGGTTGAAGCGGGTACGATGGATACGCGACTTTTCATTGCGCCGGGCTATCGCTTCAAGGTCATTGACGCCATGGTGACGAACTTTCACCTGCCCAAGTCGACGCTGGTGATGCTTGTGTCGGCATTGGTCGGCAAGGAGCGCATCATGCAGGCTTATCGACACGCCATCGACGAAAAATATCGGTTCTTCAGTTACGGCGACGCCTGTTTCCTGGAAAGAACCCGCCATCACAACGAAACGGAGAACAACAATGGCGCTGCAGTTTGAAGTCTTGAAAACGGAAGGGGCGGCGCGCCGCGGCGTGATGACGCTCAATCACGGTGTGGTGCAAACGCCGGTGTTCATGCCCGTGGGTACCTACGGTACCGTCAAGGCGATGACGCCTGACGAGCTCGAAGGCATGGGCAGTCAGATCATCCTCGGCAATACGTTCCATCTTTGGCTTCGCCCGGGGCTTGATGTCATTGCCACGCACGGCGGGCTGCATCGCTTCATGAACTGGAATCGCCCGATTCTCACCGACTCGGGCGGTTTTCAGGTGTTTAGCCTTGGTCAATTGCGCAAGATTTCTGAGGAAGGCGTGCGCTTTGCTTCGCCCATCAACGGCGACAAGCTCTTTTTGACGCCTGAAGTCTCGATGCAGATTCAGAAGGTTCTGAATTCCGACATCGTGATGCAGTTTGACGAATGCACGCCCTACATGATCGGCGACCGTCCCGCGACCGAAAAGGAAGCGGCCGATTCGATGCGTCTGTCTCTTCGTTGGGCCAAGCGCAGCCGTGAGGAATTCGATCGCCTCGAAAATCCCAACGCGCTTTTCGGCATTGTGCAGGGCGGCATGTTCCCGAAACTGCGCGAAGAGTCGCTTGCGGGCCTGAAGGAAATCGGTTTCCACGGTTACGCCTTGGGCGGCTTGTCTGTTGGTGAACCGAAAGAAAAGATGCTTGCAATCATGGATGCCATTGTGCACCAGATGCCCGGAGACAAGCCTCGTTATTTGATGGGGGTGGGAACGCCCGAGGATTTGGTTGAAGGCGTTTCGCGCGGCATCGACATGTTTGACTGCGTGATGCCCACGCGTAATGCCCGCAACGGTTGGCTCTTTACCCGTTACGGCGACATCAAGATCCGCAACGCCAAGCACAAGAACGACACCCGTCCGCTCGATCCCTCCTGCACTTGCGCAACGTGCCGCGGCTACACCCGCGCTTACCTGCACCATCTGCAGAAGGTGAACGAAATTCTTGGCGCACGCCTCAATTCCATCCACAATCTGCATTTCTACGCCACGATCATGGCGGAAATGCGAAAGGCTCTGGAAGAAGGCACGTTTGCCGCCTGGAAGAAGAAGTTCTACGAAGACCGCGCCAAGGGAACTGATTAACGAAAGAAAAAATCCCCCGATCAGAATCGAAAGCTGGCCGGGGGAATTTTTTTTCGAACGTTCCGATTACTGGAGACGGCTGCGGCGATCGCGGACGGCGTGAGCCAGATTATTGAGCAAAACGACCGTGTCGTCCCAGCCGAGACAGGCGTCCGTGACGCTCTGGCCGTAGACGAGGGGCTTGTCGGGTTCGATCTTCTGGTTGCCTTCGACGAGGTTCGACTCGATCATGACGCCGATGATCGAACTGTTGCCGCCGGAAACTTGCTCGCAGATGTTGTTGACCACATTGATCTGTTCGCGGCAGATTTTGTGGGAATTGCTGTGGGAAGCGTCAATCATTACGATTTCGCGGTGGCCGTTGGCCTTGAGCATTTCACAGGCTTTGGCAACGCTTTGGGCGTCGTAATTGGGCTCTTTTCCGCCTCTGAGAATGATGTGACAGTCTTCGTTTCCGGTCGTGGTGACAATGGCCGAGATGCCGCCCTTGGTAACCGACAGGAATGAGTGGGAGTGTTCGGCGGCGCCGATGGCGTCGACGGCGACCTTGATGTTGCCGTCGGTGCCGTTTTTGAAACCGACAGGGCAGGACAGACCGCTGGCAAGCTGGCGATGCGACTGAGATTCGGTTGTGCGTGCGCCGATGGCTCCCCAACTCACCAGATCGGCAATGTACTGCGGCGTGATCATATCCAGGTATTCGACGCCGGTGGGAAGGCCGAGAGCCACAATGTCGCACAGCAGTTCACGGGCGATGCGCAATCCATGATTGATGCGGCAGCTGCCGTCCATATCCGGGTCGTTCATCAGACCTTTCCAACCGACGGTTGTACGGGGCTTCTCGAAATAAACGCGCATGATGATTTCAAGGTCGCCTGCCAAGCGTCGACGCTCTTCGTTGAGCTTTTGCGCATATTCCATTGCAGCCTTGGGATCATGAATCGAGCAGGGGCCGACGATGACAAGAAGTCGATCGTCGTGTCCGTGCAGAATTTCGTGAGCGGCCATTCGGGCGCCGTGAACGGTTCTTGCGAACGGCTCTTCGCAGGGGAATTCACGAATGAGATGAGCCGGAGGCGTCAGTTCGCGAATCTCTTTGATGCGAAGGTCGTCGGTTGTGTAGCGCATGATGTCTATCTCCCTTGGTATCGGATTTTGTCGTTCGGTCTGTGCCGGCGAGCCTGAGGCTTGATTACGCAGAACCCGGTACGAAAAAGCCGCCGGATTTTGCGTTCCCGGCGGCTGGCAGTACCTTTCAAATGCTTGCGTTACGCGTGCGCACGTACTCCTTCCGCCGAGGGGGCGAAATAAAAGGAGAAGAAATAAAATCGTGCCGTGTAAAGCATTTGAAAAAGGCAGTTCCAGATTTTCTAAGCAGAGCCTGATTCGTATTTCAGGCCGACTCAGGGACTTACTCTACTCGATCTTGTGACGAAGTGCAAACGCAAAAACACCAATAAGATCAGGTGTTTTGCTTAGATTGTCACATTTTTTCTCTGAGTCGAAACGAAAATTCAAAATGCTGGATTCAACCTTTGTGTCAGCGCGTGTTAAGTTTTCTCCTCGGTGCGACTGACGACGAAAAACAATTTCGCCGGTCGCGTTGTTGAGTCCATTTTTTTGCGTTTGTTTGCGCGATGCCGCTGCTTCAATCCGACTACAAGGCTCCCCGCTGGTTGCCCGGAGCGCATCTTCAGACCATCGTTCCCGCCCGTTTTTTCCCGCGACCCGACGTGCAGTATCGAAGAGAAATTGTGGATATGCCCGACGGAGACTTCATCGTGTTGGATTGGTCGGAACCGGAGCCGATGGAGCTCAACGCGCCGGTGTTGGTGCATTTCCATGGATTGGAGGGTGATTCTCACAGCCATTACGCAGAAGCGCTGATGCACGAGTGTGTCAAATGCGGTTGGCGGGGCGTCGTTGCGCATTTCAGAGGATGCGGCGGTCTGCCCAATCGTTTGCCGCGGGCGTACTTTGCCGGCGACAGCGACGATTGCGACTGGATACTGAGGACGGTTCACGAACGTTTCATTACGGCGCCGATTTATGCGGTCGGCGTGAGCCTCGGCGGTAACTACATTGCCAAATACATGGGCGAACGCCCGCAGGACGCATCTTTCCTGACGGCGGCCGTCTCGATCGGTGCGCCGGTGGATTTGGTGGCCGGAAGCGAAATTATGAGCCGCGGCGCCAACAAGCTCTACGAAGAAATGTTTTTGTCGACGCTCAAAGAAAAGCTCATTGACAAGGCCAAGCGTTTTCCGGATCTCATTGACATCAACAAGGTCAAGAGCTGTAAAACGCTCTACGACTTTGACAGTGTCTACACGGCGCCGATCCATCACTTCAAGAGCGCGATGGAGTATTGGACCTTGTGCTCGGCCAAGCGCTATCTCAAAAACGTCACTAGACCGCTGTTGCTTTTAAACGCCAAAAACGATCCCTTCCTGCCGCGCTGGGCGCTGCCGACGGAAAAGGACGTGAGCGACTGTGTCTATCTTGAGCAACCGGAAGAGGGTGGTCACATCGGCTTTCCCCGCGGCAAGCCGCCCGGAGACCTGGGTTACCTGCCCGAGCGCGTCATGCGGTTTTTCTCGGTGTTTGAACCCAAAATTGAAAGCGTCTGAGCGGGCAAAAACGCCGCGATGCAATTTTTTGTCAACTGAATCTGCGAATTCTTGCGCTTTTTCGTAGGTGTAATTTACGAATTCTTGCAAGCAGGGCCGGGCATGTTGTTCTTGCGACGAGATCCGTTGCCACTGCTGAAGCAAGACGATTTGCCGATAGCCGAAAAGACCACACTGGTTTGAGAGCTGGCCGAACAAGAACATGTGAACGCATTGTTAGACGCATCTAGCAAAATCCGGAAGCATGAATTCTGATACGGATAAAAATGCTCACTCGACAAGAATATGATGTTTTACGCAGAAGGTTGGATGAACCAAGAAAGGTTATCCAAGTAGTACTTGGCCCTCGTCAGATTGGCAAAACCACAGTGGTTCGACAGGTGCTTTGTGACATCAATACACCGCATTTATATTTCTCGGCGGATGACACAGCGGTAGCAGGTTCTGCTTGGCTTGCAAGCTGTTGGACGGCTGCTCGGCTGGAAGCCCAAACACATCCCGATGCCGGATGTGTATTGGTGATCGATGAAATTCAGAAAGTGCCAAATTGGTCGGAAACCGTCAAACGGCAATGGGATGATGACACTTGGAATGAAAGAAACATCAAGGTCGTTTTATTGGGATCGTCCCGAGCTTTGATTCTTCAGGGGTTAAGCGAATCCTTGATGGGGCGTTTTGAAGAAATCCGCATGACGCATTGGACGTATGCTGAAATGCGGGATTGCTTTGGGTTGACGGTCGATGAATTCATCTACTTCGGCGGCTATCCGGGAGCCGTGGAGATGATGCAGGACGAGGCTCGGTGGAAGGTATATGTCAGAAATAGCATGATTGATGCAACCGTTAACCGAGACATTTTCGAAGACGTCCGAATCGGAAAAGCTGCGTTGCTGCGTAAGACACTGGAGCTCGGTGCGGCATATTCGGGCAAGATTCTGTCGTTGACAAAGCTGTTGGGACAGATTCAGGACGCGGGTAACGTCATGACAATTGCCGGATACCTGGAGCGGCTCAACCAATGCGGTTTACTGGGGACGCTGCAGAAGTTTTCGGTGGACGATGCCAGACGTCGTGCGAGCATTCCGAAGTTTCAGGTGCACAACAATGCGCTTTTGACGGCACTGTCTGTCGGCACGTTTGAGCAGGTGCGAAACGATCCGGAGAAGTGGGGTCATTATGTGGAATCGGCTGTCGGAGCGTATTTGATTTCTCAGGCCTATCGCCTGCAATTTGAGGTGTTCTATTGGCGGGATGGCAACAACGAAGTCGACTTTGTCTTGCGCAAAGACGGAAAAGTCGTGGCGCTGGAAGTCAAGAGCAACCACGAGCGACACACCAAAGGACTGGATGTGTTTTGTCAGAAGTTCCGACCGAATGCCGCCTTGATTGTGGGCAGTGGGGGACTACCGCTCGAAACATTCCTGGAAACACCGATTGCCGATTTGTTCTGAGAAAATTGGTGCAAGACGAGGAAGCCCAATGACCGACAATGCGCAACATGCTGACCTCAAACGTATGTGGAGCGGATGGATTTCGCTCGTGCTGTTTGTTCTGCTGATTCCATTGAGCAATTGGGTAATTGTGAACCTTGGTGTCGTCTGCCCGCCCGGCGAGCCTTGTCTTGTGCCGGTTCTGCCTGGTCTGTGGGCACCTTCGACCGTGTTGTTGGCCGGTTTCAGTTTGGTGCTTCGCGATGTCGTACATCATTGTCTGGGCTGGCGCTGGGCGTTGGCTTCCATCTTTTTCGGAGCGGTGCTCTCGGGTTTTATTTCCGAGCCTTCGCTCGTGGTTGCATCGGTGAGCGCTTTCCTTTTTGCGGAATTGGCTGACTTTGCGGTGTACGCACCGATGAAAAAGCGTTATCCGGCCATGGCAGTCATCGTTTCCGGTCTGGTCGGTTCCGCCGTGGACTCTGCTATTTTCCTGTCACTTGCCTTTGGTTCAGTCCAATATTTGTTTGGGCAGGTGCTCGGCAAGTTTTGGGTCAATCTGCTGGCCGGTATCGCCATTGCTTGGTGGCGACGCCGCAAACAGGCTGAGATGGCGATTTGCGCCTGATCTGTTTGATTTGGAAGGAAAAATTGACGTTTTCCTAAGCGGTCGTCTTTGCTACAATCTCGCACCACTTTCAAAAACATCTGCGCCGGATTGTTCTGCCGGTGGCGGTCACAAGGAAACCATATGTCCCATATCGGTGAGCTGGGCGACATGAAGCGCCCGTTGAGCGGTTGGCTCTCGCTCGTTTTGTTTGTTCTGATGATCCCCTTGACGAACTGGGTGATCATGAACGTCGGCCTCGTTTGCCCGGCTGACGGTCCTTGTTTGATTCCCGTTTGGCCCGGTTTATGGGCGCCTTCCGGAGTGCTGCTGGCCGGGTTCAGTCTGGTGCTGCGTGACGTTGTGCATCATTGCCTGGGCTGGCGCTGGGCGCTGATTTCGATTTTTGCCGGCGCCGCGCTCTCGGGCTTGATTTCGGAACCCGCTCTGGTCATTGCTTCGGTCTGTGCCTTCTTGTTTGCGGAGCTCGCTGACTTTGCCGTTTATGCTCCCATGAAGAAGCGCTATCCGGCCATGGCTGTGATTGCGTCGGGGCTGGCCGGTTCCGTGGTTGACTCCGCGATTTTCCTGTCTCTGGCTTTCGGCTCCATTGAGTTTTTGGCCGGACAGGTGCTCGGGAAGTTCTGGATGAGTCTGATTGCAGGCGCCTTGATCGTAGCTTGGAGACGACTCAAGATGCATACGGTCCACGAACACCTGCAGATGCAGTGATTCGGACGCATTCTCAAGAAAAGCGGCGGTTAAGACAGTTCGTGCACAATTGCTCGAACTTGATCTATCCGCCTTTTTTGTATCCGATGATCGCGCAAAACAACACACCCAAGACCGCCGTTCTCATCTGCAATACCGGTTCGCCTGCTGCTCCGACCAAAGAAGCAGTGGCGAAGTATCTTGCGGAATTTCTCGGTGATCGGCGTGTGGTGGAAATGAATCCGCTCATTTGGCAGCCGATTCTGCGCGGCATCATTATTCCCCGTCGCGCGCAGGCTTCGGCTGATCGTTACAAGACGGTGTGGACGCAAAAAGGCTCTCCCTTGGTGGCGGCGACCTCCGACACCGCGCAGGGCCTGCAGAAGGTGCTCGGCGACGAATTCATCGTGTCCTGGGCGATGTGTTACGGCGTACAGCGAATCGATGAAGAACTCCGTCGGATTGCTGAACAAAAACCCGAGCGCATCGTTGTTCTGCCGCTATATGCGCAGTACGCCACACAGACGACGGAGGCAGTGTTCGATGCGGTGCGACGCGTGCAAAAGAAGGTTCGCGATTTGCCTTGCATTGTTACGATTTCTCATTACTTCGATGAAGACGCCTACATTGAGGCGCTTGCCGCTCGCGTGCGCGCGCACTGGGAAAAAGTGGGTGATCTCGGAGACGAGGGCAAGCTCATGATGAGCTTTCACAGTATTCCGGCGGTTTCGAGCGAACGCGGCGATCCGTACGAAGCACAGTGCAAGCAGACGGCGGAAAAGCTGCGCCTTGCGTTGGGTTTGAAGAAAGATCAGGTTGTCCAGGTATTCCAGAGCAAATTTGGGAAAGCGAAGTGGTTGGAGCCTTTTGCCGTTGATACGGCCCCTGAACTAGGCCGACAGGGCTTGAAGCGCCTTGATGTGATTTGCCCGGGATTTGCCGCGGATTGTCTGGAGACGCTTGAAGAAATCGCCACGGAACTGCGCTCTTTTTATGAGCGGGCGGGCGGCAGCGGGTTTCACTATATCCCTTGCCTGAACGCGCAGGACGATGCGGTGGCCCTTTACGCCGAGATTGTTCGCAAGGCTCTGTCGAAGGCCTGAAAATCCGCTTCAGCTGAACTTTTTGCCTGCGACGGCTTGAAAAGAGCAAACCCAATCCCCATATAAGAGCCATCTTTCAAGCATCCCTTTTGCAAGAACATCTTTATGGCTCAAGAAGACACCAAGCAGGAACAGGTTAATCCTGCCGACGAATTGAAGAAAGCAGCCGAAGCTGCGGAGCAGGCTCAGGGTTCTGAACTGCCTCCGGAACTCGGCATCGAACCCGAAGGCGCAGAAGCCTCGCTCGAAGACCAGCTTGCCGCGGCGACGGCCAAAGCGGCTGAGAATTTTGATCTTTACGTGCGTGCGGTTGCCGAAATGGAAAACGTGCGTCGCCGTGCCGCCGAAGACGTTTCCAAGGCGCAGAAGTTCAGCATCGAGAAGTTTGCCAAGAACCTGCTTCCGGTGATGGATTCGCTTGAAAAGGCGATCGAAATGACCGCCGAAATCGAAGGTCCGATGCGGGAAGGCATTCTCGCGACGCACCGTCAGCTCGTGCATGCGCTTGAAATGAGCGGCATGACCGTCATCGATCCGAAGGACGCCAAGTTTGATCCCAACACGCAGCAGGCCATTGCCATGGTGCCTGCCGTTGAAGGCAAGAGCGCGGGCGACGTTGCTCAGGTCTTTCAGCACGGCTGGAAGATTTACGAGCGCGTGCTCCGTCCGGCTATGGTGAGCGTGGTTCAAGGCTAGAAACTTCATCGACACAAAATTTTTCAGACGCCCCGTTGAATTTTCTCGGGGCGTCCCCATATAGGGGGTATGGCGCGGCAGGCGGCGTTGAAAAAGAGCTTCCTGCGGTACGCGTAAGAGTTTCAGATCACGGTCGAAAACCTTCTCCCGTCGGTGGATGCGGAAAAGGTACGGCCCAACAGAGAATCAAGAGGAAAAAGAACAATGTCTAAGATCATCGGTATTGACCTTGGCACCACCAACTCGGCTGTGGCCATCATGGAAGGCGACAAGGTTCGTGTGATCGAAAATTCCGAAGGCGCTCGTACGACGCCTTCCATCGTTGCCTACATGGAAAACGGCGAGATTCTTGTCGGCGCAACCGCCAAGCGTCAGGCCGTGACCAACCCGAAGAACACGCTGTTTGCCGTCAAGCGCTTGATCGGCCGTCGTTACGAAGACGCCGAAGTGCAGAAGGACGTGCAGCGCGCTCCGTTTAAGATCGTTCGCGCCGACAACGGCGACGCCTGGGTGCAGGTGCTGGGCGACAAGAAGCTTGCTCCGCAGCAGGTTTCCGCCGAAGTGCTCCGCAAGATGAAGAAGACCGCCGAAGATTACCTCGGCGAACCCGTGACCGAAGCCGTGATCACGGTTCCGGCTTACTTCAACGACAGCCAGCGTCAGGCCACGAAGGATGCCGGCCGCATCGCCGGTCTCGAAGTCAAGCGCATCATCAACGAACCGACGGCCGCAGCTCTGGCCTTCGGTCTTGACAAGATGGGCAACGAAGACCGCAAGATCTGCGTCTACGACTTGGGCGGCGGCACGTTCGATATCTCCGTGATCGACATCGCCAACATTGACGGCGACAAGCAGTTTGAAGTGCTCTCCACCAACGGCGACACGTTCCTCGGCGGCGAAGACTTCGACCGTCGCTTGGTCGAATACCTGATTGCCGAATTCAAGAAGGACAACGGCATTGACCTCGGCGGCGACGTGCTTGCCCTGCAGCGCCTGAAGGACGCCGCTGAAAAGGCCAAGATTGAGCTGTCGAGCCGTCAGGAAACCGAAGTGAACCTGCCCTACATTTCGGCTGACCAGACCGGTCCGAAGCACATGAACATCACGATCACGCGCGCTAAGTTCGAAAGCATGGTCGAAGACCTCGTGCAGCGCACGATCGAACCCTGCCGCAAGGCTTTGAAGGACGCCGGCCTGTCGACTTCCGAAATTACTGACGTGATCCTGGTGGGCGGCCAGAGCCGTATGCCGCGCGTTCAGGAAGTGGTGCGCGAATTCTTCGGCAAGGAGCCCCGCAAGGACGTCAACCCGGACGAAGCCGTGGCTATCGGTGCCGCTATTCAGGGTCAGGTGCTCTCGGGCGGACGCAAGGACGTGCTGCTTCTCGACGTCACCCCGCTGACGCTGGGCATTGAAACCCTGGGCGGCGTGATGACTGCGATGATCAAGCGCAACACCACGATTCCGACCAAGCACTCGCAGGTGTTCTCGACGGCTGAAGACAACCAGCCTGCCGTGACCATCAAGGTCTATCAGGGTGAACACGAGATGGCGGCTTCCAACAAGCTGCTCGGCGAGTTCAATCTCGAGGGCATTCCGCCGTCTCCGCGCGGCCTGCCGCAGATTGAAGTGACGTTTGACATCGACGCCAACGGCATTCTGCACGTGACCGCTAAGGACAAGGCCACCGGCAAGGAAAACAAGATCACGATCAAGGCAAGCTCCGGTTTGTCCGAAGAAGAGATCAAGAGCATGGTTGCCGCTGCCGAAGCCAACAAGGAAGAGGATCACCGCCGCTTCGAACTGGCTCAGGCCCGCAACATGGCCGATGCTTCGATCGCTCAGGTTCAGAAGACCCTGAAGGATCTCGGCGACAAGGTTGAAAGCGCCGATCGCGCCGCTTGCGAAAACGCCATCAAGGATGTGGAAGAACGCATCAAGGGCGAAGACAAGGCTGCAATCGAAAAGAGCGTCGAAGCGCTGATGGCTGCCGCCCAGAAGATCGGTGAAAAGCTCAACCAGCAGGCTGCTCAGGCTCAGCAGGCTCAGGCAGGCGCCCAGCAGCAGGCGGGCGGTGCCGGTCAGCAGCAGGCCAACAAGGGCAACGACGACGTGGTCGATGCCGACTACACCGAAGTCAAGCACTAATTTGGCTTCAAAGCAAAACCCGAGCCCGGCGCGGCGTCCGAGCGAAAAGGACGCCGAGTCGGCCGTATAAGACACGGGGCCGGGCCGCCGATTTGGCGATTCGGCCCTTGCCATGTTTTTTCGTAACGATTGACACACTATGGCTGACCAGGATTATTACGAGGTACTGGGAGTCTCGCGCGACGCAAGCGACGACGAGATCAAAAAGGCGTATCGACGCCTGGCGATGAAGTACCATCCCGATCGCAACAACGGCGACAAAGCGGCTGAGGAAAAGTTCAAGCAGGTGGGCGAGGCCTACTCGATTCTGAGCGATCCCCAGAAACGCGCGGCCTACGACCGCTACGGCAAGGCCGGCGTCGATCCGAGCGCAGCCGGTGCGGGCGGATTCGGCGGTTTCGGCGGCTTCGGCCAGGGTCAGGGTGGTTTCGGCGACTTCAGTGACATCTTCTCGGAAATCTTCGGGGGCGGTGCCGGCGGCGGTCGTCGCGGCGGACCTAAGGTGTTTCGCGGTGCCGACGTGAGCTATTCGCTCGAAATCACGCTTGAGCAGGCGGTGGCGGGTGCCAAGACCGACATCCGCGTGCCGGTTTGGGAAGAGTGCGAAACCTGTCACGGCTCCGGCTGCAAGTCGGGTACGTCGAAGAAGACCTGTCCGCATTGCGGCGGCAGCGGCATGATCAACATCAACCGCGGATTCCTGCAGGTGCAGCAGACCTGCCCGTACTGCCACGGAACGGGTGAAATCATTTCCGATCCGTGTCCGGACTGCCAGGGACGCGGCCGCAACCGTAAGACCAAGACGCTGGAAATCAATATTCCGGCGGGCATCAATGACGGTCAGCGCATTCGCATCCAGGGTAAGGGCGAGCCCGGGCCCAACGGCGGTCCTTGCGGAGACCTCTTTGTGCAGGTGTTCATCAAGCAGCACGAAATCTTCCAGCGCGACGGCGACGATCTGCACGCCGATTTGCCGCTGAGTTTTGCCACCGCTGCATTGGGCGGCGAAGTGAGTGTGCCGACGATGGGTACCGAAGCGCGCATCACGATTCCGGAAGGCACGCAAACGGGTAAGATCTTCCGCCTGCGCGGCAAGGGCGTGCCGCATTTGCACGGCGGCGGCAATGGGGACCTGTACGTGCACGCTTTTGTTGAGACGCCGGTCAATCTCACGAGCAAGCAAAAGAAGATGCTCAAGGAGTTTGACGAATCGATCAAGGAAGGAGGCACGAAGCATTCGCCCCAGAGCACGAGCTTTTTGGACAAGATGAAGAAATTCTTCTCTTAACGGACGCGGCTGCAGCGATTTTTCGCTACAGTGGAGTCAGATAAAACCCCGAATACACAACAAGGAGATATTCCGATGACCAATAAGTTTGCAGGCACCCAGACCGAAAAGAACCTCTGGGCTGCGTTTGCCGGTGAGTCTCAGGCTCGCAACAAGTACGACTATTTTGCCGGCGTTGCCCGCAAGGAAGGCTACCAGCAGATCGCTGAGCTTTTTGACGAAACGGCTGCCAACGAACGCCAGCATGCCAAGATCTGGTTCAAGCACCTGCAGGGCATCGGCAACACGGCCGAAAACCTGAAGGCTGCCGCCAGCGGTGAAAACTACGAATGGACGGACATGTACGAAGGTTTTGCAAAGACGGCCGAGGCCGAAGGCTTTGCAGAACTCGCTGCGCAGTTCCGTGCTGTGGGCGCCATCGAAAAGGCTCACGAAGAACGCTTTCTGAAGCTGCTCAACAACGTTGAAATGAAGCAGGTCTTCGAAAAGAGCGAAGAAGTGATGTGGCAGTGCCGCGAATGCGGTCACCTTGTGATCGGCAAGAAGGCGCCTGAAATTTGCCCGGTTTGCGCACACCCGCAGAGCTTCCAGCAGATCCGCGCTGAAAATTATTGATTAATGTCTGAGTCGCGATAAAGCGTATCAGCTCAATCCTAGGACCTCCGGTCACTGCGGCAGAGCTTCCATCTGTTGCGGGGACGGGAGGTCTTTTGTTGTTCAATTGGATTTTCAACGAGATTGACTACCAGGCGTATCCGGTGACCGAGAGAGATGCAATGCAGAGCTCTGCTACAGGTTCTCTTGATCGGTGCCGGGATTGAGGTTGTGGTAGATAAGCACACGGCTCTCGGGCGCAGCAATCTGGAGGTCGAAAATGGTAACAGACGTTGGATTTTCGAATTTAAGTTTGCGAAAGATGAGGAAGAAGTCGGTGCGTGGCTCGAGCAAGCGGTTGAGCAAGTGCGCTCTCGACGTTACGGCGAGAGCGCAAGTGCTAAAGAACTGAATCGCATGGCGTTGGTGTTCGATGCCGCGCAGCGTCGGTTTGTTGCCTGGCAATGAGTCTTACAACGCTGAGACTTATTCGAACAAGCTCAGCAGATAGGGCAGCAGGAACGGAGCGGCAAACGCAGTGAAAAGACCTGTCAGCCCCATTGCCAGACCGGAGAATGCGCCTGTGTCGCGATTCATCTGAAAAGCTGTGGCGGTGCCGACGCCATGAGCGGCTAAGCCGATGGAAAAGCCGCGCACGGCATCGTCCTTTTCCCTCAAAAGTCCCAACAAGCCTCGCGCCATCAACGAACCCACAACCCCCGTGATCACCACCAGGGCTGCCGTCAAAGCCGGAATACCGCCCAAGTGTTCGCTCACTGCCATGGCAATCGGGACGGTGACGCTCTTGGGAGCAAGGGAAATCATCGTCTCGGGAGAGGCGCCGAGGACACCGGCAATCAGAACGGCGGAAACGATGGCGACCGTACCGCCTGCAATAAGACCGCAGGTGAGCGCCACCCACATTTTGGCCAAACGCAGACGTTGCTCATAGAGCGGAACAGCCAAGGCAACGGTGGCCGGTCCCAGCAGAAAGTTGATGTGCTGGCCGCCGTTGAGATAGGTCTTGTAGTCGGTACCGGTGACTTCCAGCGTCACAACAAGAAGAACGATGGCAACGAGAAGCGGCGTGCAGATGGTTTTGTAGCCGCTTTTCTTGTATACCCACATGCCCAAGGCGTAAGCCAGAAGCGTCGCGCAAAGCCACAGTGCGGGATCGGCAAGAAGCTTCTCGGCTGTGAGAGTCAATTGAGAAAGAATCGAATCAAGCACGACGCTTCTCCTTTTTGCTCGAGCCTTGCAGAAGTCGAGCCACCCATCGCGTTACCAGGACGGTCGTGGCCATGGCGAGGATGGACGAACCGATGATGGAAGCCGCAATCGGCAGCCATTCGGCCTGAAGGCGGTCAAAGTGCTCGATGATGCCGACGCCGGCGGGCACAAAGAGGAGGGCAAAGTGAGCAAGCAAAACATTGACGACGGGCAGCGTTTTTTCCAGAAGGCCGTTGACGGTCATCAAGGCGAAAAGAAAAAGCACCATGCCCATCACGGGCCCGGGAACGGGCAGTCCGAAGAGCGTCACAAGTAAAAGCCCTGCCAGCTGAAAAGACAGCAGCAGGGCAATTGTCAGAATCATTTGGTATCAGTCCTGCAAACCGAGAAAGTTCGCAATACTAATCCGTTTCTTTCATGTCGCGCAGGTTGCGGCGAAGAATTTTTCCGACGGCAGTCTTCGGAAGAGCCTTCACGAAGACAATCGTGCGCGGGCACTTGTAGCCGGTGAGGCGCGCGCGGCAGTATTTGACGACGTCGTCGCGGGTGAGCGCCGGATCCTTCTTGACGATCACGGCCTTGACCATTTCGCCCACGCGCGGATTGTTGACGCCCACGACGCCGCATTCGAGCACGCCGGGCATGGAGGCGATCACGCTTTCGATTTCATTGGGATAGACGTTAAGGCCGTTCACAATGATAAGGTCCTTCTTGCGGTCCGTGATCGTGATCGTGCCGCGTTCATCCATAAAGCCCACGTCGCCGGTTCTGAGCCAGCCGTCGATGAGGACGTTGGCGGTCTCTTCGGGCTTTTCCCAGTAGCCTGCCATCACCTGCGGGCCCTTGACGCAGATTTCGCCCGTGTGTTCGGCGACCTTTTCCGGGTCAGAACACACGCCGAGATCGACGAACTGTTCGCCGCGAATGGAAACGAGCGTGGAGGGCAGGGGGTAGCCCACCGAGCCGTCCCAGGGAGCGTCGGGCAGGTTGCCGCACACGCCGGGACTGGTTTCCGTGAGGCCGTAGGCTTCAAGGATGTGGCAGCCGGTGGCGTTGTACCACTTCTCGGCAACAGTACGTTGCACTTGAGCGCCGCCGCCCACGGTCATTTTGAGGCACGTGAACTTGTGGTTCTTGAATTCCTTGTTGTTGACAAGCGCATTAAAGAGCGTGTTGACGCCGGGGATGATCGAGAAGTCCCACTTCTTGATGAGTTCCACCAGGCCCGGAATGTCGCGCGGATTGGGCACCATCACCTGGGTGGCGGCAAACTTCGAGAAGCACAGCGTCGCGGTGAAACTGAAGATGTGATAGAGCGGCAAAGCGGTCATGGCCACTTCTTTGCCCATTTCAAAGGTCTGACTGATCCAGGTGCCGGTCTGCTCGACGTTGGCAAGCACGTTGCGGTGCGTGAGCATGGCGCCTTTGGCCACGCCTGTGGTACCGCCGGTGTATTGCAACAGCGCAACATCGGTGTTTTTGAGTTCGAACGGCTTAAAGCCTTTGGAATGACCGATCGAAAGCGCCTTGCGGAAATTGACGTGACCGGGAAGGTTGAATTCCGGCACCATCTTCTTGACGTAACGCACGACAAAATCGGCGGCGGTGCGCTTGAGCCAGGGCAACATGTCGCCAACCTTGGTGGTCACGATGTGTTTGACGGGCGTTTCCGAGAGCGTGTTTTGCAACGTCTTGGCGAAGTTTTCGATGATGACGATGGCCTTGGCGCCGCTGTCGGCAAGCTGGTGCCCGAGTTCGTGCGAGGTGTAGAGCGGATTGACGTTGACGGCAATCATGCCCGCGCGCAGGATGCCCAACAGCGTGATGATGTACTGTTGCAGGTTGGGCATCATGATGGCGACGCGATCGCCCGGTTTCATGCCGGGAAGCGACTGCAGGTAGCCCGCAAAGTCCTTCGAGAGATCGCAGATTTCCCGGTATGTGAGCACTTTGTCCATGCAGATGAAGGCGGGGTGATCGCCGTAGGTTTCGGCAACCGTGTCGAAAAGTGCCGGAATGGAGGCGAAACGATCGGGGTTGATTTCGGCCGGAAAGCCTTCGGGATAGTGCTTGAGCCAGGGAAGAGAAGTCTCGGACATGGATGAGTGATCCTTCGTTTTCACGTTGCGCCGCGGCATGACGCTGCAACGGCAACGCCTAAATTTTTCTGTGTCAATCGGTTGGCGGCACTCCGACTGTTGCGATCAAAGCGCCGCGTCAAACGGTCAGCGTCGGGGCGAACGGCGAGCCTGCAGTTTGTCAAGCTGCAGGCAGTGGCGCGCGTAGGCTCTGACATCGTTGTAGTCGGTGTAGTCGATTGCGACGCTCGAATCCGTGGGACCGTCGGTGATCTTCATGATGATGCGGATCATCATGCGCTCGAAGAAGTTCCAGTTCGGGTAGTCCACCTTGCCGGCAAAGCACTTCAGGTCGCGGGGCTTCCAGGCGCTGCGCTTGACGAACTTCTGCAGGTAACGGTTGCCTTCGGGCGTTGCCTTTTCAGGCGAACGGGCGACGACCGTCACGTTGAAGAAGCTGTTGGGACGCGACTCGATTTCGTTTTTGTACATCGAGCAGAATTCCCAGACGATCTTGTTGTAGACGCCGTACACGATGGGAGAGCCCACGATCACGATGTCGTATTTCGCCCAATCCACACCCTCGCGGACGCCCTCCATCATGTCCACCATGTCGCACCCATGCCCCTCGGCAACGATCGTTTCCATGATGGTGCGTGCGATGCGGGCCGTATGACCGGCGTGACTGTAGTAAGCGACGAGAACGTGATGAGACATTGCGATTCCAACTGAGTCTGCGGGAAAGGCGAGTCAAACCGACTCAACCTTCTAATTTAATTTGAATCCCCGGCAAAAGGGATAGGGTGAAAAATCGGTACAAACCCGATTGATACGCCCGAATTTTAACGGCCGCACGCACAAAATTGGACAAAATCCGCGGCAGACGGCCTTATACGGCAATTTTCGCCGATTGAGGTTGTCTGAAGCTGAAAACCAAGAAAGTGTGTGTTGGGTGATGAAAAAATTCTCAGCAGGATTGTTTACAGGCGACGGCGTATAAAATTCCCGCAAAAAATCTTGGAAAAACAGCGGTTCGCCGACTAAAATGGCGCCTTCGCTGCGTGGTTGCCCAAAAAGGCCGGAGAGAATTTCCGGCGTCAACATTGCAACCGCCCTCAAACAACAACCAAACCGCAGTGCGGCACCTCATTTTTTAGCGTTTTGCCGCGCGCTACAGGATTTATGGCAAAAGAAGATCTAATTGAAATGTCGGGCCAGGTGCTCGAAGTTCTCCCCGACGCCCGTTATCGCGTCAAGCTTGAAAACGGTCACGAACTCATCGCCTACACCAACGGCAAGATGCGCAAGCACCACATCCGAATTCTCGCCGGCGACAAGGTTTCGCTCGAGCTCTCACCTTATGACCTCACCAAGGGCCGCATCACCTTCCGCCACATCGAAGGTCGTCCCTCTGCGGCTCCGGCTGCCGGCAGCCAGCCGCGTCGCCGTTAATTCTTTCTGCCGACGGTCATGCAGCACTTTGTTCTGACGTACCGTTACGTTGATGACTATATGGCTCGGCGCGATGCTTTTCGTGCCGAGCATCTCGCGCGCCTGCAAAAAGCAGTAGACGACGGCCTTGTTCTGGCGGCAGGCGTTTTGCCCGAGAGTCTCTCGGCTCTGATCGTGTGCCGTGCGAACTCGGCCGATGAGTTGCGTGCGTTTGCCAAAGACGATCCTTACTACCACGCCGGGTTGATCACTTCTTTTGAAGTTGAGCCCTGGACGGTGGCCGTGGGTTTGCCGCAGATCCTCAAAGCGCAATGACCCAAGACGAGGACGGTGCTTTCGCATTGCCGCCGGCCGTCGGCGTCTCTTGCATTCTGCGCCGCATCAAGGGCGGGCTCAATCGTCTGGGGCTGATTCGTATCGAAGGCGAAATCCATTCGATCAAGCCCTATCCGTCCGGACACGTCTATCTCGATCTCAAGGACAACGAGGACGACGCGATTTTGCACTGCGTGGTCTGGCGTCGCAACGCCTATCGACTGAAACGACTGCCCGAGCAGGGCGAAGCTGTGGTGCTCACCGGTACGCTCGACGTCTTTGAGGTGCGCGGACAGTTGCAGTTCAATGTCGTTGCCGTACAGGCCGCCGGCGACGGCGCTCTGTTTGCCAAATTCGAGGCTCTCAAGCGAAAGCTTCTGGCCGAAGGCCTTTTTGACGCAACGCTCAAAAAGGAACTGCCGCGCTATCCGCAGTCCGTGGGGGTGATCACGAGCACCGAAACGGCCGCGCTTCAGGACGTTATGAAGACGCGTGCGAGCTTGGCTCCGTGGGTGCCCTTCGTGATTTATCACGCAGGCGTTCAAGGCGAAGCTTCGGAAGGCGAAATCCTTGCTGCGCTCAAAAAAGCTCGCGAAAGAAACGAAGTTGACGTTTTGCTTCTTGTACGCGGGGGCGGCTCTTTGGCGGACCTCTGGAGCTTTAACTCCGAAGCGCTGGCCCGAGAACTGCGGGCAATGCCGATGCCGGTTGTGACGGGCATCGGGCACGAAACTGATTTTACGATTGCCGATATGGCGGCCGACGTGAGAGCGCCGACGCCGACCGCCGCCTGTTCTCTTGTGTTGCAGCACTGGTCGGCGGCGCCTCAGTGGCTTTCGACACTCGAAACGCGTCTGGCGACGGTGATGCAGGCGAACTTGCGCCTGAGTCGATCGCAGTTGACTCAAGCCGTTCGTTTGCAGTCGGCCATGCAAAACGTTGTGCTGAGGCTGCGGGCCAGGGTGCCTGCTCAGCGGGAATTGCGACAGATCTTCGAACGGTATCTTGACGCGCTGACCGAGCGACTTGATCGAAACGCAATGACGCTTGCGGCCGAACGGCGTGTGTGTCTGCAGGCTGCTGCATCCAAGACGGCGTTTGCGCAAATGAATCTTTTGCGTGTTCGCCCGGCCTTTGACAAAGCGCGAGCCGAAACGGCGCATCTCGAAAAAAGCCTTCGGCAGGCGGTGTCTCTTCGCATTGAGGCCAAACGAGCGGAACTTGAGCGGCTTTCCGCGTCTCTGTCGGCTTTGGATATCACCAAGACGTTGGCCCGCGGCTTTTCTCTTACAACCGACAGTCAGGGTCGTTCGGTGCGCGACGCGGAACAGCTCGCCGAAGGCGAAACGGTATCCATCCTGTTTGAGAAGGGCTCTGCGCGAGCCCGGGTCATCGAGCGCAAACCGAGAAGTTAAAGAAAATTTCCTTTAAAAAGAAAGGAATTTGCGTTTGCCGGGTTTTGTCTCACGGATTCCCGATGATTTCGGTCTATTATCTAAGGGTGACAAAGGACGTTTCGTGAGACAGCAATGGATCGTGTCCGATTCGGCCTGCTTCCCACAAGAAGGCAATCTTGGAGCTCACGCGTCCTGCAAGCAGAGAAATCCGATCGATAACCGATTCTCGAGGAGAAGTCCAATGAGCCAGTTCGTTTTGCCCAAGCTTGATTATGAAATGGACGCCCTTGCACCGGCCATCAGCAAGGAAACGCTGGAATACCACTACGGCAAGCATCATCAGACCTACATCACCAATCTCAACAATCTCATCAAAGGCACGATGTACGAAGCCGAATCCCTGCGTGAAATCATTAAGACAAGCCAGGGCCCGATCTTCAATAACGCTGCGCAGAGCTACAACCACGCCTTCTATTGGAAGTGCCTGAGCCCCAACGGCGGCGGCGAACCGACCGGCGCATTGATGGACGCCATCGTCAAGCAGTGGGGTTCTTACGAAGGCTTCGTTGCAGACTTCTCGGCCAAGGCGGCCAACAACTTCGGCTCCGGCTGGACGTGGCTCGTCAAGCGCTTGGACGGCCAGCTTGAAATCTATTCGACCTCCAACGCCGGTACGCCTCTGACGGAACATCTCAAGCCCCTGATGGTCATCGACGTTTGGGAACACGCCTACTACATCGATTACCGCAACGCCCGTGCGGCCTACATCCAGGCCTTCTTTGACAAGCTCGTCAATTGGGACTTCGTGCAGCGTCGCTTTAACGGTGAACCGTGCGACTGCGACTGCCGCGGTGAAGAAGGCGGTTGCTGCTGCGGAGCCTGCGGCTGCGGCGCTTAAAAAAACTCGAAACCGGCGCGTGCATTTCAAACGATTTGATGCGCGCGTCGCTTTTGGTTGATAGGAAAAGAAAGAAGCAGTTCGATTCGGTTCGTACTGCTTCTTTTGTTGCCGAAGAAGATTTTCCGGTGAATGCGGACCGGTAATTATTCCGCCGCCGACTCCGTGCGCTTGCAATAGCGAGCGTCGGCAAGCGCCGGAATGACGGTTCCCGCTCTGACGTTGTTGCGGGCAAACCAGCCGGCGTGCATCTCGATGACGCGGGAGGCCGCCACGCGTGAGTGGTGCAGTTCAAGCGAACCCTTTTGCATCGAGACGATTTGAGTGATGCGACCGCACGCATCGATAAAGGCTGCATCGAGGTCGATGAGCGTGTTTTTCATCCACATGGCGATGGGGCGCGGAGCGGTAAAAACAAAGAGCATGCCGTGATCGGCCGGCATATAGGTGCGGTTCATGAGCCCCGTTCGGTGCTCGACCGAGGTGCGTGCAACTTCAAGTTCGACGATTTTGTCGCCGATTTTGACGGTCAGTGTTTCATCGAGCGACTGTGCCGCAAGCGCACAACTGATGAGCGAGAACGTCAGACCGAGAAGAAAACGCGACATGATGCAAAACGAAAAGAAGGAGAAACATCCTAGGTAATATATCGTATATTTTCGCTCTTGCGAAGAGTCGTTTCGACGATTGTGTGTCCGAGACAGTACACGATGCAAAAAGTGCAGTGCGTCATGAGCTTGAAAGCGGCAAGTTGGCGTAATGTTGATTGTTGAAAAGAGGACTTTGTGTTGCTGCAACCTGCTCAAGGCCGAGAGCCGACGCGAAGACTCGGACAAAGTGAAATAAACAAAGAGGAAAAATATGGCACAGGGAGTTGTCAAGTGGTTTAACGACGTCAAGGGCTTTGGGTTCATTACGCCCGACGAAGGCGGTGAAGAGCTTTTCGCGCATTTTTCCGCCATTGAAATGAAGGGGTTCAAGAGCCTCAAGGAAGGGCAGCGGGTGACGTTTGAGGTCGTCGAAGGTCCCAAGGGCAAGCAGGCGACGCACATCAAACCGATCGAAGAGTGAGTCTCGGCAGGCGAGGAAGCCGATCTCATGAAGGCGCTCCTGCCTGCACCTCAAAAAGCGCAGTAAAAACAAGGCGGTTGCCGATGCTTTGGCGTTGGCATTTCTCGTCGTGATCGTGTATTATTGCGCGTCTGATTTTCACCGTGCTTTCAGTTTCCCCGTTTTCCACTGGACTGATGGCGACAAGCGGCAAAAAGAAAATCAACAAGAAATTCCCGGTAAAAGGCACTGAATACGGTGCACGGCGAAGTTAGAACGCGGTGCGCTTCGGTGGTTTTTGCCTCGTTTTTGTTTATTGACGCGAGCAGGCCGTTTAACAGCTCCAACCTGTGCAAAGTACAGGCGCCACCCTGTGCGAGGCGGTTTGAAATTCATCTGCTGCGTCCTTTTGTGAATCAGGTGACAACAATGAAGACCTTCTCTGCCAAGCCGCTCGAAGTACAGCGCGACTGGTACGTGGTCGATGGCAGCGACAAGGTGCTTGGCCGCCTTGCTGCCGAAATCGCACTCCGCTTGCGCGGCAAGCACAAGCCCGAATACACGCCGCATGTCGATACGGGCGACTACATCGTCGTGATCAACGCTGACAAGCTCAAGCTGTCTGCTGAAAAGGCCGGCAAGAAGACGTATTACCGTCACACCGGCTATCCGGGCGGTATCTACGAAACCACCTTCAAGGAAATGCAGGCCAAGCACCCCGGCCGTGCTCTCGAAATCGCGGTCAAGGGCATGCTCCCGAAGGGCCGTCTCGGCTACGCCATGATCAAGAAGCTCAAGATCTACGCCGGCGCCGAACACCCGCACACCGCACAGCAGCCCAAGGTTCTTGACATTTAAGGTGGATAAAGATGATCGGTAACTACAACTACGGCACCGGCCGTCGCAAGAGCTCCGTGGCTCGCGTGTTCATCAAGCGCGGCACGGGCAAGATCGTGATCAACGGCCGCGATCTCAACGAATTCTTCAAGCGTGAAACCGGCCGCATGATCGTCATGCAGCCCCTGCAGCTCACCGAAAATGTCGAAACGTTCGACATCATGGTGAACGTGACCGGCGGCGGCGAATCCGGCCAGGCCGGTGCTGTGCGCCACGGCATCACCCGCGCTCTGATCGACTACGATGCCGGTCTCAAGCCCGTCCTGTCGGCTGCCGGCCTCGTGACCCGCGACGCCCGCGAAGTCGAACGTAAGAAGGTTGGTCTGCGCAAGGCCCGCCGCGCCAAGCAGTTCAGCAAGCGCTAATCGTTCATTCGCAAGCGTTCTGCCTCGGTATACTTTTGCAAACTTTGGTTTGCGAAGAAAGCCGGGGCAAGAAGCGAAAAAACCGTCTCCCTTTCCCGGGCGGCGGTTTTTTTATGCCTGCTGACGGAGCATTTTTCCTGCCAAAGACATCAGACAAAAAGATTCTTCGGGGAGTTTTTCGACATGCAGGAAAAGAAAATCAAGGCGGGTATCGTGGGTGGAACGGGGTACACCGGCGTGGAGCTGCTGCGTTTGTTAAGCCGGCACCCCAACGTTGAGGTCTGTGCCATCACATCGCGCAAGGATGCGGGTACCAAAGTAACGTCAATGTACCCCTCGCTCAGAGGCTTCATGGACGATCGGGTGTTTACGACGCCCGAAGAGGCCGAACTCACCGCTTGCGACGTGGTGTTCTTTGCGACGCCGCACGGGGTGGCCATGAGCATGGCGCGCGAATTGACGGCTGCCGGCGTCAAGATCATTGACTTGGCAGCGGATTTCCGTTTGCGTGATACGGACACGTTCAAGACTTGGTACAAGCTCGATCATGCCTGCCCTGATCTCCTGGAAGAGTCTGTCTACGGGCAACCCGAGACCATGCGCGAGAAGATGAAAAACGCTCGGATTCTCGGCATGGCAGGCTGCTATCCGACTTCCATCGAATTGGGACTCCTGCCTTTGATGGAATACGAAAAGGCGCATCCCGGTACGTTTGATCTCAAGACCATTATTGCCGACAGCAAGTCGGGTATTTCCGGCTCCGGCAAGAAGGCGGACGTTTCGATCATCACGGCTGAAATGTCGGACAATTTCCATGCATATGGTCTTAAAGGGCATCGCCATACCCCCGAAATCGAGCAGCAGCTCAAACTCCTGGCCGGTACGGACGATCTGAAATTGACGTTTGTGCCGCATCTGTTGCCGACCATTCGAGGGATTCATTCGACGATTTACATTCGTCTGAAGGATGCCACGACGCAGATTGATCTACAGAAGCTCTATGAAGATCGCTTTGCGGATGAATACTTCGTCGATGTGATGCCTGCCGGATCAACGCCTGAAACGAGAAGCGTGCGCGGCTCCAACTTCCTGCGTCTGGCAGTTCATCGACCGGGCAACGGCGACCTGATCATCGTGCTGGCGGTGGAAGACAACCTGGTCAAGGGAGCTGCGGGGCAGTCGGTGCAGGCGATGAACATTCTCTTCGGATTGGATGAAAAGACGGGGCTGGATGCGCCTGCGCTGGTGCCGTGACGTTTAAGGGCAATCCCGACGGAGAGGTCGTGTGAATGGAGGGTCAGTCTCGGCAGCAAATGAAAAATTGCAAACGACAGCTGACACTGGTAAATCTCTAATGCAATTTTTCGAGGCTCAGCAAGGAATTTCCGTATAATCCGAAGGCTTTGCAATGCACGCCGCAAGGCGTTGCACGACAAGATTTTTTAACGAGAAAACATCTAAAGAGGTAAGAAGTGTTTTTCATTTCTGACGCAATGGCTCAGACCGCAGGTGCGGCCGCTGCCAGTGGTACCGGCGGTCTGCTGATGCAGATCATTCCGATCATTCTGATTTTTGTTGTGTTCTGGTTCTTCCTGATCCGTCCGCAGCAAAAGCGCCAGAAGGAACATCAGAAGATGTGCGAAGCGCTCACCAAGGGCGATGAAATCGTGACGATCGGCGGCCTGGCCGGCCGTATCGCCGAAGTGAGCGAACAGTACGTCGTGATCGAAATCAGCCGCGTGGAAGACAATCCCGTGACGATCACGATGCAGCGCGGCGCTGTGCAGACGGTTCTGCCGCGCGGCACGCTGAAGTCGATCGACAAGTAAAGACGGCTTTCATGCAGCGGGCGGGCTGTATCCGACTTGAAGGATATGGCTGACGCCCGCTTTGCCGTTTAGTTGATGCACCGCAATCGGTTTATGGCCTTTTGCGGTTCTTGCGCAAAAAATGGAACTGTTTGATCAAAACGGCCGTTTTTTTTGCGGACACGAAACTCTCAGCGGAAGAGTTTTGTAGGCTGAAGGGGAATTTCTCTTTTCGCCAATTCCATTTTCGCAACGAAAGGCGTCCGAGTCCGTGTTTGCCGTCTTGTGCGGAATCGGGCATCGGACTGACCCGGAGTTTTTGTTATGAATCGATACGCTCTTTGGAAGTACATCGTCATCGGAGTGGTTCTGCTCATTGCGGCGCTGTACACCTTGCCGAATTTTTACGGCGAATCGCCCGCAGTGCAGGTGAGTTCCGGTAAGTCGACGGTGAAGATCGACGAGACGGTGCTTGCTCGTGTGGAAAAAGCGCTTGCGGATGCCCAGCTGAAGCCCAACGGTGTTTTCTATGAGCAGGGTGCTCAGCAAAACACCGTGCGCGTGCGCTTCGATCCGACGGAAGCCGAAAAGCAGCTGCAGGCTCGTGAAGTGCTCGAACGCGCTCTTAACCCCGACCGTACGGATCCTTCCTACATCGTCGCTCCCAACCTGGTACCCAATACGCCCGAGTGGCTCCTGAAGATCAATGCGTTGCCGATGTATCTTGGCCTTGACCTTCGCGGCGGCGTTCACTTCCTGCTGCAGGTCGACATGCACTCGGCCATTGAGAAGCGTGCCGAATCGACGGCAGCCGATCTGCGTACGCAGTTCCGCGACAAGCGTATCCGTCACGCAGGCATTTCGCGTCAGGGCAATACGGTTGTGATCGCCTTCAACGACGAGCAGGAGCGCGCCCGCGCCAATGACCTTCTTCGTTCTACTCAGCCTGATTTGGTGGTGACGGAAGGTACGCGCGCAGGCAAGTTCACCCTTTCGGCGGAACTGTCGCAAAAGGCGATTCAAAACGTTCAGGAATATGCCTTAAAGCAAAATATCTCGACGCTGCACAACCGTATTAACGAACTGGGCGTTGCAGAACCTGTGATTGCTCAGCAGGGTGCCGATCGTATCGTGGTGCAACTGCCGGGTGTTCAGGATACGGCCAAGGCCAAGGACATTTTGGGTCGTACGGCAACGCTTGAAGTGCGCATGGTCGACGATTCGCCTGAAGCGCTCACTCAGATGGCGCAGGGCAATGTTCCCTTCGGTGACGAAAAGTATTTTGACCGTGAAGGTCGTCCGATTCTTGTGAAGCGCCGTGTGGTGCTCACCGGTGAGAACCTGAACGACGCGCAGCCGGGCTTTGATTCCCAGACGCAGGAACCCACGGTGAACCTGACGCTGGACAACAAGGGCGCACGCATCTTCCGCGATGTGACGCGTGACAACGTGGGTAAGCGCATGGCCATCATCCTGTTTGAAAAGGGCAAGGGTGAAGTGGTGACGGCTCCAGTTATCCGTCAGGAAATTGCCGGCGGTCGCGTGCAGATTTCAGGCCGCATGACCACGATTGAAGCGACCGACACCGCTCTCTTGCTGCGTGCCGGTTCTCTGGCGGCTCCCATGGAAATCGTGGAAGAACGCCTGATCGGTCCGTCTCTGGGTGCCGACAACATTGAAGCCGGCTTTCGTTCGACACTCTACGGCTTCGGTTTCGTGGCGGTCTTCATGATCCTCTACTACCAGGTCTTCGGCATCGTGACAGCCATCAGTCTGATGTGCAACGTGATGTGCTTGGTGGCGTTGCTCTCCATGCTGCAGGCAACGCTGACTCTTCCCGGTATTGCCGCTATCGCGCTGACACTGGGTATGGCCGTTGACTCGAACGTACTCATTAACGAACGTATTCGTGAAGAACTTCGAATCGGGCGAACGCCGCAGTTGGCCATCAGTGAAGGTTACGGTATGGCGTTTGCGACGATTGTCGACTCCAACGTCACCAGTTTGATCGCCGGTATTGCCTTGCTGATTTTCGGTTCCGGTCCGGTGCGAGGCTTTGCCGTGGTGCACTGCTTGGGCATCATGACGTCGCTCTTTACCTCCGTGATTGTCTCGCGAAGCATGGTGAACTTCATCTACGGTCGTCAGAAGAAGTTGACGCGCGTGCATATCGGTCAGATCTGGCGCCCGGATACGGCGCAGACGCAGTCGAAGTAAAGAATTAAGAGGGGAAAATCATGGAGTTTTTCCGAATTCACAAGACGATCCCGTTCATGCACTACTCGCACATTCTGAACGCGATCTCTTTGGTTTCATTCATCATTGCCGTGTTCTGGATTTTCTATCACGGCTTGGCGCTGTCCATTGAATTTACGGGCGGCACGCAGGTTGTGGTGCAGTATCCGGAGGCTGTTCAGACGGAACAGATCCGTGAGCAGATCCAGAGCAAGCTCGGTGTTGAAGCTGCTGTGCAGAACTACGGTACGGCACGAGACATTATGATTCGTCTTCCGATGAAGGAAGGCGAAACATCCGGTCAGATGGCCGGCGAACTTCTGAAGGCGCTTCAGGAAACAGCTCCCGGCGTCAAGATGCTCAACAACGAGTTCGTGGGACCACAGGTGGGTGAAGAATTGGCAACCGACGGTCTGACCGCTCTGTTGCTCGTTGTGGCTGGCATCATCATCTATCTCTCGATGCGATTCGAGTGGAAGTTTGCTATCGCTGCCATCATTGCCAACCTCCACGACATCGTGATTGTGGTGGGCATCTTTGCCGTGATGAACTGGGAATTCTCACTTCCTGTTCTGGCGGCCGTGCTGGCAGTTCTCGGTTATTCCGTGAACGAATCGGTGATTATTTTCGATCGCGTGCGCGAGCACTTCCGCAAGATGCGTCGTACGGACACGGTTGAGGTGATCAACTCGGCTATTACGGCCACGATTTCTCGTACGGTGATTACCCACGGTTCGACCCTGGCGATGACGCTTGCAATGTTCTTCTTCGGTGGTCCGGCGTTGCATTACTTTGCGCTGGCGCTGACGATCGGTATTCTTCTGGGCGTGTACTCGTCGGTGTTTGTGGCAGCTGCGATTGCCATGTACCTCGGCGTGAAGCGAGAAGACTTGGTGAAGCCCATCAAGAAGGATGAGGTGCAGGAGATGGTGCCGTAAAAGGCGTTGAATCCTGAGCAAAAAACAGGAACCCCGTTGGTGATTGATGCATCAGCGGGGTTTTCGTTAAGACCTAAAACTGCCGAATAACCACGAAAACCTGTCCAATTATCTAGCAGAGAAAACTATGTCGCTAACCGTTGACGAACTGGCCCAACACCTAAACAAAATCACCAAAGGCTTCTCGTGTCCCATTTGTCGGGCCGCAGATTGGTATGTCATAGCGAAAGACGGAATCGTTCAAGATACTGAGGTTCTTGATCAAAGCAACCTCCATGACTGGTTCGCTCCATTTGAAGAGTTTGCTATCGAGAACGGCCTTAAACCAGAGGGCGCCGAACCTGCACCAAGACCAGAACCTTCGCTTATTAATAAAGCAGTTGTGATTCGATGCAATAACTGCGGATGGCTCGGAATCTTTGATAAGTCATTTCTCGAGGAGAAAATTCATGGCGAAAATTGATAAGCAATGGGTTAAGCTCAAGATCAATGAATCAGCGCAAGAAACCATGAAAGAAGCCTCCCAAACCTTTGCCTCCAAAGAGCTTTTCAATTGGGCGGTACTCGTTGGAAGTGCTTGTGTAGTTGGTCTATTTGGGTGGATCGGTCACCTCCACAATTTCTGGTAACAGTTGCTATTGAATCAAAATTTCAATTGTTGTACGACAACAGGAAAAAGTGACCATGCGATCCTCTAATGTCCTATCTTGATTCTAAAAAAACTTCACTACTCGAAGACTCATTTAACCCGGGATAGCAAGTGCAGCATAGGAATAACCTTGAGTGAGGTGCCATAGGTTGGTATTGATGTACAATGTAATGTGTAACGTTACACCTTACAAAGGATTGATATGCCAGATGCACACCCCATTCATCCTGGTTCCTATATTCGGAAAAACTTCCTTGATCCCCGCGGGCTTACGGTAAGTGAGGCTGCCAGGCTGATTGGCGTTAGCCGCCCGAGCTTATCGAATTTTCTTAACGGGAAAGTGTCAGCAACAGCCAATATGGCTACCCGTCTTGAGCGAACCTTCGGAGTTTCCGCCAAGAAGCTTCTTGATCTGCAAACAGAATATGACGCGCAAGCTGACAAGACGGCGGATGTAGCTCAAGAAGCTCGCGCTTATGTGCCTCCTTTCTTAAATATCCAAGCTAATGAACTCATAGAATGGTTCTCAAAGACGATTCTTGCGAGAACAAAGCTTTCGGTGTTGTTGCGAACGCTCATCCACTCGACAGGGCAAGATCTTCAGAAAGTGGATTTTCCGGGTAACGACGATGCTGAACGTGTCGGCTGGGATGGCTTTATGGAGGCCCATTCCGGTACACCATGGATACCGTCAGGTAAATCTGGGTGGGAGTTCGGTGTCAACGCGAACATCAACGCAAAAGCTGACGGAGATTTTGAAAAAAGCGTTTGGGAGAATAAGCCATCTGAAAGAGAAAATATTACTTTTGTCTTCGTGACCCCAAGACGGTGGCATGGTAAAGCTGCCTGGATTGAAAAAATGAAGGGCAGGGGGCTATGGAAAGACGTTCGTGCGTATGACGCCAGTGACCTTGAACAATGGATGGAGCAATCGCTTGCTGCCCAGACTTGGTTTGCGAACCAGACGGATCGCCCTTCGGATGGAGTCAGAACCCTAGAGCGTTGTTGGAGCGATTGGGCAAATGTGACGGAGCCTGCGCTTCATCCTTCGCTTTTTGATACGGCGAACCAGGCATGGAACAGTCGAATCAGATCTTTCCTTGAGAAAGACGATGCGACCCCATTGGTAATAACGGCTGATTCGGTTGAAGAGGCACTGGCGTTTTTGTATCAAACCTTGGCAGATGCTGATCTCGAGCAGTGCAGGGATCGGGTGTTGGTATTTGACAAAACTGGGGTATTGCCAAGACTTGCCCAAGGTACCACCAATTTTATTGCGGTAGCACATACGCGGGATGTAGAGCGAGAGCTGGGTCCATACACTTCTTCGCTACGCACCATAGTTGTTTATCCTCGTAATGCCACTAACGAGGAGCCTCATATCGTGCTGGAACCGCTCAGATTTGAGGCGTTCAACAAAGCTCTGGAAGCCATGGGAAAATCCAGTGATGATATCGAGAGGCTGTCTAACGCTTCGGGGTGTTCTTTAACGGTTCTTCGACGTCAACTATCGAAAATTGAGGCGATTCGCACACCTGCTTGGGCTGAGGATACGAGGCTCGCAACAGGCCTGGTTCCGTTCATGCTTGCCGGAGTATGGGACGAGCGGAACGAGGCGGATCAAAAAGTCCTGTCTAAGTTGGCTGCGGTGCCTTATGAGGCGCTAGAACGGCGCATTCTTGATTTGTTGCGACTCAACGACTCTCCGGTCTGGTCAACTGGTAGGTATCGGGGGGTAATTTCGAAAATTGACTCCCTTTTTGCAATTGCAGACTCGGTAACTAGAGCTGATCTTGACCGTTTTTTGAAGGTTGCAAGGGAAGTATTGGGTGAAGACGATCCAGCACTTGACTTGCCAGAAGAAGATCGTTGGGCGGCGGCCCTATATGGCAAAACGCGAAAGTGTTCCAGGTCTGTACGAGAAGGCATCTGTGAGACGTTGGTTTTGCTTGCCGTGTACGGCAACAATCGTTTCGGGACGCGTTTAGGCTTCGATGGAGAATTTGAAGCGGGCAAAGTCGTGAGTGAACTTCTTACTCCTATATCCACAAGAAAGCTGGAGGCCAACGAACGCGATCTTCCTTTTTATGCAGAGGCTGCTCCCGCCAAATTCCTTGAAATTATCGAGCGAGATTTCCGATCAAAAAAGTCTGAATTCAAAGGGTTGTTGAGGCCTGCCAAGGCCGGACTTTTTGGTTCATGTCCGCGCGCAGGACTGCTTTGGGCTCTCGAAGGGCTTGCTTGGAACCCTGCCATATTTTCGAGAACGGTGAACATTCTGGGACAACTAGCAGAGGTGGAGATTGGCGATAACTGGGGAAATACGCCTATAAGATCGCTTGGATCAATTTTTCGTGCATGGATGCCTCAGACAGGGGCAGATCACGAGATGCGACTGAAAGCGCTCAATATGCTTTTGGATAAGTACCCAAAAGTCGGGTGGACAGTTTGCCTCCAGCAGTTTGGTAATTATGGACATCGAGTTGGCAACTATAACCATAAGCCAAAGTGGAGATCTGATGGTTCCGGCTACGGGGAACCCATCAAGGAATGGGAACCTATCCTTGCATTCGTAAGGGAAACGGTACGGCTAGCGTTAAATAGACCGTCTTACACCGTTGAGATGATCTGTGATCTTGTATCTCGGTTGCACGCACTTGCGCCTGAGGATCAAGCTCGCGTATGGGAGATCATTGGCAAGTGGCGCAGAGCTGGCGTGTGTGACGAGGAAGTTGCAAAGCTTCGCGAGAAAATTCGAGTGACCTTCTTTTCTCGTTGGGCTCGTAAAACGTTCGATGACCAAGACCAAGTGGAACTGACGGAGAAAGCAAAAGAGGTCTATGAGAATTTACAGCCCAAGGACGTTACGAGCAAATATGAGTGGCTGTTTCGCAAGAGTTGGATTGATGATTCAGAGGACGATCTTGCGGTAGAAGAAACGGACTTCCGGGCACGAGAGCAACACCTTAAAAAGATCCGTGTTTTAGCCCTTAAGGATATTTTTCAAGAACGAGGAATTCCAGGCATTCTTGCGCTTTGTGAAAAAGGAAAGACTCAACGGCTAATTGGCGCGTACCTAGCGTCCGACATACTTTCTAGAGAACAAATCGAAGATTTGATTCTGCAATGCCTTCGCTCCAAAGAAAAACATTCAGGTCGCCAAGAGATCATCGCTGGGGCTCTTTGGGCATTGGACGAGGATAGGAGAAAGACCATATATGATCAGTTACGGGCAGAGGGTACCGAAAAGGAAGAGATCGATTTTTTGCTACTTTCTCCATACCGAGCTTCTACCTGGAAACTTGTAGATCAACTTTCGGATGAGGCTCAGAGTCGATACTGGATGGAAGTCGTTCCGCAATATGTATGCGATTCATCAGAGGAAAATAACGAGAGCATACGTCGTCTAATTGAGGTCAAACGCCCTAGGGCAGCATTTGAGTCGTTGGATTTTGCGCTCGAAGAAATATCCCCGTCTCTCTTGGCTCAGCTGATGTCTGCCATGGTTGGCAAAAGTCAGGATAAAGACAGGGAACACCGGTTAGACAGTTATCCAGTGCGGCATGCCTTCCAGTTAATTGATCGTAACTCGGATCTCACTCTAGAAGAGAAAGCTGGACTGGAGTTCGCATATTTAGAGATTTTGGCAATACCTTACCAAGGGGACAGAGATTACCAGATTCCAAATCTGGAGCGCTATATCGAGAAACACCCGGAATTATTCGTACAGGCTATAGTGTGGGCCTATAAGCGGAATGATCTCTGTGAAGATCCAGCTGACTTACGCGCTAAAGATGGTTGCGAATATTTGGCTCAACGCGGTGTCCGCCTCATAGAGGCTATCGGACGCATCCCGGGGCTAGACAGAGCGACGAAGGAAGAACAACGGGAAGCTCTTGCAGAATGGTTAAAAAAGGTAAGGCAATCTTGTACTAAGCTTGGACGAGAGGAGATCGGGGATGTATGCCTTGGAGAGTTTCTTTCAAAGGCGCCAAAAGGCGAAGATGGAGTTTGGCCACATGAAGCCGTTCGCGACGTGATGGAAGAAATGCAGTCTGAGTTTGTCAGCCAAGGTGCGCACACTAGTTTATACAACGCGCGTGGTGCATATTTGCGCAAGGAAGGAGGTGATCAGGAACGTGATCTTGCAAACAAGTACCGCTTGTGGGCTGATGCCTTGCAATTTACGCACCCTTTCGTGTCGTCGACTCTGCTGATGCCGATGGTCAATACGTATGATCGAGAAGCTCAACAACACGATACGGAAGCCTGTGTTGAACGCAGGTTAAGGTATTAAATTGAAGTTCATGGCTGCAAAGTCTTAATTGTTAAAATTGAATTTTCTAAGAGCTTTGCTTGCCGACTTTTTTATAAAAATAGGATGCAATTTAGAAAATAATGTCATATACGATTTGAAGGAGATTGCTTATCGGCTGTGCGGGTTAAGCATGTTAATTTGGTTGTGTATTTATCTGGTACAACAGTTTTGCGAATATGATAAAGCTTGGTGAAATCAAAATAAAGAATTTTCGATCCGTTAAGGATTTATCTTTCTTGTGTTCGGATATTATTGCTTTTGTTGGCTATAACAATGCTGGTAAGTCAAATTGTTTACGGGCTATTCGTTGGGCGTTGTCGATGGAAAAGCTTGACGAGAACGATTTCTGTCAATTAAGTCAAGATGATCCTGAAGTTGAATTCAATCTCAAAGATGTAACCCTGGATAAGGTGGAAAGATTAGTCATAAATGATGATAAAAAGATTTCAAAAATAGAGGAAATGATAGTTGATGGGGAGATAAGGTTAAAGATTCGTGCGACTAAAGTTGATGGGAAAATAGAACAAAAGCTTTATTACTATAAAAATGGAGATTGGAAGCCTAATCCAGCAGGGGTATCTAATGCACTTAGATGTATTGTTCCGGAAGTATTTTCTCTAAGCGCGAAAAGTAATTCGGAAGAGCAGACCAGCAAGATAAAATCTGGGACGCTATTTTCTAAATTAATGGGGGTTTATGTAGAAAATGAAATTCAGAAAGGAATACAGGGTAGACTTGAATCGATATTGAAAGAAATTGCTGAAGATGAAAGTATTAAAAAGTTAAGTGAAGATGTTGGAAGCTCATTAAGTGAGTTTTATTCGGATATTGATGTAAGTATTTTGCCGAGTCTGAAGTCGGAAGATGTTTATAAGTCATTTACATTGCAATTGTCTTCTAAAGGAGGGCAAAATATGGGTGTAGGTGAATTTGGACACGGCTTACAACGATCTGCTGAATTGGCATTTTTGAATTGTGTTGCAAATCAACGATCTTTAATTGTTCGTGATAAATCTATTGTTTTACTGATAGATGAGCCGGAGATATTTCAGCACCCATCTCTAATAAATAAGATTCGACAAGTTCTGATTAAGCTGTCAACAATTGGTTATCAGGTGGCTTTGACAACGCATTCTCCAAATATGCTACAAAGTAGAGAGATATTATCTCATTTGCATATTGTATATAGCGATCGGGTAGAGGGTACAAAATTTAGAAATCGTGAGTTTGTGGACCTAAATAGAGCTCAAGCTAATGATGCGGCTGTTAATACGGTAATGATGCTGAACCAGTTGGCATACCTGCCGTTTTGTGAGTGTGCAGTTCTAGTAGAGGGGGAAACGGAAAGAATAATTTTCCCTGAATTGTTAGGGGATTTGTTCCCTTTTACATGTCACAGATTCTGTATTGTTGATGTAGAAGGGTGCACACAATTTCCGTATGTAAAAGATATATTGGATCAATTTAATATTAGGGCACTTTTGATTGCGGATCTGGATGGAGTCAGTAAGATAGTTAGGTCTGATTTGAGTGATGATCTGAATGCTAGGATTAAAAAAATATCTAATAATTTTGAAGGTTATTTTAAGACAAAGTCAGAAGCGATAAAACGATCGGCTGAAGATTACTGGAAACTTTGCCAAGAAATGCCAGATTTAGTTAATGCTAGCATTCGTGAGTTGGAGGGATGCTCGATTTTAGTTTGGAGACAGGCGGATATTGAACATACATTATATCCTGCATTAGTAGCGAAAAAAATGAAAAAATCGAAAATGGCAAGATATGTTATAGATCAAAAAAATGCATTTGTTAAGGAAGGAGGATGTGAACCGATTGAGTCGTGGAAGCGTGTAATTGAAGAGTTTGGCGGCGATTGGTCTAATTTAGTGCATTTTTCATCAATTTTGTCCAAAAATATTTCCGCCTCTTCAGAAGTGCAAGATTTGAAAGGGTAAGTTTTAGATCTGATTAAATCTGCAGGAAAATGCACGGGACTCCCTTTCAGCAGATCGTCTTGTAAATAGTGAGATTTTGGCTTCTTTTTTGCGTAGCTCTCATGGAAAGCCTTTTCGGCTAGACCTTAAAGGTTTTTCGTGGGAGTTGCTTGCTGACATGATCTACAATCTTGCTGGCGGCGGCAACGGTAGCCGACTATTAAAACAGTACGACGTTATTCTCCTTTTCGAACTTGGAAGAGGGGCGATTTTTCAAGCTTGTTAAATCAGGCAAAGTAAGTCACGATAACCATTCCTATAAAGAGTTTTTTCATGGCTTTGACCTGTCGCTTTTATTCCAAAGAATTCAAAATCAATGCCGTTTACTTCGTCCAGGTTAAAGGCCGACATGCTTTCGATGTCGCCGATGAACTTGGCATTGGACGCCAAACTCTCTACTCCTGGCTTGATGAGGCTCGTACCAGTGTTCTGTCCAATACCTCAGAATACATCCGCGAAATCACTCCTCAGTCGGCCGAAATTGCCCCGCTGACGCTTAGTGAGAAATCTCGAGCATTTGCACGATGCTTCTCAAACATGTGGACACCAGGAAGTGATAGACCAAATCCTCTGTTTAACCAACCGGAGGACTTATGAATAAGTGTCCAGTTTCCCATCTACGGCAATTGCCCGACACGCAACTATTGGAGACTTTTTACCCCTCGACCACCAAGGCATACCAAGAACCAGATGGGGTAGAAGTTCACAAAAAACTGGCCCGTCGGAATGTCACGCTCAAATTGCTGTACGACGCCTATAAGCCGCAAGTCGTCAGACGCGCATACACCTACTTCCTTTTGTCGCCGTTACGCAGAGTGGCGGCAAGCCAACAGCCTTGGCGTACCCAACGGCAACGTCCAAGTCATCCCTGGTGAGCGCATGGAGATTGATTTTGCCGGCGACAGTCTCAAGTGGATTGATCCTAACTGTGACGTACAACGTGCGCGGTTGTTTATCGCGGTGCTGCCGTACAGCAACCTGACTTACGCTGAGGCTTTTCCCAATGAGAAGCAACAGAGTTGGATCTCCGGCATCGTTCACGCTCTCGAATACTTCGGCGGCACGCCGCAGGTTCTCGTCATGGACAATGCAAAGGCACTCGTCAAGCACTCGAGCTGGTACGAGGGCGAAGTGCAGCAGACGGAGTGCTCCCTGTGCAACCACTATGACATCGAGCCGCGGGCGTGTCAGCCCCGTCGTCCCAAGCATAAAAACCGAGTCGAGGCCAGTGTAGGGCTCGCACAGCGACGGATCATTGCCGCAATGGAAGCTGGAGCGCACCCCGATGGCGCGCGATCTTGATTACCTCAACGAACAGGTAAAAGCGAAACTCGAAGAGCTTAACAACGCGCCGTTTACTGCCACGGGAAGGTCTGACTCCCGAAGGCAAATGTTTGAGGATGAAGAACGCGAGTACCTTGGCCGCCTGCCGCCCCAAGCCGTCTGTCCGTTGGATATCCGCGTCCTTGTCATTGATCGTGGTCACTGCGTTCGCATATCAGGTGATGGTCATCGCTACAGCACGCCACCGGAGGATACCGGCAAGCGCGTTTCCGTGACGATCACCGAGACAAGGTCTACATCTATGACCTGGATTCATGGGGCAAAACGCCGAGCACAAGCAATAAAAGAACACACAGGACAATATTGCCGGAAGACTGACGTGGAAAAGAAATACCGACGCCAACCTCGCGAATGGGGCACCGAGTTTGTCAAGGCAGGGGTGCCGGAAGATTTTGCCGATCGTCTAGTGCGGCATCTAAAAAAGGAAAAACCAACTTTCCTTGCGGCTGAGCTTGTAATGCCTTGATGAGGCTCTTCAAGCTTTACCCGGTCTCCGTCATCTACCAGGCTCTGAGCACTCGCCTTGAGTACGGCAACGTCATCTATCAAAAAACGCGCAAAAGATGTGAGCAGATCATTTGGGCCAAAGAAAACAACCAGGAGCCCAACATTGGCAACGATCAAAGGGTCGCGGTCGACTATTTGTCTCCGACTCACGCCAATATCCGAAACAACTACCGATGAGAGGTGAACGATGAGTCGATCGGTAATGGATCTCAAAGATGTTTGCCTTGAGTTGTGCGCCGGCGGCATCCTGATGAGAGCTCTGGAACTTGTCAAGCTTCCGAATTATCAAAGCTTAGATCCGGGGGAGTTCTTATACGAATGTCTCATGAGCGAAGTTACTCAAAGCTGTGAACCGAGCTTTCTATGAGCACCTGGAAGATCAGGTTTGGACAGTACGCAACGAGAGGCTGAAGACCAGCGAACAGTTACACGTGTGCATCGCGAACATTACGTCGGCGCCCCTTGTATCCTTTGGTTGGACGTCGTGATTGCTGTGGAACCACACCAAGACGTTGTCGCCGGAAGAATGCTGCACGGCCAACCGGGTCTTTTGAGCTACACCGAGATGAGATCGGGGCATCTGCTCGAGTTTGTGCTCGACCTTGTCTTTCGCCAAAAATTCACGATTGCTTTACCGACAGCAATCGAAAGAACGCTTTGGGCTGCTTACTAGGAATCATCGACCGAATAAATGGATTTTTTCAATAGCTCTTTGAAGACGAGCTTGCTTGCCATTGATGATAAAGACGTTGTCATAAACGGATGTTTCCGAAAAACTAAGGTATGGGTAGAAAGCCAGATTTCGATGGTCGTATTTGTTAGTACCCATTCAACTCAGTCGAAAAAAACTATGAAGCGCTTGTGTATTTCTTAAGTATTTTGTACTTTAATGTTCTAAGTCTTTTTTCAAATGAGTACATAAATCTTGTTAAGCGCGGTACATAACAAAAAAGGAAATACCGCTTAAGTGTTTTTCTTGTAATATAATTCAGTTGGTAGGCAACAATAGTGTCTTTTTTATACAAAGATATGTCATATTGAAAATCATCGTTTTTTATCGCATCTAAAGTGGCCTCTAAAAAGCTACTGAAAACAATCATCTTTACGTCTTGTGATAAATGTCTTGACAAATCAAAACATATTTTTCTGCCATTGGCTAATCGTTCATTAAATTTTTTTTGATGTGTCAGAGATTCGGGTACACATCTGTAGTAATAGAGAATTTTAGGAATATATACAAACTTTGGTACTGACTTGGCAACTTTCAGACAGAAGATTTCATCTTCAACTACATTTTTGTCTTCTGTAAATCTTATATCTCTAATTGCTTCAACTTTGTACAGTTGTTTCCAAACCATCCCTCCGCAACTGTACGTTGATTTCCATTCACCATAAGAAAAAATCATTTTTATGAAGTCTTTTTCAGAAAGAAATTTTTCTGGATAAAAATTTTTCTCCTCGCAGGTTTCATTGGTGCTAGCATACCCACAAATTGAAACATCAGCGTGATTCTTTATCAAACTGCAAATATGAGCACTCAAAAAGAATGGGTCAATATAATCATCGCTGTCAACAAAAGAGATATAGCTGATTTCTTTATCTTTAAGTGCAACGCTTATCCCTACATTTCTAGCTGCTGCTTGGCCTTGGTTGTTTTGATCTATAACTATGATTCGGCTATCTTTTTTCTTATAAAGGTCCAATATTGCGCTTGTGCTGTCTGTAGATCCATCATTGATTATGATTACTATGAAGTTGCTGTAGTTTTGATTCAAAATGGAATCTAAGCACTGAGAAATATATTTTTCCGCGTTGAAAGTGGGGATGATAAATGCGGCTTTCTCTTGGCAGTTCATGGCTTCTTTGTATCTCAGGAAAAAATTAAATGTTTGATATATGAATGTGACGAATAAATTTTGATATGTAATGTTTTCTTTGTAAGAAAAGTACAAATAAAAGAAATATCATTGTAAATAATAATATTTCAGAATCAACACCCTTGTGCATCGCTTTACGCTTAGCGTCATTTAATTTAACACTTCGACTGTTGTTGTTTGGTGTAGGTGGATTACACGAACAGAATATTGTTTACAAAAAGCAACGAGCAACGATCTGCTCCTTGTTTGAGCTTTTTAAACTTAGTGTTGATGGTAAGTAATTTATTTGATGGCAGATCATATACATTAACAAATGAAATGAAGAGATAGCATCAGGCAAACTTATATATTCTTTTTGAACTTTTTCGTTCCTTTTTTTCTCGATATCTCAACCCTGACACCGATATAACTACTGGGTCAGAAGATCACAGCCGACCTGATCGCACTTTTTCCCCGAGCCAGATGCCTGTGCCTATTCTTCCTGACAGCGAACTTTTTCGCAAGATTCAACATGATCTCGTCGACACTGTCCATCAACGGGGCACAAGACTGTCGGCAATAGTGCTCAATATGTTCGAATGGCAGAGCCCGTGTTTCTCTGTTTTGCTGAGGATTTGTTGCTTCTTAGATTGGGAATTTGCTCAAATGTACAGCAGGTATTGTGGCGAATACTCTTCAAAACGGCTTGCCGTCAACTTCGTTGCTTTGGTTTGCGTGGCAATGTCCGCGAGGAAATCAACATTGACGGCGTTGCAGATGCGCCTTCTGGAGTGCTCAAGATAGCTCTGCATCGTGATGTCTCGCCCCTCCTCAGTGCTTGCGCCGAATAACCCACGTAGCTGGCTCGTGTAAGGGTGCAAATTGCCTACTTCTTCAAGTAAGCAGCTACGGATTGCTTGCATGGCTCGGAATATATTCGTAGACCTCAACCTTATGGATCTTTTGGGCAAACCGTCAAATGTGCTGTTTTGGACTCGGAGTCCTTTCCCAACATGGGAATTTGGTTTCGTTGGCGCCTACGTATTTGGCTTATCGGGTAATCGCTTTGATTCGTTCGTCAAGACGCTACCGATAACGTCCATGGCTCATGGCGATCGAAGTTCTCTGTTGCTGGCTGACCAACCATGTAGGAGCCGCCAATGAAAGCTTTGCTATACATCGGAATGCCGCACGCTTTTATTGTGGCGTATTCAATGACCAGATCAGTAGAGGCCAGACAAACGGCCGTATTTGTATACGGCGCCGTCATAGATGCAGGTTAATCCGTCTACACGGAGCCGATATGTGAGCAGAATTCCGCCTTAAAATGCCGAGGAGTTTTTGAGCAAGCTGTTTGCACTGTTACGTAGCGTACAGACTCGTAAGCATCGTACGACAGACACCTTCATCATTGGGCTGAGGCCAAATGACACCGTGACCTGTTGGATTTGCAGGGGATAGAAAGTTTCCTAACTTGACGTATCTTCTCTCTAGAGTTACGGATTAAAAGGCGAGGATTTCATCTGATCTGTTGCAATGTCATCTATTCCACAAAAAATGTGAAGGATTTAATTAATTGTCACCATAAATATCTCTGGTGAAAACTTTTTCCAGTACATCTATCAGTTCTGGTGATTTTCGATTGGTTATGATGATGTCGCACTGAGCTTTGAATTCAGACAAATTTGCGATCAGTGGAAAACCAAAAAAGCTTTGATCTTTAAGGGAGGGCTCGTATACAACAACACGGATGCCTTTAGCCTTAAGTCGTTTCATGATGCTCTGGATTGAAGAGGCTCGGAAGTTGTCGGAACCTGACTTCATGATCAACCGATAAACGCCAACACATTTTGGTTCTTTCTCAATAACCTTTCCCGCTAAGAAGTCTTTTCGGGTTCGATTTGAATTAATTATGGCTTCAATGAGAGTTTGTGGAATATTTGAATAGTTTGCTAATAATTGCTTGGTGTCTTTTGGAAGGCAATACCCACCATATCCAAATGATGGATTTCTATAATGTGAACCGATTCGTGGGTCAAGACAAACACCATCGATGATATTTTTTGGATTAAGATGTTTCTCTATGGCATAACTGTCTAATTCATTAAAAAATGCAACTCGCATTGCAAGGTACGTGTTAGAAAACAGTTTAACTGCTTCTGCTTCAGCGGATGGCATAAAAATAACAGGAACATTTTTTTGGGCTGCACCATCTAACAGAAGTTGAGCAAATTTTTTTGCAGCAACAGAGTCGCTTCCCACAATAATTCGGGAGGGATATAGATTGTCGAAAAGTGCTTTGCCTTCTCTTAGAAATTCTGGTGAAAAAATAATTTCTCGATGATTGAGATGACTTAACTTATTTGTATATCCAACTGGAATTGTGGATTTAATGATAACAGGAGCATGACACCCTATCTCATCCAGTATTCTTAGAACTTCTTCAATGGAATGAGTGTTAAGGAAGTTAGTTTTCGGATCGTAATCGGTAGGGGTCGCAATAATCACAAAATCGGCGTTTTTGCAAGCTACTTTAGGATTTAATGTTGCTAAAAGATCCAGATTCTTAGATTTAAAGAATTTTTCTATTTCAGTATCTTTGATTGGGCTGATTCGTGAATTAATTTGATTGACTTTTTCTTTTACTATGTCAACCGCAACTACTTCGTTGTGTTGAGATAGAAGAGTAGCAAGCGATAACCCTACGTATCCAGTTCCGAAAATGGCAATCTTCATGGTTAAATAGTAGTTAAAGATGTGGTGTTTGTAAATAGCAGGAAATGAATATGGCTAGAACATTTGTCATTGATATTTCGGTGTGAAAGTCTTTATAGGTTAATATTGATTTTTTTTGATTAGATTTAATATTGTTGAGAAGACAGTTAAATAATACTTTTTTGGGTGATAGACAACATCCTTTTGTTCTCCGAGGAAGCCTACGTCAGGATTCGAGGGGGCATGCTCAGCGGCTGGCGCTTCGATCTAGTGACGTGACACCTTAAGAATTAACAAACTGTAGTAGCGTAACACATGAGAAATCGTAGAGATTCGCACGATGCTTCTCAAACATTCGGCCCCCAGGAGTGATAGACCAAGTCCTCTGTTTAACCAACCGGAGGACTCATGAACAAGTTTCCAGTTCCCCTTCTGAGGTAACTGCTTGGTTGCATGCAGAACAGCCGTACAATCTGTGTGACCGCACAGAAGTTGGGGATTCCCAAATCCACGGTGAGTTTCCTTTTTCAAATGGCGCTATCGCACGGCGAAGCCAAAGTGGCTGAGTCGATCCAATTGCCCGATACGCAGCTATTGAAGACTTTTTACCCGCCGACAACAAAGGCGTACCAAGAACCAGACTGGGTAGAATTTCACAAAAAGCTGGCTCGCTGGAATGTCACGCTCAAATTGCTGTACGACGCCTATTAGTCACAAGTCGTCAGACGCGCATACACCTACACTTCCTTTTGTCGCCGTTACGCAGAGTGGCGGCAAACCAACGGCCTTGGCGTACCCAACGGCAATGTCCAAGCCATCCCCGGTGAGCGCATGGAGATTGACTTCGCCGGCGACAACCTCAAGTGGATTGATCCTAACTGTGACGTACAACGTGCGCGGTTGTTTATCGCGGTGTTGCCGTACAGCAACCTCACCTACGCTGAGGCCTTTCCCAATGAGAAGCAACAGAGCTGGATCTCCGGCATCGTTCACGCACTCGAATACTTCAGCGGCACGCCGCAAGTCCTCGTCATGGACAATGCAAAGGCACTCGTCAAGCACTCGAGTTGGTACGAGGGTGAAGTACTGCTGACGGTTCGCTCCCTATGCGATTACTATGACATCGAGCCATGATCCTTTCAGCCTCGTCATCCCAAACAGAAGAATCGAGTCGAGGCTGGTGTAGGGCTCGCACAGCGACGGATCATTGCTGCGATGGAGCTGGAGCGTACCCCGATGGCGCGCGATCTCGATCACCTCAACGAACAGGTAAAAGCGAAACTCGAAGCGCTTAACAACGCGCCGTTTTCTGCCACAGGAAGGTTCGACTCCCGAAGGCAAATGTTTGAGGATGAAGAACACAAGTACCTTGGCCGCCTGCCGCTCCAAGCCTTCTGTCCGTTGGATATCCGCGTCCTTGTCGTTGATCGTGGCCGTTGCGTTCGCATATCAGGTGATGGTCATCGCTACAGCACGCCGCCGGAGTACACCGGCAAGCGCGTTTCCGTGACGATCACCGATGACAAGATATACATCTATGATCTGGATTCGTGGGTAAAAATCGCCGAACACAAGCGATACAAGAAAGTGCAGGGCAACAAGATCCACCAATTGACGGAACACCTGACTGACGAGGAAAGGAAATACCAACGCCAACCTCGCGAATGGGTTGCAGAATTTGTCAAGGCAGGATGGCCGGAAGACTTTGCCGATCGTCTGGTGCGGCATCTAAAAAAAGGAAAAACTAACTTTCCTTGCGGCCGAGCTTGCAATGCCTTGATGAGGCTCTTCAAGCTTTACCCGGTCTCCGTCATCTATCAGGCTCTGAGCACTCGCCTCGAACGCGGCAACGTCACCTATCAAGAAACGCGCAAAAGATGTGAGCAGATCATTTGGGCCAAAGAAAACAACCAGGAGCCCAACATTGGCAACGATCAAAGGGTCGCGGTCGACTATTTGTCTCCGACTCACGCCAATATCCGAAACAATTACCGATGAGGGCGTTAATGATGAGTCGATCGGTAATGGATCTCAAAGATGTTTGCTTTGAGCTGTGCGCCGGCGGCATCCTGATGAGAGCTCCGGAACTTGTCCAGCTTCCGAATTATCAAAGCTTAGATCCGGTGGAGTTCTTATACGAATGTCTCACGAGCGAAGTGGCTCGAAGGTAAACGAGAATGGTCGCAACACGGATCAAAAAATCAGCATGCTTCTACCCGGACGCGTGTATTGAGAATACTTTGTACGCGCCTGACCGCAAGCTGAACCGCGGATTGATTGAACGACTGGCCTGTTGCGATTGGATTCGCAATGGCGAGCACTGCGTCATCACAGGCGCCACCAGCAGCTGCAAGACGTGGTTGGCTAGCGCGTTGATGAATGCCGCAATCCGAGCAGGCTTTAGAGCAAAGTATTACCGCGTCAACGATCTCTTGCTCGAATACGCCGAAAGTGCTTCCAATACTACGTTGCGAACTAATAGGAAGAAACAACTGAACAGGTATCACCAGCTGATGATTGATGAATTCGGCCTAGGCGGCTTAGCGGCGAACCAACGTGCTGACCTGCTGGAAATCATAAATGAGCGAAAGCGCGAATGGGCAAAAGCGTAATCGTTACAAGCGTGTTCCCAGTGGATGTCTGGGCGAGCTGTATCGTGGACGTGTCGTTTAGTGATTCCATTCTGGACAGTCTCATTCATCGAGCTTGGCGCTTGAATTTGGAGGGCCCGTCTATGCGAAGCCGAACAGAGTGCGGAGCACTGGAAGATCCCTATGGGAAGAAGCTGAAGCCTTAAGGAGGAAGGCTTGTAGGCATCTCTCGAATCTTGAGTTTGACAGGCAGTGACTTTGGAACGCCCGCCGCATTCGTTCCGTGCGGCTGGGCAACGGTAATAGTTTGCCAACTCTCACTCGGATTACCCCAGAATGCCCCAGCCTGCACCGACCTGCCTACTGCCCATCTTTTGACGGAATGAACGGCAGGTCGTACACAGGCTGGGTTAGAGAGCTAGGAACATCAACAATACGGATGCACTTGGAACAACGAAGTTTCCCCAAGCATCAATCAGCATCGAAGTCACTGTCCGAATGCTCAAGAATCAGGGTGTCCAAATGCGTAAGAATCATCGTCCGAATAAATAGTAACTTTCAATAACGGCTGATTTGTGTTCAGAGTGTTCTAGCTAAGTTTCTCAACTTTTACTGGAACACCGGAACGGCATGTTGCTCCAATCCAGTAATCGTTGAGCATGGATACCTTTCCTTGGCGGGTGGGATCATGCGGAATGACGCGGTTAATGGCGATGCCTCCAGAGACTTTCTTGAGGATGCCGAGTTTTTTACCGTTGATCTCAGTTTCAGTTGCACCGTAAGCCCAATGCCCAAAGCCGTGTGCAACACAGACAGCTCCTTTTACCACCGATTTATCGGCTAACAGGAGTCCTTCTGCAGGAATACCGTTCCCACTGATGATGCGGACACGGTCACCGGATTTCAAACCATACTGAGCTGCTGTGTCTTCATGCATTTGGATAAAGTTTTGAGGCGCAGTTTCGCGGTTACGCTCAAAAATGACCGAATAGGGTGAGCGTAGTTGAGCTTTGTATGTTGTCAAAAGAAGTGGAAATTCTTTCTTAGGCCACCGCTTGTCCCATGGCTCCCCATTAAAGAAACGGGGGGCGTGTACCAGCGGAACACCAGGGTAGCGTTGTCCGCTGTACGCATGACGTATAGCAGACATGGCTGGATTGAAAAGCTGCAGGAATTTGCCGCCGCCTCCGTTCATAAACTCACCTTGATAACGGTGTCTCGGTTCGTAGTAACCTCCTCGTGAGAACAGCGCCTCAATCATGCAGGCTTCTGCTTTTGTGACCTTGGGTGAGACCATTTTCATGGCACGTTCTAAGCCGGCTAGTTCGCGGTCTTTTTGGTTGACTTCAGGCAAATTCTTCAATTGCAACGCAACATTGGCGATGTAGCGCGGGTACCAGTCTTCTGCTGTAAACAGATCACATCTGCGACCGTCTTTTGTTGGGATTGCTCCCTTGCCAAAGCCAGGCAGTTTCAGACTCAAAGCACAGTCAATGAAAAATTGTTCCATGCATACATTAATGCCCTTTGCGTTTTTCATCGTATGCTTTTCAACAGCAGGGGCACCGGCGGAGACCCAGGGATAGAAATTTCCCCAGGTACGGTGGCAAGACCAATCTTCAAATGCCACTGTGTCCGGAATAATGTAGTCGGCAAGTTGATTTGTTTCATTGAGGAAAGCATCAATACTCACGAAGAGCGGAATAACTTTCGGGTCGGCCAGTGCTTGAGCAGCTTGTTTTTCAAATGAAGGTGCACTGTAAACCACATTGCTGCGCCAGGTGATGAGTGCTTTGGCTCGGTATGGGTCGCCGTTGATGGCAGCGGTGATCATTTCTGCGGCGTTATTGGCGGCGTAGCCCGAAAACATCGGATGAAAGATATGTTTCGAAGGATATGGATTTTCGCCTTTCTTAATGTGATTTTTGTATTCTGACGAAGCTTCATAGGGGCCGTTACGTACCAGAGTCATCTGATCGGTTTGATTAATGGCTCCGTCAAAAGTCGCAAGCTTATAAGCACCGTCAAAGCCCAAGAAGGAACCGCCGCTGTACATAGCGCCGCCTTTGGCATCATGACTGCCGATGAGTGTGTTGAGAATGCAACACAGCCAACCTGCCATGGCAGCGTTGTTGCTAAACATGCCACCTACACGAACAACCGCTGCTTTGCGTCCGTGTTCTGTAAATTTGCGGGCTATTTCTTGAATGTCGGCAACGGGAACTCCGCATTGTTCGGAGTACTGGGCAAGCGAGTACTTATTGGCTTCGTCGCGCAAAAGCTTGGCACTGCTTACCAGTCGAACTTTTTGGCCTTTATTATCCCGGGCTTCTATATCAACATAAAGATCTGCTGAGTCGGCAGTATTTGCATTTGTGAGTTTGCCTGCGACGGAAACAACGTTGGAACCCTTTTGGCCGACGCCAAAAACTTCCGCATCGGCCATAGCGAGCGTATCGGGACGCCCGTCCGTCAAAACCACGAGGTGGGAAGCATTGGACCAATTGACTTCGCCGGCTTTTACTGCAGCTGTTTTGTTAGGAATCGAAAGAAAATCTGAATTTTCCCATCCGTTATCAAAAATGACTTTGATGAGCCCATACAGGAAAGAGGCGTCGGTTCCCGGGAGTATGGGGCACCAACGCGCTCCTGTTGACTGAGCTGTTGATGAGCGAAGAATAGGATCAACAACAACATACTCAACCTTGCGTTCAGTGCGGGCTGATGCCAAAGCACTGCCCCAACGATTCAAGCTTAAGCCAGAGTTACTGGGACTTGCACCGATGAAAATTGCATATTCAAAATTTTCCCAATCGGGTTCACACAATCCGGCAGTAATGCTTGGAGCAAGTCCGGCAGAATAGCCTATCGCTGGAGCGTTTCCGCAGTACCCGTGTTTGGTAAGCGCGTTGACACTGCCATAGGCTTGTTTCACGAAGCGAGTGAGAAAGGCTCCTCGCATGGTGTCTTCTTCATTGAAAGCAACGATGAGCTGATTAGATTTTGTACCGAATTCGGGCTGCCGGGGATCAATGAGAGTTCGAGTGTCTCGGATAGCACGGAGACCTTCGACATGACCTTCATTGAAGAGATTGCCGCCTTCGACAATTTCTTTAACAGCCTGCTCGTAGGAGATGGTTTTCCATCGATTCTCACCACGTTTGCCAACGCGTTTTAATACTTTGGTGATGCGGTTGGGATTTGTAAGCATGCCTACAGAACTCGCACCACGACCACAGACGGATGCTCGGAATGTCGAATGGTTATTCTCGGCAAGGTGACAATACGCCTTGTCAAGATGCTCTTTCAAGGGTAACGGTCTACCGGCAGTCATGACATCACAGTAAGGGTTACCTATCACTCGCGTTACATTGCCCGTTTTTTCATCAACTCGGTATCGCAATGCACACATGCAGTTGCAGGCAAAGCATTTTGTAAAACCGAGGCGATATCCCGGGGTGAGTTTCACGGTATTGCTTGCGCCCCTAATGAGTTCGGGACTGGAGGCAAATCCGAATTTTGCTGCTTTTGCGTTTGTCATATTGGCTCTCTTTGATTAGTGCTGCCAACGGGGTGCCGGCGTTTCGAGCATGTGCTTGTCATCGATTTCAGGCAGACCGATGTAGTAGATGTTGGGACAGGTACCTGCTGAAGCGAGCAGGCGATAGGCTTTTTCTGTTTTGAGGATTTTGTAAACCTCACTTTTCGGATCGTTGATGTCTCCGATCAAACGAGCGTGACCAATGCAGGTTTCGACGCATGAAGGTAGCAGTCCAGCCTCGAGGCGATGAATACAGAAATTGCATTTTTCTGGAGGATTCTTCATCTCGGGATCTTTTTTGCGAGCACCATACGGACATGCATTCACGCAGGCTTGGCAGTGAATACATTTGTTGTAGTCAATAACAACGATGCCGTCTTCTTTGCGTTTGTAGGTAGCTTTAACTGGGCAAACCTTGACACAAGGCGGGTTGTCACACTGATTGCACTGGTGAGGTAACGGAAGCGTCGAAACATGACCTTTTGAGTCTTGCACCGGAACTTGCACAACATCGGTTCGCTGACGTCCGACGGGGACGTTGTTTTCAAGTGAACAGTTCACAGTGCAGGAAATGCACCCCGTACAGCGACGAACATCGAAAACCATGACGTAACGTTTGCCTTGGGTTGCGGCAAATATTTCGCTTTGAGGAACCATGGCAAGTGTCAGTCCGGAACCGACGACCTTAAAGAGAGTTCTCCTGTCGAGCATGAATAGGTTCTCCTCGGAGTTTTTTGATGAAGCTAATGGGTAAGACAAGTCGGTCCCATCGTCAAGAAGACGATGGAACCAGAAACATCACGGGGATTGTTTATTTGAGCGTGGAGGAGACTTTGGCGTACCACAGGTTGTGATTCTGTTTTGCCCAGTTCTCATCGCACTTGCCAGAAAGCATGTTTTCAATACTTCCTTCACTCATGACGGAACCCATGAAGATATGTACAACGGAGAAAGCACTAAGTACAACGGCCGAAACAATGTGAAGGACGATTGCGCCAAGTTGTTGGGATTTAGAAAGACTGAAGTAGTCGGGCCAAAGCATCAGCAACCCTGTACTAATCAGTAACAGACCGAAGATGACAAAGCACCAGTAAAACGCCTTTTCTCCGGCGTTGGCAAAGCCTGCATCCGGATGGATTTTGTTGCCGGAATTGATATAACCACCTAAGCGGGCGAACCATTTCAGATCGTAAGAAGCAGGAATCTGACGACTCATCCATTTGATCATCAAAATGATGCCGCCTATGGCGAAAAAGATGGCAAAGAAGTTGTGAAACATCGTGCATTCCTTGATGAAAGAGCCCCATGTGTCGGCTCCCATCAAGGGCATTAGCCATTTCCAACCCGAGCCAATCACCAGTCCGGTGAGGATCAGAATGACTCCTGGGATGGCGACAAGCCAATGCAGAGCAACATCACCAATGCTCCAACGGCGGATCAGTTTGCCTGAAAAACCGTTGACAAGCTTTGCTCGGCCATTGATGAGCATGAAAATGGCAAAGATGATCGCGACGATTACTACGGAAGCAAATACCCAATTGGCGATACCAGCTGAGGATTGCAAGAACCCAAGATAGCCAGTACTGACCGTGTCGGGAGAATATGTCATTGCAAGAGAGGTGTCGTATGGCATGCCGACTAGATCGGCTGCGTCATTTGTTCGGACTTCGGTTGCAATGGGGAACCAGTTTTCAGGCATGTGTTCGACTGTTTCTTTGGCGACGTTTTGCGCCAGAGCAGTTGAACTGGCAAACAATGATGTCAGAAAGAAAAAACTCTTTTTCATGACGGATCATCCTTTTTCATAGATTTTGGCGGGGCAACCTTTTCTTCTTCAAGACCAGTAGTCATGCTTTTAAGCGGGACATCCCTGAAAAGCCTTGAAAGTTCAGTTTGAAGCAAGATTGCCCAGCTTCTAATAATTTCGACCGCAGAATCAGTTGCAATGGCTTGCAGGTATTTGTCGTACCAATGTCCAAGGTGCTCTGCCCAGAATGCGTTGAGCCAATCGATGGCTTCAGCCGTTCTGTCGGAGTCTCCCTTTCGAGACAGCTCCTGGATAAGAACAGCGAGATAGCCGAGAAACTCAAGTTCATAGCCAAAATAATCGGCTGGTTCGTTGAACTCTTTGTCATTGGACACTAGGCCAAACTGGGCGTAGAACCACCGAACGACCTCAGTGCGTCTCGTGTTGAGAACGCGTGTGCCGAACCAAACACTTTCGTATGGAGGTACCGTCAGACGGTAAGGGCCGATGCACATGCGGTTGTAGTCGGCTTCCAGATCGTCAAGCTGTTCAGCGTAATCGGAAAGTGTTTCGACAAAAGTGCCTTTGTTGTTTTGTTTGGCCCAGGAAAGCAGGTTTTCGTATGTTGAAGCCTTCCCGGGTGCAAACGTGACCGCCTTAAAAGCTAAACACAAGGCTGCGAGCTGATCAATGTTCTGCTGGATCACTTTTTTACTTCCTGCGACGGATAATGACCATGTTGGGATGGTTCGGGCCGTCGCTGTATCCGATGCCCTGTTTGGAAGCGTCTTTGTCAGATTTCAGAACCTGATTGACGTAATCCACTTTGAGGCACTTGAGAGGACAGCCTGTGACGCAGGCCGGTTGCATCCCTTGATCAAGCAGTTCGACGCACATGTTGCACTTGGCTGCTTTGCCGTCGATTTTGCTGATGACGATTGCGTCATACGGACACGCAGATTTGCACAGACCGCAACCGGTGCAGTTTCTGCGGTCAAGTACAACGATGCCGTCGAGACGCTGTACGAAGCACTTGGCGGGGCAAACTGCCATGCATGATGGGTTTTCACAATGCATGCAGGAGTGAGAAAGCCAGACATCGCGCACACGGCCCTTGGCATCTTTCACTTCATAACAATCGACTTTGCGGAAACGAACATCTTCAGGAAGTTCGTTGTGAAGCTGGCACTCAACTGTACAGCCACCGCATCCGACGCAGTTTTCCTGACGGAAAACAAAGCCTTTTTGCAAAGGGTTCTTGGACATATCAAAACTCTCCTTGGGTATAAGCTCTTCTGTTAGGCTTTTTCAACGTTGACGCGGGTAGAGTGATACGCAGAGCATCCACCGAGGTCGGTCAGCCGTGACGTCGTAAGACAATTCGTCGACGTGCCGATACCGTAGGGATTCATGCGGCGCCAGTTGTTCTTTGCGGTACGAACTACCCCAGGTTTGACGCGGGTTGTCACACGTGCAATGAAAAAGGCGTGTCCGCGCTGATTGCTGAGCTTGACGCGGTCGCCAGCGTTGATTCCCAGTTTCTGGGCATCTTGCGGGTTGATTTCGCATTCGTAGGCGTTGAAAGCGCGCATGTATTTCACGTTGTAGAACTCGGAATTCACGCGCTGCGGGATGGCCGGCGAAAGCATGCGGAAGGGCAGTTTCCTTTCTTCTTCCGGCATTTCGTCTTCGGGCAACCCCAGGTCAATAACAGGGTGATACCCAAGCTTCTTCATCTGCTCGGAATAAAGTTCGATCTTGCCCGACGGGGTGTTGATTTTCCCTTCGCCGTAGTTGGGAACGGAAACTGGCAAATCAATGTGCAGGAACTTCTTTTCCTGAAGCAGTTCGTAAGTGACACCCTTGTAGTAAGGTGCATCGGTTGTCATCCACTGTTTGATGCAGTCAATCGATGTGTCTTTGAATTCCTGATCGGTAAAGCCCATGCGGCGGCCCCACTCGGCAAAGAAGTCCCAGTTGGGCATGCTCTCGCCGAGTGGTTCGATCACTTTATTGCACACCTGTAGGTACCATGCGCCATAGTCTGCGATCAGATCGTCGGTCTCAAATTGTGTTGAAGCCGGCAAAATGATGTCGCACAGATCCATGGAGTCAGTCATGATCATGTCGAAACCCACGACAAACAGGTCATCACGCTTAAGGTTCTTCTCAAGAAGATTCGTGTTGGGAGAGACACTCATCGGGTTGCCGTTGTAGATCACAAGCATGTGAATCGGCTTGATGGGTTTTTTGTCCAGATCGGTCCACGGTTTATCGGGCAATAACGCGGTATCGAGAGACGTCATGTTGACGTGTTGAACTTTGCCGATCATGTAGTCGCCGCGGCCTTTGTTGCCGTTTAAACCGAGCAAAAGTCGGGCGTTGGAGTAGATGATGCCGGTATTGGGGCGGCCAAAGAAACCTCGTACCGCAAAAAGAATGCTGTACGCGCGAGCCATGCGAGCGCCGTTGTAATTGCGGTTCATGCCCAGCCCGCCGCGCATGATGACATTTTTGCAGTGCCCCAGAAGGTCGGCAAATTCTTCGATTTCCTTCTTTTCGAGGCCTGTTGTTTTGACGATATCCTCCCAGGAGATGCTCTTACAATAGTCGAGGCATTCTTCAACACCCATGCAGTTCTGGTTAAGATAGTCCCAGTTGACCATGTCGTGCTCAATAAGATATTTGATTGCGCCAACGCAAACCCATGCATCTGTGGAAGGTTTGGGTTGCAACCAAATGTCGGCTTGTGAGCTCAGAGGCGTTCGGTTCGGATTGACGCTGATGACCTTGCCGCCGCGATCACGCAACTCGTTGACGTATTTGAGTACATGAATGTTGGAGCAAGTTTCATTCCAGCCCCAGGAAATGTAAGCATCGGCTGTCGGAATTAGTTCGGGGTCGGGACCTTCGGTTGTTCCTTGGGTCATTTTGCAGCCAACAGCGCCAGCAGCAATGCAAACGAGACGATCAAGATAGCTGGCCCCGAGCTTATTAAAGAACCGGTCCATGCCACGCATGCCGATCATGCCGTAGTTACCTGAGTAGGAATATGGCAGAATGGCTTCGGCGCCGTACTTGGAGATTGTTTCCTTGGTCTTGTCCACCAAAATCTTCCAAGCTTCCTCCCAGGAAATGCGGCGCCATTTATGACTGCCTTTCGGTCCGATACGAACCATCGGATGCAAGATACGGTCAGGGGCATACGTATACTGAACATAGGTGAGCCCCTTGACGCAAGGACAGGTGCCGGTCTTGTATTGTTCATCAGCACCTTCAACCCAGGTCATGCGACCGTTTTGCACGCTGAAGCGAAGCAGGCAGCGGTCGGCGCAATTTCGCAGGCAGGAGTGGTAGACACGTTTGCCAGCGCGTTTGTTGAGTAGTACTGGGTTAGCTCCGATGGATTCAACAGCCTGGGCAGTACCGGGGATGAGTCCCATAAGACCTGCCGCCGCCGAAACCGAACCAACGCCTTTTAAGAACGTTCGACGACTGAGCGAACTGAGATTGATCATATGTCTCTCCTTCTCAGGAATTTCGCATCGATAAATAGATGTTTTTCGGTGGGGTTATGAATAAAACGACCTACAGACTGCTAGCAACTTCCCATTGCTTTTTAAGACCTTCCAATAACTTCTCTTTGACCCAGAAGAAAAGTGGACTGTGAGGTTTGCTGCTGTAGGCGAGGTAATTGCCGATTGGACGGACTTGACTTCTCATCTGAAAAATTCTTTGGACGAGTTCCGTTGGAATTTCCAGACAAGAAAGGCTTGGAATCAGTGAGATGAATTTGCGTGTGAATTGGTTGCAAACAATGCAAATTCGATCTGTGGATTCAATCATCTGACAGGCGGCAGCCAAGCTGATGGTGTACGTTTCCACATTCATGAGAAGTGAATCCTGACGGCACAGATCAACAAGAATGGGGCAGGTCAGCTCATTGAAACTGTCAAGCTGCACTAACGGATAACGAGCTAGCTCTTTCGTGCTGAACCCTCTGAGACGTGTCAACGGATGATCCTTGCTGCACAACACGTAGAGTTTTGTGGGAGAAGAAAACATTTCAAATGTGAGACTTGCTCCGGTAAAACCTTCATATGTCACAAGAAAATCAATACGTCCGTCGACTACCTCTTTACCGCATGAGTAATTCAGGCTGTTTACCGTGAAACGTAAACGAGGAGCCAAGGGCAGGATGGTTGTGTTGATGACTTCCTGAATGGCCCACAAGAACTCGTCATGTGCGTAAATAACAAAGCAACGATCAGAAGAGGCGTAGTCAAGAGGTGTAAAACGCTCTTGCACGTCGAACATCGTGGATTCAATTCGTAAAAGTAACTCGGCTAATTCGTAGGCTCTTTCTGTGGGAACGAGTCCGTGGCTGCTGCGAGTAAAAAGAGGATCTTGCGTTAGTTCCTTCAGGTTGCGCAGACTTCGGCTCACTGTTACTGGTGAAATATGCAGCAATTGAGCGACCACTTTGGCTTGTTTGTGTTTGAGAACAGCTAGAAACACACGAATGTCCAAATAAGAAAGATCGTTGATTGAGCGCATCTTCATACAATGGGCAAAAAGATTAGAGAAGAGTCATTCTTAATTACGATCAGTATATGCTGAGGTTCATTTGCACTTTTGATTTGTGTCAAATCTGAATATCTTTCATTTTTTTCTAATGCCAATTGCCAAAATGATAAAACACATGATAACTGTTTGATCTTAAAGGAAAATATCCGATCTTGTCAGCGTCATTTTTGAGCGCGGCAAAGAATTCGCTATTCATTTCGGGAATGGCGAGTGGCAGAGGAAAATTCCAGAATTATCAAATTTGAAATATTCAAATGCAGTATTTGAAATAAATTTAGATTTGACAAATGTCAAAATGACAAAAGTGGATTGAAATAGACTTCGCAAATTGGGAAGTAACTAATTTCATTTAATTTTTCTCAAGAGTTAAGTATGACGAACACAACTACAGCTTCGGGATGCTCTTTTGTGCCGCTTTTTGCCAGTGCTGAGTGGAAGAGCAAGACGAGTAATTTCATCCGTTCGAGAAACTTTTCATGCATTGCAGATGAACCTAGGGACTTTGGCGGGTCTGATTTGGGCGCTAACCCAGCAGAAATTCTTTTGTGGTCGGTTGCTGGTTGCGTAAGTATTGGCGCAGAACTGTTTGCTTCGCGTGATGGCGTTGAGCTTGAGTGCCTGAAAACAGACGTCTCTGGGCGCATGCTCACGAATCCGCTTTCTATTGCACAGCTTTCGATTACCGTGAGTATTAAGGGTAATGCATCGGCTGAAAAACTCGAGGGACTGGTTCGGGAGTCTTTTGAGGCGTCACCGATTGTTGGCTCATTGAAAGTTAAACCCCAATTGATTGTCAAAACTGAATAAAGCGGCCGTCTTTGTTTCTCCTCAAAGGGGTTGATTGCAAACCTCAGACTTCGGGCATCCGTTACACCGTAGCGGATGCTTTTTTTGTGGGTGCGCCCTGTTGGGCGAACTCTTAAAGTACCCCCAAAATGAACTGACCCCCACAAATGCGACACACTGAGACTCTCGCGAGGTGTGTTTATGACTATCAGTTACCGTGTCCGCAAACAAATTGTTGACTACTTTGCACAACGGAAATCATCACAAGAAATTGCTTCCATGTTGAACGTGTCGTTAGACCAGATTCAAGACTGGCGAAGACGCTACAAGCATGGACATGAAGATTGGGTTTTTAGCGATCATCAAAAAACTTTCAATTCAAGAGCGCAAAGAAATTTTGGTCGATTTTTTTAGTCAACAGAAGTACGGAATCAAAGCCTATGCAGCCCGACACAACCTGTCCTACAACACTTTCAAGGGATGGGTTAAGAAGGTAAGAAAATATGGCGGTTCCATTGATTTCGCCTTCATATCGCATCGTCCAAAAATTAAAAACCTTTGTTTGGAACACTCTCTTGTTGCTTTACTGATTGAGCAGATTCGGAAAGGTGCAATGTCTACCTCAGCAGCAGCTACTACTGCCGGAGTCTGCATCAGGACGGTTCAAAGATGGTTACGGAAATACAGCTTCGATAGCGAGTTCCGTCGTACCATTGATTCCAGTTTGATCAAGACTGGAATGCGCACCATGGAAAACAACAAGGATTTGCATCGGCTGTGCAAACAAAATGCTGTACGCCGGTGGGTTAAGAAAGAACTACAGCAACATAAACTTTCGAAGACAGAAATAGTCAAGCGCATCGACGAATTACGAGCAGAAGGTGTCACCGCACTGGAGGCGTGCGACTTGTTCCAAATTCACAGAAGTACCTATTACCGCATTAAAAAGCGTCTTGAATCCATAACTCCCAATAGTCTCGTAGATGCAATCAGGACGTTCCAAGTCCAGCATCGATTCAGTTACGGTGCTAAGCGTATGGCGGTAGAAATGAGCCGGCAATTCAATGTAGCAATCAATCACAAACGAGTTGCGCGGTTGATGCGAGCCTACGGTCTAAATGCGAGAATCCGAAGAGAAAAGAAGAGCTTTCCTCGTGGGCGTAACAGCTGTTTGGTTGATGATCGTCCGACCACCAATCTGCTGAAGCGCAACTTCAAAGCAAAGGTCCCTAGAACGAAGTTTGTACCCGATATGACGTTTTTCCATACCAGAGAAGGATGGTTGATACTGGGCACCATTAAGGATCTGTGTACCAAAGAAATCGTTGCGTGGGATTTTGATACTGGAGCGACAGTCGAACTAGCGCTGAGAACACTGAAACAAATTCGCTTCTATGGCGGAAGCCTACTGCATAGTGACCAAGGAGGTACCTACACTAGCCCTGCTTACCGCGATGAAGCAGAGAAACTCGGCATTACCTTGAGTTATTCAAGAAAGGGTAACTGCTACGACAACGCAAGCATGGAAAATTTTTATGGACACTTAAAATCAGAGACCATCTACCAGATGCCATTCCATCAGCGATACGGCTCAACACGAAAAGAACTCATAACAATCATCAACGACTACATTCAGTGGTATAACGAAGAACGAATTCAGGAAGGACTTGGATATCTATCCCCCACAAACTTTTTCAAAAAAATGAATCTGGAAACTGTCGCAAATTAGGGGGTTGGTTCAGGTGAAAGTTCATTGGTCGCCTGTTCCGGGGAAGATCTAGCGACTCGGCAGAGTCAGGGTGGTAACAAACTGATGAAGGAAGCCGATAGCAAAGCGTCAGCCCGACGTACAGGAATCTGATG
>ERZ773193.250-NODE-250-length-87117-cov-11.382187_pt1 | contig 87117 bp, 72 predicted proteins | sample MGYA00511110_ERZ773193 | MGnify/ENA primary metagenome ERZ773193 (study PRJEB29015, sample SAMEA2737784) | human gut metagenome | biome: human gut; feature: human-associated habitat; material: faeces | place: China | collected 2012 ... | reverse complement strand
ACCGAAGCGGAGCGTAGACGTGTGAGTGCGCAGCACGGAACAATCCGTAGGTATCATAGTTGTGGGCTTTTGACCACGACATCTTTACAAGGATGAATTATTTAATTTTCCCAGATAAAACTTACAGAATATCCGCAAGCTTCTCAAATGCATCTATATCTGTAACATAGTCACAAGCCGCTACCTCGCCAAAGCCATAAGCTGCATATATAAAATCTATGCCGGCATCCTTTGCTGACTGCGCATCACCCGCGGTATCCCCGATATATACAGGATTATCAAGATTATTTCTTTCTATGAGTATCTTATTGCTGACACCCTTCGGCGCTCTGGTTCTTCCCCAGCACTCTGTATCCTCAAATATATCCGTAAAATTATGTGCTTTAAGAAATGCTTCTATATATCCGTCCTGACAGTTACTTACTATAAAAAGCCTGTACTTTTTCTTTAACTGCTCAAGAGTTTCCTTAAGCTTTGGAAAAAGCACCCCACCTGTCTTTTCAAGGTATCCGTTTTCAAATATGCACAACTCATCCATAAGTGCATTCCTGACTTCACTCTTTTCCAAGGGAAAAAGCTTCGCCGCTATATCGTACATAGGAAGCCCCATACAGCCGCCAAGCTCATCTATCGTTATAGGCTCTCTTACTATTTCCGGATGTTTATCCAGTATAATATTCCATGCCTCACATATAGGCTTTGATGAGTCCCAGAGTGTGCCATCAAGGTCAAATATAATGCTGTCGTATTTTTCTTTTATATCCATAATATTCCGTTCCTTTTCCTAATCTTATTTCGCATCTTCGCCAAGGCATCCGTCCAGTTCTGCGATTAAGCCCTCTAACTGTGGCTCGTTTGTTATATCATACACTATCATAAAGCAGTCCTTTGCGAGCCTGTACTCTTTATCCTGCAGCATAAGCTCGCCAACTCTGTATATAATACCAATAGTCTTAGAGTCTGGACCCGGCTCTACGTGTTCCTTGTCAAACATTTCCTGCATCTGCTTTATAGTATATTCCTTATAACCTGCAGACTTATCTTTGTCACCTGACGAAGCAACTGCTTTCTTATCTGCTAAGTCAGATTCATTTTCTGCAGAAGCCACTTTTTCTCCTGCTGCGGCAAGTGCATTTTTTATATATTCAAGCTCTGACTCTGCATTATCAGTATGATAATATATGTTACTGTAAGTATAGCAGGCTGCTGCCATATCTGTGTTGTATGATGACAGATAATAAAAGCCCATATTTCTATAAAAACGCGCCATTGTCGCCCTTGTGCAGCAAAATCTGTATGCCTGCTTTGTCATATCAAGATATCTTGTAAGCATATTAAGGTACTTATAACACTCAGCAAGTCCAAGATAAGAGTCCAAGTCCACAGGGTTCCAGCAAAGAGAATTCTTATAGGCATCCTCTGCTCTTTTATACTTCTTTAACTTAACACAGAGGTCTGCATAAGTTCTGTAATATTCTGCTATAGGAAGCTCCGGCATAGATATATCCGTGTCAGGCTCAAAGTAGCAGGCATATATATAATACTCCATAATGTGATTAGTACACAGCCATATCTGCCCTGTTCCTTCTGACTTTCTTACAACAAGGTCTTTATCTATCATTCCGGCTTTTCTTACACCCTTGTACTCATCCTCTATGACATCAAGCACTGCTTTTAGTATATCAGCCGCCTTGTCATAATCACCAGACTTAAACACTTCTTCATAATCGCCATACTTTGCTTTTAATTCATTAAGTTTATTGTAATCCATATTATTTGTACTATTATTTACTGCCCTTTCTTTATATTTTTAATTATCTTTATGCTCTTTCAGGATATTTATTTTCACATTTTTACTTTAGGGCACTCTATTTTGACATTTTCATCCTTTGCCTGCTTACCAACAGCTGCCACATCCGATGGCTTCTTTCTTTCCTGATATTCGCCTGTCAGCACCGCCATACTTCTTGGTGGTATCGTTACTTTACGCGCTTCACTGTCTATGCATACACTGCCCGGTGTACTGTCTGTCATTGCCGCTACCTTAAAGCCGTTATCACCCTCTATCTTTGGAAGTGCAAGCGAACAACTCTCCCAGTGCATATTGTATGCAATATATATAAGCTCTCTTGAACCTTTATCAGCATAACTCTCAGAATACATTATTCCTATCTGCCTATAATAATTGTCCATATCTGCATACCATGCATTAAGCCCGTGAAATGATACATCCGGGTAGCCATATGATAAGCTGTCACCCTGTGTAAGTCTGTACTTACTGTGAAGTATTCCGTATTTCTTACGCAAATCTATAAGAAACTTTGTCCACTCATATATCTCCGTGGCATCGTTATTATTCTTCCAGTTCACCCACGATATCTCATTATCTATGCAGTACGGATTATTGTTACCCTGCTGGCTGTTGGCACACTCATCACCGGCAAGTATAAGTGGCGTACCCTGCGCCAGAATAACCATTGCAAGCGCATTTTTAATCTGTCTTATTCGTAACTGCCTTACCTTAAGCTTTCTTGTAGCTCCCTCTTCACCACAGTTCCAGCTATAATTAAAGTTCTCACCATCCCTGTTATTCTCTCCGTTTAATTCATTATGCTTTCTGTCATAGCTCACAAGGTCATACAGAGTGAAACCGTTATTCGTGGTGACATAGTTAATCACTGCGGCATTATCAGGATTATTTAGCTGCATTTCTGCAAATGCCCCCAGCATATTTTCATCACCCTTTAAGTAACGTCTTATTATGTTCTGGACATCATTATTGTAGCTTGCCATATGTCTGTATACACCTTTTGCACCATTCCACCTGATAGTCATAATCTTGGTGTCAGCAAGCAATGCATCTGTTGCAAGCGCATTTAACGACACATCATCACAGTATATATGTACACCATCTATATGATATTCTTTCACCCAGTATCGTACACAATCTGTTATATATGAAACATCCACATCCTTGAAGAAAAACTCCATAACAACCTCTATTCCCTTACTGTGAAGGCACTTTACCATGTCCTTGAATTCTGTTGTGTAGTCAGTATATTGCACACCTTTGGCGCACTCGCTGTATGCCGCCTTTGGTGCGAAGTAAAAGCCTTTTGTATAGCCCCAGCAGTTTATCCTTTCATCACGTTTTAAAATGCTGTGTGCATAGCCTTTAGCCTGCATATAGTTGTATCTTGGCACTGCACTTGCAGCTGTAAACTGCATAAACCTGCCCATCTCATCATATTCGTAAGCTGGCATAAGCTCTATTGTTGTTACACCTAATTCCTTTAAGTAATCCGCCTTTTCTGTTATTCCTGCAAACGTACCCTTAGCCTTTACCTTGGATGACTTACTCTTTGTATATCCCCTTACATTGAGCTTGTACATAATGCACTCATCATATGGAATATGAAGCGGCTCATCGCCCTCCCAATCATAATCACTCAGCTTAACAGGGCTTAAATGCACAACATTTTCCGCTTCCCCGCCAAAAACCGCACATCCTGTAACTGCCTTTGCATATGGGTCAACTATATATTGCCCATTTTCTTTAAAGCAGTAAAGGCAGTCATCTATATTAATGTCCGACAAAAACAGTGTATACACTGTTCCCATACTTTTCTTTAACTCCAGCTCATACCTGCACTCGCTGCTGTCTTTTTCAAATATGCATACATATACATTTATATCACTATATAGTGAAGCATTTGTGCTTGCATATGCAAAATTATATCCACCATCTACTATATTGCAGCCCTGCATACACGGATTGCCAACCTTATATTGCATAGTTCCTCCTCACATAATGCTTTATACATCTTAAAGACCTGTAAAGTCAAATTCAGGGATAAAGCTTTCCTTAGCTGTCCCGCCCTCCTGTATAAATGCATTGGTAACACCTATATCTATGGCATAATCAACAACCTTATCATACTCTTTTTTTGTAACTTTTCTGCACAATTCCTTATATGGCTTTACGTGTTCAAGCGGAGTATACTGGTTCATTATGCTTATGTATATATCATTTTTATATGTATCATACAGATACTTTATAACATTTCTGGACTCTTTAGTATAACCCGGTAATATAAGATGTCTTACTATAACACCTTTCTTCATAATGCCGCTTTCCACATAACCATCCCTAACAAGTGTATCATCATCGCCATACATATCAGGAGTACCTGTCTGTCTTACCATCTCACGCAGCGCAGCCTTCGCAGTTTCAGGATAATTCCCTGCATTAGAATACTTCAACGCAAGCTTACCATCCATATACTTAAAATCAGGAAGATATACATCCACAAGTCCATCCATAATCTTAAGTGTATCAACATTTTCATAGGCACTTGTATTGTATACGACAGGTATCTTAAGCCCCCTGTCCTTAGCCTTTATAAGTGCCTCTGCTATCTGTCCTGCATAATGTGTAGGTGTAACAAGATTGATATTGTTAGCCTGATTATTCTGTAATCTTAACATAATATCTGCCAGTTCGTCCACTGTTATATATTTTCCAACCTTTGCGGCAGCTATCTTATAGTTCTGGCAGAACACGCATCTTAATGTACAACCGCTGAAAAATACGGCTCCGCTTCCACGTTCTCCCGATATACAAGGCTCTTCCCACATATGAAGTGCTGCCCTTGCCACCTTAAGCCTGTCTGTCATAAGACAGTAACCAGTCCCCGTATGCCTGTTCACATTGCACATACGGGGACATAAATTACATCCGTTATTATCTGTATTTTCATTATTTCTTATCATTACAACTGTCCTTTATCATTGCTTTCAGCTTTGCAAATGCTTCCTTTATCCCGCCGACTTCATCTATAAGCCCTATTTCAACAGCATCCTGCCCTACCAGTATAGTGCCTAAGTCTTTTGTAAGCATCTGCGTGTTCATCATCATATCTTCAATGTCATCCTCATCCACATCACTGTGGTGTGCTATGAAGGAAACTATTCTTTTCTGTATTCTCTCAAAATAATCATATGTCTGCCTTGCACCGATTATATTACCATTCATTCTCACCGGATGTATAATCATGGTTGCTGTTGGCACTATAAATGAATACTCTGTGCTCACAGCAAGAGGCACCGCGATACTGTGTGAGTCCCCTATAACAAGTGACACTGTAGGCTTACTCATTGATGATATCATCTCAGCAAGAGCAAGCCCTGCACTTACATCACCACCCACAGTATTCATAAGAAAAAGCACACCTGATATTTTATCATCATCCTCTATCATGGCAAGCTGTGGAAGCATATGCTCATACTTAGTTGTCTTGCTTGCCGCCGGAAGGTTATCGTGTCCTTCTATCTCACCAATAATCGTTATGAGCTTAATCGAACCACTACCATTATTGTTATCAAGAGTCACCTGACCGTCACACGCATCTTCATTATTGTCTTTATTATTAGTGTTTTCATTGTCTGTACCGCCATTTTCATTCTGCCTGTTATTATACGTGCTGTTCTGCTTATTGTCGTGATTATTCCATCCATTATTATGACAATTATTATCGTTAGTAATATCATTAGTATCTTTATTAATGTTATAATTAACGTCATTATTAATCATGCCATTAATATTATCATAAATGTTGTTGTCATCCCCGGCATTATTTTTCATAATATTACGCATATTGTTCTCCTATTATAATTCTGACTTAATAATATTATAAGATATTGGGGTCAAATGCCACGACTTTTACACCCACTTATGAACAAGCTCATGTGGGATTAGACCTTTTGACCCTGACAGCATTATAATCTGCCAATATGCATAAAATTATTCATATAATCATTATCACTATCCGGAATGATAAAATCAGCGTTAATGCGTTAATATTACATCCACTTAAAAATATTTCCTTACCTTATAATTATCTGGAACCTGTCAATAGGAACTCCGTACACTCCCGCGTATCCGTCCTGACCGTTATCTGTGCCGTCATCTGTCTGGTATGAATAATAATTCCGCCACTTAGGACTGACCCTGTAATATGCATACTTATAGCCTCCGTCAACAAGCGTTGCATATGGTGTGGCTTCATTGTACAACAGTGAATCAGGCGTGTAATAATACACTTCAACCGCCTCAACATTTCCACCATTACCAGCATAACCATTGTAGAAGTCTGATATATCTGAATTCCTGCTGTCAACATAGTCAAGCCATCTTCCACCAGAATATACCCTGTATACAGCATACCCCTTATCTGTAGCCAGAGTTATTCCTGTTATGGCTCTTCCCTGTATTCCGGCATAATCCTCATCATTAACAACCTCAGGAAGCCAGTAGCCGCCTGATATCTGCGCACGGTAGGTTACATTTACACTGGTATTTACCTTTGCATCCACTTCTATCTCAGATTTATCATAAGGAGATGTGTAATCTGCATAGAATATATTACCATCAAATTCATGGTCATCTATCTTATAAGCTCCAAACTGCCACATCATGCAGTCCATGCTTGGCTCTTGTATACCCCAGTGTGCAAGCCACATATTAAAACCTTCGGTCGCTGTCAGCCTGTCAAGCTCTAATACATATTTGTAGTAATTATAATTAGCATATACACCAGTGGTATAACCACGCGAATACATTTCGCTGACAAACCTTATGCAGAAGTCTGTAAGCATACTTCCTTCTTTATATACATCTATTCCATTACTTTCCTTGTATCCGTCAGCATCCTCCATATCAAACCACACACCACGCACAGGATTGCGCCCCTGTATCATACGCAGTGTATGTTCTATCTCCGACTCAACATCCTGCATGTTAAGTGCGTAACTGTATATATATACTCCATATGGTATACCAAGTCTTTCACATGCATCCATGTTGCGGATTGCCTGTTTGTCATCCTGACTTACATAGTCACTTCCGTAACCTATTCGTATAATAACACCCTCAATGTGTTCATCAACACTGTTCCAGTCTATAAGTCCGTCATGGCTGCTTACATCTATAACAACAGCCATAGCCGTAATATTCATCATAACAGCCATTATCATACTAAGTATGAGTGAAAATGTCATTTTTAATAATGACTTCATCCTCATTTTCTTCATAACCTCTGATACCCCCTTTCCATAATAGCTGATATATGCATACTTCTGTATGAATCTGCATATATTCATAATTTATATTATTCTGAAAGGAATGTATCCGTTACTCCTTAGCCATCTGTACATCAGCATCTTTAATTCTCTATCCGGCACTGCCTGGCACATACATTACAGAAAATGCAGACTCCAAGACATTTCAGTCTTCTATTCGGCACTGCTCAGTATTTACACATATATCAAGCAGCCGTCTGAATATATCTTCGTTATTAAGCACAATTATGCATAGCTGGTCTCTTGCTCTTGTAACTACCTGATAGAAATACTTCTCAAGTATATCATCGTTATCACCGTCATAGTCAGCACATAATTCCCCGTATTCATTGTACTTAAACTTACTGTCTATTACCGTAAGTACCTTATCGAATTCCTTACCTATAACCTTATAGGTGTTAAACTTTCTGCTCTTATATCTGTTATTAACATTTCTGTAAGACTTCTCATAATCTATGTATATATACTGCTTCGCCTTGTAGTATGCCTTAAGTCTCTTAAATTCATTGATACTGTTTGCATAGCATATCGTTACACAGTCATACTTATAGCCTCTTGCCCGTTTATTGAGGTCAAACATATTTCTTATAAATGCCGACAGCTCCGGATTAGTTCTTATTCTGTCTGAAAGAAAATAATTCTCATCCGCAAGTTCTTCTATCCTTTTATCCATCGCACGCTGCTGCTCATGTCTTGAAAGCACCTGCTCACAGTCATAAAACATAACGACTTTCGGGGTATTTCTTACTGAACTCCTGCTGTCATCACTCGCAACATTCATACTTCCAACTTTATTACTACCACTTAAACTGCCCAAACTCCCAGCTTCGTTATTACTACACGCACTGTCTACAATCCACTCAAACTGGTCATCATGCAGCCTCTGTGTCTCATCAACAAGTATATAGTCATACCCCTTTAACATCGCACCGTCTGTCAAGTCCCTTGATGTTATTATATCTGTAGATGGAATAGCCTTTTCAAGAATATCTATATTAGGTGTACGTCTTCCAAAATGTATAACACACTTTCCTGCATCCACTGGCAGCTTTCTTACTGTGTCATAAAGCAGCAGTGTTTTTCCTGTTCCTGCCTCACCTTTGACAGAATAGTACCGCTTATCATCATCCTTTAGCAGTCCTGATAAAAGCTTTCTGCTCATAGCCTCCTGCTGGTTAGTAAGAAAATACTGGTGTCTTGCAAATCTTTCCGGTGAATTGACCGGTGATATAAGATAATCCTTAGCTTTAAAAAGGCTTTCTATGTTATTCTTCATACATTTCTTAAACCTTTTCATATCAGCAACCACACTCACAAATTCCGACTGTATAAGCCTGTTATTATCATCAAGCCTGTATACAGTATTCGTATTAAGAATGTATGTATATGATATGACATTTGTCGTCACAGGACTAAGATAATACCTGTTTCTTACAAGCTGCTGCTTAATCCTCTCCTCACCTACGTCCTCACTTTTCAGTTCTATATTCAGTATCAGCTTCCTGTTAGCAGCCACCTTTAACAGGTCAAACTCCTTGCTGATATGCGCAATAGTATAAGAATAAAAAAAGTCATCAAGATCTGCTAACTGTGCCCCTGCCTTAATAAGCTTTGTAACAAGCTGCACAAGCGACTCCTTTTCCCTTATCCTGGTTCTCTGGAAATCTTTTCTTGCAGATATTATGTACTCATACTCCGCAAAACTGTCATTATCCTCAACTCGTGTTAATGTATACAGATTAATCGACTTCACTCGTTCACCTCCGGACATTTCATATACAAAAAGACCTGTTGTCACATAAAAATATGATATCAGTGTCAACAGTTCATAAATCTTATCGTGCAGGCATGCACGAACGACTTTTTAACCCTTATATCATTATATGTTCACAACAAGTCTTATTGCAATATATTATTGTCTTTTAATTAAGCTCTGTAGCCGTGTGGATTGTGGCTCTGCCAGTTCCAAGAGTCCCTGCACATATCTTCAAGACTCTTAGCTGCCTCCCAGCCAAGAACTTCCTTAGCCTTAGTGGCATCTGCCCATGAGTCAGGAAGGTCACCCGGACGTCTGTCGCCTATCTTATAGTTCAGCTTTACTCCTGTTGAGCTTTCAAATGCATGTACAATCTCAAGCACGCTGTATGGTGTTCCTGTTCCAAGGTTGAATATCTCAACACCCTTATGTGTATCTGCATACTCAACTGCCTTTACATGTCCACATGCAAGGTCTACTACATGTATATAATCTCTTCTGCAAGTTCCATCTGGTGTTGGATAATCTCCGCCAAATATAGTAAGCTGCTCTCTCACGCCTGCTGCAACCTGTGATACATATGGCATAAGGTTATTAGGGATACCCTGTGGGTCCTCACCTATCTTACCTGATGAGTGTGCTCCTATTGGGTTAAAGTAACGTAAAAGTACTACTGTGAGCTCTGGGTCAGCCTTTGCACAGTCTGTAAGTATCTGCTCCATCATAGACTTAGTCCAGCCGTATGGATTAGAACACTCACCCTTTGGCATAGTCTCTACATAAGGTGGCTTCTGGTCACCATATACTGTTGCAGAAGATGAGAATACTATCTTAGTAACTCCGGCTTCTTTCATACACTCTATAAGTGAAAGTGTTGTATCAATGTTGTTGCGGTAATACTTTGCTGGAAGACGTGTTGACTCTCCAACTGCCTTAAGTCCTGCAAAATGTATAACGCAGTCTATATGATTTTCATTAAATATCTTACGAAGCGCATCTTTATCCTTAACATCCGCCTCATAAGACACTATGCTTTTTCCTGTTATTTCTTCGACTCTCTTAATAGACTCCGGACAACTGTTACTGTAATCATCAACAATAACAACCTCATGTCCTGCATTTATAAGCTCTACCGCTGTGTGTGAGCCGATGTAACCAGCTCCGCCTGCTAATAAAACAACCATAATTCCCTCCGTATATTTATGTAATATATTGTATACAATTAAACATTAATGATGTATCAGGATTGCTACATCGACCTGCAATTAACGCAATCCTTAAACACCTCAGACTCCCATAAATAATGTATTCACGGCATTTTAAAATTCAATTCCATTAACCTTAAGAAGCTCTCTTGCGCTCTCAAGTGAGTCCTTACCTGTCTTGTTCTTTATAGGTGCGAATTCATAGCTTCTTTCCACTTCATATGGTACACAGTTGTCCATCATTTCTACCATATCAAGTACAAGTGTCTCAAACTTATATCCGTTAGGACTTTCTGGCTTGATGTAATTATCATTCTCATCGATATATGGTATCTTCTTCTCAACAATATGAAGTGGAAGGCTTGTGTTAGATATCTCAACAAGCTTCTTAAAGCTGAAAAGATAGTTAAGTATAACACCAAAGCCATATGTAAGCTCGCCGTCTTCTCTTCTTAAGTTAGCAAGCTCTTCTGACATCTCATAATACTCAATGATAGATGGATGTCCGTTTACCCTGCACATAACGCCAACCTTTTCTTCTGGTTCGCACTTTCTTACAACCTTTGAACCACACTCAGCTCCTGCAAGCATAGTTGCTCCTATGAAAGCCGGGTCAGCAATTCTTTGTAAGATATTGTCAACTGCAAATACATTTACATATTCAACACCCTTTTCTTCCATATCCTTATCAAGACCTGCTGCTATTAATGATAAGAACCAGCCGCCGTTACCGTTTGGTGACATAGCAAGGCTGTCTGTGCTCTCCATATACAACTTTCCATTGTAATCAACAGATGGAACCATGCTCTGGATGAAGAACTTAACATAATCCTTATCATATCCAAAGTAGTTATGCTCCTCAAAGAAAGCAACTGTATCCTCATTATTCTTGTCGCTTGTCATAATATAAAGCGGTACATAAGCTCCTGTCATATCAACAACATCTAAAAGATTTCTTATAAGCTGTCCAAAAAGGAAAAGGTCTTTATTGACACCGACATTAAGTGTTCCCTTTGGCTTATCAAGACCTAATCTTGTTCCCTGTCCACCTGCAAGAAGCACTGCTGCCACCTTACCATTCTTTATAGCCTCTACACCCTTTGCAGTATACTTTTCCTTGTTAGCCTTTATATCTTCAATCTCTACTGCCTCTAATGGCTCAATCTTCTTATCCTCGCTGCTGCTGTCTGACTTGTCATTAATACTCTCTACTACCTTCCAGTCAATCATGGCAACCTGCGATATAAGCTTCTTAGCTGCATCATCTTCCAAAGCCTCTAATCTCTTAATAACATGCTCCTGATTATGTTCCTTTAAAATACTTATTGCTTCCTGCTTATTCATATTTTTTTCTCCTAATAGGTTATTTCGTTGCTACATTATACACCTTTTTTTATGTAATAACAATCACATTGACAGTAATCATCTATGATAATCACCCGTCATATCAACAATAGCTTCCATTGCATATAAATATCCCTTAAGTCCAAGTCCTACGACCTGACCGTTACATACTGGAACTGTTACTGATGTATGTCTGAATTCTTCTCTTGTATGCACATTAGATATGTGCACCTCTATCTTAGGAATAGAAGCAACTGAAGCAAGTGCATCCCTTACTGCATAGCTGTAATGTGTAAATGCGCCCGGATTAATGACGATCCCATCAACATCTTTGTAGTATGCCTCCTGAATTTTATCAATGACAGCTCCTTCGTGGTTGCTCTGGAACACCTCCGCCTCTACGCCAAGCTCTTTTGCCTTATCCTCTATCATCTTAACTAATGTTTCATAATTGTCTGTTCCATAGATACCCTTTTCTCTTATTCCAAGGAAATTGATATTAGGTCCATTTATAACTAAAAGCTTCATATCTTTAATTCTCCAGTTCTTATTAATATATTTTTATACAAATGGCTTATCTGCCGCTTACTTTCTGTTCTTAATTATCTCTTCATACATATGTTCAAATGCCTTATTTTCCGTATCAATAATGATGTCGGCAGCTTCTATATATATATCTTCTCTCTGCTGCATAAGTGTATGTATCTTATCCTTGAGATTACCACCCTTAAGAAGTGGTCTTGTCGTATCTTTTCGCAGTCTTCTGCACAACTCGTCCTCAGATGCCTTAAGATAAACAACCGTTCCTACCTGCTTAAGCAGCTCTCTGTTGACTTTTCTTAATGGAAGTCCGCCGCCAACCGACAGAACGCTTTTCTTAAGTGAGCATGCGAATTCTCTTACTGTGTCAGTTTCCATATCACGGAACGCTTCTTCGCCCTTAGCTGCAAATATATCGTTAATCGTTGTATGCTCTTTCTGTTCAATATATTCATCTGTATCGCAGAAATTATATCCGTGCTTTCTTGATATCCACCTGCCAAATGTTGTTTTTCCACTTCCCATAAATCCTATGAGAACAATATTATCATTCAATTCCAAGTTCCTCTTTCATTCTGTTATATACAATTTCTGCCTCTTCCTTAGACACATTTGTATCATTCCAGAGCTCATATGCGGCAACCCCCTGATATAAAAGCATCTTAAGTCCATTGTAAGCCGGCTTTCCAGCTTTCCTGCACTTCTCCATAAACTTGGTTGTTGACGGATTATAGATTATGTCAACTCCTGCTCCTACAAGCTTATAGAACTCTTCATCTTCGATAGCTGTGTCGCCTACATTAGGATAAAGTCCGACACTTGTTGTCTGGATAACGATATATCCGCTTCCTGTAAGTGACTTATATCCATCCATATGCATAGGAATAACGCACTGTTTATTAAAGTAACCATTGACCGCTTCTGCGATATTCTCGGCTTTTTCTATTGTTCTGTTTAACATATATACTTTATTGGCACCACTCTGTGCACATAAGAAAGCTATCGCCCTTGCCGCACCGCCTGCGCCAAGTATTATACAGTTATTACCACAAAGACTTATACTCTCATCCTCAAGTTCTCTTTTAAGTCCAAGTATATCAGTGTTATAGCCTTTATAACCGCCATCTTTTCTTACAAGTGTATTGACTGCACCAATAGCCTTTGCAAGAGGGTCGATATCGACAAGTACATCCATCACGCTCTGTTTATGTGGCACTGTTACGTTGAGTCCTAATATATCAAGTGCATATGCGCCCTCAACTGCCTTTGCAACATCTTCCTTATCAACCTTGAATGTTGTATACACCATATTAGTCTTTGTAATATCTGCCAATGTATTATGTATGACTGGTGATATAGAATGTCCTACCGGATTACCTATAAGGCCACACACTCTTGTAGTTCCTTTAATATCCATAACTGTACTTCCTTATTAAATTTATTATATCTGATAATGTTATTATAATTCTTATACTAGCAAAGCCCTGCTATATACTGAAAATGCTTTGTAACATTTTGATAATAATCAGATTTTATCTCTTTACTTTTATATACTTGTGCTTCTGCCTTTTATAGAAAAATAACACTATCCACTCAAGCCTGCGCTTTAAGATTATCTGGATTTCCTCGTGCTTATCTATAGGCTTAACAAGTATCGACATTATTCCAGCCCTGTTTGCGCCCCACACGTCTGTAAAAAGCTGGTCGCCAACAAAGTATGTGTTATCCGTATCAGTATTCATATATTCCATCGCCTTTATATAATTCTTAGGTGATGGCTTGTCAGCCTTGCTTACATACTTTGAACCGACCTCGTTAGCAAGCGGCTTAACCCTGTGTTCCTTATTATTCGATATAATACATGTATCATATCCTATCTTTCTTAACTCACTAAAAAGTTCCTTTGCCCTCGGTGTTACAGGCGCTCCGTGCTCTACCAAAGTATTATCCACGTCAAATATAATGCCTCTGTAGCCTTTATCATACAGCCCCTTATAATCAATATCATAAGCGGAGTCTATGTACATATCAGGGTAAAATCTTTTAAACATCAACAATTATTCCTTCCTGTTCAGTATTTTTTTAATTTCATCCATAAATGTATTAACATCCTTGAATTCTCTGTATACCGAAGCAAATCTTACATATGCCACTTCATCTACATTCTTTAGCTTATCCATAACTATAGAACCTATTGTTGTTGTCGGAATTTCTCTTTCTCCCATATTGAATATCTGGCTTTCAATATCATCTACCATCCCATTTATCTGTGCCATTGATACTGGTCTTTTATGACACGACCTCACAATGCCAGCTACTATCTTTTCTCTGTCATAGGGTTCTCTGTTATTATCCTTCTTAACCACAATAAGCGGAAGTGTTTCTATTTTTTCATATGTTGTAAATCTGTTTCCACATTCATCACACTGTCTTCTTCTTCTGATAGAACAGTCATCCGTTGGTCTTGAATCGATAACTCTTGTATTCTCTTTTCCGCAATAAGGACATTTCACAGCAGCACCCCTCCTTAGCAATCAACCTTCATAATATCTCGTACTATACATATGAACTTCATTATATCCATAATACATTTTAATCGTTAACCATATGTATACAATTAAAATAATTATATCCCAGCAGGCGGATTATGTCAAAATATATATAATGATGTCACAATATTTATCAGAAGGTTATAAATCCCATGCCATAAAAAATAAGAATAAGATACGGACGGATATATAAATGACTAGAATAAAAGCAGACTTACATCATATTTCCACCCTTTTACAATAAATATGAAAATATGAAAGTAAGTCTGCTATTAAACATATTATATACAATTATAAATCTGCTAACTATTTAATTCATTATAAAATAATATATGGATATAAACTATTTCTGCCCACATTATAACTATAGTCACAATTTCTTTTTATTATGTGCCCAGATACTTTTTCATATTTTTAAGCGCACACTTTTCAAGCCTGCTCACCTGCGCCTGCGATATTCCTATTTCACCAGCTATTTCCATCTGTGTCTTATATTCATAAAAACGCATTTTTATAATCTGCTGTTCCCTGCCTTCAAGCTTCTTATAAGCATCATCTAATGCAAGGTGTGTGACCCAGTTGTCCTCGCCGTCCTTGACATCTTTTATCTGGTCTATAACATAAAGTGTGTCCTGTCCTTCGTTAAACACCGGCTCATATAAAGACACTGTGGGCGATACCGCCTCAAGCGCTATGACTATCTCTTCTTTTGATACGCCTATCTCACCTGCTATCTCTGATATAGTCGGCTCTTTCTGCTTCTTCTTTAATAGCTGCTCCTTTGTGTATATGGCTTTATATGCCATATCCTTAAGGCTTCTGCTGACCCTTATTGCACTGTTGTCGCGCAGGTACCTTTTTATCTCTCCTATAATCATTGGAACTGCATATGTCGAAAACTGCACTCCCTGTCCTAAGTCAAAGTTGTCTATAGCTTTTATTAATCCGATACATCCTATCTGGAACAAGTCATCCATATTCTCATTACTGTTGGAAAATCTGCCAACTATGCTTAACACAAGTCGCAGATTGCCCTTTATGAATTCCTCCCTTGCCTCTGTGTCGCCTTCTTTAACCTTTACAAGAAGTTCTCTTTTATCTTTGGCACTAAGCAGTGGCAAATCTTTAGTATTCACTCCACATATGGTAACTCTTACACCTGCCATTATCATTCCTCCTAAAGACTTTGCGAACATTTATCCTTAGTTAAAATGTATGACCACAGTCCACTTTCGTGTTCGCTTATAGTAGAATGATTACCATATCGGACTTATTTTATACGATGAGTTATGTCAAATCTCTTAATTCACTCAAAAACTTATCTTCTATTATTTTCCTTATACATGCGGCATCCTGACAGCCTGCTTTGGCGTAGCTTATAAAGCCGCCAGCCATATGCTCATGGCCGCCGCCATTGCCAATATCCTTTAAAGCGCGGTTAGATATGCGGCCTGCATCATACACTCCGCCGCTTCTTATAGAGAGCTTGACACCATCCTCCTTTGCTGAATATGCCACAGCAAAGTCAATTCCATCAAGTGACATTATAAAGTCACATATTGAGGCTATAAGCGACTCCTGACAGTTATCACCTGTGCTTGCAAAACATGCATCGCCATGTACGTCTACATTGGCAATAGCATAAGCATAAGCCTTAAGGTCATCATACTGCCTTACACTTGTATCAAGCTTGTTAAGTACCTTATGGTCTGCCATATTGTAAAGCTTATAAAACATATCCAAATCAAGCTGTGTCACACCTCTTTTCATATCAGCAGTGTCAACTTTTATGCCATATAAAAGTGCTGTTGCCATATGCATATCTATGTTGACATGATTTTCAATATAATATGAGGCTATTATTGAAGCACACGCACCAACCTCCGGTCTTATATCTTCGAAAACATATTTATTAGTATTGTATACAGGATGATGGTCTATGCATATAGTCTTATCAGAATGTGTATCGACTATATTGGCATTACCCTTCTGTGCATCAACTATGATAACTTCCCTTTCTTTATCCAGCTCCTCAGCACATTTTATCTCAAGGATATCTATATTAAGAAGTGACACCATCTTGGCTGTCACTGTCTTTTCTATACTTCCCTTGTACACTATTTCTGCTGTAATACCCTCTGCTTCAAGCAGCTTTTTCATTCCATATGCACTTGCAATAGCATCCGGATCTGGGAAATTATGCATCTGCACATAAACGCTCTTTCCTTTGATATATGATAATATCTCCTCTAACTTTGTCATATAACTTCCTCTTTTTAATGTAATAATAGGCATGTCAGTCATAAACTTTATCACTACACTGATGTATCAGAATTATTTTACTAAAATGCAGTCAAATAATCTTTGAATACTATATAACAGTATAACTCTTATTTATATATTTTCAATGTGTAATTGTTCCCACTTATGATATTGTGATTTGATTTTATTGTTTGGCAATATATATTTACAGTTATAAATCAGCCGATTTAAAATATTATACAATCATATCTGCCCTTGAAATATATATTTCACATAATCCATTGAAATGTACCCGCCACATTGTATGACACATTTTAAAAATATATGCATAAATTATAGTAATCTCTTATATGTCGGAGGCAATCTTGGATAACATCTGCAATATTACTGCCGATAATATGTCCACAAATGTACCCGAACCGCTTCTCTCACTTAAGGATATCACATACGCTTACAACACTCCAAAAGATGAAATACCTGCTCTGGATGGAATATGTCTGGATATTGCACCCGGCTCTTTTACATCTATCGTAGGACCTTCAGGGTGCGGCAAGTCAACTCTTTTATCTATAATATGTGACCTTATTAAACCTGACAGCGGAAGTATTGTATCCCGTGTATACAATACTGACAATGACTCTTATATACGTCATATCGGCTTTATGCCACAGAAAGACACTCTGTTTGAATGGCGTACCATATATGCCAATGTCACACTTGGTCTTGAGATTAATCACTTAAAGGATGCCAAACATCTCGCAAATGTTGATGCCATGCTTAAAGAATACGGATTATATCAGTTCAGGCACGTTCATCCAAGTGAATTATCCGGTGGTATGCGGCAGCGCGCAGCTCTTATCAGGACACTTGCACTAAACCCTGATATACTGCTGCTTGATGAACCATTTTCTGCTCTTGACTATCAGACACGTCTTGAAGTTGCCGATGATATTGGGGGCATAATCAAAGAACAGAAAAAGACTGCACTTCTTGTAACCCACGATATATCTGAAGCCATATCTATGGGTGATTCGGTTGTTATTCTTTCCCATCGTCCGGCAAAGATTAAGAAAATCATAGATATACATTTTTCTATTAAAAACAGGACTCCTTTCACTTCACGTCAGGCTCCTGAATTTGCAGGTTATTTTAATGAGATATGGGAGGAAATTCAATGATGAAAATATATTCTTCCACCGCTGTAAGCCCACAAAGAAGCACTTATCTTAACAAGCTTAAGCGCTACCATATTATTGTAACTATTGTACGTTTCCTTATTCTTACAGGCTTTATCGCTGCATGGGAAATATCAACAAGAACAGGAGTTGTCAATCCATTTATATTCAGTTCTCCTTCAAGAATTCTTAGTACATTTATATCTATGGCTAAAGATGGCAGTATATTTATGCATATATGGACTACTCTTTTTGAAACCTTTCTGTCGTTCTTTCTGATAATCGCCGTTGGACTTGGTATGGCTGTACTCCTATGGCTGTGGCGCGGACTGTCTGACTGTCTTGAGCCTTATCTTATCGTGCTTAACAGTCTTCCAAAGTCAGCCCTTGCCCCTATGATTATCGTATGGCTTGGCAATAATATGAAAGCTATCATCATAACCGCAATATCGGTTGCGATATTTGGTATGATAATTAACATATATACCGGTTTCCTTGAGATTGACAAGGAAAAGATTACTCTTATTAAAACGCTTGGCGGAACTAAACGCGATATTCTCACAAAGCTCATTCTGCCCGGCTCTAAGAAAATTATCATAAGTAACACAAAGGTTAATATCGGTCTATGCCTTGTCGGTGTTATCATCGGAGAATTCCTCGCCGCTAATAAAGGTCTTGGCTACCTTATAATATACGGCTCACAGGTATTCAAGATGACTTATGTGTCTATGAGTATTGTGATACTCTGTATTATATCTACTGTATTATTTAAGATTGTGGACCTTCTTGAAAATTTAATTTCACGATAATAAAATGGCAATTAATTATGTATATAAACTGGCAGCAGAATTCTCTCAGACAGTTATCGGTATTAAAAATTCCCTTAAGCAGACTATGAATATTGTTCTTGTCTGTTTAAGGGAAATTGTTATATTCTTATACTATATTTATGTTATATTACATTGTCAATGCACGGCTCTTCCAAGAGTCTAACACCTTTTAGAACACTACCTGTCCATTTACAACATTCCATGTTCCATATTCATTACTTGCTGTACCAGTATAATTCCAATCCAATACACCATTGCTGATATAGAACCAGCCATACTCATTGTTAGCAAGTCCTGTATAGCTCCAGTCAAGTACTCCGCCTGTCACATAAAACCAGCCATATTCGTTATTTGCAAGTCCTGTATAGCTCCAGTCAAGTACTCCGCCTGTCACGTAGAACCAGCCATATTCGTTATCTGCAAGTCCTGTATAGTTCCAGTCAAGCACTCCGCCCGTCACATAAAACCAACCATATTCATTACTTGCAAGGCCCGTATAACTCCAGTCGATTGCTCCATCTGATACATAGAACCAGCCATATTCATTGCTGGCAAGTCCTGTATAATCATTCTCTACCACGCCATCCTTGTAATAATACCAGTTACCAGCATCATCCATATATAAGCCATTCTTGACACTGTCAGATGTTGATGGAATAGAGACTCTCTCCTCATAACCACATACATTACACTTATGTGCCTTTTCGCCCTCATGATATTCTGTAGGCTCCCACACAATATACCATTCTCCATACTGGTGCTTTAATGTTGTATATGTATCACCAGCTTTTATAACATCGCTTTCCTGACCTGTTGTTAACGATACAAATTTTCTGTTACATACAACAGTACTGTTTCTACATTCCATCTTTACGTCTACATTTGATTTATTAACAGCCTTATCTATTCCGTCTGTTTCAAATTTGCAATCTGCTTCAATGACTGTTGATGGAATTATCAATTCTTTAAGATTGGCAAATTCATAAGAAGCTTCATCCATAAAGCCACTGTATAAATAAGCTGTTTCCCTTAACTGTGCAGATGACGTTACTCTTAAGCCTTCATTAAGCACTATCTTTTCAAGATATTTATTACTGATATTATATCCACCTATAAGTTCCAGTTTATCTGGTGCTATGTACTCCTTATCTGTCTTTCCAGATGGATAATATATTAAAACATAATTCCCTACTGTCATTGTATACATATTATTTTCAGTATACGCAGGTTCATTTTCCCTGTTTAAAAGGCCTCCTCAATTATGTAAATATTTTTATTATTTTATATTAACATATTTTATCTTTTAATTCAAAATATTTCCTTAGTTACCTTTGAAACAATTCTTATTACACCAGATATTTTTTTTACCATTAACTTGAAATTGCTGTATTAATCAAAAATACTTAATGAAAAACATCAAAAATAATAGTATAATAATCAGGGGCAATTAAGTTCAGACCTTCTGGACACATTATTAAAGATTGGAGATACTATATGATTTCACTTAGAATAAAAAACACTAAAACATTTATGTCGCACCTGCTTGTAAAGGATACCTTCGATAACTTTCTTTTATCAGAGGCAGATATAAAGACCTCGTGCTCTCACTCTATAGACGGGCAGATTAACCGTGCATTTTACTCAGATGAGGAGTGGGAGACACTTGAAGGTGATGCCCGAAGATATGAGCTGTGGCTTAATCAGAAGCCTTTCTGTTTCAGTCTTATCAAAGGAAGCAAAGTGCCTTCATCAATGAAGATTGTTATGCTTATGTCCACTAAAGATACCGAAGCACTTCTTAGCCAGATTGAAGCCGGATTATCTACTGATAACATCAATGGACTTTTTATTAATATCAGGTATCAGGAGGGACACGCCGACATCATTACAGGAACTTCACTCAACATATTCAGCCTTGATAAGACACTTGATACGGCATTCGACTCTTACATAAAGAAATTCTTAGCTGATAAGGGGCTTGATTTCGAGGAAACTGAGTAATGCTCTTTGCCCCTGACGTTTTTATATTTATTTAATAATTTCTGAAAGCCTTGATTTTACTGGGTTTGGCTTATTTTTATTAGCACTCACTACATTTGAGTGCTAATTTTCTCTTGACTTCCACCAGACAGAATATTAAACTACATATTATGAAATTGCTTAAATGCAATAACAACCACTGCGGCAGTTTATGATGTTCATACTCATACCCAGCCACAGTATATAAATATTAAACTTAAGCGTAATATCACGCAGATTGGAGAGATTAATTATGGCTAATACACATGGTAGTTTATCAATTAACAGTGACAATATTTTTCCTATTATTAAGAAGTGGATGTATTCTGACCACGACATTTTTTACAGAGAACTTATATCAAACGGCTGCGATGCCATCACTAAGTTAAAAAAGCTTGATATGATTGGCGAATATGAAGCACCTGACGATATTGAATATAAGATAGATGTTAAAGTAAGTGCTAACAATAAAACTATTAAGATTATCGATAATGGTATCGGTATGACTGACGAGGAAGTTGAACAGTACATTAACCAGATAGCTTTTTCTGGTGCTGAGGCTTTCCTTGAGAAGTATAAGGATAAGGCTAACGATGACCAGATTATCGGTCACTTCGGACTTGGTTTCTACTCAGCATTTATGGTAGCTGACAAGGTTACTATTGATACTCTTTCTTTCAAGGAAGGCGCTAAGGCTGTTCACTGGGAATGTGACGGCGGTACAGAATATGATATGGCTGACGGTACAGCTGCAACACCGGGTACTACTATCACTCTTTACTTAAATGAAGACAGCTATGAATTTGCAAATGAATACAAGGCACGTGAAGTTGTTGAGAAGTACTGCTCATTTATGCCTGTACCTATCTTCTTAACTAACGAGGATGCTGGTGAATTAACAGAGGAAATCCCAGAAGAAGAAGTTACTGAGAAAGATACTGTACTTGATACATTTATAAAGGACGCTGTTACTGAGGAAGTTGAAAAGGAAGACGGAACTAAGGAAACAGTTGAGAAGGTTCCTGCCAAGAAGATGGCTAAGATTGTAAAAAGACCTGTTGCAATCAATGATATCCACCCTCTCTGGACAAAGCATCCTAATGAATGTACTGCCGATGAATATAAGGAATTCTACCGCAAGGTATTTAACGACTACAAAGAGCCTTTATTCTGGATTCACCTTAACATGGACTATCCTTTCAACTTAAAGGGTATTCTTTACTTTCCTAAGATTAACACAGAATATGAGTCAATCGAGGGAACTATAAAGCTTTACAACAATCAGGTATTCGTTGCTGATAACATAAAGGAGGTTATTCCTGAATTCCTTCTTCTGCTAAAGGGTGTTATCGACTGCCCAGACCTTCCTCTTAATGTATCACGTTCAGCACTCCAGAACGATGGTTTTGTTAAGAAGATATCTGACTACATCACTAAAAAGGTTGCTGACAAGCTCTCTGGTATGTGCAAGACAGACCGTGAGAACTATGAGAAATACTGGGATGACATCAACCCATTTATCAAGTTCGGCTGCTTAAAGGATGAGAAGTTCTCTGAAAAGATGAACGATTATATTATCTTCAAAAACCTTGAGGGTAAGTATGTAACTCTTAAGGATTACCTTGAAGCTAACAAGGAAAAGCATGAAAATACTGTATTCTATGTTACTGATGAGAAGGAACAGAGCCAGTATATCAATATGTTTAAGAAAGAAAACATGGATGCTATCATTCTTACACACAACATCGACCAGCCATTCATCACTCACCTTGAGGGCAAGAATGAAGGTCTTAAGTTTGCAAGAATTGATACTGACCTTTCTGATATATTCAAGGAAGAAACAAGCGAAGATGAGTTAAAAGATACAACCGAAGCTCTTACTGCTGCTTTCAAGAAGGCTCTTAACAACGATAACCTTAACATCAAGGTTGAGAAGTTAAAGGATGCTTCTGTATCTTCTATGATTACTCTTTCTGAACAGGACAGACGTATGCAGGATATGATGAAAATGTATGGTATGTCTGGCATGGACCCAGCTATGTTTGGTTCTAACGGACAGACTCTTGTACTTAATGCTAACAACGACCTTGTCAAGTATATTGTTGAGCACAAGGATGGCGAAAATACTGACATTATCTGCCAGCAGTTATATGACCTTGCACTTATAAGCCACGCTCCTCTTGCACCTGCACAGATGACAGCTTTCGTACAAAGAAGTAATAAGATTATGGAATTACTTGCAAAATAATTAAATTTAACATATTATATAAGCATACATTAAATTGTGCTTAGTATTTCAGATAACCCCATCTGTTTTAAGCAGGCTGGGGTTATTTTAATGAATTTACGCACCAGAATGGGGAAATATATGTCAGACAATAATAATTATTTTACACCCGATGACGATGATAAAGATTTTGGTTTTATAGATTTTGAGGACGATTATCCAGCTGATGATGACGACTATACTGATGAAAGACCGTCTTCAGGAAGCAGGCGTTTTAACACATATGATGACGATGATGATTATGACGATTACGATGACGATGAACCGGTTGACTCCTCTAAGGACTACCAGTCTTCCAAGGGCTTTTTCAGCTTTTTATTTTCAGAAGTGTTAAGCCTTGTCAAGATAGTAGTTATAGCCGTTGTATTTGCGCTTGTATTCACGAACTTTATTATAATAAATGCAGAAGTTCCGTCAGGTTCTATGCGTGATACAATATGGGAAGGCGACAGACTCTTCGGTTTCAGGCTTGCATATAAGTTCTCTGAGCCAAAGCGTGGCGATATTATAATATTCAAGTTTCCTGATGATGAAACACAGAATTATGTCAAGCGTGTAATCGGTCTTCCAAACGATATCGTCCAGATTAAAAATGGCCGTGTATACATCAATGGTGAAGAGCTTGATGAGCCATATATCAAGGATTATATATTAGATGATGGGGAAACTTATACTTATATTGTTCCCGAAGACTCTTATTTTATGCTTGGTGACAACCGTAATAATTCCAAAGACTCAAGATACTGGGTCAATACATTTGTTAAAAAAGAAAAAATTGTAGCCAAGGTCGTTGTCCGCTACTATAGCGGCGAAAAGTCAAAGATTGATTTTAGTCTTGTGAAATAACGAATAATATTTTAACTCCTGTTAATAATAACTAATATGCCTGTGATTTCAGGTGTACTATTTATTAACAGGAGGTTTTTTATATGACAAACTTAAGCTGTAATGCATCTACTTGTACACACAATGCTGACAAATGCTGCTGTCTTAGCGGCATTGATGTAAAGGGGGCTAATGCATGTACCTGCGATGAAACATGCTGTGGAAGCTTTGATAACAAAAAAGAAAATGGTTCCGCACGCAATGCTGCTGCCTCTCCTAAGCTCAATCTTACAATACAGTGTGCTGCCCACAACTGTGTATACAATGAGGACAGTGCATGTCATGCCGACCACGTTGACATATCAGGCATAACCGCCGTAAATGCTGGTGACACCGTATGTTCTACTTTCACTGCAAAGTAGCTTCATAATATTATAATAATCTGTCTTTCTTAAGTTCTCAGGTTCAGACTACCAAGACCTTAATTCTGAACTGCAAATCTTAAAAAAACAGTTGCCAAACTTCCGATTTTATTATAGAATGATAAGTAGTTATGATAATTAGGAGGTATACCAAAGAATGGTAAGCGCAGGAGATTTTAAGAATGGTTTAACAATTCAGATGGATAATAACATTTGGCAGATTATTGAATTCCAGCATGTAAAGCCTGGTAAGGGTGCTGCTTTCGTTAGAACTAAGTTAAAGAATATCGTAAGTGGTGGTGTTGTTGAAAAGTCTTTCAGACCAACAGAAAAGTTTGACCTCGCACACATCGAGAAGAGAGAATATCAGTATCTTTACTCTGATGGCGACCTTTACAACTTTATGGATACAGAAACATTTGAGCAGATTGCTTTATCAGCAGAGAATGTTGGTGATTCACTTAAGTTCGTTAAGGAAAATGAGATGGTTAAGCTTTGCTCACACAACGGCAATGTATTCTCTATCGAGCCACCTATCACTGTAGAACTTCAGATTACAGAGTCTGAACCAGGTGTTAAGGGTGATACAGCTACTGGTGCTACTAAGCCAGCTATCCTTGAAACAGGTGCTAAGATTTTAGTTCCATTATTTGTTAACCAGGGTGATACAATTAAGATTGATACAAGAACAGGTGAGTACATCTCTCGTGTTTAATCTGTATTAATTGATTGGATGAATTGAGATTTTAATAAATAATATGCAGACATATCGCTGTATATGCGTATATTATTTAAGAAGCAGGCTTCTATATGAAACCTGCTTCTTTTTCATTTAATTATTATGATTAAAGGGTCAAAAGGTATCATCGATGCATGCTTGCATGGAGTAATCTGATTAATCATAAATGAGGGGCAAAATACCTTTTTACCCTCATATCATTATTATTTCATTACCATCCAGAACTCTTTTATCACAAGAACATAGTCTTTGTATATTTATAAGTATCATTCTGTAGCATTAGAATATATTAACCCTCTTCTCCACATAAGATGTATCCTGTGCGAAGCTTACTGTGTTCTCTGCGCTTATAAAGCCTCTGTCGTAAAGGTCTAAGAGCGCATCGTCCATAGTTATCATTCCATTTTTCTTGCTTGTCTGGATTATACCTGTTATCTGGTGTGTCTTTCCCTCTCTTATGAGGTTCTTTATGGCAACCGAACCGTGCATAACTTCAAATGCTGCTACTCTTCCCTTCTTTCTTTCAAGAGGTATGAGCTGCTGTGATATAACAGCCTCAAGAACTGTTGCTAACTGCACTCTTATCTGCTGCTGCTGGTGTGGTGGGAACACATCGATTATTCTGTCGATTGTGGCTGCTGCACCTATAGTATGAAGTGTAGAGAATACAAGATGTCCTGTTTCTGCTGCTGTTATGGCTGTCGAGATAGTTTCAAGGTCACGCATTTCTCCTACAAGAATAACATCCGGGTCTTCTCTTAAAGCCGACCTTAATGCCTTTGCATAAGACTGTGTATCTATGCCAATCTCTCTCTGGTTAATCATAGACTTTCTATGTGTATGAAGATACTCGATAGGGTCTTCAAGTGTAATAACATGGGCATTACGCTCATCATTAATCCTGTCAATAAGTGAGGCAAGGGTTGTCGATTTACCACTACCTGTAGGACCTGTTACAAGCACAAGACCTCTCTTCTTATCATAAAGGTCTATAACAGACTGTGGAACGCCTAACTGTTCAGGCTTTGGCACTTCTGTACCTACTATACGCATAGCACATGCAACTGAACCTCTCTGTCTGAACACATTTACTCTGTAACGTCCTACCTGAGGTATTGAAAATGAAAAGTCAGCCTCTCCATTTTCCTTGAACATCTCAAGCTGTCTGTCATTCATAATACTAAGAATTATCTTTTCGCAGTCATCTGGCATAAGTCTTGGATAATCAAGGTCAAGTAATTCTCCATTCACTCTCATCTTAGGTGGCACACCTACTGTAATATGTACATCTGATGCTCCCTGTTCCTTTGCTGTCATAAGCAGCTGTTCTACTGTAATCACTTATTTTCTTCCTCCTCTTCAGCCTCGTATGTAGCTTTAATCATCTCTGCTATCGATGTTATGCCTTCCTTTACGCCGTTGGCTGCTGCCATCTTCAGTGTATTCATGCCTTCTTTAATAGCCTGATTTTTAATATCGTCCGCATCTGCATTTTTAGATATAAGCCTCTTGATAGCTGGCGATATCTTCATAATCTCATATATACCCATTCGTCCGTAATAACCTGTATTGTTACACAACTTACAGCCACAAGGTTCATATATTATAAATGGCTCATCTGTATCAATTCCAAGCATCTGCTTTTCTTCTATTGTCGCTTCTTTTGCCTTTTTACATTCGCATAATCTTCTTACGAGTCGCTGTGCAATGATACCGACCATTGAATCGGCGATAAGGTATGATTCAACACCCATATCCTCAAGACGAGCCACAGAACTTGCCGTACTGTTAGTATGAAGTGTACTTACAACCAGATGTCCTGTGATAGACGCTCTTACCGCTATCTCCGCTGTTTCAGAATCTCGGATTTCACCTATCATAATGATATCAGGGTCCTGTCGCAATATAGAGCGAAGTGCTGATGCAAATGTAAGATTAGCCTTAGTGTTAACCTGAACCTGATTAATACCATCTATATTCGCTTCGACCGGGTCTTCAACCGTGATAATATTAACATCCTCTGTATTCAGCTCACTAAGCGCTGTATACAATGTTGTTGACTTACCACTACCTGTAGGTCCTGTTACAAGGATAATGCCGTGTGGATTCTTAAGTATCTCCTGAAATACTCTCCTGTCCCTTTCAGTAAGACCAAGCTTTGATATATCTACGTTAAAGCCTTCCTTTGATGCAATTCTCATAACGACTTTTTCTCCGTAAACTGTTGGAAGATTAGATACACGGATATCATACTCTCTCTTGTCTACGGTTGTTGTTATACGTCCATCCTGTGGCTTACGCTTCTCTGATATATCCATTCCTGACATAATCTTAAGACGTGTTGTGATAGCACCAAGAAGCGCATTATCATACTTCATAATCTCTTTAAGATTACCATCTATTCTGTATCTTACACGCACTGTCTTTTCCATAGGTTCAATATGTATATCACTCGCACGCTGTCTTACGGCCTGCTCTATGATATTATTGATAAGTACTACGATAGGCGCATTTTCTATTTCTTCTCTTCTGGCATTATTCTCTTTTTCTGCCTCTTTGTTACTTTCGCCCTGCTCCTTCTTGTATAACTCTACGATATTCTGTGCCTGCTGCTGTCCGAATGCTTTATCCAGAAATGCATTGATATCCTGCGCATTGGCAAGAAGTGGAACCACCTGCATACCTGTTATGATATTAATATCATCCATGGCAAGGATATTCATAGGGTCAGCCATAGCTACCTGTATAGCACCTGCATTGTCCATATCATGTCTTAATGGCACAAGTGTATACTTTCTCATAATAGACTCATCTAACAGTGACAATACCTGCTGGTCTGGTTCTTCCTCTCTCATATCAACAAAGTCGATATTAAGATGTTCACACAGTACATCATTAATCTGACTCTGTGTTGCAAAGCCCATAGTTACAATCATTTCGCCGAGCATCATCTTTTTTTCTTTCTGCATCTTCAAGGCTTCGCCAAGCTGTTCTTCGGTTATTATCCCTTTCTGCACCAAAAGGTCACCCAGACGTACTTTTTTCCTGTAATTCATCCCGTTTATAACTCCTTATCACACACTTACTTTATTTTATCAATTGTATAGTTATTTTTCAAGTCACCAACATACTCATCATACAGATTTTGCTCATTCGTACTGCATGAAAAACGTTTATTCTGATTATCGTGTCCTACATTAAATGTGCCACCAATAGTAACATAGGCATTAGTGTATACAAACATAAAGTAAACCTGTTCACTACCCTCATTATCACTTATATCAGCCGATGCCTCAACCACTATATAATTTCTTACAACAGTACTGTCACGATCAGAAACACTGTCAGCTTCTGCTTTTCTGTCAAGGAAATACGCAGCTTCTATCTTAATGTTATCAGCTTTTTCCTCGTTAAGATGATAAAGATAATCTGTGTTTCCTGTAGCCGCAAACAACATTCTATAGGTTACATCCTCTGTTTCTTCCTTGATTGTATCAGATATCTCAGAATATATTGTCTTCATAAGGTCGCTGTTAATGTCATCCTTTGACTCACAGTAAGAACTGAGCATATCTGCTGTGCAGCTCATTTCCATGGAACGTGCTATTATTCCGTGTCTTGCAAGCTCCTCATATGAAGTATCGCACATAATAGTAACCGTATCGCCAAGCACTATACCTTCTGCCTTGCTCTCTGAAAATGTAAGTGTCTTAAGGTAATCGTCCTCCCACTCATTACTTACAACTATCTTCGCGTCAGGACTTATTCCCGTAAATGCAACGCTGACTCCTGAATATATATCAATTACCGCACCATCTGTTATGCCTTTTGCCTTATATGAATACTCACTGTGAGGTATATCAGCCTTTGCACCATCCGCATAAGCTTCATTGTACTCTATTACAACATCAACAGTATCACCATTCTTAATATCCGCCGCATCTGTGTGTGCAGAAAGTGACTCTATGAACTTCTCAACATAATATTGTCTGTCACCGTCCGGATTTTTTCCTAAAAGCTTTGCCGATAATCCATCTTCATCTATAACAAATGTAACTGAAGCATATCCATTAGCACCCGTGTATACAGGCTTTATATACTCCTTTATATCGAACTTATTTGCCTTTATAAACACAGCTATTATTATAACTATTAATGTCGCAATAATACCGATAAGCGCATACACTTTATAGTTTACCGAACCATTCGCTGAGCCATCGGTATATGCCGGCTGCTGCTCTGTCTTAGCCGCTTCATTTGACCTGAATTCTTTTATATCCATACACACTCTCACTTTCTATATTATGATGTAAGACCTTTGAACCTTACTGATGTACACAGATTGCTACATTTTTAAATTGTTACGCAATCCTGTAACATTATATACTTCTTGTACTTTCCTTTAAGCGTTCAAGTTCCTCCCCTTCCATATGCGGACTTAACACATCGTAAACCCACTTATGATATTCGTTGAGCTGCTTAATATCCTTATCGTTAAGGTAGTCTTTGTCAACCAGCTCTAAGTCTATAGGAACGGCTGTCAGCATATCAAACTTAAGCCAGCTTCCATATTCGTTTGAAGTATCTTTTACTACTATTATCTCATTTTCTATCCTTATACCAAACTGTCCTTCTACATATACACCCGGTTCATCTGACGTAACCATACCCTCTTTTAATACCGCAAGGTCATTCACTCCCTGTATATGTCTCCATCTGAAGCCATTAGGGGCTTCGTGTACATTTAAAAGATAACCAACTCCGTGACCTGTACCACAGCGGTAGTCTATATTCTGCTCCCACAGCGGTGCTCTCGCCATAATATCAAGATTATAGCCGGTACAGCCATACAGAAAATGTGTGTTAGCAAGATTAAGCATACCCTTTAACGTAAGTGTATAGCACTTCTTTATCTCATCTGTAACCTCTCCAAGCGCTATAGTCCTTGTTATATCTGTTGTACCTCTTAAGTATTGTCCGCCTGAGTCAACAAGTAACATTCCCTCTGGCTTAAGCTTTGCACAGTTATCCTTTGTTGCCTGATAGTGCATCATAGCCGCAATACCGGCATAAGCACTTATTGTATCAAAGCTTAGTTCTATATAATCCTTTATCTGGCTTCTTAAACCATCAAGGTACATAGCTGCATCATATTCTGTTATATCCACACCTTTTCTTATAGTATCCTTTAACCAGAATATAAAACGTGTCACTGCAAGTCCGTCATCTATATGTACATCTCTTAAGTTGGCTATCTCTGTAGCATTTTTAACTGACTTTAAAAGCACCTCAGGGTTCTGTCTGTCTATAACTTCAATATCACCATTGTTTATGGCAAGCATATAAAGTCTTGTATTAATACGCTTTGTATCAAGCAGCAGCCTGCAGCTGTGTCCGCTTACAGCTCCCATATTCTTTATATCTTCATATATACTCTCATATGGTGCTACCCTGACACCTGCATATGAAAGCTTATCCAGCAAAACTTTATCATCACACAGCCTGTCCTTGTCTGTATACAGAACTGCTTCATTATCATATACGCACGAATATGCCATAATCACAGGATTACAATGGACATCGTTGCCTCTTATATTGTATAACCAGCATATATCATCAAGTGAAGCTGTTATGTGACAGTCTGCATTTTCCGCCGCCATAACCTCTCTTACCTTGGAAATCTTGTCACTTATGCTCTCTCCTGAATACTTCTCATCTAGATAAAATGCCTTGCTGTGTGGAAATTCTGCCCTGTCTGCGTATATTTTTTCTATCGCATTAAACTCATAATCACACTCAGCCCCAGCTTCATACGCTGCATTTCTTAGCTCTATACCCTGCTTTGCCTCGACACATCTTCCGTCAAAGCCGATTGTACCGCCCTTTGAAAGTCTTTCCCTGCAATATTCTGTAAGTGTTAAAACACCCTCACTTCCCATACGCATAAGCTCTATAGTACTGCCGTCAAGCTGCTTTTCCGCCTGCACATAGTATCTTCCATCGGTAAAAAGCACAGCCTTGTCCATATCTATGACTGCTGTTCCTGCTGACCCTGTAAATCCTGTTATGAATTCTCTTTCCTTAAAGTAATCACCTGCGTACTCTGATATATGATAGTCCCCTGTTGGAACAACATATACACTTATTCCGCTTTCTTTCATTATTTCCCTGACCTTAGCCAGTCTTTCTTTTATAACATTTGACTTATCACTCATAACATTCACTCTTTCTATATATTATATAATGTAAGAATTGTACAAACTGCGTAGCAATAAAACAATCCGTATACGCCAGTCAGGTCAGAATATTCTTCATCCCTAACATCATTATATTGCATAAAATGCCAGGCATACAATATATGTATACTCTGGCATTGTCGCTTCTCTTTTTATAATAGCACGATACGTCCTCTATTACAACCGCAACTACTCCAGCAGTCCGTAGTTGTTCAAAAGTGTGTGTAGTTTATCCAACGCTTTTCTTTCAATACGGCTTACGTAACTCCGGCTTATACCAAGCTCTCCTGCTATCTCATTCTGCGTTTTTTCAGACTTTCCAAAAAGACCGAACCTCTCACATATTATAAGCATTTCCCTACTGCTTAATGTATCACCCATATGCTCTTTTATACATCTAAGCTGCTGCGCTGTCAACATATTGGCTGCGTCATCCCGTTCTTCATCTCCGACAACATCCATAAATGTTATATCATTGCCCTCCTTATCTGTTCCTATCGGCTCTGATAAGGACAGCTCCATAAGTTTTTTTCTATCATTACGCAGCATCATAAGAAGCTCATTATCAATACATTTGGCAGCATAAGTCGCAAGACGTATCTTTTTATCAGGGTCAAATGTATTCACTGCCTTTATAAGGCCTATAGTACCCACTGATATAAGGTCGTCTGTGTCCCTGTCTGGTGACATATATTTCTTAATCATATGTGCAACAAGGCGCATATTCTTTTCTACAAGTATATTACGCGCATCCATATTCCCACTCTGACTCCTCTTTATCATTTCCTTTTCTTCAAGCTCTGATAATGGCTGTTCAAATGCTTTCAAAGAAAGGCACCTCTACACATATTTTTATTATTCTATGTGTAAAAGTGCCTTTTATTGCATATCCTATTGTAACATAATTTACTTTTTATCTATATTAGTCTTCCTTACGGCGGAGTATATCGTATCTATCAAGCTTAACGCCAAGGTCGATATATAACTGCTGCTTTGGATGTGGACAGCTTTCCATATCCTTTCCCTTATCGTCAGTTATTCTCCTGACTGTAACCTGTATATTCTCTCCATCCGGCTTCATAACTTCTATCTGCTCACCAACCGAGAACTTGTTGCGCTGTTCTATATTATATAAGCCTTCCTCATTCATATCGCCGACTATTCCAAGATATGTGTATTCCTTAATATAAGTATTGCTCTCATATATCTGTGTATTCTCGTCTGGCTTTCCAAAGAAGAAGCCTGTTGTGTACTGTCTGTAAGTACATTTGCTTATCTCTGACTTATAGAATGGTATTCTTGACTTGTACAGTTCAGGGTCTTTAAGGAAATCGTCTATGGCAAGTCTGTATGTTCTTGCAACTGTTGCCACATAAAGAGCTGTCTTCATACGACCTTCAATCTTAAAGCTGTCTATTCCTGCTTCTATAAGCTCAGGAATATGCTCTATCATGCACAAATCCTTTGAGTTGAATATATAAGTGCCTCTTTCATTCTCATACACTGGCATATATTCACCTGGTCTGTTTTCCTCAACTACCGCATACTTCCATCTGCAAGGATGAGTACATGCGCCCTTGTTGGCATCCCTGCCCGCCATAAAGTTGCTGAGAAGACATCTTCCTGAATATGATATACACATAGCTCCATGTATAAATGTTTCTATTTCCATTTCATCCGGTATATTCTTTCTTATCCCCTTAATCTCATTAAGTGATAATTCCCTTGCTGAAACAACACGCTTTGCACCCTGCTCCCACCAGAACTTATAAGTCATATAGTTAGTATTATTAGCCTGTGTGCTTATATGGATATCAATATCGTGAAGTTCTTCCTTAGCGATTGTAAACATACCCGGGTCAGATATAATAACCGCATCCGGCTTTATTACATCAAGCTCCTTAAAGTATTCTCTTGCACCATCAAGGTCATAATTATGCGCAAGAATGTTAGCTGTAACATACACCTTTACATCATGTTCGTGTGCAAACTTAATCCCGTCTATCATATCCTGCTTAGAGAAGTTCTTAGCCTTGGCTCTTAATCCAAAAGCCTCTCCTCCGATATATACTGCATCCGCACCAAATATAACGGCTGTCTTTAACACTTCAAGACAGCTTGCTGGTATCAGAAGCTCTAATTCTCTGCCATTATAGTAATGTCCTGCCATAGTATCCTCTTTTCTGCGCACATTTTTTGCAAATAACAAGTTTGTGTCATGTGCACGCAGACACAAATCCTGCGTATGAAAAATTCATTTTTCACACTAATCTACATCTGTATATTCATTTAATTCTTTACACTAAGTGTTATACCATCACCTATCGGAACTATCGATGTCACAAGCTCATCATTGTGGGTAAGCTCATACACATACTCTCTTATTCTTGTGTGTATCGTTCTGTCCCTTCTTGTGACAACATATCTTGACTCTACCAGCTCACCCTCCTGAAGGATATTATCTGATATAAGAAGTCCTCCATGTGGCATAAGTCTTAATACCTCTGGAAGATAGTTTATATACTGCCCCTTGGCTGCATCCATAAATATAAAGTCAAAAGGACCTTCAAGCTCCTTTAAAACCTCCATGGCATCACCCTCTATAAGCTGTATACAATCTTCCTTTCCAGCTCTTTTAATATTATTACGTGCTATTGGTATTCTCTTATCATAATTCTCTATTGTAACTATCTTACAATCCACTGGCATATTCTCACTCATAAGAATAGATGAGTAACCTACCGCCGTTCCCACTTCAAGGATCGACTTGGGCTGCTTTAACTTAAGCAGCACCTTTAGCAGATTGCCCATCTCTTTTCTTATAATTGGGACCTGGTCCTCAATCGCTTCTTTTTCAATTATATTGCATATGTCAGAATTGCCACGGTCAAGAGAATTAATATAAGATACAACTCTTTCATTAACAATCACTACCGCATCCTCCATTAACAGCCAGACTGTCTATTCCTCTTCGTCACTGCTCTCATCACTGACTCCAGCCAATATCTTCATCATCTCAGTCGGCTTCATACTTGTGTTAAGGCTGTATGTTCCATCCTGAAACTTATCCTTATAGTCTGATAGCTTAACCTGAAAGTAGAATACTGCTTTATCGGTTATAAGACCCTTGTCGTACAACTGCGCTGCCAGCTTCTTAGCTGACACACCGCTGCTTATAGTAACATCCACAACCTTCGCATTGTCTATTGAATCAACTGCCTTTTCATTGAATATCCTGTTTCCAAATGTATATGCCTTAGTTCCGGCTGTGACAACTATAATCACCGCTATTGCTATAAATAATGCATTCAATGATATAGAAACAATCATTCTGATTGACTTATTATTCATAATTAATCTTCCATCCATTCATCCTGATATTAAGGTCAATAAAGCTTGTCTGACATCACCGCCTGTATGCCTCAATTAAGCTTCATATCTGCATTATCTTAAGAAGTCAAGGTCAAAGTCGATTGAGTCAACTACTGCCCTGCATATATCCTGAACCATTCTGCACAGACATACCTCAGCTAACAGATATCTGTTGACCATATACTGGTTTCTCATATCCTTGTACTGATTATTAAGTTCTTCCTGCGCTGCAAATATATCTTCAACCTGTCCACTGTTCTGTATCTCGTAGTTCTTTCTTCTGAACTCGTCAATACTTCTTTTTAAGTTAGGGTCCATATTTACTATCGCCTCTAACCTTTTATACTCCTTATATTCAGTGCTTTCCTTTATGGTATCAGCTATCTCAGCCTTCAACTGATTTATTTTCTGCATGAAACTCTCCCATATATTCTGAATTCCTACTTTTATAGACTTATAACTGGGCTTCCATAATTATAGGAAGAATAACCGGATTTCTCTTCATCTTCTTCCATAAGTATTCGCTAAGGTCATCCTTGATGATATTCTTTATCTTACTCCAGTCTGTGATATTCTTATCAAGACATCTGAGTACTGAGTCTGTAACTATCGCCCTTGCCTCATCGAGAAGCTCTTCTGCTTCCCTTACATATACGAAGCCCCTTGTTACTATATCCGGACCTGCTATAAGCTGTCCACTGTACTTTTCAAGGGTAAGAACAACTATGATAATACCATTCTCGGCAAGATTTTGTCTATCTCTTAATACGATATTACCAACATCACCAACACCAAGACCATCTACAAGTATAGCTCCTGTATGAACTTTACCTACTATCTCAGCCTTTTCATCGCTTAACTCTATAACATCGCCTGACTTAGCTATGATAACATCATCCTTATCATATCCAAGTGACATAACGACTTCCTTCTGTGCTATAAGGTGTCTGTACTCACCATGTACCGGTATAGCATATTTTGGCTTAAGAAGTGAGTAAACAAGCTTTATCTCCTCCTGACATGCATGTCCGGATACATGTGTATCCTGGAATATAACCTTAGCGCCCTTCATACCAAGTTCATTGATAACTCTTGCAACTGACTTTTCATTACCTGGAATAGGTGTTGAAGAGAATACTACGCAATCACCTGGCTGTATAGATACCTTTCTGTGAAGATTGGCTGCCATTCTTGAAAGAGCCGCCATAGACTCACCCTGACTACCTGTTGTTATAAGAACTATCTGCTCTGGTGTGTAATTCTTCATAGCCTCTGTTTCTATAAGAGTTCCGTCTGGAATATGAAGATATCCAAGGTCTTCTGCAACATCTATGATGTTAACCATGCTTCGGCCTTCAACACACACCTTTCTTCCATAAGCCACTGCTGCATTGATAATCTGCTGTACTCTGTCAACATTAGATGCAAATGTAGCTATAATTATTCTGCTGTTCTTATTGTCGTTAAATATCTTATCAAATGTACTTCCAACTGTTCTTTCGGACATTGTAAAACCTGGTCTTAAAGCGTTAGTACTATCACACATAAGTGCAAGCACCCCCTTCTTTCCAAGCTCTGCAAATCTCTGAAGGTCTATAGGACTACCATTAACTGGTGTGTAATCAACCTTAAAATCTCCTGTATGAACAAGAATACCTGCCGGTGAGAATATAGCAAGTGCCGCTGCATCTGCTATACTGTGGTTAGTTCTTATGAACTCAACCCTGAAATCCCCAAGAGTTACTGACTGTCCGTACTTGACAACCTTTCTCTTTACATCGCGCATCATATTATGCTCTTTTAACTTGGACTCTATAAGTCCCATTGTAAGTCTTGTAGCATAGATAGGAACATTGACCTCCTTAAGTACATAAGGAATAGCTCCTATATGATCTTCATGTCCGTGTGTTATAACAAATGCCTTAACCTTATCAATATTTTCCTTAAGATATGTTACATCAGGGATAATAAGGTCAATACCAAGCATTTCTTCTTCTGGGAAACTAAGTCCGCAGTCTACAACAACAATACTGTCATCGTACTCGATGGCAGTAATATTCATACCAATCTGTTCAAGTCCTCCAAGAGGTATAACTTTAACAGAACCAACATTTTCTTTTTTCATTAAGCACCTCGTCATTCTTTAAATATAAATAAATCTTAAAATATATACGTGAAAAAAGAGCTTCCTTTCACACTGAAAACTCTTCACAAGTCTTTATTAAGTACATAGCAGATTATTCTATCCAAAATCCTGCACATACCTGTTCTTTACGCAAGTTCAACTCCGTCATCCATAAGCTCTGCAAATATTCTGCTTATAGCATCAAATTCTGTATCATCTTCCACGAACTCATACGCTGCTTCTGCATCTTCTGCGGCTGATGTATCTTTTAATATATAACACTGTGCATCGCCATCTTCCTCATCATCTGAGTCTGTAACTAATAAATAGTTCACTCCATTTGCTCTTGTTTCCTCGATTATATATAATTCCACGCTGTCATTATCATCTGTCATAAAAGTAAGCTTTTCCATACAATTTCCCTTTTCAATTCTATTAGTTATTATGATATGTAATCCTATTGATATTATTTCTCAATATTCTATAAATGTAATAACCACCACATGACATACATTCCTCTTATAATGCAGGTCATATATAATAATTAACCATTCTTTACTTATTACTCTGGCTGTCAAGATATCCCTGTAATATGAATACTGCAGCTATCTGGTCTATAACTGCCTTTCTGTTCTCTCGTCTTACGCCGCTTTCCATAAGTGCCTTGTCTGCCGAAACTGTTGTAAGTCTTTCATCCCACATAACAACCTCAAGCCCTGTTCTTCTCTCGAGATTATTAGCAAATTCCATGCATGCCTCTGCTCTCTCGCCGATTGTGTTGTTCATATTCTTAGGTAATCCTACAACTATCTTTGTCACATCGTTCTGGCTTATAATCTCTTCTATTCTTGCATATGTCTTTCTAAGCTTGTTCTCTTCTTTTCTTGTGATTGTTTCAACAGGCTGCGCTGTTATGCCAAGTGCATCACTAAGGGCCACTCCCACTGTCTTTGTTCCGTAATCTAATCCTATTACTCTCATATGCGTATATTATAACCCTTTTCCTTCGATGAAATACTTTATAACTTCCTCTACAAGCTCATCTCTTTCTACTTTCATAATAAGGCTTCTTGCGTTATTATGGCTTGTAATGTAAGTTGGATCTCCTGACATTATATATCCAACTATCTGGTTAACCGGATTGTATCCTTTCTCTTTAAGTGCAAGGTATACCTGTTCAAGTATTCCTTCTACTGATATTGTCTTTTCTGGCTGTGTTCTAAAAAATTGTGTATTATTGTTTACCATATCTACCACGTCCCTTTCGTATACTCTATTATAATAAACCATATTATCAAATAAAACAAGAGAGGAATTTTGTTTTATTTCGGTTTTGTGGGGTGAATTTTTATTGTTACTATTCTATAGGGTGGGAGGGATTATGTCAAATTGAAAATGTTTTGAGGTGGCAAATTATGGATATTTATATATTGTGTTTCCGGTGGAGATATTATGGTGGTAGACGAATGACATTATAAAGATTATATATATGAGGATAACAGACGGACGACTATATATGTGAGAGTGGCGAACGGACGGCACAGTAGTGGCGGGGGATGGGAGTGGTTATATTCGATGCCAGAAGCTTTAAGCGGATATTTCTAAGTTTTTCCGGCTATGTTCTGCCTTCGGACGCTACCACTCAGACGCGACGTCCTGTCGCGGCTTCGTTTGCGAATACATCCTTGTATTCGCATAGCTGTTTATCGTATGGAAAACCTAAGAACTATCTCGCTTAAACTTCAAGTGCATCTCACACAGCCCCTCCCATCCCCCACCACTACTGTGTCTGTCTTTGGCTGTTCTACATTTATTTACTATAAATGAGCAAATTAAAATATTGCATAATTTCGTATGTGTTATAAATTCTTATATTTTATTGTCTTTTTTATCTAAATTGTAAGCATATCCTGTTTGCAATTTCTTAGTTTAACATCGCACTTCCATTATCCTGCATAAGTGCCATTGTTATGTTAAGGTTTCCATTTCTTATGCGTAACTGGTCTATGAAGTCTTTTTCCTGACTTTCGTCTTTTAATCTCACTTCATATGTAAGCTCATACATTGTACCCATATTTGTTGTCTTTACCCTGCTTATATTGTATTCTGATGTGTATTTGTCAAAAAGGTCGTCAAATACTGAGCTGTAGTTGAGGTTTTCTGGTATTGTTATTTTAAGCTGTTTTTTTCCTGTATTTCTGTCGCCAAAGCCTATTGCTGTTGCACCTATAAGCACGATAAGCATAACTGCTACGAATACTGCCGCAAATGTTACATATCCTAGTCCGCAGGCAAGTCCTGCTGCCATTGTGAAGAATACTATTGATATATCCTTGGCACTTCCCGGTGCGCTTCTGAACCTTACAAGTGCAAATGCGCCTGCCATTGAGAAAGCCCTTGCCACGTTGCTGCCTACAAGAAGAATAACTACTGCTACTACTGCTGGAAGCATTGCAAGTCCGATTATAAAGTTTTTCTGGCAGCCTTCCTTTTTACATATGAACATATATACCGCAGCTATCACAAATCCTATTATAAGTGCTGCACCTATCGCTATAACTGACTGTGTAATACTGATTGAACCATCTGATGTTGTTGTAAATATTGTATCAAACATATTTATCACTCCTTTAATCTATTTTGGGTATTTTATTGATTTTCTTGTGTTTTTAACATTTTTAAAATAATTTACTTTGTAAATCTTTCTTTATTTTATACATTTACACTCTTATAAATTTTTATATGCACACCGCGCTGCTCTGGCTGTCTGTGTATATACCTGAGGCTGTTTTACCTTTGTTTTTATATCTGATAACATTTTCATATGAATAAGCAGCTTCGTCTGACATTTGATTTAATTCTGAATACTGCTCATCAAGCATTTCTGTATCTTTATCATAGCCCTCAAGAACGTATCTTTTATATTCTGTTCCATACTTTGAAAATGAAATGGGATATATCTTGAGGTCTGAAAGGCAGCTTGTAAACCACATAGGCACTGAACCGTTTATTTTAATCTCCATAAGGTAGATATTCTGTGGAAGAAGCCTGTTACCATAGCTTCCACTCTCAAGCCTTACGTCACCTCTTCGTGTTGTGATATTGGTATCAAAGGTAACTCGGAAATCTCCGTCATTTTTCTCAAAAAATGCGTATCTGTCATATGAAAGATATACTTTTGGCTTTAAGTCGTATATGCTCTTAAAGTAATCTATCTCTTTTAACACCTGTCTGTTAAGACACTCTGTTTCCTTAGGAAATGTTCCATCCTCCATATACTGGTATGCATCTTCTAACACGATGGAGGTTCTTCTCTTGTTTACAATTCCATTGTATTTTTTCTTAATTTCAAGAAAAACTTTATCACTTGTGTCAGGAGTACCATAGCTTCTCATTCTGAGCTTTTCCTTGTACACCGGCTTTTCTATTGAGCTTCTTATAAGCCTGTTGTCATCTGTGTCATAATAAATGTTGCTTATACTATAAAACTGACCATTCTTATTATATTTATCCGGCTCCATATAATCAGATATACGGTCTAATAATCTTTTGAATGTAACTTCATCAAGCATATATTTCTTCTCATACCTGTTAAATACTTCGATTGCCATACAATGACCTCCAATCATTCCTGCATTTTAATCTGCGGGTTATTTCACAACGCGTTTTCCTGTGAACAATTGTATAATAATTGGAAATTGTGACCAAATGATGTAAAAAGTAAGTAAAAAATGTGATATTGCTGTGTCCTTAAATAAATGTTTTATTTTCCATTTAATTCTAAATATAAAATAATTAGTTAGTAAGTTCTCTAATTTTATTTTTTATCTTTGTTACCAATTCGAAACGTGCTCGTAATCTGTACTTTTTCTACTCATTACTAAGAGCGGCAGGAACTCTCACTCTTAAAAAACATACGCTACAAGGTGCACTATAAAAAATGACCGCACATTACGTGCGGTCGCTTATCTAAACTTAATTTTTCATCTACCCATTTACAGCTATTAACTTATTACTCCATTAACACCTCTATTCTTTTTCTAATTGTGATTTAATAATTAATCTTGAAAAAATTTGTAGTATAACAGAATATATAAATCCAATATAACACATTATATTTATATTAAATACAGATATTCCTATCTTCCCCAATTGATTTCTGATATATAATCCAATTATAATTGTTATTCCAAACATAATCATTCCACATATAGACATACCCTTATCTACATCTATAATTGTATCAATATGATAATCTGAGATTATATATTTAATAAGTATAACATCTATAATCAACAATACTACATAACCTATCATAAATGCCAAAATAAATATAATCATTAACGCATTTTTCTTAATACCATAACTTGAAAGATTACCAGATTTGAATAGCACTTCATAAAATAATTTAATAGCACTTATACTTTCTTTCCCGGATGAAAACCATCCCATATTTATAGAATAACCCATCCCAAAAAATTGTAACACTGCTAATAATATTGCACTAACCACACTTACAACTCTTATTGTTGAATTTATTTTTCCAAATCCTCTAAGCATATCCATAACAAAATTTGTTTGCTGATATATTTTTTTCTCACTAGTAACTACATTTTGTTGTGAATCAACACTCCTACCACACTTAGAACAAAACAAAGCATTACTATCCATTGGTTCTCCACAATATTGGCAAAATCTTCTATCTTCCATATTTTTTCTCCTTTGCATATTAATTTTTATTTCTTTCATATGTAGCCTGAGTATTTATAGCATCATTATGTAATATCAATGTATCACCATTTAATGTATAACTCCATACCTCATCACCAATTTTAAGTCTTCCATTCTCTGCAATCCATTTTTCCTCATAACGACTATTTTCAACACCTGTTCCATCACTAAACAGCTCTAATTCGTTATAGAAATATTCCCTATTTCTTTCTGGCTTTTCCTTAATCACCCATCTTCCAGTAATAGAATTCTGCTGTTCTACTGTTTTTTTCCCACAAGCCACTAAACAAAATATCATTACAATTGATAAAACCAAAATAACTTTCCTCTTCATTTGCAAATTCTCCTTTAACAAAAATTATTAACTTCATGCATTAATACGTCTATGTAGTTTATATTATACTAGCATAACTGCCTATATAGTTCAAGTTATTTTGAATTATTTAAACATTCTACTCTAAATACAAAAATGCAATCAACTAACACTCTAAAATAATATAAAATGCCATAGTACATATATCTCATCAAAAGTCAGGCTAAAAAACTAACAATTGAAGTTAATATACATTACTATGGCATTTTCATATTACCTATGTAAAATTAATTCCTTATTTTCCTCTATATTATAATCATATATATTTAATTTTCCATCATCAAGATATACCAATACACCATCATGAAAGTTTTTAGGTGTATCTTGCTGTGCTATTTCGATTGATGCACCAACATATTCTTTATTAACAATATTATAAACTACATAATAACCACCTTTTTGAAGTAAAATAAGATTATCTCCAACTTGTTTAAAATATGAAAATTCTTCCGATTGTAATTCAATCACCCATTTTCCTTCCGTATCTATAAGTCCATAATATTTTTTACCCGATGGATTATTTACTATTATTTTGCATAACCCTGCTTCATCAAAAACGTATTTTTTCACTTTGCCATCATACGAACCAGTATATTTATATGGGTTCTCAACATCATAATTGGACAAATCAATCTTGCAATTTCCGTTTATATCATAAAATTTATTATCTGTGCAATTATAATACAACCCCTGACTATACAAGCATTGTAACTTTGGAGCAACCGTTGTATCTAATATATTATTTCCATGCTTATCTATAATTCCACAACGTCCATTATTATAAGAAAGATAGCCATCAATATAATCTCCATGACCTTCAAACTTATCTTCAAAAACCTCTTTAGTTTCGAGATTTATAAAATAACTTTTATGATACTTATTACTTAGATATGCCATTCCATCCCCAACATAACTCAAGTTTGTATCTGTATTTTTTAAATACTTAACATCTATATTATTTAATTTAAATGCATCATCATCTGTACCAATCGCATATATTTCATCTGCATATCTGTCTTTAAATACTACAACACCTTCACTTGCAGTTGGATTTTCATTAAAAACAATTGCTGCTATTAACGGCTCACCATTCACATTATATATTTTAAAAAATCTATCTGATAACGAAACATACTTTGATGTTATATCATTACCATTGTTATCGCATATAACATAATATCCTTTATTCTTTGCTGTATCTATCCTTTGTTTCATTTGAATACCTTCAAAAATTGTTGTAGGACAACTATTTGCAATTGACTCTTCTTTTATTATTTTACCTGTTGTATCAATCTGATATGATTTTTCGTTTGTATCTACAAAATAATAATTAGAGTATCCACTATAAATTACACTTTTTACCTTACCTATATCAACAATACTATCCTCTGTACTTTTTTCTGTCGTTTTTACTTCTGTTGCTGTATTCTCTGCAATATTACTACTTTCATCACTATTCTTTTTACATCCCATAAACATAATGCTTGAAATCACAAGTAATTGAACAATCACTAAATATTTTATTTTGTTTTTCATATCTCTTTCTCCTATATCATATAATATTTTAACCATATACGCACAAAATAGCCTATGTAGTTTATGTAATATTAACATTTTCGACCATACAATTCAAGTATAATTATATTATATATAGGCAGGTGAATTATGGATTATTATAAAATTGGACAAAAAATCAGAAAATTCAGAAAAAGTTGTGGATTATCACAAGAGCAACTTGCTGAAAAAGTGGGTATTTCTACAACACATTTAAGTCATATTGAAACAGGTAATACTAAATTAAGTTTACCTGTATTTGTAAAAATATCTGAAGCTTTATCTGTACAAACTGATGAATTACTATATGACACTCCAAGTATTAATTTATCTACAAAAACTGAAATTCTTAATGTTCTTGACTCTTGTTCAACACAGGATTTTTTTATTTTAAGAGATATTATTAATGCTACTAAATGCTCTCTTGATAAATATCGAAACTAATATTCGTTAATTCTACATTGGAATAATTATAAACTTACTATAATATAAAACAGGCAGGAAAAACACACCGTATAATGTGTTTTTCCTGCCTGCTGCAAGTCATAATTTATCTATATTCAATTCTATTTACTGGTTAATAATATGTACATCCATCTGGTTAAATGGTATTTCTATGCCATTCTTATCAAACTCTGCCTTGTATTCTTCAAGCAGTGTAAACCTTGTATCCCAGTAATCTTCTGTCTTTACCCACACTCTTGTTTCAAGTGTAACGCATGACTCATCAAGGCTCTTAACGATAACCTTAATATCCCTGTCCTTTATTACTGCCGGATTATTGTTTACTATTGTGTTAAGAAGTGTCTTTGCAAGCTTGATGTCTGATGAATAACCTATTGACATCTCAATATCAAGTCGTCTGAAATCCTCTGCACCAACATTTACAATGTTAGAGTTGGATAAAGTACCATTAGGCAGCATAACAACCTTATTATCAACTGTTGTAAGCTTTGTATACAGTATTTCTATTGTTCTGACTGTTCCTTCATAATTGCCGACTACGATATAATCACCTACTTTGAACGGCTTGAATATAAGTATAAGCACGCCACCTGCAAAGTTTGAAAGTGAGCCCTGAAGTGACATACCTACAGCAAGTGCCGCAGAACCAAACACTGTTATAAGTGATGTTGTCTGTATTCCCAGTTCATCAATAACCATAAGGATAAGTACAGCATACAATGCAAACTTTATGATTGACATAGTAAAGTTTACAACGCCTACATCTATGCTTCCTCTGTCAAATACTTTCTTTAAAAGCTTAAGGCTTAATGAAATAAGCTTCTTTCCTATAAACCATATTAATAATGCAAATACAATCTTCCATATACCTGAAAGTCCCCAATGGGTAATCTGTTCAACTATTGAGTTAATCTCAGCCATATTTATACATTCCTTTCCTCTTTTTGCATATGTTTTTATTTTTTAAGCTCAAGAAGCTTCTTTTGCATTTCTTCATCTATTCTTATGCTTTCCTTAACTGCCTCTTTCGCTCTCTTTTCAGCCTCATCCCTTGCGCGCTGTGCAAGCTTTAAGCTCTCCTTTGCTGCTTTTTCTGCTTCTGCTGCCTTTTTAGCTTCCTCATCTGCCTTAATAGCAAGCTCTTTTGCCATCTCAGCTTTCTTTTCAGCCTCTGCCTTTGCAGCCTTCGCTTCATTTTTAATCATAAGCTCTTTTATCTCTACATCGCTGTATGGCTCATATCTGTATACAACTATAGATGATGAAGGAATACTTATAGTAAGCTTGTACTTTCCATTATCATCCGCCTGTATTGATGAACTTATGACATCCCGGCTTTCCTTTTCAGCATTTTCACTGTATTCTGCACTGTTACTGTCAAGTACAAGGTTATACCTTCCCATATCAGGAACATGCAGCACATAAGCTTCTCTTAAGACAGGAGTAAAGTTGACCGCTATAAGCAGTCTGCTTCCATCGTTACTTACACGCTCATATGCAAGCACTGTCTCGGCAGCATTATAATTATCCACCCAGACAAATCCATCTTCCTTATCATCAAGCTCATATAATGCCGGCTCCGACTTATACAGTTCATTAAGCTTTGCAACATACTTAAGCATCTGTGTGTAATCTTTATCTGCAAGACGCTCCCACGCTTCTTTAACGCTCTCCTCACCTGTCATAAGTGCTCCTGTGTCGTTGCCAAGTGATATACACTTTGCACCGGGATATGTGTACATATATCCAAGTGCTGCCCTTATGTCCTCAAGTCGACTCTTCCTGCTATTGCCAGAAGCTATCTCATACATAGATGAACCAGAAAGCGCATCATATGATAGTGAAGACATAAAACGCTCCTTGTAATGATAGAACATTTCATAAGTAAGCCTGTTGTATACACCCTTTCTAAACAGTGGGTCCTGCTTTATGAATTCATAGAATTCCTCCGAAAGCCCATCATTAAGCTTGTAGTCAAAGCCAAGTGACTCCTCATCAACATCTGTCACTCCCGGCCATCTGCTTGTTTCATCGGCTATGCTTATGGCACATGCCTTGTGCAAATGTATATATTCATTCATCTGCTTTATGAAATCTATTGCATCAAGATTTTCATTGCCGCCATACATATTAGGTGTCCACTCACCCGGATTTTTTCCATAATCAAGATAAAGCATAGTAGCTGTATCTGTAAGTCTTATTCCGTCAATGTCATATTCATCCAGCCACATTGACAGATTAGATATAAGAAAGCTTCTTACTTCGCCTTTGTCATATGCAAATGTTGTAACTTCCCTGTAAGGCTTTTTATCAAGTCTTGGCTTTAAATATCCATAACAGCTGCCGCCATCAAAGTTGACAATTCCACGCATATCACTTCCAAAGTAAGCACCATTCCACTCAAGAATAACGCCTATTCCTGCCTTATGAAGACTGTTTACCAGCTGCTTAAAGTCCTCTGCACTTCCGTACTTTGTAAGTGGAACATAGTAGCTGGCTGCCGCATAGCTGTAACCTTTATGGCTGAACACTCCATCATCAGACATAATCTGGATGTGTGTATATCCTGCAGCCTTTACATATTCGATAAGCTTGTCGGCTATTGTGCCATAGGCTGCATCTGTGCCTATAATGTCTGCTATATCCTTAAGCTTAACCTCAAGCACTGATACCGCACCTTTATTTACAGACTTTGCAAATGTTTTCTTCTTTGCTGCACCTGTATTTGTACTCTTAGCTGCCTGACTCTTATCAGTTACATCTGACTTAGTAACTACAGAGTGTGCATCTGCATATCTTGTGGCTTCCATCGCATAAGGGTCAGCCTTTATCGCAGTTTCCCTGCCGTGGAACTTCATTTCATACATATACTCAGTTCCTGCGCATAATCCCGGTATAAAAAGCTCATATATACCATTTTCAGTTATACGCTCCATCTGGTATATACGTCCGTCCCAGTTATTAAAATCGCCAACAACACTTACACGGAGTGCATATGGTGCCCATGTCCTGAAAAGTGTACCACTTACACCATCCTTTTCACACTCATGACCGCCAAAAAGTCTGTAAGCCTTATCTTCTGTACCCTCAATAAACTTATTAAACAAAGTGTCAGTATCCTCATAATCCTCCATTGAATATGGGTCAGTACATCTGATTGTATGTCCCTGCTTATCTTCTATATTGAGAACATACTTAACACTCTTTTTAAGCGGAATAAGTGCAGCAAAAAATCCGGCATCGTCAACCTTTTCCATCTGTACGTTTTTCTTTCTCTCACTTACAGACACGCTTATCTGTACCGCATCTGGTCTGAACACCTGAATAAGGAACCCCTCCTTTACACGATGTCCTCCCAGTATTCTTTTAGGATGGCTGCTTTCAGAGTACACTATCTCCTCTATAGACGGCCAGTCCATCAACTTATATAACCTGTTATCCATCTGCATTCCCCTTCCTTGCGGCAGTTCCGCTATTCACTGCATTATTATGTCAGGAATTTATCTTATTCATACCTGTCCATCCACTGCTTGAAAAGACTTGTCCACGCATATACCTCCGGCTGGTAATGCTTACCGCCCTTTGTAGCAGTTTCCTTAGTACCAAGTCCTAACCCATGACATCCGTCAGGAAATACATGATACTCAAACTTAACTCCATTTTTCCTTAATGCCTCCACGAATAAAAGTGAATTCTCAAGAGGCACTGAATTATCATCAAATGTATGCCATACGAAGCTTTCCGGCGTATCCTTTGACACCTTATTCTCAACAGATATATCTTCTATATACTTATCATAGTTATCACCGAGCAGCTTGACAAATGAACCTCTGTGCGCATTTTTTCCTGCTGTTATGACAGGATAGCCAAGTAAAAGTCCATCAGGTCTTACATATTCCTTCTCGCAGCCAAGATATTCTTTTGCAAATGTTGCAACCATATCACCACTCCACATAGTTCCAAGACATGCGGCAAGATGACCTCCTGCAGAAAATCCTGCCAGTATAATTCTTTCCGGATTAACATCCCATTCCTTAGCGTTATCTCTTACCCATTTTACTGTATAAGCAGCCTCATATATCTGTGTAGGATATACGAAAGGTGCAAGACTATATCTTAACACTACTGCATTGTAACCAAGTTCAAGCATTTTGATGGCTATTGCCTCGCCCTCTCTTGGTGAATGATGGTCATAGCCGCCACCCGGACATATTATGACCAGAGGTCTGTTAAATGAATCCTGATAATCCGGATACATTTCCTTGATATATGTTGTTATTGTAGCTTTTTTATCAGGTGTCTTTAACCCTAACTTCTCATATGGAAGTTCAATATCATAAACTTTATGTAACATTGTTACTCCTTATATTTACCAATTAATTTTTATAAAAGCTGTGTCCCGCCGCCTATTCTTCAATCTTATGGATAAATAATCCACTTCTTAACTTAGGCTCAAACCATGTTGACTTAGGTGGCATAAGTCTTTTCGCATCTGCCACTGCAAAAAGCTCTGCTATTGATGTCGCATACATTGAAAATGCAAGAACACAGTCTGTATGACATCTTTTTTCAAGTTCTTCAAGTCCCCTTATTCCGCCAACAAAGTCAATCCTCTTGTCTGTCTTAGGGTCATGTATTCCAAGCACTGGCTCTAAAAGGTTATCCTGAAGTATGGCAACATCAAGTCCGTCAACAGGGTCATCTGAGAGTATATCCTGCTTTGCAGTAAGCTTATACCACTTATCATCAAGATACATTCCAAAGTCAGCTTTCTTTGCTGGTGATACAGCTTCTGCGCTTTCTTCTATATCAAACTTTTCTGATATTATCTTCATAAATTCTTCGCTGCTGTATCCATTCAGGTCTTTTACAACTCTGTTGTAAGGCATAATCATAAGCTCTTCGTCTGGAAATAATACTGATAAAAAGTAATTAAACTCCTCATCTCCTGTATAATCCGGATGTTCTGCCCTTCTCTTTAAGCCAACCTTGACAGCAGATGCAGCCCTGTGATGTCCGTCTGCTATGTATATATCATTTATTCCTGCAAATGCATTTTTAATGTTATCAACTGCTTCTTTATCAGCAATCTTGTATACCTGATGTCTTATTCCATCTGGTGATGTAAAGCTGTACAGCGGCTCTTCCTTCTTAGCTTTTGCCACTTCTTCCCTTATGACATCGTTGGCTCTGTAAGCAAGAAAGATAGGTCCTGTCTGCGCTGAACATCTGTCAACATGGTTAATTCTGTCTGCTTCCTTATCCGCTCTTGTATTCTCGTGCTTTTTAATAACATTATTCTGATAGTCATCGATAGAAGCACAGGCAACTATACCTGTCTGGACTCTTCCATTCATAGTAAGTTCATACACATAGTATGACTTATCTGTATCTGTAATGAAAGTTCCATCTGCTATCCTCTCATCAAGAAGCTGTCTTGCCTTGTCATACACTTCATCTGCATATGTATCGACCGATGAGTCAAACTGTGTTTCAGCTCTGTCTATGGCAAGAAATGAAAGCGGCTCACGCGCTACTTCCCTGCAAGCCTCCTCCCTGTTGTATACATCATAAGGAAGAGCCGCCACTTTGTCAGCCACAGCTTTATCCGGTCTTATACATTCAAATGCTTTAATAGTTGCCATAACTTCGTCCATCCTTTCTTTAATCTTATGTCATACTGTATTATAATATCTTACACTCACGAATACACATTTTAATATTAAATGTCCCACCATGCATATCTATGAAAGATTGCTGCTTTCATGGTCTATCTTACAGTATGGCTTGTATGTAACAGTTCATGTGATTTCTCTGATAATGGCTCTTTGAAATAATCCCTGTAGCACTGGAGTACCTCTGGATTTTCGTGTGAAAATCTTACATTATTCACTTTATCAAGTCCATAAAGCACCTTACATCTTTCTGCCACTTTATCGTAATCATCCTTTATAGGCTGTCCACCGCCATTGATACAGCCGCCCGGACACGCCATAACTTCAACAAAGTCATACTTTACTTTTCCTGCTGCTATCGCATCCATAAGCTTTCTTGCATTGGAAAGACTGCTTGCAACTGCAACCTTAAGTATATTGCCATTGATAGTAAACTTTGCCTCCTTCCAGCCATCAAGACCTCTTACACACTGGAATGCATCCGGTTCAGGATTAGTCTTATTGACAAGGTAGTAAGCACTTCTTAATGCTGCCTCCATAACTCCGCCTGTAGCACCAAATATAACACCTGCGCCGCTTCCTACACCAAGAGGATTGTCAAACTCTTCTTCTGTAAGCTCTTCCGCCTTTATAAAGAATGACTTTAACATTCTCTCAACCTCTCTTGTAGTGAGTACCGCATCAACATCGCCTCTGCCATCCCATGTAATCTCATCTTTCTTTGCAAGACAAGGCATAAGTGATACACAGAATATTCTTTCAGGGTCAACACCAAGCTTTTCTGCATAATAAGACTTTGTGACCGCACCAAACATCTGCTGTGGTGACTTGGCTGTTGAAAGTCTGTCTGCATACTGTGGATATTCTTTCTTTATAAAGTTTACCCAGCCAGGACAGCATGATGTAAACATAGGAAGTCCTGATTCTTTAATCTCAGGAAGTCTGTGAAGCAGCTCACTTCCTTCCTCCATAATAGTAAGATCTGCAGAAAATGTTGTGTCAAATATGTAATCAAAGCCAACTTTTCTTAATGCTGATACAAGTCTTTTAGCTGTTGCAAATTCTTTGCTTAATCCAAAACCTTCACCCCACGCTGCTCTTACAGCAGGGGCTATCTGTACTACTGTTATGATATCTTCTTTCTCAACTGCATCAAGAACGATACCAACATCATCTCTTTCCCTTAATGCACCTACAGGACAGTTGACAACGCACTGACCGCAAAGTGTACACTTAGTTTCCTGTATAGTCTTATTCTTTGCCACATTTACAGTAGTTCTTGAACCTGTGTTAACAACATCCCATATATGCATACCCTGTATGTTATCACATATCTGAACGCATCTCATACACTTAATACACTTGTCATTGGCCCTTAGAAGTGGAAAATTCTTATCCCACTTATTCTTTTCAAGTATTGAGTCATATGGCATTTCTGATATATTAAGCTCATTGGCGAGCGACTGTAATGTACAGTTACCGCTTCTTACACATGATGCACATTCATAGTCATGCTGTGAAAGGATAAGCTTAACATTGGTCTTTCTTGTAGTACGGACCTTTCTTGTATTGGTTCTTATAACCATACCCTCCTGCACTACATTATTACATGCTGTAACACATCTGTCCTGTCCTTCTACTTCAACTACGCATACACGGCACGCTCCTATCTCATTCACTTCCTTCAGATAACACAGAGTAGGCACATCAACTCCAACTTTACGTGCAGCCGCAAGGATAGTTGTTCCGTCTTCGACGGTTATATCTATTCCGTTAATTGTTGCATTTACCATTGTTCTTCTCTGCCTCCTCTAAAAGCTCCGAATCCGAAGTGGTCACATCTTAAACAGCGTCCAGCCTCCTGACACGCTTCCTCACATGTGAAACCATACTCAATAGGTTCAAAGTCGTTCTTTCTTTCAGCTGCTTCTCTTAAAGCAACTTCAACTCTTCCGCATGCAACCTTATCTTCGTTGCTTGCATAAGGTATCTCAACATCACATGTAATCTCATGATTAAAGCCAAGATACTCATCTATATTAGCTGCCGCAACCTTACCTGCCGCAATAGCCTTTATAACTGTTGCAGGACCTGTTACGCAGTCACCGCCTGCAAACACTCCCTCAGACATTTCACCATCCTGTGGCGTAATATTACCTGTATTAAGTGCTGAGATAACACCTCTCTGAACCTTGATTCCATGTTCCTCAAAGCTCTTAGTTTCTATACCCTGGCCTATGGCAACTACTATCAGATCACTTTCTAAGAGCATTTCATCCTTAGATGCTGCCTTAGGTGCTGGCCTGCCATGTGAAACCTTTGATATCATCTGTGGCTTTACTACAAGTCCTATGGCATTGCCCTCTTCATCCTGCTTGATACGCACTGGTGACATAAGCTCAAGAACATCGCAGCCCTCTGCCTCTGCACCTACAACCTCTTCCTCAAGCGCAGTCATATCTGCCTTACGTCTTCTGTATACAATACTTACTTTGCTTGCTCCAAGTCTTATAGATGAACGTGCCACGTCCATAGCTACGTTACCACCACCGATAACTATAACTCTCTTTCCTGTATAATCCGGCATATCGCCGTCACCGATGGCACGAAGCATTTCAACAGCAGATGTTATTCCGCTCTTGGCATCCTCACCTTCTATACCCATCTTTTTATCTGCATGCGCACCGATAGATATATATGTAGCATCATATTCCTCAGTTATATCATCAAATGATATATCCTTTCCTACACTTATATTCTTCTTAACCTCTATTCCAGTTGAAAGAATAGAATCTATCTCTTCATCAAGCTTCTTTCTTGGGAATCTGTAGTTAGGAATACCATATCTTAACATACCGCCAAGCTGCTTTCTCTGTTCAAATATAGTAACCTTATGTCCCATAAGGGCAAGATAATAGGCAGCACTAAGACCACCTGGTCCACCACCAATTATGGCAACCTTCTTTCCCGTAGCTGGCTCACACTCTGGTACGGGAACTATGCCTGCATTATCTACTGCCATCTTCTTAAGTCCACGTATATTAACAGGTGCGTCTATGATAGTTCTCTTACATCTGTTCTCACATGGATGCTCACATATATAAGCACAAGTTGTAGGCATCGGATTATCTCTTCTTATAAGCCTTACAGCATCAGCATAGCGCTTCTGCTGTACAAGTGCTATATAACCTGGAATGTCAACGCCTGCAGGACATGACTTAACACACGATACTGGCTGGTTACTGTTACATGAACAGAAACCATTATGTATATGTGACTCAAAGTCATCTATACAGCCATCTACTGACTTAAGTGCAAGCTTTGCTGCCTCATAACCTATAGCACAATCTGCTGAATAATATATACCTTCTGCTGTAAGCTTTATATTCTCAACTGTTTCCTCTGTTGCCTCTCCATCAAGCACGTTATCAAAAAGTCTTGCAAGCTGTCTTAATCCGACACGGCATGGCACACACTTACCACATGACTGTGCAAGACACATTTTTATAAATGATCTTGTAAGGTCAACTGGACATAATCCCGGTGGAGATGCCACTATTCGTCTTTCAAGATCCTGATACATCGACTCCATTGTTACCTGAGCCTTATCCTTAGTTAATATAGTTAATCTACTCACTAAAAACAGACCTCTCTTTCCTGAATTTAATATGTTATTGTCTGTAACGTCCTAATATTCTGAATATGAAATAATATTCTCATAATCAAATCATCTGTTCCTGCTGCATTAAAAACACACAGTACAATACCCTTAAAAGTTAAACAAAATATTAATACAACCAAACTATTATAGTGTAACATTACCGTTAATAATTGACAACAAAGGTTATTTCTTTAACAAACTAACGCAAATATCAGAATTCACACGCAAATCATTAATATACCGTATTACTCTGAAAACTTTCGCACCCCAACCCCTTATTATCCAAATAATACACGACATCACCATAAATACACCATACAATTAACTTAATCTAATATTATACCGACACGCCTGATTATGCAAGTGCAAACGGTTATAAGTTTAGTATTCATATGCTTAGAAACTTTAAAAAGGACAGTCGATTTTCTCGGCTGTCCCTTGCAGTTTTGCTTTAATTACTTTTTAAACTTATATTTTCCTTTTCCATAACCGGATACTGGTTCAATAATATCTGCCTGAACCAGATTTGAAAGGAACTTAGACGTACCTGAACCTTTCAGTTCCAGAAGTTCCATAACTACACTTCTGCCAAACACTTCATCAAAACCAAACTTCTCAAAAAGTCTGTAAATATGGACTGTCGTTTTTATTGAGAACTCATTGCCTTTTTTGGAAAGGATACTTTCAATATCCACTTTTTTGTCTTGAATATCCACTTTATCATTCTCAATGTCCACTTTTTTATTATTCAAAAGTTCACTTATATGAAGATTTCGATTATTGAGTTCATTTTTCTCATTCAAAAGTAGATTTCTTAAAAACGCCTCCAGATATTCTGTTGTTTCATAAATACCTTCTTGCAGGTTCGTATAGTTTGCACGGACAAGTGCATTTCTGAAATACCACGCATTTTCCGCAAAAATATCATTGGTTGCAGAAAAGCCAAGCATTCTCAAATACTTAATAAAAAACACTGCAGTTGTTCTTGTATTGCCTTCACCAAAAATAATTATTTTTCTATTCCTATTATTAATATAATATTATATATTAATTATTGCTACCTTTCAACAAAAAGCAGGTGCGGATCTAATTCCACACCTGCCAAAATATAATTATATAACATTTATCATTCTTAATTATCCAGAATAAATTGTCACTACTATAATACTGTGATTACTTAACAACTCTTACCTTAATAACACCATCAATAGCTGAAAGCTTTGCTGCTACATCTTCTGTGATTGCTGAACCTGTATCAAGAACAGAATATGCATAGTCGCCTCTTGACTTGTTATCCATAGACTCAATGTTAATACCTGCATCACCCATAACACTTGTAAGCTTGCTTATGATTGCTGGTACATTCTTATGACATACTGTAACCCTTCCTGCTGATGTACATACACCACAGTCACAGTTTGGATAGTTTACAGAATTGACAATATTACCATTCTCAATGAAGTTTCTTAATTCCTTAACTGCCATAACAGCACAGTTATCCTCAGCTTCTTCAGTTGAAGCACCAAGATGTGGAAGTACGATAACGCCCTCCTGACCTGCTGTTGTTGTGTTAGGGAAATCAGTAACATACTTAGCAACCTTGCCAGACTTGATAGCATCAAGAATAGCTGGCTCATCAACAAGTACATCTCTTGCACAGTTAACAATAACTGTACCCTTCTTCATCATGTCAAATGCTGCCTTATTAATCATGCCCTTAGTACTGTCAAGTGCTGGTACATGAATAGTAATATAATCACATTCCTTATATATATCCTCAACATTTACAATGTGCTTAACTTCGCTTGAAAGGTTCCATGCTGCATTAACTGAAAGGTATGGGTCATATCCGTATACTTCCATGCCAAGGCTTATAGCTGCATTAGCAACTAACTGTCCGATAGCACCAAGTCCGATAACGCCAAGCTTCTTACCCTTGATTTCCTTACCTGCAAATGCTTTCTTAGCCTTTTCTGCTGACTTTGCAATATCTGCATCATCCTTATTATCTTCAACCCACTTGATACCGCCAAGAATATCTCTTGAAGCTAAAAGTAATGCTGCAAGAACGTGTTCCTTAACTGCATTGGCATTAGCTCCCGGTGTATTAAATACTACGATACCCTTATCAGCACATTTATCAAGAGGAATATTATTAACACCTGCGCCTGCTCTTGCGATGGCAAGAAGGTCATCTGATAATTCCATATCATGCATCTTGGCACTTCTTACAAGTACTGCCTGTGCATCTTCATATGCTGCATTTGTATTATAATCGCTTGAAAAAAGGTCAAGACCTACAGAAGCGATATTATTAAGACAATTAACGTTAATCATTATGCATTCTCCTTCTCGAACTTCTTCATAAATTCAACTAACTTCTCTACGCCTTCGATTGGCATAGCGTTATATATAGAAGCTCTCATACCGCCAACTGTTCTGTGACCCTTAAGGTTAACGAAACCAGCTGCTTCTGCTTCCTTAACAAACTTAGCATCAAGTTCTTTATCACCTGTTACGAAAGGAACATTCATAAGTGAACGGTCTTCCTTAACGACTGTTCCCTTGAACATCTTTGACGCATCAAGGAAATCATAAAGAATTTTAGCTTTCTTTTCATTGTGTTCCTTCATTGCTGAAAGTCCACCCATCTTCTTAATCCACTTAAATACCTTGCCGCAGATATAAATGTTGTAGCAAGGAGGTGTATTGTAAAGAGAGTCTGCATCTGCCTGTGTCTTCCACTTTAACATTGTTGGTGTTCCAGGAAGTACATCATCTGTTATAAGGTCTTCTCTTATAATTGCAATAACAACACCAGCAGGTCCGATATTCTTCTGAACTCCGCCATATACTACGCCATACTTTGTAACATCGATTGGTTCTGATAAGAAGCATGATGAAACATCTGATACAAGGATATGTCCCTTTGTGTCAGGGAGTGTCTTATACTTAGTGCCATAGATAGTATTGTTCTCGCAAATGTATACATAATCCGCATCTTCTGGAATATCAAGGTCTGAACAATCTGGAATATATGAATATGTCTTATCCTCAGAGGAAGCGACAGCAACAGCCTCACCATATATTTTAGCTTCGTTAAATGCTTTCTTAGCCCACTGGCCAGTGATAATATAAGCTGCTTTCTTGTTCTTCATAAGGTTCATAGGAACTTCTGCGAAGAACTGCGATGCTCCACCCTGAAGGAATAATACCTTATAATTATCAGGTATATTCATAAGCTCTCTTAAGTCTTTTTCAGCTTCCTTGATGATGTTATCATAAACCTTGGAACGATGGCTCATCTCCATAACCGACTGACCAGAACCCTGGTAATCTAACATTTCATCTGCTGCTTCCCTTAATACTTCTTCAGGTAACACTGCTGGACCTGCACTAAAGTTATAAACTCTTGCCACTTTTTCTTCCTCCTAATCCATTTGAATTCTTTAAAATAATAATAATAATAAACTTTTAATCTTAAGTACAACATATGTAAACATCCCAACTATACAACATATGGCTGTGTCTATTATATTATGATAAACTCAATAGATAACATAATATTGATAACATAATATTCATTCATCATATATCTGTATAAATGTTATATCTTAATATCTGCTGTAAGTGTATATTACTCAGTCACTTTTCAGAACGACCTATATTTTTGTCAATTTTTGTTGTAAATTCTCCTAAGTATTAAAAATTTATTAAACTATATTTTATGCTTGTATATTTGCTATGTCAAGTTAATATTTTAACATATTAAAGTTATATGTGTATTTTTTTTAATACCTTAAAGTAATTAGCACACAATTAAGTGTTTTTCTTTACATCTATCTTATTAATTGCAACTGTGGAATAGAGATTTTTCACTCACATCCTATTCATTGAACATATTAAAAAAAGAATTCCAAACCAGCATAACCAATGCCAGTCTGGAATTCCTATTAATTAATCTTAACCAATCTCTTACTTGCCTTCTGCCTGCTTTTTGTTAAGGTCTTCTCTGTCGAAAGCCTCTGATATAGGCGCACCTGGTGCAACCATAGGGAATACCTTATCATCCTTGCATATATCACACTCAATAACACATGGTATATTAAGCTCAATAGCTTCCTTAAGTGCATTTTCAAAGCTTTCTATATCAGCTACTCTGTACGCCTTAGCGCCCATACCTTCTGATACCTTGACAAAGTCAACCTGATCATCAAGAACAGTTGCTGAATAACGCTTTCCATAGAATAAATCCTGCCACTGTCTTACCATACCAAGTACGTGGTTGTTAAATACTATCTCAATAATAGGGATATTGTATCTTGTTGCTGTTGCTATTTCGTTCATATTCATACGGAAACAGCCATCACCAGCTATATTGATAACAACCTTATCCTTACAGCCAACCTTGGCACCTATGCAGGCACCAAGTCCATAACCCATAGTACCAAGTCCGCCTGATGTAAGAAGTGTTCTAGGATTTTTATACTTATAATGCTGTGCTGCCCACATCTGATGCTGTCCAACATCTGTAGAAATTATAGCCTCACCCTTTGTAATGTCATATATCTTTTCCATAATATATGGTCCGTTAAGTACATCTTTTCTGTATCTCATAGGGAACTTTTCTTCATATTCCTTAAGGTGTGCAAGCCATTCTGAGTGGTCAAACTGGTCAAGCTTTGCATTTACTCTCTTAAGAATTTCAAGCGCATCACCTATAACAGATGCATCCGTATGTATATTCTTATTTATCTCGGCAGCATCTACATCAAACTGGAGAATTTTAGCATTTTTAGCAAACCTCTGTGTATTGCCTGTAACTCTGTCTGAAAATCTTGCGCCTATAGTTATAAGAAGGTCACACTCTGACACACCGAAGTTAGAAGTCTTAGTTCCGTGCATACCAAGCATACCTGTATAATGAGGGTCTGAGCCGTCAAATGCACCTTTACCCATAAGTGTATCACATACTGGCGCATCTACCTTCTTAACAAATCTCTTAAGCTCTTCTGAAGCTTCTGAGGCAATAACACCACCACCTACGAATATATAAGGCTTCTTAGCCTCTTTAATCATAGCTGCTGCACACTCAACATCTTCCTCTGTTATTGTGTCTGTAACTCTTTCTATTGGCTTTGGAGTTTCCTTTATATAGTCGCACTCATTTGCTGTAGCATCCTTAGTAATATCTACAAGAACAGGACCCGGACGTCCTTCCTTTGCTATTCTGAATGCTCTTCTTAATGTAGAAGCAAGGTCTTTAACATCCTTTACAATAAAGCTATGCTTAGTTATAGGCATAACAATTCCAGCTATATCTACTTCCTGAAAACTATCTCTTCCAAGAAGAGGGAGTGTAACATTACATGTAATGGCAACTACAGGAATAGAATCCATCATAGCAGTTGCAATACCTGTTACAAGATTAGTAGCTCCAGGGCCTGATGTTGCAAAACATACACCGACCTTACCTGTTGCCCTTGCATATCCATCAGCAGCATGTGATGCACCCTGCTCATGAGATGTAAGTATATGTGTAATCTCATCTGAATGCTTATATAAAGCATCATAGACGTTAAGAATGGCTCCGCCCGGGTATCCAAATACAGTATCTACACCCTGCTCTTTTAAACATTCAACTATAATCTCTGAACCATTTAATATCATTCGTCCGTCTTCCTTTCGTTATATTTATATTTCTACTTTTATAATATGTTCCATCTAAATATACTTATTAAGCCTCTGGTGTCTTTAAGATAGCACCTCTGTTACCAGATGTAACCATTGATGCATATCTCTTAAGATAACCTGTTGTTACCTTAGGCTCTCTTGGCTGCCACTTTGCCTTTCTTGCTGCAAGCTCTTCATCAGAAACCTTGAGTTCAAGCTTTAAGCCTGGAATATCAATGCTTATGATATCGCCTTCCTCTACTAAAGCTATAGGGCCGCCTACTGCTGCTTCTGGTGAAACGTGTCCGATAGAAGCACCACGGCTTGCACCTGAGAAACGTCCATCTGTAATAAGTGCAACTGATGAACCAAGTCCCATACCAGCAATAGCTGATGTTGGGTTAAGCATTTCTCTCATACCAGGGCCGCCCTTAGGGCCTTCGTATCTGATAACAACAACATCACCCGGTACAATCTTTCCACCCTTGATAGCTGCAATAGCATCCTCTTCACAGTCAAATACTCTTGCTGGACCTTCGTGTACAAGCATTTCATCAACTACTGCTGAACGCTTGACAACTGAACCATCTGGTGCAAGATTACCTGAAAGAACTGCAAGTCCGCCTGTCTTGCTATATGGATTATCAACTGGTCTTATAACCTCTTCATCCCTGTTATAAGCTGTTGCAATGCACTCACCGATAGTCTTTCCTGAAACTGTCATGCAGTCTGTATTAAGAAGTCCGATATCTGCAAGTTCCTTCATAACTGCATATACACCGCCTGCTTCATTGAGGTCTTCCATATATGTAGGACCTGCTGGTGCAAGGTGACAAAGGTTAGGTGTCTTTTCACTTATTGGATTAGCGAACTTGATATCAAAGTCAAAGCCAATCTCATGTGCAATAGCTGGAAGGTGAAGCATACTGTTTGTAGAGCATCCAAGTGCCATATCAACAGTAAGAGCATTCATAATAGAGTCCTTTGTAATAATATCTCTTGCTGTAATACCCTTATTAACCATATCCATAACTGCCATACCTGCGTGCTTTGCAAGCTTAATTCTCTCTGAATATACGGCTGGAATTGTTCCGTTTCCACGAAGTCCCATACCAAGAGCCTCTGTAAGACAGTTCATAGAGTTAGCTGTATACATACCTGAGCATGAACCACATGTAGGACATACCTTTTCCTCAAACTCAAGTACATCTTCTTCTGTCATAGTTCCGGCAGCATATGAACCAACTGCCTCGAACATAGATGAAAGACTTCTCTTCTTACCCTTTACATGACCTGCGAGCATAGGTCCGCCTGATACAAATACTGTAGGAAGGTTAAGTCTTGCTGCTGCCATAAGGAGTCCTGGAACATTCTTATCACAGTTAGGTACCATAACAAGTCCGTCAAACTGATGCGCAATAGCCATACACTCTGTAGAGTCAGCTATTAAATCTCTTGTCACCAAAGAGTACTTCATACCAACATGTCCCATAGCTATACCATCACATACTGCGATAGCTGGGAATACTACTGGAACACCACCGGCCTCAGCTACTCCTAACTTAACTGCATTAACAATCTTATCAATATTCATATGACCTGGTACTATTTCATTATATGAACTTACAATACCAATCATAGGTTTCTTCATTTCTTCTGCGGTGAAGCCAAGTGCATTAAAAAGGCTTCGCGCAGGTGCCTGCTGCATACCGCTTCTTGCGTTATCACTTACCATAATTATTCTCCTTGTAAATCTAATTCTTTAAGTTAAAATGTTCTCTCGACGCGCATATTTACTTAGAATATGCAACTTATTCCACTATTTATTAGTCTTCTTGCATTATACTGCTTCATTATTATCCAGCTTTTATACATTATGCTGCCTGCCAAGGAACATTTATCATTATTTTCTATATTTTATAAATATTCATTCACACTGTATGTCATTTATACTCTCTTAGCTATAAGGTCGCCCATCTTGTCTGTTCCAACCTTTGTACAGCCTTCCGAATATATATCTGTTGTTCTGTAACCTTCCTTAAGGACTGCTGCAACTGCTGCCTCAATAGCATCTGCTTCCTTATCAAGGTCAAGCGAATATCTTAACATCATAGCTGCTGAAAGGATAGTTGCTATAGGGTTAGCTATATTCTTTCCTGCTATATCTGGTGCTGAACCGTGGCTTGGCTCATACAAGCCTAACTTAGTCTTACCAAGGCTTGCTGATGATAACATACCGATAGAACCTGTTATCATACTTGCTTCATCTGAAAGAATATCACCAAACATATTTTCTGTAAGAATAACATCAAACTGTCCCGGATTCATAACAAGCTGCATAGCACAGTTATCTACAAGCATATCCTCTAATTCAACCTCTGGATAATCCTTTGCAACTTCATGCACAATCTTTCTCCAGAGTCTTGAAGAGTCAAGTACATTGGCCTTATCAACACTTGTTACTTTCTTTCTTCTCTTCATAGCTATCTCAAAGCCTTTAATAGCTATTCTTCTAATCTCTTCTTCATTATATGTAAGAGTATCAACAGCAGTCATAAGACCGTCAACCTCTTCTGTGTGCCTCTTACCAAAGTAAAGACCACCTGTAAGCTCTCTCATAATAACCATATCGAAACCATCGCCGATAATCTCTTCCTTAAGAGGGCAGGCTGCCTTTAATTCATTATATAAATAAGCAGGACGAATGTTAGCGAATAACTCTAAGTCCTTACGAATTTTTAATAGTCCTGCCTCTGGTCTTAGGTTAGGTGCCACGTCATACCATCTTGAGTTACCCACGTTTCCACCTACAGCACCTAGAAGCACTGCATCTGAAGCCTTAGCGACGGCTACTGCCTCATCTGTAAGAGGTACTCCGCACTCATCAATAGAGCATCCTCCCATTAAAATCTTCGTATAATCGAACTTATGACCATACTTAGCTGCCACAGCATCTAATACCTTAACTGCCTCTGTGACTATCTCTGGCCCGATTCCATCTCCTGGAATTAATGTTATTCTACAATCCATGTTAATTCCTGCCTTTCTTTCTTGTACTACAGCCCCACTTAAGTATATTAAGCTAAGTTTAGGCTATTGTTTAATATTCTACTCCATAATAGTGTTTTTTTCAAGTAGTGCGGTAATTAATGTAGAAATTTTAAGAGTGGTTCTAAAATTCCCCACTCTTGACAAAAAAATAAAAATCTCCAGAAAATCATCTGACTTTCCGGAGATTATTACACTATCTATATTGTACTGATATTTCCTATTATAAAATAACAGTAAACTACAATATACACATCAATTATTCTTCTGATGCTGCTGGCTTCTCAACCTGAGCAATAGCCTTCTTCTGCATTGTGATACGGCAGTTCTTGTTGTTACCGAATTCTACGATTACATCATCCTCTGTTATATCAAGAATAACGCCATAGAAACCACTTGTTGTAAGAACATAATCACCGATAGCCATTGAATCCATAAGCTGCTGCTGTTCCTTCTGCTGCTTCTTCTGTGGCTTAATTGCAAAGAAGTACATTAGAGCACAAAGTGCTATTACATACACAATAATAATACCAAGCTGTCCCATTACTAATTCCTCCTAAATACTTGCCCTATACAGGCTCAATATTGTTATAATAACGTAATTTTTTCTGTATGTCTATCTTTTAATGATAAATTTATAGCATTTTTATGATTACAATCAATTCTGTTATTATATTCATTTTATGATGTACACGTATTGCTACACATCAACGCAACACTCTGATATCTGAACATCAGACCTATTTTTTATCGTAAGTCTTTAAAAGATATAATCTCTCATCCTTAAAGCTCTTATAGTTTCCTGCATCAATAGCACCCCTGATATCCTCCATAAGATGATTATAGAAGTAAAGATTATGGAGTACGCAGAGTCTCATTCCAAGCATTTCCTTAGCCTTAAGCAAATGTCTTATGTAGGCTCTTGAATAATTCTTACAAGCAGGACACTGACAACCTTCTTCGATAGGTGCTGTATCCTTTTCATACTTTGCATTGAAAAGATTAATCTTTCCGAACTTTGTATACACATGTCCGTGACGTCCATTTCTTGATGGATATACGCAATCGAAGAAGTCGATACCCCTGTCAACTGACTCTAATATATTGGCTGGTGTACCAACACCCATAAGATATGTTGGCTTATTCTGTGGAAGATATGGAACAACCTCATCAAGCACGTGATACATTTCCTCGTGTGACTCACCTACTGCAAGACCACCAACTGCATATCCGTCAAGGTCAAGCTCTGATATGCGCTTTGCGTGGTCAATTCTTATATCATCATATATTGCACCCTGATTGATACCAAAAAGCATCTGGCTCTTATTAATAGTATCTTCAAGCGAGTTAAGTCGGTTCATTTCTTTCTTACAGCGTTCAAGCCATCTTGTAGTTCTCTCAACGGAGTTGATGATGTACTTTCTGTCAGCCTTTGCAGGTGCACACTCATCAAATGCCATCGCTATAGTTGAACCAAGATTAGACTGTATCTGCATACTTTCCTCTGGTCCCATAAATATCTTATGTCCATCTATATGTGACTGGAATGTAACTCCTTCTTCCTTAATCTTACGGAGTCCTGCAAGCGAAAACACCTGAAATCCGCCTGAATCTGTAAGTATTGGCTTATTCCAGTTCATAAACTTATGAAGTCCGCCCAGCTCCTTTATAAGCTTATCACCTGGTCTTACATGAAGGTGATATGTGTTTGATAATTCTATCTGTGTTCCAATCTCCTGCAAATCTGTTGTAGCAACTGCGCCCTTTATAGCCGCAACTGTTCCTACATTCATAAATACAGGTGTTTGGACAGTTCCATGAACTGTTGTGAATTCTGCTCTTTTAGCTCTTCCATCTGTTTTTAATATTTTATACATATTTCTCTTTTCCTTCTTATCTTATTTCTATAATTCAGCTTTTTTATTAGTTATTCTACCAATTTATTCTTCTTTGATATATCATTCCATAATCTATATAGATAGCAGTCTTTTATCTATCTTTTGTAGAAATCAACTATTCTGTCTATTCTTGATGTCATATTACCTAATATCATATCTACAAGTGTCAATGCTGTCATAGCTTCAACTACAACTACAGCTCTTGGCACTATCATAGGGTCATGTCTGCCTTTTATTGATATCTCAATATCTTCACCTGACTTGTTAACCGTCTGCTGGATAGCTGCTATTGATGGCGTTGGCTTAACTGCTGCCCTGAATATTATATCAGAACCATCACTCATACCACCAAGCACTCCGCCACTATGGTTAGTTTTCTTTATTATCCTGCCATCTTTCATAGTAAAGCTGTCATTATTAGTACTTCCTGTACTGTCAGCCGCAGCAAAACCGTCACCTATCTCAAAGCCTTTGACAGCTCCTATTGACATAATCGCCTTTGCAAGATTAGCATCCAGCTTATCAAATACAGGGTCGCCAATACCCGGCATCATACCCGTTACAACACATTCTATTATTCCACCGACAGAATCCTTCTCCTGTATCTTTTCACCAGCATACTTTTCTACCCTTGCTGCCGCTTCACTATCAGGCATATTAAATGCATTATTATCACGTTCTTTTATATCGAACTTATCATAATCAATGCTTATACCGCCTATTCTTGATACATACGCACTCACGCTGATATTAAGTGCTTCAAGAACCTTCATAGCAACAGCACCTGCTGCCACTCTTCCTATCGTTTCACGTCCTGAGCTTCTTCCGCCGCCTCTGTAATCCCTGAAACCATATTTCTCATCAAATGTGTAATCCGCATGTCCGGGTCTGTAGTAGTTAGCAATCTCTGAATAATCAGATGAACGCTGTGTTTTATTGTATACCACCATAGATATAGGTGTTCCTGTCGTTTTTCCTTCAAATACACCTGACAGTATACTCACCTTATCATCTTCCTTCCTTGGTGTAGTAAACTTAGACTGTCCCGGTTTTCTTCTGTCAAGAAACTTCTGTATATCCTCTTCACATAAAGGAATACCCGCTGGACATCCATCCACAACCACACCCAGTCCTTCTCCATGGGATTCACCCCAGGTCGTTATCTTAAATATATTTCCAAATGTTGAACCTGCTGCCACCTTATCTTTCTCCTATCCTGTATCAATATTTATTCTATCTGCCACATTATTGAATATCGAACCTGCCAACAGTACCACAGCCAGCCAGTTAAATCCTAAACGCACAAAAAATCTGATATCATAAAATAACACACTCTATAGATAATATCAGATTTCTGTTAAATATTCAAAACATTCTTTTATCTTTTGACAAGCTTTTTCATCCAACAAGTCATTTTCACAGCACAGGCTTTATTACCCTTTTGGAAATACAAACTTTTTTCAATTCTTTGAATTTACAATATTTTGCAGCATAATTTTTATGTAGCAATATTCTTTTTATACTTTTTATAAATTCACTATTGACTTTCTATTGTTTTTGCCGTATATTAACAGTATACTTAATTAAGTCTTAAATACATATATTTATTGCTATAGAATTTATTTTTGATGTTGCATAACGTGCAGCTAAGACTTTTCCAAAAAGTTTATATTTGCCTATTAGATTTATTTTGATATTGTATAACCAGCTATTGCTTAATTATGATTATGTGATTATACAAGTAATATGTCCGCTCACAATATCTGCATCATAGACTTATAGATATTTTCACCCTTATTTAGCATATATTTATGTATTTCTAACATTTCGCGCTGAATTCAGTATCAGACCAATACCCATATATACAATCAGGCAGCTACTATAATTGGTTATATCAGGTGTTAATATTTTATAACATATTTTGTATTATGATGCGAGTGTTAAAAATAAGTTTTGCCACTCACTGCTGTATCAGGACTGCTGCATTGCTTTACCTGTACATAAGAGATATCGTTTTAATACACCTGTTATAATCAGCAGTAAATGTGTTTAAGAATATTTTTAAAAATGATATACTCTCAACGCACTTGTTATATGCCAAACCAGATGTTACAATATATGATATATACATATTATCTATTGTTTTTATAGCAGACCTGCCTGTTGTCAGATTTACTTAATACAAAAGGAGATTTTGCTTATGAAACATAATGACAAAGATAATAATTATTACAACAAAAGCGCTGATAATAATAAAACAATTAAAAAAGATAGTAGCTCCTCTACTACAACCAAGCGATACAGTGATAACGTGTTCTGCCTGTTATATTCTGATAAAAACAACTTATTAGATTTGTATAATGCGCTGAATAATTCATCTCATACTGATATTGACAATCTTACAATAACTACGCTGAAAGGCGGCGTATATATGAAGTATAAGAATGATGCTTCATTTGTATTCAGTTATGAGTTATATATGTTTGAGCAGCAGTCATCTATCAACTTCAATATGCCATTAAGATTTTTCCATTATGGCTCTGAGGTATATAGGGATATGTTTCCCAATAGTATGCTGCACAGAAGAAGTATGATTAAAATTCCTACTCCGCATTTTATTACCTTCTATAACGGCAGGGAAAAGATGAAGGAACGTGTTAAAATTCTCAGGCTGTCGGATATGTTTGAACATCCTACAGACAATCCGGAGCTTGAATTAATCGTTACCGTAATCAATCTTAATCCAGATGAAGAAGCTGACTCTGCTGCTGGCAATGACACTAACAATAAAGGCAGCTCTCACAACAATAATCATAAAAATGTCAGCAATGTAAATGGATTATTCACGGATGACATTCTGAACCGCTGCCAGTCGCTTAGGGATTATATGACATTTGTCAATAAAGTACGTCATAAGATGGATACACTTGGCTTGAATGTGCGAACATCAGTTATCGAATCCGTTGATGAATGTATTAAAGAGGATATACTGTCGGACTTCTTTATAAAGCATAGGGATGAGGTGATTGACGTGAGTATATTTGAATATGACGAAGAAGGTGTTATGGATGTGTTGCGTGAGGAAGCTCGTGAAGAAGCTCGTAAGCAGGCACTTACTGAAGGCCTTGAAAAAGGGCGCACCGCCGGACTAAAGGAAGGTAGTGACAACGCAACCCTTAAAGCAATCCGCAATATTATGAACAAGCTCAGTAAGTCTGCTGATGAGGCGATGGATATTCTTGATATTGATACCGATAAGAGAACGCAATATAAAGAACAGATAAATAAAATCTGCAATTAATTAAGCAGGCACAAAAGGAAAAAGAAATTTAGTACAACTAAAAAATGGATACTAAACCTTACCCACACTCTTGACAAAGAGCCAAAAAATTTATTTTATATAGCCAAAGAAGTCCAGAAAAAGCTCAAACTGAGGTAACTCCTCAATCTAATCTTTTTCTGGACTTCTTTTTATTTTCATTATTTGAATTATTCAATATTCTTTCGGGTTATTTATTTTCTTACCTTGTCAGCCATTTCTATCTTAATTAACTTCGCCACCTTAATTATTCAATACTCTCTCCAGATTATTCCTTGCTTCATCAAGCGCTGCCGCTGACTGGGCATCCATCTTTTCTGGCTTTGTCTTTAAGATAAGCCTCTTTGTGACATTCATAGCCTCCTTGACAGCCTTTTTCTTAGGCTTATCCCAGACCTTTTTATTCTGGCTGTACTCACCTTCTGCCCTTCTTAGTGTATTTTCTGCCTCTATACGTGAGTTGCAGAACTCTTCATTCTGCTTGTCCTGCGCACCATACACCTCAGCTTCCCACTTGGCTCTCTCTATCTCTTCTTCCGACATATTAGAACTTGAAGTTATCGTTATCGACTGCTCCCTTCCAGTTCCTAAGTCCTTCGCTGATACATTTACAATACCATTCGCATCTATATCAAATGTTACCTCAATCTGTGGCACACCTGCCATAGCTCTCTTTATACCACTCAGTCTGAAGTTGCCAAGAAGCTTGTTGTCCCTTGTAAATCTTCTCTCACCCTGAAACACCTTGATATCAACAGATGTCTGGAAATTGCCAGCCGTTGTAAATATCTGGCTGTGGCGTGTCGGAATAGTTGTGTTACGCTCTATAAGCCTGCTCGATATACCTCCGACAGTTTCAATAGAAAGTGAAAGCGGAGTTACATCCATAAGTATAATCTCCGATGCCGCTGAACCCGGCTTAAGCTGATTGCCAAGCTTGCCGCCCTGAACTGCCGCACCAAGTGCTACACACTCATCAGGATTAAGATTTCTTGATGGCTCTTTACCCATAATCTGTCTTACCTTATCCTGAACTGCCGGAATTCTTGTGGAACCGCCGACAAGAAGCACCATACCTATATCACTCTTGCTAAGTCCTGCATCGTGAAGCGCATTTTCAACAGGAATGACTGTCTTATCTACAAGGTCATCTGTAAGCTCGTTAAACTTCTGCCTTGTAATATTCATATCCATATGATGTGGTCCATCCTTAGCCACAGCAATAAATGGAAGATTAATATTCGCATTCATAGCTGACGAAAGCTCTTTCTTAGCCTTCTCAGCCTCTTCCCTTAATCTCTGCATAGCTGCCGGGTCTTTAGCAAGATTAATTCCATCTGTTTCCTTAAATCTTCCAACAAGATAATCAACAATACGCGCATCAAAGTCATCACCACCAAGATGATTATCTCCAGATGTTGCAAGCACCTCTATAACATTATCTCCTATATCAATAACTGATACATCAAATGTTCCACCGCCAAGGTCATACACAAGCACCTTCTGGGGATTGCCGTTGTCAAGTCCATATGCAAGCGCTGCACTTGTTGGCTCATTTATAATCCTGAGGACATTAAGCCCTGCTATCTTACCAGCATCCTTAGTTGCCTGCCTCTGCGCATCATTAAAATATGCCGGCACAGTGATAACCGCATCCGTCACCTCTTCACCAAGAAAGCCTTCCGCATCCTTTTTTAACTTCATAAGTATATAGGCTGATATTTCCTGTGGTGTATATGCTTTGCCGTCTATCTTTTTCCTGTAATCCGTTCCCATATGTCTTTTTATGGAGAATACGGTTCTGTCCGAATTAACCGATGCCTGTCTTCTTGCAGCATCTCCCACAAGTCGCTCCTTATTCTTAGTAAATGCGACAACCGATGGCGTGGTTCTGTATCCCTCACTATTCGTAATAACTGTTGGCGAATCTCCTTCTATAACTGCCACGCAGCTATTTGTTGTACCAAGATCGATTCCAATTACCTTACTCATAATTCCTCCATAACTCACACTAAGAATAATACTAATATACATTCAGATATAAATACACCCAATCATTCCATATATAAGCATATTTATACCTGACATTCATCCGATAGTTATTAGTGTATCATATTCATAGAGAATTACCATTAATAAATGTGGAATTAATTAGAAAAATTATATAAACTATTTTAGTTACCATTCAAAATAACATACTCCTAAAACAACTGTGCTACTGCACCCTGTAAATCGTCAGTTTTATTACCATTCAAAATAACATACTCCTAAAACTTCGATTTACTCGACTGGGAAGTATTTTGTGTTTTATTACCATTCAAAATAACATACTCCTAAAACTAACTGTTATACAATCCTTAACTGGAAAAAGTTTTATTACCATTCAAAATAACATACTCCTAAAACTCATAATGAGTCTTAACACCTGCAGCTGTAGTTTTATTACCATTCAAAATAACATACTCCTAAAACGCCGCCGAATACTGAATAGCCACATATCCAGTTTTATTACCATTCAAAATAACATACTCCTAAAACATTACATCACGGCTTTATTGCACAGGAAGTGTTTTATTACCATTCAAAATAACATACTCCTAAAACTATGAGCAACGCTGCACTTGCTGAACTTCCGTTTTATTACCATTCAAAATAACATACTCCTAAAACAACAGAATCATAACTGCAATGATAGAAATAGTTTTATTACCATTCAAAATAACATACTCCTAAAACTCTGTTATATTCATGATTTTATAATCCTTTGTTTTATTACCATTCAAAATAACATACTCCTAAAACCATAAGCTACTCTGTTTTCAACTTCATCTTGTTTTATTACCATTCAAAATAACATACTCCTAAAACCTCAAATAGAGTTTTTCAGGTGCTAGCGGCACACCCGTATTTTGAATAGTAACATTTTTATTTATTATACAACACTATTTCGTCATAATCACTATCAATATACAATATTTTTTCATTTTCAAGCGGTTCTTTTTCCTCGCCTGTTTCTATAAGCAGTATATTAACCTTTTTATACATTGCATATTTGTATATTTCCTTTAATTCATCATCACTCAGATATAATTTTAGATTAACAAATACTAATAATTTTGCGACCGAAAGATATTCAACAACATCTATCAATGAAAATACCGTATCTATTATTTTCCCTTTATTATTCGATATCTTAAGCCCTAATAATTTCAAACACTCTTGTATCCCGATACTTTCCTTATAATTGAATTCAAACGGAAATTCATTGAATACATCTAATACATTTAGTTGTAATTTTTGAAAAATTGTCTGGAACTCTGACATTCTTTCAAATTCCTGCTTATATATTTTCTCTATTTTATTATATAAAGCACTCTGTATTTTCTTTTGATTAAAATCAATATTAAATACATCAATAATCATCAGCACTTCTTTTTCAATCTTAATCTCAGTATCATTATCTAATATAATTATACGTTCTTTAGTATCATCAATATTGTTGATATTATCATTAAGGCTGTTTATGACATTAGTAAATAATTTTTTATCCTGAATTTGAAGTACATTAATATATTCTTCTGTAAACGTTATATCATTTTCCAACGAAAATATTTTCATTATCATATAATAATCAGCCTGTCCTCTCCATCAACAATATTTTTCTGTTCACCACCTGACACATATTCAATTCCACTAAACTGTTTTTCAGTTATCACAAGCATTTCTACCAAGCCTTCCTGTGGTTTATTCTTTCTTATCTTATTCTTCATAAGATTAACCATAGTTCCGTTTAGCACAAGCTTTGTATACACAGATTCCTGCATCATAATAAATCCTTCCTGAACAAGAAACTGCCGGAATTTTCTATAGTCGTGTCTGTTTTTATCTGTTATTGTGGGCAAATCAAAAAACACCATCACTCTCATAAATCTGCTAATCATTCAAATTGATATATCATTGATGTAATAAAACCTTTCTGTTCTATCGCACCAAACATTTTATCAAGATATATCTGAATAGCATTTGTAACATAATACTCACGCCCACAATAATTAATCCGCTTATTCAGAACATTTACAAGCTGCATTTTATAATCAGAATCAAATGTTTTATCAATGTTATTAAATACAATTTCGTCCACCAGAACTCTGAACGGCTCCATTAAATCACAGGATAGATTATAAGGATTGTATTCATTGGTATGTTTTATACCTAACTGTGTTAAATATCCGTCTGACACTATCTCTTTGTTAAAATTTGATAACAGAATTCCATAGCCATAATTTAATGCTGCATTAATTGAATTAACATCATCTCTTGAAAATTCTTTGCCAAACAGACTATTAAAATATACTTTAGCTGCGTGTGCTTCCCTGTTTGTCATATCAAATAGCTCTATTTCTTCTGCATACTGCATTAATTTAATATTAGTTTCAAATCCATATTTAGAAAGCATTTCTGCCTGATTTAATATTTTCTGTTTCACAATATATGTCCATATTTCCTTGGCATACTCCATATCCCACTGCATTTGCTTACGAATTTTCTTGCTGGAATTATATGTTCCATAATATGGCATTAACTCACTACATGGATTTCTTTTCTCATCGCAAAATATTACTTTTATCTTTCTTTTGACAAACTCACATAATAGATAAGATGTCATTGACACCTGAGTAGAATCAATTATAACTGTATTAATTTCACTCAGGTGTACCATCTTAACGTCTTCGCCCCGCGCTATCATATACCCATTCTTATAGCTTAACTTAGCGTGACTTTGTACTACTATCGTCCTCCAGCTCAAATGTTGTTCTCCTCTCGTATAAACCCGTAACTGACTTATCTACAAGCGTAATCTTTTTACCAACTTTTTCTCCAGTCTTTCGACCCATTCTATTGGACAATCCTGTTGCATACTTTCCTAAATATGGATAGTCGGAGTCTGGCTGAACAAGCTTAATCATCTCTGCTATAAATTCTTTCTTATCCTTTACATCAAGTTTATCGAATGAATTATTTTCCTGTATCCTAACCGCTTCTTTAGAAAAGCCTTTGTATTCATCTTTAATTTTAGCTATAAGCAAATTATATAGTCCTATCAACTGCTCATCTAATAACTCTGTCTGAATATACTGCCATTTATCATTTTTACCATATTTAATATAATTCAAAAGCCTGTTATATTGCTGATTAGATCCGCCAAGCACAAATTGTTTTGAATTAATCACCTCTGTTGCACTAACAAGATAATATTCCTCTCCATTTTCTCCTATTATCATCTGATATTTAGGAACTTTATTTCGTAATATTTCAACATCTGCAACACTATTTTTATTAGCTTCATTTAGAGTGTCACACACATAATCATAAAGATTAATATTCTTATTTTTAATACCTCTTGCAATATATACAGGTATTTCAACGAATTCCATATGATACTCTTTTTTAACTTTCTTCTTTAGTGCCTTTTCGGTACAATATCTTACAAGTACAAAATAAGCTTTTTCACCACCTTTATATCCTCCGTACTTTCTTGTATCAAGTTCTTTAAGATTATTGGCACCACGCATATTATCGCCCTGTTTCAGAGGCACAAGCTTGCTGCCTGCTTTATCCTCTCTTGGATATTTAGTTTCACTATAAAATGCTCCCGTATTTTCTTCTACCTTTTTAGATATAAGAACATCTCTATAACAGAATATTTTTCTCATATAGGCTATAATATCTTGACCATACCAGTCTGCTTCCTCATTGTTACTGCTGAATTTACCAAGCGTTGCAAACCAGTTTACTCCATTATTGTTCTTTGTATTTTCATAATATTTACGCCATACTCTTCTATACTGTGAATAATTAAGTTCCTTCTGCAAATGTGGATAATTCTTCTGTATATACATACCTATAATATTGGCAAGATACGCATCGTGTGCGTGATGATAATCATTCATATCCCTATTTTTATAGAACATACAATTATCCTTATTTTCTTCCCAGAATCCATTATTATCTTTTTTCTCATATGTAAGCATTTTCCTGACGCTTGTACTTAGACTAGACTTTACTTCTATTACATCAATCTGTTCATTATAATAATCAAGTATAAGATTAGCTACAGACTTTACAATCTGTCTTGTTTCTACAAGCTGTCTGTTAATGAAGCCTTTCGTCAGTATGTCATCAACATTATTTTTCTGAAGATTATTAAATTTCTTCTCTGATATTAACCCAGCTTTTTTCAGGTTCTTCCAATAATTTACTGTACCACTATTTGAAAACAATTGAGGAAATGCTTCTTTTACTATCTTATTACCTTTGTTCTGATTGTTACCCTTTAACACTAATGCCTTGTTATCCAGACTATCATCATCAGATAATGAGTATGGAATTATATGATCTATCTCCAGTTTTTCTAGTTCATCAAGATTTAACTCTTTATCCGGAAAATAAAGATCCTTTCCATTCTGCATAAAGTAAAGATACACCTTTTCTTCATCTAAACGCTTCTCATATTGTTTTAATTCCTTATATACATTTTCATTATACTCATCAACCACATCCTCTTTTAATTTCTTAAGTGCCTTATCAATAGCTCTTTTTCTTGAATCAGTTCTTTTATTCTTAGCCTTAGGGTCATCTTCCCTTGCAAATTCAATATATATCTGCTGTGGTTTTTCGCCCATATATTCAATTATCTCTTCAATCACCTTCATTGTCTGCCATATACCACGCTTATTGGCTGGTGATGTATGCATATCCTGTATAACATCTAATAAATCTTTTGTTCCATCATATCTAGGTCGGTTATCATCTATTATCTGCTTTATCTTCTCATCTTTATTAATAATCTGCATAAAATTAGGACAATAATCGCAATATTCAAATCGTTCGTCAGCATCTTCAAGCATTTCGATAATAGTTGTTCCCATATCACCTTTTATGCCATTTAAAAGCTTAGCAGAATAACGCCCCCATCCCTTGAATTTTAACTTTAATATCTTCTTTAACTGTTCATCATTAAGCCTGTCTGCATACTGCTTATTTATCTTTCTTTTAACTATATCTTTATCATCAAACACAGTAAGCCAGTATATTATATCTTCTATCATCTTTTCATTTCGTTCATCTACATATCCTAATATACGTCTGAACTTATTATAACTGCTTAGCGCACAGGCAAATCCATCATCGCTCTGATATCCTGTAACATCATATCCTTTGTCATTAATCTTAACATAATTAATTTTATTAAGATACTCTTTAAAATCTTTATCGCTTACCTTAATCCTTCCCTTACCAATAAATAAATCATTTATTATTACTTTTCTGTCTTCTTTACTAAGCTTCTTGCCATCTATTCTTATCTGCGATAACTCCTCTAATAACATATATTTCTGATACAACAATGACTCCTTTGGAAGCACTTTTTCATCAGGAAGATATGTACAATAATTAGTCATCCTCGTAATAAAATCTTCTGCTGTAACATCTATATCCACAACATCTTTAACATTCCAAGGATACACCTTTTCATTTTCTTTCCCCGCTTTTTTCGTCATCCACGCAAAATTACGATTTCCATTGCTATTATTATTAAGCGGTCCTACATAATAAGGAATTTTTGAAGACAGCATTTTAAGTAAAAGTTCTTTATTGCCCCTTAATTCTTTGTAGTATACTCCCTGCTGTGTCAATATCTTATCCATTTCCATTAAATTTAACTGATATGGTATTGCTGAATTATCAACATTATTTATCTTTTCAAGAAATGTTTCCTGTTCCATTTCTACCAAAATCTTCTTATAAACTTCATCATCTTCCGCCCTCTCACCTAATTTTTCCTTTATGCTTTCATAAAGCTGTTGTTTTGTGTTGTATTTCTTGTTTGTTTCATTACTCAGCCTTTTTATTCCTTTTATGTAATTGACATAATTGACTATATATTTACCATCCTCATCTTTTTCGTGATGAAAAAAGTCATTATATTCATTCTGACTTGTATACTTATGGAACAAATCTTTTAATGCTGTAAGCTGTTCTCCGTGTTTTTTATATTTATCTACCATAGCATATGAAAGATACTTACTATCACCTAATATGCTGTGAAGCACCTTCCACGAATATATCTTTTTCAGCGTTTCAACTATATAATATTTCTCTCCAAGTGTATCACTTAACTTTTCTTCCTGCTCCTCATATTTGGCATCTGCAAATTTAGCTTTTAACGCCTTACCATTTTCATCTGTTAAATTGTTATCATTAACAATAATCCCTACATTAAATTCATAACCAAGAACTGCCGCTGCAAGTTCTTTTGAATATTTATTATCATAACCTGCTTTGATAAATGTATCTGTTATATCTTCTTTTTTATCTTTATTTTTAACTTTATTATCTGCCAAATAATTTTTTATTGTTTGATATAAAGCATTATTCTTGGAGTTGTTATCTGTATCTTCTTTTTCCTTAACATATACATTTACCAAATGTTCTAATTCTATAAATGTATCTTCTATATTATCTATTGCTTCAAATGACTGTCCCTCGAATAAAAAGTGTCCTCTATACTTCATCATATGGTGTAATGCCAGATATATTAATCTTGCATCAGCCCTTCCTTCCGTTTCAAGCAAATGTTTCCTCAAATGATATATTGTTGGATAATCTGTGTAATATTTAACATCATCATATCCATTATCATTAAATAATAAAAATGGTGCTTTTGCTTTATCGCTCTTATCCTCATTCCACAAAAATGCTTCATCTAATCTTGCATAAAAATTAGGGTCAATCGGCATTATCATATCTGACATTATCTTTCTCAACTCTATAATTCTCGTTCGTCTTCTGTTATAACGCCTTCTTGTACTTCTTTTTATCCTGCAATCAGCCGCTGTATCTGCTGACTCAAACAATCTCACTCCCCAAGCACTATTTCTATATGTTTTGCCATTATTACCTTTCCTATTCACTTTTAGCAAATGCCCATTCTCATCTGTTAAACACCAGCCGACAGAACCAGTTCCTATGTCTAATCCAATGTTATAGTTATACATAATTTCTTTCCTCCTGTATTATTATATTTCTTTTTTATTTTGTTTGTGCTTAAGATACATTTCAATAGATTGCTCAAAATATGTCTTTCTAGTGCGGATATGATTGTACAATATTTTAAATCCACTTGTTCATAGTACAATATTTATCCTTAACCATTATTTATCTATTAATTATAATAATACTCCTTTTATATCATATATTCAATATTTTTCTCCATATATAACGACATTATTTATCTTATTTGTTTATGGGTAAAAAAAAGAAATCCAAAAATGTTACTTTTCAGACTTCTTAGTTTAGTTGCCATACGCAACTGTAATCATTTAGTTTAAAAATTTATTTTAACCCGCTTATGTTATTTTGAATGGTAATAACATTATTATAGTATTACATCCAATAATAAATGTCAACTCATAAATAAAAACACAAACCTAAAATTATATAACGACAAACGCCTCACAATATATCTAACTCTTAATCACCTTAAAATCTTATTCAGTCAAACATTTCACATTCTACATTTCATTTAATTCCAAACAATAAAATATCCTAATATAAAATACGATTAAACGGCAATTCTTTTAAATAAATCATACATAGCTTTTATCAATATTCATTATATAAATTTTGTCAAAAATTGCAACACCAATTATACACTATTCTACTTATAACTATGCGGCAGCCTCACCCTGAACACCTTCCTCTTAAGCATTTTCCCATCCCATGGAATAAGCGGATATATATAACTCTTTCCGGTTATTGTCCTGTTAAATGCTATCATAAGCACTGAGATTACAACTCCCGCAATAAATCCGCCAAGATTAAATATCTGTGTAAGTATGAGCGTAAGCACTCTTAAAAACTTAAATGCGTAACCCATCTCAAAGTTTGTCTGTCCGTAAGTTCCTACTGTTACAACCGCCATATAAAGAAGTGACTCAGGATTAAACCAGCCTGAGCTCACTGCATATTCACCGACAACAATACCTGCTACGATACTCAGAGGAGTGGATAACATAGTAGGTGTGTTGACTGCTGCAAGCTTAAGACCATCAACTGCAAGCTCAAGTATAAGAAGCTGCAAAAGTACCGGAACGGTTATATCATCTGTTATAAGAATGAATTTCATAAATTCTGGAACCCATTCAGGATTATTTACAAGAAGCAGCCACAACGGAGTTAATATCCACGTCACTATAGAGAAGAAAAATCTCGTAATTCTAAGATATGAGCCAATCATAGGCGAAAAGTTAAAATCATCCGCCTCCTCTATAATATCAAAGATAGATGCCGGAATTATCATAACTGCGGGAGAATTGTCTACCATAATTACAATATTCCCGTCAAGTATGGCTGCTGTCGCAGTATCAGGGCGTTCCGAGTATTTAAACTTTGGAAATGGGTTAATCCACTTATGTGTAAACATACACTCCGCAAGACTTTCTATATTCATAGTTAGCGCATCCACATCTATCGACTGTATAAGACTTCTCATCCTGTCAAGAATACTCTGGTCAACGGAGTCAGATATATAACATATCGCAACATCTGAACGTGAACGTCTTCCAATGCCATATAATTCCATCGAAAATCTTGGGTCGCGTATTCTTCTTCTTAACAATGCTGCATTGGATACAAGCGTTTCCACAAAGCCATCCCTTGAACCTCTTAACACCCTGTCTTTCCACGGCTCTGATACTGAACGCATCGGATATGTTCTGCAATCTATTAACAGACACTCATCGAAACCGTCTATCGTCATAATAGATACTCCCGACAAGAACTGCGTGATAACATTATCAATATTACTGCTTCTTGACACCTCCGTGTAAGGCATTCCTTTTTCCAAAAATGTATCAAGGCTCTGCATGTCCGATTCTTTCAAAGAATAAAAAAACTGTATAAGCTTTTCTACTGTATCCTCCTGCACGAAACCATCTATAAAGAAAAAACCAGCCCTACGCCCCGCAATCACCACTTCTCTCTGAAGTATATCAAAATTACGTTCCACGTTAAGACTGGTTTCCAACCTTTTAATATTTTCTTTAACATCACAGCTAAAATCACTCATTATAGGCATCCTCTCAATCCATCTTAACAAGATAATTAATTACTGCACAACGCCATATTTAATATTCCAATCAGCACTGAAACAATAACTATAACATTAAGATGCCTTATTAGCGTGATTTTATTCCTGTATTGAATAATTTTATCTGCATTACTAAAATGTATTTTTATTTAAATATATCTTAGACAAAGATAAGAACTAACTCTTTTTATTTGTCATACAGATACATTCTAATAGATTACAAAAATATATCTTTATAAATCGGATATAATTATGCAACATTTTAAATTTGTTATTTTATAACTTCATATTATTTTTTATAATCATATATTGAATAACTTAATTATCCCTGAAGTCCAGCCGACTGGCGAATCATATCCTCGACAACTATATCATATATCTCACCAACTGTATTGCAGTACTTTAATACATCCCAAGGTCTGTTAGTGTGAAAATGTATCTTAATCATATCCTCATCACCAACTGCGATAAGACAATTACCCTCTATGTTGTTTGTTATGTAGTCAACTATCTCATCCTCATCAAGGTCTTTATCCCTCTTATCAATAAGAAGCTGTGTATCATATCTGTATGCAAACTGATTTTCTTCTACGTCTATACTCTTAACCTCACTCATCTCCATAATCTCCTTTTCTTTTTACAAATATGCTATATTAAATATATTACTTATATATTAATTATTTAATCATGGACAAATAAGCAAACTTAAAATTTTGCATAATTTTGTCCATACTATAAAAAACATATTGCTTAATTATTCATGTAAATTAACCATTATTGCTACGTTATGATATATTTTACCATCAGAGTTATACGTTAATCTTTTTAACTATAACGGTTAAGGCTTTTTATTGCTTCGCTGCCTTTACCTCTTTCATCCCATGTCTTACCTTAAGCTTATTACAACAATGTATAAACGCCGGAATAAGGAATATATCGGCCGCTATCCACGCTGCCGGATTGGCAAGACATGCGCCATTAAAGCCTATAACTGGTATAAGGAATATTGCAACAAGTGTTCTTGCAAGCATTTCAAATACACCGGCAAGTATCGCAAATACTGAATATCCCATACCTTGTATACAAAATCTGTATACATTGACACCTGTAAGAGGTATATAGAATAATGCCGATGCAAGTATGAATCTTCTTGTAAGACGTATAATCTCTACTTCTGCCGCATCCACGAAAAGAAGTGCAATATAATCTGTTGTAAAGAATAGGACTACAAGTGCCACGACACTATATACTGCACCTATTATCATAGCAGCCCTGATACCCTTGCCAAGCCTGTCTATCTTACCCGCGCCGACATTCTGACCACCATAAGTAGCCATAGTCGAACCGAGTGCATCAAACGGACAGCATGTAAAGTTGAACATCTTAGAACCTGCTGTCATAGCCGCAACATATGAAGAACCAAGTCCATTTACAGCAGACTGAAGTATAGTACTTCCGATAGCTGTTATGGAATACTGTAATCCCATAGGCACACCTATATAACACAGATTGACAACATATCTTTTTCTTACAACATTTTCCTGTCTGTTCGCCTTTAAAATGTCGAACTTCTTATACATATATATAGTACAGCCAACTCCGGATACAAGCTGTGATATAACTGTGGCAATTCCGGCACCAGCCACCCCCATCTTTGCATATATGATAAGGATAAAGTCAAGTACTATATTAATAACTGACGATAACACAAGGAAATATACCGGAGTCTTGCTGTCACCAAGTGAACGGATTATTCCTGATACTATATTATACAAAAATACTGTTGGTATTCCTGCAAATATTATGACTATATAATTGTATGCGTGCATAAATATATCATCTGGTGTGTTGAGAAGTCTTAATATAGGCGCACAGAAGACTACTGAAAGTGCCGTCATAACTACTGCAAACACTGCACTACATATATAACCGTTAAACACATATTTTCTTAATTCGCTGTACTTTCCTGCACCGAACTGCTGCGCAACGGGAATTGCAAACCCGTTACATATACCCATACAGAAACCGATTATCATAAAGTTAATTGAACCTGTTGCCCCGACACCTGCCAGAGCTGATACACCAAGTGTCTTACCAACAATCATAGTATCAACCAGATTATAAAACTGCTGGAAAAGCATACCCAGAAGCATAGGAAATGCAAATCCAAGAATAAGCTTAAAAGGCGACCCTTTTGTCATATCCTTTGTCATCAGAACCCTCTTTCTGTGCCATATAGCACACGTATTCTATAATAATATTGCTAGCTTTTAAAGGCTTTATTATACATGTATCTGATTATGCATCTGGAAATGCTTTTCTGCCTGTATTAGTTGACCGTAATCCTGCCCATAGTTATTTTATCTAACAGTTTTTCATTCTCTGTGATATTGTACTTCGCTTTGATTATTTCTTTATAATAATCTCCATCATAATCAAGCAGAGATGAACTGTCACCCTCAAAACCATCGGCTTTTACCTGTGTTGCCGCCCTTATAGCATACTTCTCTGCAAGCTTTCTACGGCACAATATATTAAATATATCATCTTCACTAAGCTGTGTATTATCCTTTGCCTTCTGTGTGAAATCATTATATGTATCCTTTGCTTCAGTCCTTAATGAGTCCTTCTCGCTTTCAGTAACATACAGATTATGCACAGCGGTTTCTTTTTCCATTATATAATCATACTCACATAAATCTTTCGCCAGTTGTTTAGCATAATCCCTTGTGAACACACTGTCAAGAGAATTTTTAAAATATGTATTCCAAAATTCATTAGTATCATCTGGATTATACTTTATCGCCATATCATTTACCTGTTTTTCTACTATGTATACATAATAAGAAAATTCTTTCAGAGTGATATTTTCATCATCGATACTTATAACTGTTTCATCAAGATGCTTATTATATACAAATTCTTTATTCTTATTAAATCTAATAAGCATTGTAAAAATAACTGCTACAAGAACTGCACTTATGACTATAACCATAATCTCAGCTCTCTTATTCTTAATTGTACTCTTTCCCATATAAATCACCCCATTTCGTATATTCAGAGGTTTAACTCACGTTTTTCTTACTTATATGATATTGGGGTCACCCCCAACTATGTATGATACCTACGAATTGTTCCGTGCTACGCACTCCAACAATTCTACCAATATTCGCATATCGCGGGATTATCATCCCACTTTTATGCTCATATTGGGGCGGGTCACAAGGTCATTCACCCACCTATGAGCAAGCTCATGTGGGTTTAGACCTTTAGACCCTGATATCCTTATATAAGTATATAACATTCCATATGATAAGGGCAAGGAAATGTTTTTAAGCATGGCTATGCAGGTATTTTTGTGTAAAGCTGGTTATTGCTCAGAACCAGCCACCAAAATGCCATGCATAGCATAGGTTCTGTACAGTAACATATTGTTAAGACAAATTTTATTGAAAAATCCATATTTTTACTGTAACATAAACGGATAAGAAAACATAATAAGGAAGGGGAATATGCATTTGAAGAATATATCTTTTAAGACGGCAAAGAACGATATTATAGCAGGTATTATTGTGGCGCTTGTGTCAATACCTATATCTATGGGATATGCACAGATAGCGGGACTTCCAGCGGCGTATGGTCTGTACGGCTCATTAATTCCTGTGCTTGTGTATGCACTTACAACAAGCTCACCACAGTTTGTATTTGGCGTGGATGCAACTCCGGCAGTGCTTGTCGGCGGAACACTTGCGACACTTGGAATAACGACCGGTTCAGATGAAGCTATGCGACTCGTGCCCGTTATAACGCTTGTGGTTGCGGCGTGGCTTCTTATATTCAGTCTTATAAAGGCTGGAAGGATAGTCAACTACATATCAACTCCGGTTATGGGAGGCTTCATAAGCGGAATTGGAATAACAATTATACTTATGCAGGTTCCTAAGCTGTTTGGTGGGGCGGCAGGCACAGGCGAACTTATAGCACTGCTTCTACATATAGCAGACCAGCTTCAGTACTTTAACGTATTGTCAGCGGTTCTTGGTTTTGGAACAGTTATAATAATTCTTGTATGCAAGAAATATATGCCAAAGTTTCCGATGTCGGTCATGCTTATGGCACTTGGAGCTATGGCAACAGCATTTTTACATATAGACAGATACGGTGTAAGGCTACTTCCGCACGTTGATGCAGGCTTTCCTAAGATTGTTATTCCCGATATTACATTACTTCGTAATAATACATCTGATATAATTGTTCTCGGACTTACATGCGCGCTTGTCATTATGGCGCAGACATTACTTGCTACTAATAACTATGCTAACAGGTACGGATACAAGGTCGACAATAACAGGGAAGTTCTTGCGTATTCACTCGCCAATGTTGCATCAGCAGTTTCAGGAAGCTGTCCGCTTAACGGAAGTGTATCACGAACGGGTATTGCAGACCAGTTTGGATGCAAGTCACAGCTTATGTCTGTTACGGCGGCGGTAACTATGCTTGTTGTTGTTCTTTTTGCAACACCGCTGCTTGAGTATCTTCCCGTTCCTATACTTACAGGAATAGTCGTTGCGGCACTTATCGGCATAGTTGAGTATAAGCTAGCGGGTAAGCTAAGAAAAGTCAACAGGGCAGAGTTCTTCATATTCCTTGCAGCTATGTTTGGAGTGCTTTTATTTGGAACGATATACGGAGTTATTATAGGCGTTATCTTATCATTTATTGCAGTAATTATAAGAGCAGTTGTTCCTCCTAGGTCATTTCTTGGATGCATACCGGGGCACGAGGGCTTTTATAATCTTAACCGTAATAAGAACGCGCTTGAGATAGAGCATACTCTTTTGTATAGGTTTAGTGGTAATCTTTTCTTTGCAAATGTGTCTACATTTTTGCAGGATATTGAAAATGCAATTAAAGACGATACAAAGGTTGTGATAGTTGATGCAAGTGGTATCGGAAGTATAGATATAACGGCAGCAGACAGGCTTGTTTCCTTTAATAAGCTGCTTAAAGATAAAGGGATACATTTCTATATAACAGAGCATGTTGACAATGTTAATGACCAGCTAAGAAAGCTTGGTGCAGGCTGTCTTGTGGAAGAGGGTGTTACGCGAAGAACAATATCGCTTGCCCTAAGAGATGCAGGCGTTGACAGACCTTATCCGCTTGTAGGCACACCTGAGCAGACAGAAGTACATAAGGACTTCATAGAGGACAATGAAAGACTTGCTGAGATAGAGTGGGCATTTGGCGAGGATGCATCTGAGTGGCTTGATAAGTTTGCGGTGCAGATGACTGATGATATTACACATATGGAAGAAAACAGTGAACATCTCACGGATAATGTACTTATAGAAGCTGAAAGTAAAAATGCGTGGGGACGTATCGGTCTGTTTGATGAGGATGAGCTTCTTGAAAGAGTTGAGATGCATTTATCAGAGCTTGCACAGAATAACAGTAACGCTGAAGAGTTAGAAGAAAGAATAGAGGAGCGAAGATTAAGACTTGAGTCAAAGATTGCGAAGCTTAATCCGGATGCCCTTACGCATCTTAGACAGCACAGAAAAGAAGTTATGTTGCATTTCAAGGAGAATAATCCTGAGGCGTATAAGCATATGATGGAGCGCAGAATGGAGCATATAAGCAAGCTTGAGAAGGAAAAGCCGGAGCTTGCTGTCAAGATGAAGAAGCTATATAAGCTGGATGATGTTGGTGAAGATTATATAGATGATAAAGCAGTTGATATAATTGATGAAGAATAAGAGAGCAGATAGTTTATATAAGTGATAAGCACTTAATTATGATGTAAGTGTCAAAAGAGAACATTATAGAAAGGTTATAGTTGTGAATATATTAAATGTAGAAAAAGTAAGCAAGACATTTGGCGAGAAAGTCCTGCTTGATAATGTCACACTTGGAATAAACAAGGGCGACAAGGTTGGAATTATAGGTGTGAACGGAACTGGAAAGTCGACACTGCTTAAGATAATAGCAGGGATTGAGGAACCAGATGAGGGAAATGTCATAAAAGGAAGAAATGTTACTGTTACATATCTTTCACAGTCACCAGACCATATAAAGGATGAGACTGTTATTTCTTATGTATTAAGAGGAAAGGCACATGCAAGTGAAGCAGAGGCAAAGGAGATACTTAATAAGCTTGGTATAGGTACATTTGATGCACCTATGGATATGCTGTCAGGCGGACAGAAGAAAAGAGTTGCACTTGCAAAGGCGCTTGTAGAGCCAACAGAAGTGCTTATACTTGATGAGCCTACTAATCATCTTGATAATGATATGGTTGTGTGGCTTGAGCAGTATATTAAGGCGTTTAAGGGCGAGCTTCTTATGGTAACGCATGACAGGTATTTCCTTGACAATGTAACTAACAAGATAGTTGAGATAGACCATGCCGCACTTTATAGTTATGAGTCAAACTATTCCGGTTTCCTTGAGCTTAAGACTGAAAGAGAGCAGATGGAAAGGGCAACCGAAGCTAAGAGGCAGAATACCTTAAGACGTGAGCTTGAGTGGATAAGAAGGGGCTGTCAGGCGCGTTCCACAAAGCAGCAGGCAAGAATAGACCGTTTTGAGGATATGAAGGAGGCCTCCCGTGAGGCAAGGGCTAAGTTTGACAAGAGTCTTATGGATATGAGCTCTGTAAGCAGAAGGCTTGGCAAGAAGACGATAGAGCTTAACAACATAACCAAAGCATATGACGGACATACATACATTAATGATTTTTCGTACATTTTCTTAAGAGATGACCGAATTGGTATAATAGGAAGCAACGGCTGCGGCAAGTCGACACTTATGAAGATAATAACAGGGCAGATACAGCCAGACAGTGGAAGTGTTGAGATAGGTGATACAGTACATATAGGTTACTTTATGCAGGAAAATGAGCCGCTTGACGAAAATCAGACTGTGCTTGAGTTTGTAAGAAGCATAGGCGAATATGTGCAGACTGTAGATGGCAAGGCAACGGCAAGCCAGATGTGTGAAAAGTTCTTATTCTCACCTAAGCAGCAGTGGACACCGATAAGAAAGCTGTCCGGAGGAGAGAAGAGAAGACTTTATCTGCTGAGCGTGCTTATGAGTGCGCCAAATGTGCTTATCCTTGATGAGCCGACTAATGACCTTGATATAGAAACTCTTGAAATTCTTGAGGATTATCTCGATGGTTTTGCAGGAATTGTCATAACAGTTTCGCACGACAGATATTTCCTTGACAGAACAGTCGACAGAATATTTGCATTTGAGGCGGGAGGCCACCTTACACAGTATGAGGGAGGCTATTCTGACTATAAGGAAAAATGTGTTTCTTCTATATATAATGTGTCAGGAAATGGAATATCGAAAGGTGCAGCATTGTCAGGTAATGGTTTGGTATCAGGCAGCGGTGCGGCAGCAGGCGGTATGACAGGAAGTAACGGCGATATATCTATGGACGGTGCGCAGAAAGCTGCATCGGGCAATAAGACACTTACAAGTAAGGAGTATAACAAGTCAAGAAGTGAAAGACTTAAGTTTACTTATAAGGAACAGAAAGAGTATGAAACTATTGATGATGATATAGCAGCGTTAGAAAGTGCTATAGAAAGAATTGATAGCGAGATGGCTAAGTGTGCAACTGACTATGGAAAGCTTAACGACCTGTCCAGGGAAAAAGCTGAAAAAGAAAAACAGCTTGAGGAAAAGATGGACAGATGGGTATATCTTAATGACCTCGCAGAAAGGATTGCTAATCAATAGAATTGCATAAATGAGTGTATGGTGGTAACTGTATATAGTTTCTGTGCTCTGCGTGGTTTATAATGTGGTATAAATGTTTATAAATATTCATAAAATAATGCATATTTGTGGATAAAGGGCAGCAAATATGGATAAAAATTTAACCAGAAAAATGTTACTGAATTGTATTAAAAAAAATACAATAAAATAATATTTTTCTGGTTGATTTTATATTAAGTGTAGTGTATATTAATACTTGCTGTGACATTGATAGCGTAGAAGCGTGAGGTTGCTGCTCATAAGAGCAGGTTTTCCGTGGAGCGAATGTCAAGGCCGGTAAGAGACCGGCGAAGAATCTGGCGACAAGTCACTGTACCTAATATCATCTGCAAGATGCAGAAATGACACGTTGGTAATCGGGATAACCCAACAGGTGATTCTCGATACACGTGGGAGTGTGTACAGTCACCGCTTGTCGTACTTAAACAATAAAGTGCGAAGGAGGCGACTTTTTTTATGGCAAATCAGGTAATCAGAATTACTCTGAAGGCTTACGATCATCAGTTGATTGATCAGTCAGCTAAGAAAATCATCGAAACTGCTAAGAAGACAGGAGCACAGGTGAGTGGTCCGGTACCTCTTCCAACAAAGAAGGAAGTTGTTACTATTCTTAGAGCTGTTCACAAGTACAAGGATTCAAGAGAGCAGTTCGAGCAGAGAACTCATAAGAGACTTATCGATGTATTATCACCATCTCAGAAGACTGTAGATGCATTATCTAAGTTAGAGATGCCAGCTGGTGTATTCATCAACCTTAAGGTAATGAACTAATCATTATCTGGAATTTTTCATTATTAAAGCAATAATCCTAAGGGTTTAATATAGAAGTAACAAGCAGTGGTGCGGGTTCCACTTATATTAGCTGTTCTAGGATGACAGGATGCGCTGTGTATCACACATCATCTTGTCCGCTGTAGATTAAACAGGAGGAAAATCAATGAAGAAGGCAATTTT
>ERZ773193.238-NODE-238-length-88910-cov-10.016431_pt1 | contig 88910 bp, 72 predicted proteins | sample MGYA00511110_ERZ773193 | MGnify/ENA primary metagenome ERZ773193 (study PRJEB29015, sample SAMEA2737784) | human gut metagenome | biome: human gut; feature: human-associated habitat; material: faeces | place: China | collected 2012 ... | reverse complement strand
CCATTTTCGTTACAATCCCTCCGTCTTTTTGCTGCGCAAAAATCCACCTCCCTTTGCACAAGGGAGGCTTCTGCTCACCACTGGTTTATACCAATTCCATCAGGTTGCTGACACCTCATCCGTCACGACCTGCGGTCCCCCTTCCCCTCGAGGGGAAGGCTTGAGGAGTTCCTGCATATTCTTGCATCCCCAAAGGGACCGCTTTTACCGTATTCAAATTTATCACACAGGAGGGACGGCACATGACAGAGCCAATGGGACTGTATGTGCATGTCCCTTTTTGCGTTTCCAAATGCCCCTACTGCGATTTTTATTCGCTGCCCGGCGTGGACGATGATCGGCTGGATGCCTACACCGCCGCGATGGAACGCGCCATGCAGCAAGCGCACGAGCGCTACCCCACCACTGCTGACACGCTGTATTTCGGCGGCGGCACTCCCTCACTGCTGGGCGGGCGGCGATTGGCGCGGCTGATCGACCGCGCTGCCGCACTGTGGGGACTGAAAAACGCCGAAATCACACTGGAGGCCAATCCCGGTGACCCGCTGGACACGCTGCTGTCTGCCTTTGCCGCGGCGGGCGGCAACCGGCTGTCGCTGGGGATGCAGGCGGTCACGCCGGAGGAGCTGCAATCGCTGGGGCGGCGGCACTCCCATCGCCAGACCGAACAGGCGGTGGAGGCGGCACACCGCGCCGGCATCGACAACCTATCGCTGGATATTATGCTGGGGATTCCCCGCCAAACCACCGAAACCGCGCTGGCGGCAGTGGCGGAAGCCGCCCGACTGGGGGCATCCCACCTGTCCGCGTATCTGCTGAAAATCGAGGAACACACCCCCTTTGCCGCCCGACGCGACCAACTGGCGCTGCCGGACGAGGAGGCGGTCGCCGACCGCTATCTGGCGGTAGCGGAGGCCGCCGAGGCCGCCGGGTTTGCCCAGTACGAAATCTCCAACTTTGCCCATCCGAGGCAGGAGAGCCGCCACAACTTGAAATATTGGAACCAGCAGCCCTATCTGGGGTTGGGACCGTCGGCGCACTCCTATCTGGACGGGCGGCGGTGGTACTACCCGCGCGATCTGGCGCACTTTTTGGCAGGGGGCGCGCCGCTGCCGGAGGATCCCGACGATGAAATACTGCCGGATGGCTCCCCCGCCGAATATCTGATGCTGCGGCTGCGGCTGCGCGAGGGGGTAACCGAAGCCGGTTTTCGTGCCCGGTTCGGTGCGTCGCTGCCAAAAGCGTGGCGACAGCGGGCACGCGCCCTCCCGCCCGCTTTGGTGGTGCAGGACGATGCCGGTATCCGCCTGACCCGTCAGGGATTTCTGGTTTCCAACGCGATCATCGCCCATTTATTGGACGAATGACCCTTTTTTACAAAAAATTTTCGCTGTTCATCGACATTTTTCGCGATTTTATCTTGCACCGCGCGAAAGCGTGTGCTATGATTATTGAGTTACAATAGGATATTTCAGATGAAACGCACGGGAAATAAGGCGAAAGCCTTGCCGAAGGAGTAACACTCTCAGGAGCCCGCGGGGCGTGACCGTGCGCGGATGACATTCTGGAGAAGTCTGCTGTGATAAGCAGATGCCGAAGGTGCAAAGACGCATCCCGCGTTTAATCTCTCAGGCAAAAGGACAGAATGGGCGATACGGTTTCGACTTTTTTCGCCTGTTTGTGTTTTTGTGCCGCACCTTCGGAGTGCGGCTTTTTATTTTTATTAACCGGAGGAGAGGCGACAAATGGACCAATTTTTCGACCGACTGACCCAAATCAACGACGACATCAACGGCTTCGTTTGGGTCAAACTGGGGCTGGTGCTGCTGCTGGGCACCGGCATCCTGATGACCGTGCTGACCAAGTTTTTCCAGGTAAGCCACCTGGGCTTCTGGGTCAAGCACACCATCGGCAGCCTGTTCAAAAAGCACGTGATCGGGCACAGCAAGGACAAAGCGGCAATCTCGCCGTTCCAGGCGCTGTGTACCGCGCTGGCGGCAACGGTGGGTACCGGCAACATCGCCGGTGTAGCGGCCGCGATCGTCACCGGCGGCGCCGGTGCGGTGTTTTGGATGTGGCTGGCGGCGTTTTTCGGGATGATGACCAACTATTCCGAAAATGTGCTGGGCATCTATTTCCGCCGCAAGAACATCAAAGGCGAATGGTCGGGCGGCGCGATGTACTATCTGCAGGACGGCCTTGGCAGCCGCAAACACTGCAAAATCCTCGGCCGGGTGCTGGCGATCCTGTTCTCTATCTTCTGTATTCTCGCTTCGTTCGGCATCGGCAACATGGGCCAGGTCAACAAGATCGTTGCCAACATCGAATCCGCGTTCCCCATCCAGTCGCTGGTGGACACCAAAATCTATGAAGGCGGCGTGTCGGTGTATGCGGTGGTGATCGGTGTGGTCATCATGCTGATCGCGGCGCTGATCGTGCTGGGTGGTTTGCAGCGCATCGCGGCGTTTGCCGAAAAAGTGGTTCCCTTTATGGTGGTGGCATTCGTGCTGGGCAGCCTGACCGTCATCGGCGTGAACTATGCGCATATCGGCGCGGCGTTCCGCGCGATCTTTGTAAACGCGTTCCAGCCGGTCGCCATGATCGGCGGCGGCATCGGCGTGGTCATCAGCAAGGTGGTCACCGCCGGCTTCAAGCGCGGCGTGTTCTCCAACGAAGCGGGTCTCGGTTCGTCGGTGATGGTACACTCCAACTCCAACGTAAAGGAGCCGGTGCAGCAGGGTATGTGGGGCATCTTTGAGGTGTTTGTGGACACCATCATCGTCTGCACCATGACGGCGCTGGTGGTGTTGACCTCCGGCGTATACGATGTCGCGACCGGCGCGATGGCAGAGGGTGTGACCGATGCCACCATGGTTGCCAAAGCGTTTAACTCGGTGTTCTCGTTCGGCAACATGGGCGAAAAATTCATCGCTATCGCGATGTTCCTGTTCGCGTTCACCACGGTGCTGGGCTGGTCGCATTACGGCACCAAAGCGTGGGAGTATCTGTTCGGCACCAAATCCACCATCGGCTACAAGGTCTTTTTCGTGCTGATGATCATGTCCGGTGCACTGATGACCTCGTCGCTGGCATGGGATATTTCGGATACCTTCAACGGTCTGATGATGATCCCCAACCTGATCGGTGTGCTGTCGCTGTGCGGGCTGGTCGCCAAGATCACCAACAACTATGTGGATCGGCACATCCGGCACAAGCTGAATGTCAAGCCGATGCTCTCCTTCGACCCGCAAATCCAGGCGGAAGCGGAAGCGACGCTGGGCGAAGGCGAAGAAATGTAATTTGTCTGATACGCAAAAGCAGCCAGCGGGATGTTCCCGCCGGCTGCTTTTTTATTTTCCTGTTATCCGCGCTGCAGCGGCAGCGCCACCATAAATTCGGTATAATCCGGATTGCTTTGCACCGTCAGCCGACCGCCGTGCACCTCCACGATCTGCTTGGCGATCGCCAGCCCCAGCCCGGCGCCGCCGCTGCGGCTTTGGCGGGCAGAGTCGGTGCGAAAGAATTTTTCAAAGATACGGTCGATCTTCGCAATCGGGATCTCATCCCCCTGATTGCGCACCGCGATCGCCGCCCAACCCTCGTTTTGCCAGGCGCGAATCTCGATGGTGGTGTTCAGATAGCTGTAGCTGATCGCGTTGCGCAGCAGGTTGTCGAACACCCGCGCCAGCTTGTCGGCATCGCCGATCAGATGGATTTCATCCCGCACATTGACCGTCACCGACAGCTGCTTTTCTTCCAGCAGCGGATAAAACTCCTCCACCAGCTGCTGCAGCATCACCCGCAGGTCAATGCGGTTGTTGTCCAGCTCGATGGATTGCAGATTAAAGCGAGTGATATCGAAGAATTCGTTGATCAGCTGCTCCAACCGGTACGCTTTGTCCAGCGTGATGGAGGTATACTTGGCGCGCTGCTCCATCGGCAGGTCGGGCGATTCCTCCAGCAGGCTCAAATAGCCGATCACCGAAGTGAGCGGTGTTTTCAAATCGTGCGCCAGATACACCACCAAGTCGTTTTTGCGCTGTTCCGCCTCCCGCGCCGCCTGCTCATTATAATAAATGGTATATTGCAGGTTGCGCAGCGCCATTTCGGACGATTTTACCTCGTCGGGGAATTCCATGATCTCCTGTCGCCCGCTGACGGCGGCAATGCCGCTTTCGATCGCCTGCACATAGCGGGCGGCGGTGGCAAACGCCGAATAGAAGCAGTAGAGGGTGCCGATCACATAGATCACCACCAACACCACAACGCCCCACACACCCAGCATTTCAACAAGGTATAGATTGGTATTGTAATACAACGTCGCCGCCGCCAGCGCCACCGCCCAAAACGCGACATTAAACAGCACCAGCCGCAGCAGCAGCTTGCCGATCAGCTTCCATTGCAGCCCTTCAAATAGCGTTTTTTTCAATCTTATATCCCACTCCCCACACCGTTTTGATAAACCGCGGCTTGCGGGGCGGTTCGCCCAGCTTTTCGCGCAGTCGGCGAATGTGCACCATCACCGTGTTGTTGCAATCGAGGTATTGCTCGCCCCACACCTTTTCAAACAGCTCCTCCGCCGATACCACCCGACCGCCGTTTTCGCACAACGTCCACAAAATCTTGAACTCGGTCGGGGTCAGCGCCACCGGCTTGCCGTACAGCGAGCATTCGTGGGTAGCGTTGTTGATGATCAATCCGCCGTAATCGAACACATCCGGCGATTCCTCCGGCGCGTTCGGCTGGCTGTATCGCTTGTACCGCCGCAGCTGCGCTTTTACCCGCGCCACCAGCTCCAGCGGGTTGAACGGCTTGGTCACATAATCGTCCGCGCCCATCGTCAGCCCGGCGATCTTGTCCATATCCTCCACCTTGGCGGTCAGCATCAACACCGGATAGGTGTACTTCTCGCGGATGGTGCGGCACAGCGTAAAACCGTCGGTGTCCGGCAGCATCACATCCAGTATCGCCATATCCAGCGGCTGCTGCCGGATGCAGCTGAGCGCCTGTTCGCCGCTGTAACAGGTAAACACCGTGTATCCCTCGTTTTTCAGATACAGCGTCACCAAATCGGCGATCTCCCGCTCGTCGTCCACCACCAGAATGTTCATGCCGCACCCCTCCTTCGTCCTTTATTGTATCGGCTGCGCCCGCCAAAGTGTTTACGATAACGCGCCGAAAGTCTTACAGCTTTGTGACGATCACTTGTTTTTCCGGCGCGCCTCCCGCCGCTCGCGCAGCTTGCGGGTCAGATCGGTATCCTTCAGCCGCTGCAAATCCGGGAACGCGCGATAAAACCGCGCCGCGCGTTTGTCGCGTTCCTGCTCGCGCTGGGCGCGGCGGGCTTTCAGCTCCTCCAACTCCTCGCGGCTGTATGCGCGCGCTTTGGCGGCTGCCGAGGCGCTGGCGGTGGCACCCGCCGCCAGGTTCTTGCCCAAGCCCTCCGCCACTTCGCGGATGCGCGCTTCCATCTCGTCCAGCAGGCGGATCTGCTTTTTGATTTTGAGCAGCGCCGCCACCGTGACGCCCATATCCACCACCAGCACAACCAGCGCCACCGCCAGCAGAATGTGCCCTGCCAACGGATGCACCCAGCGGATCAGCTTCATTACCAGCGGGTGCACCAGCCGCAGCGCCGCCACGCACGCGACGCCCCACAGCAGCGAAAACCGCAGACAGACATAACCACCCAGCTGGAACGGCAGATCCGAATAATCCCACCATTTTTGGTGGAAGATTTTTTCCAGCACAAAGCCGGTCACAAATTCGATCAGGCTGGTCAACAGCACCGACCCCACAAACAACAGCAGCAGGTTGCCCTGCACCGGCGACAGACACAGCACGATCAGCGACACGCCGCACCCGTAGATGGGGCAAACCGGCCCCGCCAAAAAGCCGCGGTTGACAAAATGGCCCTCGTTCACCGCGACAAACATCACCTCGCAGCACCAACCGGCAAAGGCGTAAATCAAAAAGACCCACACCCATTCGTACAAACTGTTCGGCATAGTTTTCTCTCCCTCGCTCGCTTTTGAGCCAAGTATACCACATCCGCCCGCCAAAAGCTACTGCCATTCGCCGCCGGCGACAAAAAGAGGAGCAGGGACTTGCTCCCTACTCCTCTCCCCTTGTAGATTATTTTGTCAGAAAATAACCTATAAAAACAGCTACAATTATGATTAACCAAATCGGTGGCTGATTGTTTTGATTGTTGTTTGGCGGCTTTTTCCCGCCTCCGCCACCACCTCCGCCGCCGTTGTTGCGGTGGAACGCGGTCATGTAGTGACCATATCCCGAGCTGCCGCTGCCAAAATAGCCCCAATCGTCTGCCATCGTGATCCCTCCTGTTATCTCGACGCTTTCCGCTGCCGCCCGGCGAGCGGTCCTTCCATCTCCGAGTATAGCACATCCCTATTTTATGTCAATATGCGGCAAGACGTTTCACACGCGATGCGCCAAAAACGGTACACCCCCGCTTTCCCGCGCAAAAAAGGCGTCGACCAAAACGGTCGGCGCCTTTTGCTTTTGGGTTGTGCGTCCACTTATTTCTTGTCGTCGTTGCCGTACAGATTCAAGCGGAACAAACGGGACTCGTCGTCGATGTCCTTGCAGACCACGGTGGCTTCGCCGATGTTGCCCCAATCAATCGCACTGGACAGCGCCAGCAGCTGCGTCAAGCGGCTTTTCAGGTTCAGCACATCGCCGTCCGGCGTTTCCAACAGCACATCGCCCTTTGCGGTAGCGGCAAATTCCATCAGCTTGTTAAAATCGAAGTTGTGAATTTTGAAACCAGCCATTGTGTTCTCCTCCTTTTACCTTGTCTGCCATCATTATAGTGGTATTTGTCCTCGGATGCAACCCGCAAAAGCGCCGAAGTTTGCGGCTTTTGCGGGCGGCGCTCTTGTTCATCTTTTTGCGTGGGGACACGCTTTTGATGCAAACCGCCGGTATTCACGGATTGATTACGGCGTTTTTACAAATCATTCACATTTAGCCCTTGACACCGGCGGATGAGAATGGTAAATTATAGATATGTTAGCACTCCGGCAACAAGAGTGCTAAAATCGACACAAACGAAAGGAGAGGAACCCGTTATGGATCTGGGCGAACGCAAACAACACATTTTGGCGGCGATCATCGAAGAGTATATCCGCACCGGCGAGCCGGTCGGCTCCAAGGTGGTGGTCGAACGGCTGGATCACGCGGTGTCCTCTGCTACCGTGCGCAACGAAATGGCGGATCTGGCGGCAAAAGGGTATCTGGAGCAGCCGCACACCTCGGCGGGGCGTATCCCCACCGCGCCCGCCTTTCGGTTGTATATCGACCGCCTGATGCATCGCCGGCCGCTGCCGGAGGAAAGCCGCCAGACCATAGATCAGCTTCTGGCGGGTGCCGCCAGCGACCCCGAGCGGCTGATCGAGGGCGCGGCACAGGCACTGGCCGCCGCTACCGGCTGCGCCGCTGTGGGCACATCTCCGTGTGACCACGACGCGTGTGTACGCCGCATCGAGTTGATCCCGATGCAGCGCCGGTCGCTGGCTTTGCTGCTGATGACCGGTTCCGGCACGCTGCGCACCCGCGTCTGCCGCACCGAACAGCAACTGGACGAGGAGGTACTGGGGCGCCTGTCGCGGGCGCTGTCCGAAACCTTCCTCCACCGTCCGGTGGGCGAGATTGGGTTGGCGGATGTGCAAGGGCTGGTCTTGTCGCTGGGCGAACACGGACTGGCGTGTGCACCGGTGCTGACCGCGTTTTACGAGCTGGTGCAGGAGGCAGCCGCCGCGGAGGTGCTGCTGACCGGACAGCTCAACTTGCTGCAGCATCCGGATTATGAATTGTCCCACGCGCGCGCGCTGCTGCATTTTCTGGCGCGGCGTGATCTGGTCGCGGATATGCTGACCGCCTATCCCGGCGGGCTGCGCGTGGTGCTCGGCAACGAAAGCGACCGACCGGAGCTTTCCGGTTCCAGCATTATCATCACCCGCTACGCGTTGGAGGACGGCATGACCGGCACCATCGGGCTGATCGGTCCGCTGCGTATGGATTATGCCACCGCCATTCCGCGTTTGGAATATTATTCCAGCCGCGTGGGCAAACTGCTCACAGAGCTGTTGAACGAGTAAAAAGGAGGGGACGGATTTGATGGAAGAGTCCAAAAATCCCGAACAGGTCACCGAAACCGCCGAAACCGCACAAGCGGCAGCTCCGGAAACGGCGGCTGCCGAGGCTCCTGAGAAAAAGGAGCGCAAAGCGCATAAAAAAGACGCGAAAGACACGGCGGAGCACAAACGCCAGCAGCACACAGTGGAGCTGGAAAATTTGAAAAAAGAGCTGCAAGACCAAAAAGACGCCTACCAGCGGATGCTGGCGGAATACGCCAACTACAAGCGCCGCACCGAACAGGAAAAAGAACAGCTCGGGGCGTTCACCCGCGCCGAGGTAATCAAAAAGCTGCTGCCGGCGCTGGACAATCTGGAACGCGCCGCCGCCGCTCCCGCTGGAGAGGAATACAAAACCGGCGTGGTGATGACCATTCGCCAGCTGAACGACATTCTCAAGGAGATGGGGCTGGAGGAGATCGACGCCGAGGGCGCGCCCTTTAACCCGGAGATCCACAACGCCGTGATGCGTGAGGATGCCGACGGAGTGGAGCCGGACACGGTGACCGAGGTGTACCAGAAAGGCTACAAAATGGGGGATCGCGTGCTGCGCCCCTCGATGGTCAAGGTTGCAAACTGATCGGCATATCCGATCGGATCGACACATATAACGAACGATAAGTATTTGGGAGGTAATCTATATGGCAAAGATTATTGGTATTGACTTGGGTACGACAAACTCTTGTGTGGCTGTGATCGAGGGCGGCGAAGCCGTCGTCATCCCCAACGCGGAAGGCGCGCGCACCACGCCCTCTGTGGTCGCGTTCAAAAAAGACGGCGAGCGTATCGTCGGTCGCGTCGCGAAGCAGCAGGCGATCTCCAACCCGGAGCGCACCATTTCGTCCATCAAACGCGAAATGGGCAACAACTACAAGGTGTCCATCGACGGCAAGGATTTCACTCCGCAGGAAATCTCCGCGATGATCCTGCAAAAGCTGAAACAGGACGCGGAAGCGTATCTGGGCGACACCGTGACCGAAGCGGTCATCACCGTTCCCGCTTACTTCACCGATGCCCAGCGTCAGGCGACCAAGGACGCGGGCAAGATCGCGGGCCTGGATGTCAAGCGTATCATCAACGAGCCGACCGCCGCGGCGCTGGCGTACGGCATTGATAAAGAAAACGACCAGAAGATCATGGTCTACGACCTCGGCGGCGGTACCTTCGATGTGTCCATCATCGAAATGGGCGACGGCGTGCAGGAAGTGCTCGCGACCGCCGGTAACAACCGCCTGGGTGGCGACGATTTCGACCAGAAGATCGTGGATTGGATGATCGAAGGCTTTAAGAAAGAGACCGGTGTGGATCTGTCCACCGATAAAATGGCGGTGCAGCGTCTGCGCGAAGCGGCAGAAAAGAGCAAGATCGAGCTGTCCGGCAGCACGACCAGCAACATCAACCTGCCCTTCATCACCGCCGATGCGACCGGCCCCAAACACCTGGATATGACGCTGACCCGTGCCGAGTTCAATAAGCTGACCGAAAGCCTGGTCGACGCGACCATGGGTCCGGTGCAGCAGGCGCTGAAAGACAGCGGTTTGTCCGCTTCCCAGATCGACAAAGTGCTGCTGGTGGGCGGTTCGTCCCGTATTCCGGCGGTGCAGGATGCGGTCAAGAAAGTGATGGGCAAAGAGCCGTTTAAGGGCATCAACCCCGACGAGTGCGTGGCCATGGGTGCGGCGCTGCAAGGCGGCGTGCTGGGCGGCGAGGTCAAAGGTCTGCTGCTGCTGGATGTCACCCCCCTGTCGCTGGGTGTGGAAACCATGGGCGGTGTGATGACCCGTGTCATCGACCGTAACACCACCATCCCGACCAAAAAGAGCCAGATCTTCTCCACCGCTGTGGACAATCAGCCGTCGGTAGAAGTGCACGTGCTGCAGGGCGAACGCGAATTCGCCAAAGACAACAAAACGCTGGGTGTGTTCCATCTGGACGGTATCGCTCCCGCGCGCCGCGGTGTGCCGCAGATCGAAGTCACCTTTGATATCGACGCCAACGGCATCGTGAATGTCAGCGCGAAGGATCTGGGCACCGGTCGCGAGCAGGCGATCACCATCACTTCCAACACCAATATGTCCAAGGAGGATGTGGAAAAGGCCGTGAAAGAGGCCGAGCAGTACGCTGCCGAGGACAAACAGAAGAGAGATGCGGTGGAGACCCGCAACGCCGCCGACCAGTCGGTGTATCAGTGCGAAAAAGCGCTGGAAGAGCTGGGCGACAAGCTGGACGAAGCGGACAAGACCTCCATTCGCGAAAAGACCGATGCGCTGAAAGAGGCGCTGAAGGGCGACAATGTGGACGATATCAAAGCCAAACAGGAAGAGCTGATGAAAGCCTTCTACGAAGTGTCCGCCAAGGTGTATCAGGCGAACGCTCCGGCGGATGGCGCCGCTCCGGATCAGCAGGGCAATGTGCCCCCCACCGACGGTGACGGCTACTACAATGGGGATGTCCACTAATTCTTGACATGCTAACCAATGATGGCATTTGTCCCCCGGGGCAGATGCCATCATTCCCTGTTTTTATCTTCCCGCAGGGGAAGTACATACACTAGATTTGAGGAGACTACACCATGGCCGATAAACGCGATTATTATGAGGTGCTGGGCGTATCCAAGGGCGCTTCGGAAGACGAGATCAAAAAAGCCTATCGTCAGGCGGCAAAAAAATACCACCCGGACCTGAACCCGGGCGACAAAGAGGCGGAAGTCCACTTCAAAGAGGTCAACGAGGCGTATGAAGTGCTGTCCGACCCGCAGAAAAAAGCGCGCTATGACCAGTTCGGCCACGCGGGGGTGGATCCCAACTTCGGCGCGGGCGGTTACGGCGGCGCCGGTTTTGACGGCGAAGATTTCGACTTGGGCGACATCTTCTCCTCCTTCTTCGGCGGCGGCGGTCGCCGGCAGAACCCCAACGCGCCCCGCCGGGGCAGCGATGTGGGCGCCAGCGTGGTGATCTCGTTTGAAGAATCCGCGCGCGGCTGCAAAAAACAGGTGAATGTCCAGCTCGTCACCACCTGTGACGAGTGCGGCGGTTCAGGTGCCGCCAAAGGCACCTCCAGCCGTACCTGTGCCCAGTGCGGCGGCTCCGGTCAGGTGCGCACGCAGCAGCGCACGCCGTTCGGCGTGGTGCAAACGCAAAGCGTGTGCCCGTCCTGCCACGGTCGCGGCAAAACCATCGACACCCCCTGCCGCAAGTGCAGCGGCTCGGGTCAGGTGCGCAAGCCCGCCACCATCGGCATCAACATCCCCGCCGGTATTGACGACGGACAGGTGATCTCCATCCGCGGCAAGGGCAACGCCGGACAAAACGGCGGACCGGCGGGCGATCTGCAGGTGCAGGTGTCGGTGCGTCCGCATCCGCTGTTCGAGCGGCAAGGCTACGACATTTTGTGCGATCTGCCGCTGACCTATGCGCAGGTGGCGCTGGGCGCGGAGGTTTCGGTGCCCACGCTGGACGGCAAGGTACCCTACACCATCAAGGAAGGCACCCAACCGGGCGAAACCTTCCGTTTGAAAGGCAAGGGCTTCCCGTATATCAACGGACGCGGGCGCGGCGATCTGCTGGTGCACGTCACGGTGGAGGTTCCCCGCAACCTGAACAGCGAGCAGAAAAAGCTGCTCAAATCGTTCGAGGAATCCATGACCGACAGCAACTATCAAAAGCGCAAAAGCTTCTTTGATAAGATCAAGGATGCGTTCAAATAAGCACAAAACCGCCCCTCGGCTTTTACAGCCGGAGGGCGGTTTTTTCGGTCACAGCAGCTCCTGCTCGACCTGTTCATAGGCGGGCGTATCAAAAAATTCGATCAGCGTCATGTCCAGCCCGTCGCAAATCTTTTTCAGTGTCACCACGCCGGGGTTGCGGCTTTCGCCGTTTAAGATGCTTTTGATAGTGGATTGCGGAATCCCCGCCAAATAGCTGAGCGCGTTCGGCGTGATATGCCGCTGGCGGCACAGCTGGTAGATACGTTCCACCACAAATTCATAAATCGTCACAAGCGACACCTCCGCTTCATATTTTCGCCCTCATCATACGCCGCCCGCGCGGCGGGTGTTAGTGATACATCACTGGTCCGGCGTACAAAAACACCCGCACACCGAAGGTGTACGGGTGTTTTGGAGCTACCGATCCGATTCGAACGGACGACCTGCTCATTACGAGTGAGCTGCTCTACCTGCTGAGCCACGGTAGCATATCGCTTGCGGAGTCTTATTATACCAAACCCTTGTCCATCCGTCAAGTATTTTTTGCGTCCCTGCCCTGGTCATCGCCTGTGCGGACGTCTTTTCCGTAGACCATTATTGGTCCACGGAAGTATAAAATATTACACATTTGGATATAAAAATAAATATTGTACAATTATTTTAATCGTTTGTATTAGCTTTTTAACATTTCGCGTTTTTTTGCTAAAAAAGGAGTATACTGTTCTCCGTGTTGTGACCAAACGTACCTTTTGTTACACGAAATCTGAGAGGAGGATGATTCCATGTACAGAAAAAAGGAGTCGCTGCCTTATCTGGCGCAGCGGCTGAAAACATTGCGTCACGCCAGCGGCTTTACTCAGCAGCGGTTAGCGGATCTGCTGCACATCGAGCGGTGTACCTATGCGTTTTATGAGTCCGGCAAAAGCCATCCCGATTTGGGGCTCATTTTGCGCATCGCCCGCATCTACAACACCACGGTGGACCATCTGGTGGACCCGGATTATGACCTGTTCACCTCCACCGCCATGACGGTGCACGCACCGCCCATTCCGGCCGGGTTGCAATCCCCGATTGAAACCTCCAAGCTGGAACAGGACGAACAAAGCTTTCTGGTGCTGTATCGCCAGCTGAACCGCGACAAAAAGGAAAAGCTGCTCACCTATATGTGGGAGCTGCAGCAAGAGTCGCAGGACGAAGCAACCGATTGATCCGAAAAAAGCGACCGCAGGAATATCCTGCGGTCGCTTTTTGCTTTAGTCATCCCCCAACAGCGAGCCGCTGTCGTCCGGCAGCTGCGCACCCTCGCGCGCGGTCGCGACCGCTTCCAGAATATATGCCGCCAGCATAAACACAAATACCAGCAGCACGCTCATATGCCGCCAGATCAGCGTTCCCAGCGTCAGCCCGCCGGTAATGACGGTGGAGGCATCAAATGTCTGCCACAGATCCAGCGCCACCACCAGAATCACCACCGATGCCGCGCCGGCGGCAATCACCCCCGGCAACCGGTGATTTCGGGCGGCGGTGAACCAGATGGTCGCCGCCAACAGCACGATCATCGCGGCGATCAGCGGCCAGATGGCATACGGCTCATCCGACCGCCCATTGTTGATCAAAATCCCGATAATACCGCACCACTGGAAAAATCCGCACACCAGCAGGGCGATCCACATCAGCACCCGCATACACTTCGACGCTGTTCGCATAGTCATTCTCCATTTCGTTGCCGTTTTTCGTTATTCTACCACACGCCGCCCCGCTTTTCAACCGCCGGGGACGGCTAAAATTAAAAACCTGTTCATATCCACCGGGGAAAAACTGCTAAAATAAAAGAAAAGACTTGCAAAAGCTGGAGGAGGTTGCTCATATGGCTTTGAAAATTATGGTCGTGGACGACGACAAAAACATTTGCGAACTGCTGCGGTTGTATCTGGAAAAAGAGGGCTACGAAGTGCAACTGGCGTTTAACGGTATGCAGGCGCTGGATATGTTCCGTAACGACCCGCCGGATCTGATACTGCTGGATGTGATGATGCCGGAGCTGGACGGCTGGCAGGTGTGCCGCGAGATCCGTAAGCTGTCGCAATGTCCCATCATCATGCTGACCGCCAAAGGCGAAGTGTTCGACAAGGTGCTGGGGCTGGAGCTGGGCGCCGACGACTATGTGGTCAAACCCTTTGACGCCAAAGAGATCGTGGCGCGGGTGAAGGCGGTGCTGCGCCGCAGCGGCGCGCTGGACGGTCAAAAGCGCCGCGAGGTGCGGTTTGACGGATTGTACATCAACATGGAAAACTACGAGCTGAAGGTGCGCGGCAAACAGGTGGATGCGCCGCCCAAGGAGATGGAGCTGATCTATCATCTGGCGAGCAATCCCAACCGTGTGTTCACCCGCGACCAGCTTTTGGACGAGGTATGGGGCTTTGAATATTACGGCGACAGCCGTACTGTGGATGTCCACATCAAACGCCTGCGCGAAAAGCTGGACGGCGTGTCCGACCAGTGGAATTTGAAAACCGTGTGGGGCGTGGGCTATAAGTTTGAAGTGAAGGACAAGGATGCCTGATGTTCAAAAGCATTTTTACCAAATATTTGTCGGTGCTCACGCTGATCGTGCTGATCAGCTTCACCGCCATGGGGCTGGTGCAGATGCTGCTGTTCACCCGCTATTGGGTACAGGAAAAGCAGGATTGGATGGAGCGCGCCTCCACCAGCGTATCGGTGCTGACCTCGGAGCGCACCGTTTACAACGCCCGCGAGCAGCAATATGAAATCTCCACCGCGGCACTGTCGCCGCTGCTCAAGCCACTGGCATCCATCGACAACGCCCATGTGCTGGTGGTGGACAACGCCGGCAGCATTGTCATCTGCTCGGGCGGTGCCTCCTGCCCGCACGAAACCAAAGCCATTCCGGAATCCATTTTGAAAAAAATCGCCAACCCGGAGGACGGCAAGCAATTTTTCTCGCTGGGCACGCTGGACGGCATCTACACCTCGGCGCAATATGTGTCCGCCTGCACCATCACGGTGGGTGATGACCAGGCGCAGATCGGGTACGCGTTTGTATCCATCCCGTCGGACAGCCTCGGCGATTATGTGAAAGACAACATCCGGTTGTTCCTGCTGTCCGCGCTGGGCGTGCTGGCGCTCACCTTTGTGGTGGTGTATATCCTCACCTACCGGTTGGTGCGCCCGCTGCGGGAGATGGCGGCAGCGACCCGCCGCTTTGGCGAGGGCGATTTCAGCATGCGGATCCCGGTCACCGGCAAAGACGAGATTGCCGAACTGGCCACCGCGCTGAACAATATGGCGATCTCGTTGTCCGGCGTGGAGGATATGCGCCGCAGCTTTGTCGCCAATGTGTCGCACGAGCTGAAAACCCCGATGACCACCATCGCGGGCTTTATCGACGGCATTTTGGACGGCACCATCCCGCCCGAACGCCAGTCGCATTACCTCAAGATCATTTCGGACGAGGTGAAACGCCTGTCGCGGCTGGTGCGGTCGATGATGGATCTGTCCCGCATCGATGCCGGTCAGCTGCGGATCAACCGCGTGTCCTTCGACCTGATGGAAGCGACCTGCTCCACTCTGCTGCTGTTTGAACAGCGGCTGGAGGACAAGCACATCACCGTTACCGGGCTGGAGGATTGCGATTACACCGAGGTGCACGCCGACTTTGATCTGATCGGGCAGGTGATCTACAATCTGCTGGACAACGCGGTCAAGTTCACCAACGAATCCGGCACCATCGACATTCGCTTTGCCCGTCAGGACGGCCGTATTCTGTACAGTGTGCGCAACACCGGCGCGGGCATTCCCCGTCAAGAGATGCAGCACATCTTCGAGCGGTTCTACAAGAGCGATAAATCGCGTAGTTTGGATAAAAGCGGGGTCGGTTTGGGACTCTATATCGTAAAGAGCATTATCAACCTGCACCACGGTGAGATCGTGGTGCGGTCGGTGGAAAACGAGTACACCGAGTTCGCGTTCTGGCTGCCGGATACCGGCGAGGGCAAATCCGCCGCCGACAAGCCGCGGTCATAACCCGGTTACCGTTTATTTATGAAATTGGTAATCTTTCTTCAATAAATCGTCATATTTTGCTGTTACGATAGACTCATCAAAGAGAACAGCGGCCCCGCTCCGGCGGCAAGCCGACGAAAGGTGTGTAATATATGTATCCTTATGATAACGATGACCGTTTCGGCACCGGCAACCAGACACCGCCCGAAACCACTCCGCAGACCCCCACACCCGACGATACGCCGGATGTGACGAGCGACAACATTCCGACCCCGCTGTACGGTGACGACAGCGGCTGGCAGATGCCGACGGACAACGGCTTTTCGCAGCCCGCCGCACCGGAACAGCCGGCGGCTCCCGAACAACCCGCGGCGCCCACCCAACCGGACATTCCCTCCTATCCGTCCACCTCGTATCATTATACGACCGGACACACCTATGATCCGTACGGTTGGCAGCAAACCACACCGCCTATGCCGCAAAGCGAACCGCCCAGAAAGAAAAAAAAGAAAAACGGCGCGTCCATCGCGTTGGCGGTACTGGCGGTTGTGTGCGCCGGTACCATCACGGCGTTGTCCATCACGCTGGGCATGGCGCTGAACGAGGAAAACACCACCCCGAGCAGCTCGAGCGTGTCCGGCACCTCTGCCAGCGGTACCGCCAGCAACGGCGACGCCCCCACGGTGGAGATCAGCGAAGAAAGCAAGGATGCGCTGACCACCCAGCAGATCATCCAGAAAAACCTGAACTGCACCGTGGTCATCTCCACCTATGAGCAGACCACCTCGTACAATCCGTTCCAGTCGGGCGGCTCGCAGCAGGGTGGCAATTCCGGCAACTCCGGCAATTACAGCTCCGGCAGCGACGACAGTGGCTTGACCCAAGCGAGCAGCGCCACCGGCATTGTGATGACCAAGGACGGCTATATCATCACCAACCGCCACTGCGTCATCAACGAGCAGACCAACATCCAGTACGCGCAGGTGGATGTCAAAACCTATGACGGCAAAACCTATAAAAAGGCTACCGTTGTCGGCGTGGACAAAGACACCGACCTCGCTATCATCAAAGTGGATGCAACCGATCTGACCCCCGCCGAATTCGGCGATTCCTCCAAGCTGTCGCTGGGCGACAAGGTGGTGGCGCTGGGCAACTCCGGCGGGTTGGAATGGACCCCCACCCAAGGCATTATCTCCGGTTTGGCGCGGGATGTGTACGATGACACCGGCTATTCCATCAAATGCCTGCAAACCGATGCCGCTATCAACCCCGGCAACTCGGGCGGTCCGCTGATCAACTCGGCGGGACAGGTAATCGGCATTAACTCGGCGAAGATCGTGGCGAGCGGCTACGAAAGCCTCGGCTTCTCGATTCCGATCAACGAAGCCAAGGATATTCTGGACAGTTTGGTTGCCAACGGCTATGTGAAAGGCCGCGTGTCGCTGGGTATCACCGGCAGCACCTACACCTCCACCAACAGCAACTACAACGGCTTCCAGATCCAGTCCATCAACAACGATTCTTCGCTGGCGAGCACCGAGGCGCAGGCGGGTGACATCATCACCCATGTGGACAATGTGCGCGTGAACGATTATGCGAGCCTGCGGACTCAGCTGTCGGCGCATAAGGTGGGCGACAAAGTGTCGCTGACGCTGCTGCATGTGGACACCCGCAACCGCGAGGTCAAGACCATCACCGTGACCTGCACGCTGCAGGAAAGCACCGGCGGTTGATCCTCCGTTTCTGATATTTGGTCCGAAGGGGCTATCCCGGTGGGATAGCCCCTTCGGACTTTCTTCATCTGCCGGGCACAAAAAACAGGCGGCTGCAAAACGCAGTCGCCTGTTTTCTATACGTTGATTTAGCCGATGATCTCCAAAATCATCTGCTCGGCGGTTTTGGCGTCGGCGGAACCGCGGGTGGCTTTCATCACACCGCCCACCAGCGCTTTCAGCGCTTTTTCCTTGCCGCCGCGATAGTCCGCGACCGCATTCGGGTTGCCCGCCACGACCTCTTCGCAGATCGCTTTCAGTGCGGAATCGTCTACGCCCGCCATATCCTCTTCGCTCAGCAGCTCGCTGACGCGTTTGCCGGTATCCATCATCTTTTCCAGCGTGGATTTGGCAAGATTCATCTTCAGCTTGCCGCTATCCAGCAGCGCCACCAGCTCGTTGAGGTGTGCCGCCGGCAGCGGCACATTCCCGGTTTCCTTGTCCGCTTCGGTTTCGATACGGCGGAAAATCTGGCCGATGATGAAGTTGGATACTGTGCGGGGCGACACGCCTTGCGCCGCCTCGTCGAAATATTCCGCGATCTTGCGGTATTTCACCAGCATCTGCGCATCCTTTTCGGGGATGCCCCACTCGCCGGTGTACCGTGCCATACGCGCATCCGGCAGCTCGGGCAGCTCGGCGCGCAGCGCCTCGATCTCCTCGTCCGAAGTAGCGATGGTCACCAGATCGGGGTCCTGGAAATAGCGATAATCGTGCGCGTCCTCTTTGGTGCGCATGCTTTCGGTCATACCGGATTCCTCGTCATACCGGCGGGTTTCCTGCACCACCGCTTCGCCGCTTTCGATCAGATCGATCTGGCGGTCAAATTCGTACGCCACCGCTTTGGCGATATGAGCGAACGAGTTCATGTTTTTGATCTCGGTGCGGGTGCCGAACTTGTCGGAGCCGACCGGCCGCACCGAAATGTTGACATCGCTGCGCATGGAACCTTCCTGCATCCGGCAATCCGACACCCCAATGGTGCGCATCAACAGCTGCAGTTTTTCCATGTACTCGCGAATTTCGTCCACGCTGCGGAAATCCGGCTCGGACACGATCTCAATCAGCGGCACACCGCCGCGGTTGTAGTCCACAAAGGTGTCGCCGTGGCTGTGCACCAGCTTGCCCGCATCCTCTTCGATATGGATGTGGTTCAGCCGGATGCGGCGACCGGAGGACAGCTCCACATAGCCTTCCACACACAGCGGGTGGTACAGCTCGGAGATCTGATACGCCTTCGCCAGATCGGGATACACATAGTTTTTGCGATCCATCTTGGCGATATGGCTGATGCGGCAGTTGGTGACCAACCCCGCTTTGATGGCATAACGCACCACCTCATGATTCAGCTTGGGCAGTGTGCCGGGCAAGCCGATGCAGATGGGGCAGCAGTTGGTGTTGGGTTCGCCGCCGAATTTGGTGGTGCAGCCGCAGAAAATCTTGGTTTTGGTGGACAGCTCGATATGGGTTTCCAAACCGGCAACCAGTTCGTATTCTCTCACAGCGACACACCTCCTTCCACCGGGCGGAGGTTCGCCGCGCCGGACTGTTCATACTGATAAGCGGCATTCAAAATGGTCGCCTCGCTGAAACGGGGACCGATCAGCTGCATACCGATGGGCAAGCCCTGCTCGTCCGCGCCGCAGGGCAGCGACACGGCGGGCAGCCCCGCAATGTTCACCGGCACCGTGCAGATGTCGGTTTGATACGTTTGGATCGGGTCCTGCGTCGACTGCCCCTCGGGGAACGCCGTCATCGGCACGGTGGGAGCCAAAATCACATCGCAGCTTTCAAACGCTTTATCAAACGCGCGCACGATCACGCCGCGCAGATTCTGCGCCTTTTTATAGTACGCGTCGTAGTAGCCGGAGCTGAGCACATAGGTTCCCAGCAGGATACGGCGCTGCACCTCTTTGCCAAAGCCCTCGCTGCGGGTTTTGCAGATCATATCGTGGATGCTGTCGTAATGCGCCGCCTGATAGCCGTAGCGAATACCATCGTACCGTCCCAGGTTGGAGGAAGCCTCCGCGCACGCCAGAATGTAATACACCGGCAGCGCATAGCTCAGCGACGGCAGCGCGAATTCGACGATTTCGGCGCCCATCGCGCGGTAATTTTCGATTGCTTTTTCCAGCGCCGCTTTCACGGACGGGGTCAACCCCTCCATATACTCGCGCGCCACGCCGATCTTCAACCCGCGAATGTCCTGTCCCAGCGCGTCCGCCGTGGGAGCGCCCTTGTGACCGGTGGAGGTCGAATCCATCGGGTCATAGGCGGAGATCGCATCGTATACCAGCGCCGCATCCTCCACCGTTTCCGCCAGCGGACCGATCTGGTCAAAGCTGGACGCATACGCGATCAAGCCAAAGCGGGAAACCGCGCCATAGGTGGGCTTGAGCCCCACAATACCGCAAAAGCTGGCAGGCTGGCGGATGGAACCGCCGGTGTCCGACCCCAGCGCAAACGCCGCCAGATGGCCGCCCACCGCCGAAGCGCCGCCGCCCGAGCTGCCGCCCGAAACGTGCGCGTGGTTGTGCGGGTTGCGCGCCCCGCCGTAGCAGGAGGTTTCACAGGACGAGCCCATGGCGAATTCGTCCATATTGGTTTTGCCCAGCAGCACACTGCCCTGCGCTTTCAGCGTTTTCCACACCGTCGCATCGTAGATGGGGGCGTAACCCTCCAGAATACGGGAGCAGCAGGTGGTAAGCAGTCCGTTGGTGGAAATATTGTCTTTCAGCGTCATCGGCACGCCCTCCAACAAGGAGAGCTGCTCCCCGCGGGCGCGCTTTTCGTCCACCCGGCGAGCCGCCGCCAGCGCCTCGTCCGCGGTGATGTGGACATACGCGTTGAGCGCGGCGTTATCCCGCGCGATCGCGTCCAGATACGCCGTGGTCAGCTCCACACAAGAGAGCTGTCCGGCGGTCAGCTTGTCATGGATCGACCGGATCCGGCTGGTACTCATTGTGCACACATCCTTACTTTCTCTTCTTGACCGGGAAAAAGCCGTCTTCCCCGCCGTTCACATTTCTCAGGATCGCTTCGCGCGGGTAGGAAGGAACGACCTCGTCCTCCCGAAACGCGTTTTGCAACCCGTTGATATCGTCAAATTCTTCGGTGATCTCGTCGCTGGCGTCGTTGATGGTATCGGCAAAAGCGACGATATTCGCCATTTCCTGCGTCAGCGCGTCCAGATCCTCGTCCGCTACAAACAGCTTGGAGAGCAGGGCGATGTCCTGTACATCTTCGCGTGTGACCATGCCGGATTCCTCCTATCGAATCTTGATATGCACTTCGCGCAGCTGCTGCTCGGTGACCGGGCAGGGCGACCCCACCAGCAGGTCCTGGGCGTTGCTGTTCATCGGGAAAGCGATGACTTCGCGAATGTTGTCCTCGTCGGTCAGCAGCATCAGCATACGGTCGATGCCGGGCGCCATGCCCGCGTGGGGCGGAGCGCCGTATTTGAAGGCGTTATACAGCGAGGAGAATTTGGTTTGCAGATCCTCTTCGGTGTAGCCCGCGATGGCAAAGGCTTTGACCATGGTGTCCAGATCGTGGTTACGCACCGCGCCGGAGGACAGCTCCACGCCGTTGCACACGATGTCATACTGGTACGCCAGAATATCCAGCGGGTCTTTGGTGTTCAGCGCTTCCAACCCGCCCTGCGGCATCGAGAAGGGGTTGTGGGTGAAGATGGTGGCGCCGGTTTCCTCGTCCTGATCGTACATCGGGAAATCCACCACAAAGCACAGCTCGAACGAATCGTTTTTGATCAGCCCCAGCCGGTTAGCAACTTCGGTACGGATCTGACCCGCCAGTTTGGGGGCAAGCTCCTTGCTGTCCGCGATGAAGTACAGCACACAGCCGGGCTGCAGACCCGCGCGGCGGATCAGCTCCTGCCGCTGGTCGTCCGACAGGAATTTGTCGATCGGCCCGAGGAAGGTCATCTCGTCGGTGACCTTGACATAGCCGAGACCTTTCATACCGATGCCGGTGGCGAATTTCAGCATATTTTCAAAGAAGCTCTTGGATTGCGACGCGCAGCCCGACACATTGATGGCGCGCACCGTTTTGCCGCGGAAGGGGGCAAAATCGGTTTCCACAAACATATCGCTGATGTCGATGATCTCCAGCGGGTTGCGCAGATCGGGCTTGTCGGTACCGTATTTCAGCATACATTCGCTGTACGGAATTTTGCGGAACGGCGCGGGCGACACCTTTTTGTTCGAGAATTTGCTGAAGGTTTCGTACAGCACCTCTTCCGCCACGGCGAACACATCCTCCTGGGTGGCGAACGCCATTTCAAAGTCCAACTGATAAAACTCGCCGGGCGAACGGTCGGCGCGCGCATCCTCGTCCCGGAAGCAGGGCGCGACCTGGAAATATTTATCGAAGCCGGATACCATCAGCAGCTGTTTGAAGATCTGCGGTGCCTGCGGCAGCGCATAGAACATCCCGTGGTGCTTGCGGCTGGGGATCAGATAGTCGCGCGCGCCTTCGGGCGACGACGCGGACAAAATGGGGGTTTGCATCTCCAAGAAGCCCATTTCGGTCATCTTCTGGCGCAAAAACGAGATCACCTGCGAGCGCAGCACGATGTTTTGGTGCACCTTTTTGTTGCGCAGATCCAAAAAGCGGTATTTCAGCCGCACATCCTCTTTCACTTCGGGCGAGGTAGCTACCTCAAACGGCAGGTTGCTGGGGCATTTGCCCAGCACCGTCAGCGAGCTGGCTTTGATCTCCACCGTGCCGGTCGCGATCTTGTCGTTGTAGGTGTCGGCGCTGCGCTTGACAACGGTGCCGGTGATGGACACGGCACACTCGCGGTTGACATCCTGCAGCATCTGCTCGTCGTACACCACGACCTGCACCACACCGTAGTGGTCACGCAGATCCACAAACAGCACGCCGCCGTGGTCACGGATATTTTCCACCCAGCCGGCGACCCGCACCTGCTGGTCCAGCAGCGCGTCACCGATCTCGGTGCAGATATGAGTGCGATACGGATTTTCTGTCATATAGTTCAACAACCTTTCGGCTTTTTAAATAAGCATATAATCAAGAGTAAAGTATACCATATGTTTCCTTTGTTTTCAACTTTTTTTCTTGCGTTGCAATTCCCCCCAAAAGATGGTATACTATTGGCATTATCGCCGATTGGAGGAATAGTTATGCAAAAGATTCAGATGAAGACCCCGCTGGTGGAGATGGACGGCGACGAAATGACCCGGATCATCTGGCAGGCCATCAAAGATAAGCTGCTGCTTCCGTTTGTCGATCTGAAATGCGAGTACTACGATCTGGGGCTGCCCCATCGTGACGAGACCGACGACCAGGTAACGGTGGATGCGGCGAACGCGATCAAAAAATACGGTGTGGGCGTGAAATGCGCCACCATCACCCCCAACGCCCAGCGGGTGGAGGAATATAAGCTGAAACAAATGTGGAAAAGCCCCAACGGCACCATCCGCGCCATGCTGGACGGCACCGTGTTCCGTGCGCCGGTGCTGGTAAAGGGTGTGCAGCCCAGCGTTTCCACTTGGAAAAAGCCGATCACCATTGCGCGTCACGCGTACGGCGATATCTACAAAAACACCGAAATGAAAGCGCCCGCCGGCAGCAAAGCCGAGCTGGTGGTGACCGATAAGGACGGCAACGAAAGCCGCCAGCTGATCCACAACTTTGCCGGCGACGGCATTGTGATGGGGATGCACAACACCGATGCGTCCATCCGCAGCTTTGCGCACGCCTGCTTCCAGTATGCGCTGTCGGTGAAACAGGATATGTGGTTCTCCACCAAGGACACCATTTCCAAAACCTACGACCACCGGTTTAAGGATATCTTCGCCGAAATTTACGAGGCGGACTACAAAGAGGCGTTTGAAAAAGCGGGCATCGAATATTTCTACACCCTGATCGACGACGCGGTGGCGCGGGTCATCCGCTCGCAGGGCGGCTTTATCTGGTGCTGCAAAAACTACGACGGCGATGTGATGAGCGATATGGTCGCGACCGCGTTTGGTTCGCTGGCGATGATGACCAGCGTGCTGGTGTCGCCGGACGGCAACTACGAATACGAAGCGGCGCACGGCACCGTGACCCGCCACTATTATCGCCATCTGAAGGGCGAAGAAACCTCCACCAACTCGGTGGCAACCATCTTCGCCTGGTCGGGGGCGCTGCGCAAACGCGCCGAAATGGACGAGCTGCCCGAACTGGCGCATTTTGCCGATGTGCTGGAGCAGGCGACCATCGCCACCATCGAGGGCGGTATCATGACCAAAGACCTGGTCGCGCTGTCCACGCTGGAAAACAAACAGGCGGTCAACACCATGGGCTTCCTGGATGCCATTGCCGAGCGCATGACCAAAGAGCTGGCGTAATCGCACCGGCAAATAAACCTACACATAACACGAGCCCCGGAAAGCGGTCGCTTTCCGGGGCTCGTGTTTTTCGATACGCTTATCTTTATGCCTGCACTGCGGCGGCGACAGCATCTTTGTTCCCGATGGCGCAGAATTTGCCGTTTTGGGCAAACGTGCGCAGCAGCTCCACCTGCCGGCGCAAGTCCTCGGCGGTGGTGCCGAGAATTTCGCGGCGGATGCGGGCGATATCCTGCGGGGTGGTTCCTTTGAGATACCGGACACACTGCAGGTCGCACACGCCCGCCGGGTCCAGCAGCGGGTCGGTGGTGTTGACGGTGCCGATGATGATATCATCCAGCGGGATATCCTGTCCGGCAAAGTCCGCCAGGAAATCCGCCATGCTGCCAAATGCGGCTTTGGCATTGGTCAAATGCGGGTCGCGATAGGAATAGCAGTAGATATCGCCGTTCGCCCGCACATTCATACCGGTGCCGTATGCGCCGCCCTGCACCCGCACCATATTCCACAGATAGCCAAAGGTCATCAGCGATGCCATCACCGAGCAAGCACCGGAGAACGTCCCGCCCAGAGCGTTTACATTATGCCCCAGCGCGGAGAACCCGACATCGGCGGGGATTTCCACCCCGCAGGCACCCTTGTCATAGGTGGGATAAGTGGCGACGACGCCCATCTCGTTTTGCGGCAGCGATGCCAGCAGCTGCCCGATTGCCTCGGCGGGCAGCGACCCGCTGTATCCGACAAACAAGCGGTTTTTCGCAAACGCTTTTGCGGTCAGCGCGCACAGCTGCTCGCTGTGGGCGGCGGCGTTGTCCATAAAGCTTTCCACAAAAGGCGAGAACCACCGGGCAAAGCTTTCACCCTCCAGCGTCTCTTTCAACGCGCCCTCGGCGGAGAATGCCGACAGCGCCTTGGTGACGGCGAAGGAATGACCGTTGGCGATCAACGCCTGTTTCAGGAAATAGTCGTTTTGCAGCACCGTTTCATAGATGCGCTCCACCTCGTCGTAGCAGCCGTTGGTGAGGATCTCTTCTATCAGCGCCAACGCCGCCGGCACATTTTCCTCCAGCATACTGGCGGAAACCAGCAGATACGGCTTGCAATGCTGCAGATCGCCGGCGGCGGCGGTCAGCTCCAGCTTGGCAACCAGCGAGCCCATGGTGGCTTTGATCTTGTTTTGCAGCTTGTCAGCGGAATAGTTTTGGGTACGCAGCTCGCCGAAGCAGGTGGTCAGCACCTCCGCCATGCGCAGCTCGTCGGTGGAAAAATCCGACACATCAAAGTACAAATTCAGATACACAATGCCGTTGGTGGGGGTGACCACCTCCAGCACCTTAGTATCGGCAATGGTGGTCAGCACGGTTTTGGTGGGCGCCACCTCCACCGGCACATCCTGCAGATCCAGATGCGGCAGGGTGCTAAGCACCTCGTCGCTGTCCATGCTCTGCTGCCACTGCTGCATCTTCATAAAATCGTCGAACGCCTGCTGCCGCCGGGCATCGTCCCATGCGGCGGTGGCAGCTGCCAGTTTTTCCGCCTCTTTGCGGGCATCGTCCTGCCCTTTGGTGAGCGACGGCAGCACATACAGATAGGATTTGTCGGCAGAATCCGCCAACAGCTCGGCGAGCAGATCGGCAAAATACGAGGTGCCGATCTTTTCGCGCAGCGACGCAAATACGCTGCCGTTATCAATATGGGTCATCGGGTCGTCCCCGTACAGCCAGCCGTCGAACGCTTTCATCGCCAGCTCCACGCCGTACGGCTCGCTGATCTCCTTGCAGTTGAACGCAAAGCGTTCCAACGAAGCCAGCAGCGCCTCGTTGTCCAACCCCTGCGCCAACAGTGCGCCCACCGCTTTGGGCAAAAACGCTTTGATCTCGTCAAACCGGGATGCCTCGGTGTTGCGCACGATCAACGCCAAGCTGGGCTGATACACCAGCTCGCTCGTTTCAAGCGACACATCCTGCGCCAGCCCCTGCTCCAAAAACGCGCGTTTCAACGGTGCTTCGTTGGAACCGGTCAGATAATCCGCCAGAATTTTGGTGGCGTAAATCTTTTCGGTTTCCTCGTGGGTCCCCAAAATTTTCGCGATCGCCATATGCGCCAGCTGTTCCTCGCCCTCGCGCGCTTCGTAGTACACCGTTTTTTCGGCGGGGATAGGCGTTTGCATCACAAAATCGAAATCCGGCGCGCGATATTCGTATTTCGACAGGTATTCGCCGTCAATATACGCCAGCACCGCGTCAATATCCATGTGCCCGTCTAGGAAGAATTTCGCGTTGGACGGATGGTAAAACCGGCGGTGGGTATCCACAAACTGCTGGTAGGTCAGATCGGGAATGCTGTCGGGGTGACCGCCGCTGATATAGCCGTAGCAGGTATCCGGGAACAGCAGCCGCCGGGTCTCCTCTTCAATGACGCTGTCCACCTCGGCGAACACGCCCTTCATCTCGCTGAACACCACGCCGTTGTAAAACGGCTCGCCATCCTCGCTGTCGAATTCGTAGTGCCAGCCCTCCTGCATAAAGATCTCCGGCTTGTCGTAGATCAGCGGGCAAAACACCGCGTCCAGATACACCGCCATCAGGTTAAAGAAGTCCTGATCGTTGCGGCTGGACACCGGAAACAGGGTTTTGTCGTTGAAGGTCATGGCATTGAGAAAGGTTTGCATCGAGCTTTGCAGCATAGATACAAACGGTTCCTTTACCGGAAATTTGCGCGAACCGTTTAGCACCGTGTGTTCCAAAATGTGGAACACACCGGTATCGTTTTCCGGCAGCGTTTTGAACCCGACGGAAAAGGTTTTGTTTTCGTCCGCGCGATCAAAATACAGCAGCTCGGCGCCGGTTTTTTCGTGGCGCAGGGTGTACAGATCGGCGGATTTGGACGCGATGTACTCTTTTTTGACCAGCTGAAAGCCGAAGCACACATCGCCCGACTGTGCCGCGCTTAGCGGCGATCCTTGTTGTTGCATGATATATCCTCGCTTTAGCACCGTCGCCCGAAAACGGTCGGCGGCTGTTTTTTTACAGTGTTTTGCAGAACATTTGATAATAGGCGTTGGTTTGCAGCAGTTCTTCGGGGGTGCCCGCCGCCTCCACCGCGCCGTCCTTCATCACAACGATGTAATCGGCGTTGCGGGTTGCGGCGTAGTTGTGGGCGATCATCACCGTGGTCCGGTTTTGCATCAGATGATCCATCGCATCGGTCACCATCGCCTCGCTCACCACATCCAGATTGCTGGTGGCTTCATCCAGCAGCAGATAATCCGCCCCGCGCAGCATCGCCCGCGCGATGGAGATGCACTGCCCCTGTCCGCCGGAGAAGTTGGAACCGCCCAGTCCCACATCCTCGTCAAAGCCGTCCGGCTTTTCCATGATGCAGTCGTAGCAGTTGGCTTGTTTGGCAACGGCTGCCAGCTCGTCGTCGCTGACCTCCCGCTCCAAACCGTAGGTGATGTTTTCCCGCACGGTGCCGCCGATAAGCGGATCCTTTTGGGACACCACCGCGAACTGGTCGCGCCAATCCGTCAAGTCATAGTCGCCAATGTTTTGGTCGCCAAAGCGGATCTCGCCGCTTTTCGGCTCGTACAGCCGCGCCATCAGCTTGAACAGGGTGGATTTGCCGGCGCCGTTGCCGCCGATCACGGCGGTCACCTTGCCCATCGGGATTTTCAGCGTCAGATTTTTGATCACATCCTGCTCGTCCGTATAGCCAAAGGTGACATCGTCAAACACAATGTCCGCGCACAGGGCGGGAACCGGCTCGCCATCCCCCTGCTCGGGGGCGGTATCCATCACCTGCGAGATCTTTTTCATGGTACCAAAGGTGCCGGACACCGCGCCGACATTCATAAAGAACTGCATCAGCTGCATGGACACGATGCCGGTGATCATATAAAAGCCGGTGAGGTCGCCGATGGTGATCTGGCCGCTGGGGATCAGCTGACCGCCGATCACAAACACAATGACGATGAACAGAATGGAAAACAGACTGGACGCCAGCTGGTATCCGGCCACCATCAACCAGCTGAGGAAATCCGCGATATACATCCGCTGGAACGAACGCTCGCCCTTTTTGGCTTCCAGTTTTTCCGCCACGGCACTTTTGATCAGCCGGAAATGGCGCACCCGCTCGGCCAGATAGCCCATGCTGCCCGCCATGGTGGTGGTGCCGAACACCCCCAGCTTAAACATCAGCTTGCCGTAGATCAGACACACCAGCAGCGTCAGCGGAATGATGATGAGCGAATAGGTGGCAAGCATAGTGTTGTAATCAAACAGCTGGATAAACGCCTGGATCGAGGTCACCACGCACACCACACAGGAGATCGCGGTGGTAAACAGCGATGCCGGCGCTTCCGCATCCGAAGTGACACGGCTGACCAGCTCGTCGCCGCTGTCCGCGTCGTAATAACGGGTGGGCAGCCGCATGATCTTGCCCCACAGCTTCACTCTCACCCGCAGCGTGATGACCTCTTCCATTTTGCGGGTAAAATAGTTGTCGCAAATGGAAAATGTCGCCGAAACAGCCACCATCGTGATATAGCTGACCAGCTTTTTGGTGTCGATCGCCACCTGGCTGGTATCAATGATATCGGCGGTCATGGTCGCCACCTGCAGCTCGGCGTTCATCATGGCGATGGCGCACACCAGGCTGCCCAAAATCAGCAGCCACGGCAGCTTTACCCCTTTCCACAGGGTGAAATACCGCGCGATATGTTTTTTGGAACCGGTTTTCTTTTTCATACTGTCGCCTCTCCTGCGTTCTCATTCATTTTCCGGTAAGTATCGCAGGTCTCCAGCAGAGATGCGTGGGTACCGTCGCCCACCAATTCGCCGCTGTCCATCACCAGAATCCGGTCGTAATTTTTCGCCAGACCCAGATCGTGGGTGATGAGAATACGGGTTTTGTCCGCAAACAGCGTATCCATCGTGTTTTGAATCTTGGCCGATACCCGCACATCCAGCGCCGAGGTCGGCTCATCCATCAAAATGATGTCGCCGCCGCGCAGTACTTCCCGCGTCAGCACCAGCCGCTGGCTTTGCCCGCCGGACATGGAACCACCGCCGGACGCCACTTCGGTGTTCAAATCGTTGTCGCAAAGCGCCAAATATTCGTTGAATCCGGTCTTTTCCGCCGCGGCGAAAATTTCCTCGTCAGTTACTTCGCGGTCAATACCGTAGGTCAGCGCCTCCCGCAGGGTGCCGCTGAACACATCCGCGCCCTGCTGCACATACGCAAGATGGCGGCGAAAATCCGACAATGCGATGTCGCAGATGTCCGTATCACCAATCAAAATGCGCCCCTCATCGGGTGTGTAGAACCGTTCCAGCAAGCTGACCGAGGTGGTTTTGCCGCTGCCGCACAGTCCCACGATCGCGACACAGGAGCCGCGCGGAACCGTGAAAGACACCTGCTTCAGCGCAGGCTCGCTGGTACCGGGATAGGTGAAGGTGATGTTTTCAAACCGAATATCCCCCGTTTGCGGGAACGGTTTGGTCGCACCGGCATCCTCGTCCTGCCCGTCCATAATTTCCACCGAACGAAAGAAAGTGCCGTACATTCCTTTGATCCGGATCCACAGATCGAAAACATCATCCATCGTCGGGAACAGGTTTTGCGCAAACAGGAAAAACGCCAGCCACATGGCAATGTCGATCTTGCCCTGTTGCAGCAGAACGACCGCGATCACCACCACAATAAACTTCTGGAGAATATCCAAAATCGAGGTGGCGGCGGTGGAAATGTTATCCAGATGCACCAGCTTCATATTGGCTTTCAGCAGCTTGTGCGCCACGCCACGCCCTACTTCGCCTTCGGCCTCTTCGTTGGTGTAGGTTTTGATCAGCGGCAGATGGTTGATGCGATCCGCCAAAAAGCTGGTCAGCTCACCGATTTTTCCATACACCTTGGCGGTGCTGCGCTGCACCTGCCGCCCCATGATCAGCGCGTACACATATTTCAGCGGCAGCATCGCGAAACAGGACACCGCAAGGATCCAGTGGTATTCACTGATCCGCCGCAGTGCCATCACCACATAATATACATTGGGGATCAGATAAAGGATGACATTGATAAAATCGGTCATCGCGCTGCTGGCATCGTTGATGATGGCGCTCATCAGATCCGAGGGATCGTTTTGGTCAAAATACTCCATCCGCATGCCCAGCATCTTGTTCCACAGCGCCTGGCGCGCCCGTTTCACACCGTACGACTGTGCCTGCACCTGACCGGCAACCACCAACGCCGACAGCACGCCAAACACCACATAAAACATAATGGCTTTTGTCAACGCCGCGCCGGAGAGCTGCCCGCTGAGCAGATCGGCGGTGGTATCCGGCAGCTTCAGCAGCAGATTGTTCAAGCCCAGATTCAGCGACAATCCGACAATGATCCACACCCACGGCAGCCGCAGCTTTTTGATGGTGCGAAAAAACGCTTTCCAGCTGCCGGCTTTCGACTTTTCTTTCACTTGTGTATCCATACATGTTCTCCTATATAGGAAGATATAAAAAACGGATGCCATACGCCGCCCGCATGGAGGGTATGGCATCCGTCAGGCGATCTTATTCGCAAACCGTCGAGAAGAAGGTCTCCTCGATCATACGGGTGTATTCTTTCACCGAATTGTCTTTGATAACGCTATAACCCTTGTAGGTATTCAGCAGATCCTGCAAATCCTTGCCGGTGTTTACGACCTTGATCACCGTATCCGACTCGCGCACCATGTTGTTGCCGAACGCCTTGGCTTCCATCAGCTTGTCTGCCGACTCTTTCGAGGGGGTTTCGTAATAGCTGTACTGCGCGACCATATCGCCCTTGAGACCGTAGAGATAATCGGTCATCGACGAAATATCACCGGAGTATTCCTCCTGCACCGCCGCCTGACCGTCACCGGTGAGCACAACCCTCTGGTCAAACTCGATGTCGGTGGGATCCTTATGACCGGCATAGGGCTTGTACGGGTTTTCGCCGGTGTATTTTTTCACGCCATAGGTCTGCTGCAAAATATCCGCGTAGGTCGCCGCGTCCTTGGTCTTGATGGTCTCGCCCTGCTGCTCCATCTGCGTAAACTGCTGAGCGATCGCGTCGGCATCCTGCACGCATTTCAGCACCGTGTCACTGTCCTCGGTCAGCGTCAGGTCAAAAACGGATTTCATATTGTCGGTCACCAGTTTTTTCGCGGACGCATCCGACAGGAACAGATAGATATACGCCGAAACCGCGCTTTGTTTGTTGCCGTACACCACGCAGCCCATGGTCACCGTGCCGGGAATCTCGATCATTTTGGACGCATCGGGTTTGCCAAGGTTCTTTTCCTTACCCTTTTCAAAGGCGGTATAGCTGCCGTCATCCATCTTGGTCCAGCCGGCCGCCAGACCGGTTTCGGGGTCATAATCGTACATACCGATCATATTGCCCTTTTCGTCGTACACCACGTTATCGGGATAGGCGGCAGAGTTAACCGCTTCCTGCAGATTTTCGCCGAATTTGTCGTTTTTCAGTACCAACCGCTCGTCATAGGTCAGCCCCTTGGGATCGGAATGTGTATGGGTATCATCAAATTTGACCGCTGCACTGTTGTTGAACAGGCTGCAGCCGGCAAAGGACAGCACCAGCGCCAAAACCAGTGCCAAAGACAGACATTTTTTCATCACAACAAACTTCCTCTCATCTTTTTTATCATGCCGCGACTTTATTTCTCCTTATAATACAGCCGGCAATGACAATAGCCTTCAAAATCGGGATCCTGGATCTGCGCCTTGAACTCTTCGCAAATGCATTTGTTTTCCGGCGTTCTTTCCAAACGACAGGGACAGTAGCCGCCGGTGCGCTTTAAGCCTTCTTTGACCTGCGCCACGATCTCTCGGTCGTCGTTCAGCCGAACTTTTCCCATACCTTGATCCTCCTTTTTTATTGATACAGCAGCTTGGAGACCTGCGTCAGCAGATCCTCCCGCTCCATATTGCCGATGGTTTGATCCACCAACTCTCCCCCCCGGAAATACAGCAGGGTGGGCATGGCGGTAATGCCGTAGGTATCGGCGATTTCGGGGTACAGCGAAATGTTGATACGCCCGAACGCCACGCCGCTCATCTCGGCGGCCACGGCGTCGTAAATCGGCTCCAGCATGACGCACGCCACGCAATTTTCGCCGTAGCAGTCAATGATGGCATACTCGGCTTCCGAAAACTCTTTCCATTCCTGGTCCTTCAATTCAACAGTTGCCATTGGAACCTCCCAATTTCTGCTCAACGATCGTGTCGATGTACTCAAACAAATGATTCATCGCTTCCCCTTGGCGGGTCATATCCAAAAGCTCCGCCCGCTCAGGCACCTTTTCGCCCATCAGGCTCATCATTTCCTGCATCTGATCCGCCTGCTGCTCGATCATCGCCTCGTCCAGAACAATGCCTCTGCTTTGGCAAAACGCCTCCGCCATCCAGCCCTGTTTGGCTTGCGCGATCACCGATTCCCGAATCTCCTCGGGCGACACATCCACATCCTCTTCGTCGCACTCGGCGGCAAAGTCCTCCATACTGGACTGGATATAGGCATCCATCGCCGCCTCGTCATAGGCGAAGGTGCTGCCGGCTGCCATCTGATCCATCAGGTAGCGGATAATCTCCTTGCTGCGCTCCATTTGCAGGTCAGCCATCGCTTTTTCCCGCAAATAGGTGCGGTAGCCATCCACCGTCGTAACGCCATCAATGCCGATGCTAGCAATCAGCGCATCGTTCACCTCCACCGGCGTGCGATGGACAATTTTTTCAATGGTCAGGGTGACGGTTTTGTCCGCCAGCGCCGCGGTAAAGGCGGCACCGACCGCCAGCCCCAACGCTGCCTTAGATGCTGCCTCCGCGCCGGGCACCGCCATACCAGTGTAAAGCAGAATGGTGCGGCCGTCGGGGTAGCTGTTCTTATCCGCGCGGGCATACACAATATCACCCGCCGCCACCGACTGCGCCGCGCTCTCTTTGGCGTAGCGCAGCGACAACTGCTGCAGTTCCTCTTCCACGCGCTGCTCATCCACGTGCAGCTCCAGCATGGATTCCGGAATCGCAATGCTGTCTATATCGCACAGCTTGGTTACTGTTCCGTTCATAGAGTTCTCCTCTCCGTTCGGATCCGGCTCCGCCATGCGGCGGCGGGTCGAATCACTATTCTTATCCTTATCCGCCAAGCGGATACCGCCGCCCTTAAAAGCCGCGTGTTATACCCGCTTGTCTTATGTTTCATTCTAGCGCATCCGTTAGAAAAACACAATAGTTTCTGTCGAAAATTGACGATTTTTATTGCTTTTCCAATAAAAGGAAAATCCCCTCCGACGCCGCTCCGTAACCTTGCGTATGCACAACCCATAGGCAGGCATATGCCTTCCCCTTGAGGGATATACGCAAACCCGCGTCGGGTGCCAGCCTCCCTCGTCAGAGAGAGCCGGATGAGATTTCTACCCACCCCTGTCCTTCTGAGCGCAGCGAAAAATCTTTTTGATCGCTCCCATTCCTGCGTTAAGATTTTTCGTCGCTTCGCTCCTCAGAAGGACATGGCAAAAGCACCGCCTGTCCAAGCCGGACAGACGGTGCTTGCCAAATCTCTTCTTCACGCGGACACATCGTGTCCGGTGAGCTGCCGGATCACCGGCAGCTCATACGGCGGGAAGTACAACCAATAGGATTCCTGCTCATACACAAAACAAAGTGCATAATACGATTTGAAATAATACTGGTCATCCTTTTCCCGAATTTTATACTCCCTGTATGCCGGGCTGTTGTACTTTTCCGGCTTGTTCCATTCGGGCAGATACATTTTCCGGTCGATCGCGCGAATACCGGTGATGCTGTCCAGCGGGATCGCCCACTTTTGGTGGCCGTCCGCCATATACAGATTACCATCGGCGACAAAGGTTTTCATCTCTTCCGGAATCATCAGCCCTTTGAGCGAGCGTTCGCGTACCATCGCCACCGGCTCACCGTCCTGCACCACATAATCGGACATCAGCACATCCACATTAACCGCCTCGCCGGGCACGCCCAGCGCATCATACGCCTCTGCCATCAGCCGGTCGGCGGCGTTTTCGGCATGGGTGAACGCCGCGCTTTCCACCACCGACCGCTTGCGGCTGTACTGCCAAACGGTCAGCGCCGCGCCAACGATCACCATACCCCCAAACACATAAAACGCCCACGGAATCATCGCGTACAGCTCCGCCAGCGAGGGTCCGCCCTTGTTATTGAGCACTATCGTTACGCAAACAACCACAGCAACCGCGCACACACCCCACAAAATCTGCAGCGGCAACGGCAGCGAAATGGATTCCTCCAGCTTGTCCCGTTCCTCTTCGTTTTCGTCCAGCGCCTGTTCCAGCTCGTCGCTGATTTCGGCTACGACCAGCTCGTCCCCATCCAACACATCGTTCTCTCTGTCCGTGGTGATGTCACGCCCCAAAAACACTTTCATTCGATAACTCCTCCGTTTTTATCGTCCGCCCTTGCCATCGGCGGCAAGGGCGGACAGGTGGGTTATTCTTCCGCCGGTTGTTCCTGCGCCTCTTCCTGCGGAGCAGGAGCTTCCGGTGCCGCGGGGGTATCCAGCTCTTTTCCGAGGAACCCGGGGATCTGCATCCCCGCCATTTTGAAGGTTTCGTTCAAAGGCGGAATGGATTTCATCATGCCGGACAGGAAGTTCGCGGTGGTGGAACCACCCTCCTTGCCGCCCATCGAATCCCAAACCGTCACCTTGTCGATCTTCAGATTCTTGATCGCTTCCACCTGAATCTTGACCAGTTCCTCGATCTTGTCCGCCAGCATCAGCTGCACCGCTGCGTTGGCGTCGCCGCCCGCTGCCTCCACAATTTTCTGGAAGCCTTCGGCCTGTTTCGCCAAAATCTCCTGAGCACCGCGCGCCTGCGCCTCCATGGTGGCGTAGATCGCGTCCGCTTCACCGCGCGCTTTGCGGCGGGTCTGCTCGGCTTCGGCTTCCGCCTCCAACTCCACCCGCTCTTTTTCGATGCGCGCTTTCACGATAACATCCGCCTGCTGGGTCGCCGCCTCACGCTCGGCACGCGCCTGCTCGGCCTGTTGCTGTGCGGCATATGCTTCTTCCAACGCCCGCGCTTCGGCGATCCGCTCGGCTGCGGTCGCCCGGCGCATAGCCTCGGCCTCCGCCTCGCGACGAGTCGCATCCGACTGCGCCACGGCGGCTTTGGATTCGTTTTCACCGGCGATGGCGGCGGCGTTCGCCTCCGCCACCTGAATACGCTGATCCTTGACCGCCTGCGATTCACCGATCGAACCGTCGCGATTCTTTTCGGCAACCGACTTTTTCGCATCGTTGATCGCCTTGGCGGCCGCCTCTTTACCCAGCGCTTCGATATACCCCGACTCGTCGGTGATATCGGTCACATTCACGTTGATCAGCCGCAAACCGATCTTTTTCAGTTCGGTTTCCACATGGTGGTACACCGCTTCCACAAACTTGTCGCGGTCGGTATTGATCTCTTCAATATCCATGGTCGCAATGACCAGACGCAGCTGACCGAAGATGATGTCCTTCGCCAGCTCCTGCACCTCAACCATTTTCAGCCCCAACAGCCGCTCGGCGGCGTTCTGCATAGTACCCGGCTCGGTGGAGATCCCCACCGTAAACCGCGAGGGCACATCCACGCGGATGTTCTGGTGCGACAGCGCGTTGGTCAGATCCACGTTGATGGAAATGGGGGTCAGATCCAGATAATCAAACGATTGGATCACCGGCCAGATGAACGCCGCGCCACCGTGGATACACCGTGCCGAGCGCGCCGACCCGTCTTTGTTGGTGCCGACTTTACCGTAGATGACCATAATTTTGTCGGACGGGCACCGGCGGTACCGCGACAGCAGCACCAGCAGCAGCGAAAACAGCAGCACCCCGATCACGATCAGCAAGATAACAACATTGCTAGGCATACAAACTCCTTCTTTCTCTCTGTTTTTATTCTTCGTCCAACGGACGAACCACTAACACATTTTGATTCATCACACCGGTCACCTTGACCATTTCATCGGTGCGAAGATTGCGCTTGGCGGTGGTTACCGCGCTCAGCTCCACATACCGCTCCTGCAGCGTCATGGTAACTTTTCCGGAACGCTTGCCCTGTGCCGGAATGGGAATATACACTTGGGCGGTTTTGCCCACCGCGCCGCGCAGATCCAGATTGCCCTGATCCTGCAGCGACAGGCTCCATTTGATAAACCACGCGGTCAGCAGCAGCGCCGCGGCGCCGCCCGCCACCGCAATGGCTATGACCGCGGCAGTCGCCAGCGTGGTTTCCGCCAGCGCAATGCCCAACCAGCCACCAACCGCGAAAAACGCCACCAGCCCGCGCACGGTGAACAGTCGCAGCCCCGCCGCGTGGTGTGCCGGATCGTGGGTATCGTGATCGTCTGCGTCATGGTCATCATGATCAAAGGCGTGTTCCGCACCGTGATCGAACTCGTGCGCGTCGTGATCCCAGCCGTGGTCGCCCAATCCGCTGTGGTCGTCCGCCATTTCTCCGTGATCCGCGTCGTGACCGCCCAGCCCGATCAGCAGCAGCACCGTTTGCAGCACCAGCATCACTGTGGCGGGAATCGCCACGACCGCGAAACTCTGCTGCAGCATATTCAGCGCATTCCACCAATCATAAAACCATTGCATACGCTTCCCTCCTTATTTTTTCACTATATGTCGGCACCCCGACCCTTATCCGTTGTCTTCCTGGATCCATTTTTCCAGCCGTCCCTCCGCCAAATGCTTCATGCGGGATGCCTGATACGCCAGCACCATAATCTCCAGCGCCCGCGCCAGACACGCCTTGGAATCCAGCTTGGGGCCGGTATAATCCGCCAGCTGGCGCTGCACCGCCTCGCGGATTTCGGCGGTGGAGCTGCGCAGATCCGACAGATCCGCCAACAAGCTGCAAAGTCGGTTGTACAGCTCGCCCTCGTCGATGATATCGTCCGACACATCCTCGACCGAGCCGTTGACCTTGCCCAGCAGCTGGGCAATTTTCTCCAGCGGCAAACAATCCCGCAGCACATTGATGAGAAGAATTCGGGCAATCTGGCGCTGGGTATATTTTTTGCCCACCGGACGGGAAATCCACCCGCGCTTGACCCAGTTTTGGATAGTGGACGCCTCCAGCCCGGTGATTCCGACAATTTGGGACAGGCTGAGTCCTCCCGCCACATTGCACAGCGACGAAACAGCGGCAAACAATTCTTTGCCCGCGCTGGGGTCATACGGCATCACTGTGCCGGGTATAGTCGTCAACTGCATAGGCTCACCTCTTTTGTGCTTTTACAACGCTTTGTGGTGTCTTTACTATATCACAGGTTCATATGAACCTCAAATGCGTTCTGTTGCCTTTTTACCTGTTTTTCTTCATTGGCTGCTGTTTTTCTTTTGTTTTCTCTCTTTTTCTCCCGCAATCGCCATTTTTCGACAGGCAACTATATGCAATCCAGCGACATGCCCAACGGTTTTTCTCTGAGAAAATATATGCAAACCAGTAGTGTGTGCAAGCGAATGAGCTGGAAAAGCAAGCACCTTCTGACTGCAGGCTCAAGGCCCCTTTGTGTAAAGAGGGCTGTCACGACCGTGGTCGTGACTGGGGGATTGTCGCCGTCCGCCGGACGGCGGGTAACTCGCCATTTTCGTTACAATCCCTCCGTCTTTTTGCTGCGCAAAAATCCACCTCCCTTTGCACAAGGGAGGCAAACGCACACCGCTGGTTTGTGAGAAAATTTATTGGTTCCTAACACCTCATCCGTCACGACCTACGGTCGCGCCACCTTCCCCTCGAGGGGAAGGCTTGCGGGGACTTATCCTCCGCCCGCGCGCGGGGGAATCACCGCTGGACACTGAAAACATACTGTTGCAGGCAATCGCTCTTATCCTCCGCCCGCGCGCGGGGGAATCACCTCCAAGGGGAAGGCTTGCGGAAATTTTGCGTATTTCCTGTCATTCTGAGCGAAGCGAAGAATCTTCTCCGGCATTGCCCCTCTTTCTTCGTAGGGGGCGATGCCCACATCGCCCCACAAGCAAACGCCCCGCCTCGCGGTTATCCGCTCCTCTCCTTACGCACAAAAAACACGGGTGAGCCATACGGCCCACCCGTGTTTTCGTCCGGAAATCCGGATTATTTCAGATTGTTTTCCAGCGTGTTCAGCTCGGCGGTCAGTTCAGCCGGCAGCTTGTCGCCAAACTTGCTGTAGAACTGTTTGATGCCGTCCAGCTCGTTCGCCCACAGCGATTTGTCCACTTCCAGGATCGACTTCAGCGTGTCGATCGAGAAGTTGTCCAGACCCTCGAGGTTGATATCCTCGGCGTTCGGCACATAACCGATCGCGGTCTCGTTCGCATCCGCTTTGCCTTCGCAGCGTTTGATGATCCACTCCAGCACACGCAGGTTGTCGCCGAAGCCCGGCCACACGAAGTGACCCTCGTCGTCGGTGCGGAACCAGTTGACATTGAAGATCTTCGGCGCTTTGTCGCCCAGCTTCTCGCCCATTTCGATCCAGTGTGCCCAATAATCGGCCATATGATAACCGCAGAACGGCAGCATCGCCATCGGGTCGCGGCGCACAACGCCCACAGCGCCGGTCGCGGCAGCAGTGGTTTCGGAAGCCATGATGGAGCCTACGAACACGCCGTGGTTCCAGTCACGCGATTGATACACCAGCGGAGCGGTTTTGGCACGACGACCACCGAACACGATCGCGGAGATCGGCACACCGGTGCCCGAGTTGAACTCCGGAGAGATGCAGGGGCAGTTTTTCGCCGGCGCAGTGAAACGGCTGTTGGGATGAGCGCCCTTGGAACCATCGGTGCAATCCCATTTCTCGCCCTTCCAGTTGAGCGCGTTTTTCGGCGGGTTCTTGTCCAGACCCTCCCACCACACGGTGTTGTCGTCCAGATTGTGGGCAACGTTGGTGAAGATGGTGCCCTGGCGGGTAGAAGCCAGCGCGTTGGGGTTGGATTTTTCGTTGGTGCCGGGAGCCACGCCGAAGAAGCCATTCTCCGGGTTGACCGCCCACAGGCGACCGTCGGGACCAATGCGCATCCAGGCGATATCATCGCCCACGCACCAGACCTTGTAGCCTTTCTTCTTGTACAGCTCCGGCGGGATCAGCATAGCGAGGTTGGTCTTACCGCAAGCCGACGGGAACGCCGCGGCGATGTATTTGATCTCGCCCTGCGGATTTTCCAGACCCAGAATCAGCATATGCTCAGCCATCCAGCCCTCTTTACGACCCAGGTTGGAGGCGATACGCAGCGCGAAGCATTTTTTGCCCAGCAGCACGTTTCCGCCGTAACCGGAGTTGACCGAGATAATGGTGTTATCCTGCGGGAAGTGGCAGATATACCGTTTGCTTTCGTCGATATCGCATTTGCAGTGCAGACCGCGCACCCAATCGTCGCTGTCGCCCAGAGCATCCAGCACATTCTGGCCCACACGGGTCATGATGGCCATGTTCAGCACCACATAGATGGAGTCGGTCAGCTCAATGCCGTATTTGGCAAAGGGCGAACCCACCGGACCCATGGAGTACGGGATGACATACATGGTGCGACCCTGATAGCTGCCGCGCGCAATGTCGTACAGCATTTTATAGGCTTTCGCGGGCTCCATCCAGTTGTTGGTCGGGCCAGCGTCTTCCTCTTTCTCGGCGCAGATAAAGGTACGATCCTCCACACGCGCCACGTCATTGACAGCGGTGCGATGCAGATAGCAGCCCGGCAGTTTTTCCTGATTCAGTTTGATCATTTCGCCAGACTGGCAAGCCTCGGCGCGCAGCGCCTCCAGCTGTTCCTCGGAGCCGTCGATCCACACGACTTTGTCGGGGTTGACCAGCTCTTTTTTCTCTTCGATCCAAGACAGAACCGATTTGTTGTTCGTCATAATACAAAATCCCCTTTCGCGAAATTTCGTGAACGCCTTTATTATAGTGTGTTCCTGTCGGAATGGCAATATCCAAATTGTAAAGAATTTGATAATTTTTTGACGATTATTGAGAATTCTGCATATTCGCGCGCAAAATCCTGCAAATCCGCCGCCGTTTCCCGCCCATTCAGCTGTCGATCGGCATGGTCGCGCAAGCGATCGCGTTAAAGCCGCCGATATTTTTCCAGCGCCAGCTGGGTGGCTTTGGCAATGTCCACAATAATGCGTGCTTCTTCGGCAGTGCTGACCTTGACAATGTCGTCCCATTCCTGCTGGGTCAGCGCCTTATCGGAGGGTTTATCAAACAACAGATCATCGGTGCGCACCTCCAACACCCGCGCAATATCCACAAGCACCGGCAAGCTCAGCTTGGTGTTGCCGGTTTCGATATGGCTGAGATGGGTCACCGAAATGCCGACCGCCTCGGACAGTTGGCTTTGCGACATCCGATACGCCTTACGATATTTCCGAATTCGTTGCCCAATTTCATAGTAATTCATAAACAAATACGCCCTTAATTAAATTTCACTTGAATTGTATAGGCAATCGTGTTATTATGAAATAAACTGTATAGGCTATTTTATGCCTATATAATTAAAATATTTGGGGTGAAGGGAAATGAAATTCGTTAAACAGTTTTTATCAGTCCTATCAGCGGCATTGCTGATAATATCATCATTTTCTGTTTCTGCTGATACCGCCGGCGATTATTTTTACAGACTTAACGGTGGAAAAATTACTATCACTAGCTATATCGGTTCCGAAAAAGTTGTAACCGTTCCTTCGCGTCTGGAGGGGCATTTGGTCACCGTCATTGACACCAATGCTTTTATATGGGATCACGTAACCGATGTCTTTATTCCGAATAGTGTGATTACAATCGGTAACAAAGCGTTTTATGAATGTGAAGAGCTCATCAACATCACCATTCCCGACAGTGTAACCAGTATCGGCAATTCCATCTTTCAACGATGTGTGAGCTTACCCTGTATTACACTACCGGGCAGCATCTCTGTAATTAGCCAAGAAGCCTTTTCCGGCTGTTCCAGCTTATCAAATGCAACTCTTCTTAACGGTGTTGCCAGCATTGGATACAGTGCTTTTTCCGGCTGCACATCGTTAGAAACTATTGCTATACCGGATAGCGTAACCAGCATCGGCAGCAGCGCTTTTTCCGGCTGCTCACTGTTAAAAATCGACACTCTTCCGGACAGTGTCACCGAAATTGGCGACAGCGCCTTTTCCGGTTGTGCCGGGATAACAACATTTACTGTTCCGGATAGTGTTACAAGCATTGGTGCAGAAGCCTTTTTTGACTGTACTAATCTTAAAGACGTTACGATTCCGGACAGCGTAACCAACATTGGAGCGAACGCTTTTTCCTCTTGCGAAAGCATACAAATCCTTGGGAAAGTCGGCTCATATGCAGAGAAATACGCCGCCATGAATAACCTACCATTTCATGATTTTGATTCGTGGCAAAGCATAGAGCCCACCTGCACTTCTCCCGGAAGCCGTCAAAGGATATGCCGTATTTGTGGAGAAGTACAAACAGAGATTCTTCCGGCTCTGGGGCACGAATATGGAGCTTGGCAAATAGCGTTAACCCCAACCTGCACCAAAAGCGGTTCCCAAAGTCGTATATGCACCAGATGTGGCTTTGTGGAATCGGTATCAATCGCACCTACGGGTCACCAATGGCAGCAAACAGGACAACTGACACCCACCTGTGAGCAAGAGGGGTATATTAACTATCAGTGTAAAAACGATGCCACTCACACCAAACAAGATACATTACCCGCTATCGGGCATGCTTATGGGACTTGGCAAATGATTTCCTCACCATCTTGCACACAAAGCGGAACCAACCAGCGAGTCTGCCAAAGATGCAGCAAAGCCATTACCCAAACAGTCCCTGCTCTAGGTCACAAGTGGGAAACAACTTGGACACTGGATCGTCCCGCCACAGCCACCATACCGGGAGAAAAGTCCCGTCATTGCAGCCGTTGCGATGAAAGAACAGATATTATTACTATCCCTATTATTGGTGATTGTCCCGGCGATTTAGACGGCAATGGACAAATTGATTCCATTGACGCGTTGATAGTGTTACGAACCGCCGCGGACAAAGTCGTGCTGGATGAGCGGCAGTTGGCGGCGGCAGATGTGGATGGCGTTGCCGGTATTTCCGCCAGCGATGCCCTGATGATTTTGCAGTACGCTACAAAGCAAATTTCTGCTTTTCCGGCAAACGCGGTCGGATAATCTTTTCTCACCCCAAAAAAGGCAGGCTCCTACCGGAGCCTGCCTTTTGCGTTTCTATTTCCTATTTCAGCTGTCGATCGGCATGGTCGCGCAAGCGTTGAGATCCCATCCGGCGGTGTGACCGGCGGCGAACTCATAATACGCCTGGGCTCCCACCATAGCGGCGTTATCGCCGCACAGCGGCAGCGGCGGCACATACAACGGCAGCCCCCGCTTTTCACATTCCGCGGTCATGCGGCGGCGCAGCTCCCGATTGGCGGACACACCGCCCGCCAACACGATCTGTTTGGCGCCGGTTTCCTGCGCGGCGCGCAGCGTGTGGTCGCACAAAATTTCCACCACGGTGTGGCGGAAAGATGCCGCCAGATCCGGCACCGGCAGCGTTTCGCCCTTTTGGCTGGCCTGGTGCAGCCGGTTGATGACCGCCGTTTTCAGCCCCGAAAAGCTGAAATCATACGCGCTGCCCTCCACCTTCGGGTGCGGGAAGGTGAATGCGGTCGGATCGCCGGTTTCGGCGATCTCGTCCAGATGCACCCCACCGGGATAGGACATACCCATGGCACGGGCAGCTTTGTCAAAGCACTCGCCCGCCGCGTCATCCCGCGTGCGCCCCAGCACCCGATAGCGGGTATAATCCTCCACCATCACCAGATGGGTGTGGCCGCCCGACACCACCAAGCACAAAAACGGCGGTTTCAGATCGGGATGCGCCAGATAGTTGGCGGCGATATGCGACCGCAGATGGTGCACCGGGATCAGCGGCTTATTCGCGGACATTGCCAGCCCTTTGGCAAAGTTGACCCCTACCAGCAGCGCACCGATCAGTCCCGGCGCATAGGTGACGGCGATGCCGTCCACCTCGTCCAGCGTGATCCCCGCCTGCTCCAGCGCCTGCCGCGCCACGGTGGAAATCGCCTCGGCATGGCGACGCCCCGCGATTTCCGGCACCACACCGCCGTATTGTTTATGCTCCTCCACCTGGGTCGCCACCACATTGGACAGCGCCTCGCGTCCGTCGCGCACCACTGCCGCCGCGGTTTCGTCGCAGGACGATTCGATCGCTAAAATGTTCATACTTCCCTCTCCTTTGCGTAATAATAGGAGTAAATTGCCGCGTCCTCGGCGGGGTCCCGATAAAATCCGGGGCGCACACCATCGCAGGTGAATCCTTTTTTCTCGTACAGCGCGAGCGCCGCCGCATTGGACGGGCGTACCTCCAGCGTCAGACGGCTGAGCCCGCGTGCGCGCCCCTCCGCCAGCAGCACATCCAGCAGCGCCGATGCCACACCGCCGCGGCGGCTGGCGGGCGCGACCGCTACATTATCCAAGAAGCCCTCGTCCGCGGCGATATGCATACCGGCATAACCCACCGGCTGCTCCGCCCGCGTGGCGACCACGAAAAACGCGGCGGGGTTGTCCACCTCGTCCCGCAGCGCCGCTTCGCTCCACGGATGCGCAAAACAGGCGGCTTCGATCGCAGCAAGCGCCGGAGCATCCTTCGCTTGCAGCGGGCGCACCGTGACCGGTGCCAGCGTTGCCGCCAGCGCCTGTACCGCCGCTTGCAGCGCGTCCCGCGTGCGGCGATACAGCTCCACATCCCCGCCGTAAGGGTCAGGGATCGGCGGATCCGGCACCAGCACCCGATCGGCGGGCATCCCCACCGACAATAGCACCTGCCGGTGCGCCGGGGTCATCACCAGCACCGCGTCCGCTTGCTGCAGCAGCTCTGCCGTCAGCGGGCGCGACCGATGCGCCGCGATATCGATCCCCCATTCCGCCATCACTTCCACCGCCTGCGGCGTGGCGGGCGAACCATCGGCAGCCAGTCCGGCGCTTTCCACCTGCACATCCGGTCGCCCGACCCGGTCCAGCTCCCGCCGCAGCAGCGCCGCCGCCATCGGGCTGCGGCAGGTGTTGCCGGTGCATACACATACGATCATCATAGATCCTCATCCTTTGATATAAACTCTATTTTCGGCAAAAGGCTTGCGCCGTTTGCGAAATCGTGCCATAATAAACCTATTATTTCATGATTGCCGAAGGAGGCCTCGGCTTATGCCGCCCTTGTTATTTAACGCCCGTGATCCCCGCTATCGCAACCCGCTCGGCGCGGTGGTACAGGGCACTTCCGTCTTTTTGCGCATCTGTCTGCCGCGCGAATGGCATTGCTCCGGCGCGACGCTGCTTATCCACGCCGACCAACAGCCGGACGCGGCTTTCGGTATGTTTTGGGCGGGGATGGAAGGCTTTGACCACGAATGGTGGGATTGCCATTTCACCGCCGAGCAGGACACGCTGTATTGGTATGGCTTTCGGATCGATCTGCCGGGCGGGCAGCAATATCTGGTGCGCCAGGCCGATTCCACCGCCGGATTATCCAACCGCCCGGGTGTGCGGTGGCAGCTGACCAGCTATCAGGCGGATTTTGAAACGCCCGACTGGTTGGCGGGCGGGGTGATGTACCAAATCTTCCCCGACCGGTTCGCCGCCTCCGGCGCCCCCAAAGCCAACGTGCCCACCGACCGGGTGATGCACCAACAGTGGGGCGAACAGCCGGTTTGGCAGCCGGACGCGACCGGCACCGTGTGGAACAACGACTATTTCGGCGGCGATCTCAAAGGAATCGAGCAGCGGTTGGATCGGTTGGCTGCATTGGGCGTTACCTGCCTGTATCTCAACCCGATTTTCGCCTCCCATTCCAACCACCGGTACGACACCGCGGATTACGAATGCATCGACCCGCTGCTGGGCAACGAAGAGGATTTTCGCTCGCTGTGCCGCACCGCGCGCACGCTGGGCATCCGGGTAATTTTGGACGGTGTGTTCAGCCACACCGGCGCGGACAGCCGCTATTTCAACCGCTACGGTCGCTACGGCGAGGGGGTGGGCGCGTATCGCTCGCTGGAATCGCCCTACTACCCGTGGTATCACTTCCAAAACTGGCCGGATCGGTACACCGGCTGGTGGGGCTTTATCAATCTGCCGGAGGTGAACGAATGTCACCCCGCGTTCAAGGAATATATCTTAGGCAAAACCGGCATCGTGCGCCGCTGGCTGGCGGCGGGTGCGTCCGGCTGGCGGTTGGATGTGGCGGATGAGCTGCCCGACGAATTTTTGGACGAGCTGCGCACCGCCGCCAAAGCGGAAAAGCCGGATGCGCTGGTGCTGGGCGAAGTGTGGGAAGATGCCAGCCGCAAGGAAAGCTACGGTCACCGCCGCCGCTATCTGCTGGGCGACCAGCTGGACAGCGTGATGAACTATCCATTCCGCGATGCGGTGTTGGGCTTTTTGCGCGGCGGCGACAGCGCCGATTTTCACAACATCATCGGCGACATCACCGAGCACTATCCCGCGCCGGTGCTGCGGCTGCTGATGAACCACATCGGCACCCACGATACCGAACGCGCGCTGACCGTGTTGGCGGGCGAACCCGCCGAGGGACGCGGGCGTTCCTGGCAAGCGGCACAATCGCTTTCGCCCGAACAACGGAAGCGCGGATTGCGGCTGCTGCGACTGGCAGCAGCGCTGCAATATTGTTTGCCCGGCGTGCCGTGCTTGTACTACGGCGACGAGGCGGGCATGGAGGGCTATCGCGACCCCTTCAACCGGGGATGTTACCCGTGGGGGCACGAGGATGCCGATCTGCTGCAATGGTACCGCAAGCTGGGACAGCTGCGGCACATCAGCTCGCCGCTGAAGCAGGGGGCGTATCAGCCGCTCGCTTCCGAACGGGATGTGGTCGCCTTTTTGCGCACCGAGGGAGACGCGGCGCTGCTGTGCGCGGTCAACCATTGCGACAGCGAGCGCACCTTGTGGCTGCCCGACGAATGGCGGCAGCGCACAGTGAATTTGGGGGGCGGCTGGATCGAGTCGGAATGGCTGCATCTGCCGCCGCTGGAATGTGCGATTATGATAAAAGAAGAGGTATAATCTATGGAGTGGACGCGTTCCGTCGGTTTCGGCGGAACGCGTTTTTATTGGGGGATGGCAACGCCCCAGCCAACGGTTTGAAAAAGCCTTCCCCTAGAGGTGATTCCCCCGCGCGCGGGGGAAATGTCGGCGCAGCTGACAAAAGGGGCCCGTCTTCGGGAGAAAAAGGTGCTGAGCGCAGCGAAGCGGATGAGGTGGAAAAGCAAGCACTTTCTAGCGGCGGGCGCAAGGCCCCTTTGTGTAAAGGGGGCTGTCACGACCTTGGTCGTGACTGGGGGATTGTCGCCGTCCATCGGACGGCGGGTGAACTTGCCATTTTCGTTACAATCCCTCCGTCACAGCTGACGCTGTGCCACCTCCCTTTGCACAAGGGAGGCATTGGCACGCCGGAAGTTTTATGAGGTTTTTGACACCTCATCCACCGCCGTTCGGCGGTCCCCCTTCCCCTCTAGGGGAAGGCTTGCGAAGCGTCTGCGTTTTTGACTTACGAAGTGAAAGCCCGCGGGGATTCCGCAGTTTTCACATTTTTACGCGTGGAGAATTATATTTCAATCCACGCGCCCCAAGAAAAAAGCGGATTCGTATTTCAATCTCTTTGTGTAAAATTTTATATAGCGTCTTATTTGCCGACGCAGAAGCGGGCGAACACTTCGTCCACCACGGTTTCGGTGACCCGCTCGCCGGTCAGCTCCAGCAGCGCTTCGATCGCGCCGTCCACGCTCACCGCCGCCGCATCCTGCGCCAGCCCGCTATCCACCGCGGCCAGCGCCTCGTCCAAACAGTCGCGACACCGGCGCAGGCTGTCCCGCTGGCGCTCGGTAGTCAATATCGGCTGGGCTTCGTCCAGCCCCGCCACACCGGTCAATTCCCGCACCGCGGCGGTCAGCTCGTCCAGTCCGCGTCCCTCGCGGGCGGACAATACCACGGTGTAGGGGCACAGCGCCCGCACCTCATCCGGCGACAGCGCCAGCGTCAAGTCGGCTTTGTTGATAATCGCGATAGCGGGCGTATCGTGCAGCGTTTCCAGCAGCGCGCGATCCTCCGCCGACAACGGCGACGAACCGTCCAGCACCGCCAGCACCAGCGCCGCCGTTTGCAAACGGGAACGCGCCCGCTCCACCCCAATAGTTTCCACGGTATCGTCCGACTGGCGCAGCCCGGCGGTATCCGACAGCCGCAGCGTCACATCGCCCAGCCGCACGGTTTCCTCCACCACATCGCGGGTGGTGCCGGGGATCGCGGTCACAATGCTGCGCTCCCATCCCGCCAGCTGGTTCATCAAAGTGGATTTGCCGACATTGGGGCGCCCCACGATCGCGGTATCCACCCCTTCGCGCAACACCCGCCCCGCATCAAAGGTGGAAAGCAGCGCTTCCACCTCCTGCCGTGCCTGACACAGCACCGCCCGCATGGCGGATGGCTCCAGATCCGGAATATCATCGTCCGGGTAATCCACAAACGCCGCAAACTGCGCCGCCATTCCCGCCAGCTGCTGCCGCACACTGTCCATCCGGGCGGCGAGATGCCCCTCGCGGGCGGACAACGCAGCGCGAGCCGCCAACCGGCCGCTGGCGGCGATGCTGTCCATCACCGATTCGGCGGCGGTTAGATCCATTTTGCCGCTTAAAAACGCGCGGCGGGTAAATTCACCGGGACCGGCCGCCACCGCTCCCGCCGCCAACAGCGCGCGCAGAGTGCGCTGCAGCAGGTACAACCCGCCATGGCAGGATAACTCTACCACATCCTCGCCGGTGTAGCTGTGCGGCGCGCGGAACACCAGCGCCACCGCATCGTCGATGTCGCCGTCCGCATCAAACACATATCCGTATTGGGCGGTGTAGCCGGCGGCATCCTCCAACCGTTTGCCCGCCCGGGCAGGGCGGAACACCCGCGCCGCCACCGCCACCGCATCGTCGCCCGATACGCGCAGCACACCCAGTCCGGCGGGGGCAGCGGGGGTGGAGATCGCCGCAATGGTTCGGCTCATAACAAAACTCCTTTTGGGGAAAAATCTTCATAGATGACCGGACGAACGATCCGCTCCTCCGGCACGGTTTTTAGTATACCGCAAAGCAGGCGGCTTGTCCAGTTGGGAGCCGCGGTTTTCCTTGCATCCACCCGCAAAATCTGGTACAATACCCCATGGAGATTGGAAATAGGAGGAACGATGGTGGAAAGATTAAAAATAACCCAATTGTTTGATCCGGAGCATACGCTGGCGGCGCCGCTGCTGGCGCAGCACACCTATCCGTGGAAGGTGCTGCCGCATATCGGCGCATTTATTGAGCAGCTGGGCGCCACGCTGCCCGCAGACGAATACGACCACCCCGCCCCGCTGGTGTGGATCCACAAAACGGCGACGGTGGCACCCACCGCCTTTTTGGGCGAGCGGGTCATCATTGGCGCGAACACCGAAGTGCGGCATGGCGCGTTTATCCGCGGCAATGCGCTGGTGGGGTCCGGCGCGGTGGTGGGCAACTCCACCGAGCTGAAAAATGTGATCTTGTCGGATAATGTGCAGGTGCCGCATTACAACTATGTCGGCGATTCTATTTTGGGATACAAAGCGCACATGGGGGCGGGCTCCATCACCTCCAATGTGAAAAGCGACAAATCGCTGGTATCGGTGAATGTGGACGGCCGCCGCGAGATCACCGAGCTGAAAAAATTCGGTGCAATGCTGGGTGACCGGGTGGAAGTCGGGTGCAACAGCGTGTTGAATCCCGGCACCGTGATCGGACGGGACAGCTCGATTTATCCGCTGTCCATGGTGCGCGGGTTTGTGCCGCCGCACAGCATTTACAAACGGCAGGGCGAGATCGTCGGGCGGGTGTAACCGCCGCTCGCTCGTGTTTCTTAACCGAAAGAGCTTGTTGTCTGCGCAAAGCGGGCGGCGGGCTCTTTTTGTTTGGCGTTCCACCGCGCACGCAGCCGCCACTGTTCTTTATTCTTTTTCACCAGGCAAAATCACTTTTTGAAAAATTTTGTTATTTTTTGTCGAAAAATATAGCTTTTTGTAAGTTAAAGCTGTATACTGATAATTGTGCTATGCCTCGAACCGAGGCCATTTTGCGATGGGAATCTATAAAAAAAGCAACGGAAGAATTCCACCCGTGATGACAGCACGGGGAATCTTCGCTCTTCTTTAGTTCGTGTTTTTTACAAGAACGAGTGAGATTTCAATAACGAACAGGGAGAGATTGCTTTGCGAACACAACAAAAACTCAAACGCATCGCCAGCGGGCTGCTGGCGATAATCATGCTGGTGTTGCTCATGCCGACGGCGGCGGTGGCGGAAGCGGATCGACAAACGATCCGGGTCGCGTTCCCCACGCAGGAAGGCATGAGTTTTTTCGGGCATTCCGGCAAGGTCACCGGTTACAACTATGACTATCTGGAAAAAATCTCCGAATACACCGGTTGGGATATGGAATACGTGCCCTACGGCAGCGCGGACGGCAACAAGGCTGTCGGCAATGCCATCAGCGACTTGCAGCAGGGCAAGGTGGACTTGCTCGGTCCGCTGCTGAAAAATGCCGCCACCGAAAAGCTGTTCGAATTTCCGGAAAACAGCTACGGTACGGTTTACACCACCCTTTGCGCCAAAACCACCGGCAATTTGCGCGAAAACAACCTGTTTAACCAAGATCTGTTGAAGATCGGTCTTTGGAAACAGGCGGAAACCCGCAACAGCGAAGTGCTGACCTTTTTGAAATCCGAAAACCTGCCGTATCAAATCACCTACTATGACACGGCGGACGCCCAGCAGCAGGCGTTGATCGACGACGAGGTAGACATGATCTCCAGCGTGTCGCTGTCGCCGATCGCCAACACCCGCATTGTGGCACAATTTGCCCCGCGCCCCTATTACTTCGCCTCCACCAAAGGCAATACCGAGCTGATCAAAAAGCTGGACGAAACCATCGAACGCATCGACCAGGTCGACCCGAATCTGCAGGACACGCTGTATGACACCTATTTCCGTGTGGTCAACGACTCATTCCGGTTAAATAACGAACAAAAAGCAACGCTGCAAGCCATGGGCACGCTGCAGGTGCTGTGCGCCAAAAGCGCTGCGCCGTTCGCCTATCAAAAGGACGGCGAGCCCGCCGGTATGCTGGTTTCGATTTTGAACGACTTTGCCGAAAAAGCCGGACTCAAGCTGGAATACTCTTTCTGCTCCGACCGCACCGAAGCGCGGCAGATGATCGCCGACGGCAAATACGATATGTTTATCGGTATACCGCTGACTTCCAGCCTTTGCGCGGAATTGGGCTTTATCAACAGCGCGCCGACCATCAATTCGATGCTCGCATATGTGCAAAGCCCTACCAAAAGCGGCACCGGCGATACCGGCGACAAAACCATCGCGCTGGTCAAAGGGCTGGAAGAGCAGATTTCCACCGCGGGATACAAAGACACCATTCTGTGTGACAACTCTCAAGCCTGCATCAAAGCGGTGGAAAGCGGCAAGGCGGATATCGCCGCCGGCTGCCGCGCATCGCTCGAATATTACATCTATGAATCCGGCAGCAATCTGGTCACCAGCATGATCCCCGGCCAGACGCAAAGCGCCAACATTGCGGTGTCGCGAAATTGCGACACGGCGCTGCTGTCCACCATGAATAATTATATTTACAGCATCTCCGAGGATGATCTCACCCGCTACCTCAGCGATGGCAATCTGCACTCCGACTCCATGTCACTGGTTCTGTTCACCCGCCGCCATCCGGTGCAAACCACCCTGATAATCGTATCCGTGGTGGTGCTGCTGGCGGCGATCGTGCTGGTTTTGCTCACCCGTTCATCCAAGCAGCGCGCCGCCATGCAGGAGCTGCACAACAGCCAACTGCGCGATGCACTGCAAATTGCGCGCGATGCCAACGAGGCAAAAACCACCTTCCTGTCCAATATGAGCCACGACATCCGCACCCCGATGAACGCGGTGATCGGCTTTTCCACGCTGCTTGCCAAAGAGCCGGACAACCGCGTCAAGGTGCGCGAATACGCGCGCAAAATCAGCGCCGCCAGCAACCATCTGCTGGGACTTATCAACGATATTCTGGATATCTCCAAAATCGAAAGCGGCAAAATGTCGCTGCGTCAGTCGGTTTTCTCGATTGACGAGCTGATGGAATCGGTCAATGTGGTGATCCGCCCGATGGCGGGCGAAAAGAAACAGGTATTCCAAGTCAGCATGGGCACCATGTCCCACGAGCTGTTTGTCGGCGACAAAGTGCGTGTGAACCAGGTGCTGATCAACCTGCTCTCCAACGCCATCAAATATACGCCGGAGGAGGGAAAAATCGGATTTTCCGTCACCGATCTCGGCGAATCGTCCACTTCGTTTGAGCGCCTGCGATTTGTAATTTCCGACACCGGATACGGCATCACCGAGGAGTTCCAAAAGGTAATTTTTGAGCCGTTCACCCGCGCCGAAAGCAGCACCGTCAACAAAGAAACCGGCACCGGGCTGGGACTGGCGATCACCAAAAACATCATCGACCTGATGGGCGGCACCATTGATCTGAAAAGCATCCCCGGCAAAGGCACCACCTTCACCGTCGAGCTGCCGCTGCGGCTGCCGCACGAAGAAGAGGACGAGCGTTTTTGGGAAAACCACCATATGTCCCGCATCCTGATCGTGGACGATGACAAGGCGATCTGCGACGGTGTGCGCGACAACATGGCGGACAGCGGTGTCGAGATCGACGCGGTTTACAGCGGCGAGGACGCGGTGGAGCTGGTCAAGAAAGAATACCATGCCAACCACGAATACAGCGCTATCATCCTTGACTGGCAGATGCCCGGCATGAACGGGCTGGACACCGCGCGCGAGATCCGGAAGATCATTCCGATCGACACACCGGTGCTGTTCCTCACCTCCTACGACTGGTCGGCGATCGAAACCGAGGCGTTGGAAATTGATGTGGACGGCTTTTTGGCAAAGCCGTTCGCGGCGGTAAATCTGAAAGAAAAGCTCATCGAAGTGGAGCATTTCAAAAACGCGATCTCCAAAGAGGATATTTCGCTGGATCTGAAAGGGCTGCATTTCCTGCTGGCGGAGGACAACGAGCTGAACGCGGAAATCGTGACCGAGCTGCTCAAATCCGAGGGCGCCACCTGCGATGTGGAGGAAAACGGTCAGCTGGTGGTGGACAAGTTCCTCGCCTCTCCGGCGCACAGCTACGACGCGATTCTGATGGATGTGATGATGCCGGTGATGAACGGCTACGACGCGACCAAGAAAATTCGTGCTTCGCAGCATCCGGAAGCGCTCACCATCCCGATCGTGGCGATGACCGCCAACGCGTTCGTCAAGGATGTGCAGGATGCGCTGGATGCCGGCATGAACGCCCACATCGCCAAGCCGATCAATATGGAAACGCTGAAAAACACCCTCGGCTCCTGTATCAAACGGTAACCTATTGGACAACCACAAAAAAGCCTCCCGGAAAATTCCGGGAGGCTTTTCTTGGTGCAAACGAAATTATTTCTCTTCGTTCCAGCTGTACATTTTGCGCAGCTCTTTGCCGACAGCTTCCAGCTGATGCTCGGCTTTGATACGGCGGCAGGCATTGAAATGCGCACGGCCGTTTTTGTTTTCCGCGATCCATTTGGAAGCGAAGGTGCCGTCCTGGATCTCGGTCAGGATCTGTTTCATCTCTTTCTTGGTCTCGTCGGTGATCAGGCGTTTGCCGGTCTCGTAGTCACCGAACTCGGCGGTATCCGAGATGGAATAACGCATCATGGAGAAGCCGCCCTTGTAGATCAAATCAACGATCAGCTTCATCTCGTGGATGCATTCAAAGTACGCGTTCTCCGGAGCATAGCCCGCTTCGACCAGCGTTTCAAAGCCGGCCTGCATCAAAGCGGTCACGCCGCCGCACAAAACCGCTTGCTCACCGAACAGGTCGGTTTCGGTCTCGGCACGGAACGTGGTTTCCAGCACACCGGCGCGCGAACCGCCGATACCCGCGGCATACGCCAGCGCAATATCCAGCGCACGACCGGTCGCGTTCTGATGAATGGCGACCAGGCAGGGCACGCCTTTGCCTTCCTGATACTCGCTGCGGACGGTATGACCCGGGCCCTTGGGCGCGATCATGAACACATCGACATCGGCGGGAGGCACGATCTGACCGAAGTGGATGCAGAAGCCGTGCGCGAACGCCAGCGCTTTACCGGCGGTCAGGTTGGGCTCGATATCCTTTTTGTACATATCCGCCTGGCGCTCGTCGTTGATCAGGATCATGATGACATCCGCCGCTTTGGCAGCGTCGGCCGCGGTCATAACTTTCAAACCGGCCGCTTCGGCTTTCGCCCAGCTTTTGGAGCCGTTGTACAGACCCACAATCACGTTAATGCCGCTCTCGTGCAGGTTCAGCGCATGGGCGTGACCCTGCGAGCCGTAGCCGATGATCGCCACGGTCTTGTCCTTGAGGACGCTCAGGTTGCAGTCGTTCTGATAATAGATTTTTGCCATGGTATGTTACCTCCTACGCCGTTTGACGGCAAGATGTTCTATGTGGATACGGATGGCCGGTTCCTTACCAGGCTAGTGCCGTATGGACATATAAAATTATTTTTCCGCTTTATCAACCTTGCGGGTGGGATCGGCGCCTTTTTCAATGGCGATCACGCCGGTGCGCACCACTTCTTTGATGCCATACGGGCGCAGCAGCGTTTCCAGCGTTTCGGTGCGTTCGGGGGTGTCCGCAAACTCCACCGTCATGCTGGTGCGGGTGACATCCACAATGCGCGCGCTCATCAGCTCGGTAATGCGCATGATATCGGCGCGCTGACCGGCGGCCACCGCCACCTTGATCAGCGACAGGGTGCGGGGGATATACGCCCCCTCCTCCAGCGTTTTCACCTTGATGACCGGGATCACCTTGTTGAGCTGTTTTTCCACCTGCTCCACCACATATTCGTCGCCGTCCACCACGATGGTGATGCGCGAAATGGTAGAATCCTCGGTCACACCGACCGCCAGAGAATCAATGTTGAAGCCCCGCCGGGAAAACAGGCCGGACACCTTGGACAAAACGCCGGGGTGGTTTTCCACCAGGACAGACATGGTATATTTCATATCAATGCCCCCTTACAACGACGGATAGTCGGGATCGACGGTACATTCCAGCAGATAGGGGCGATCGTCCGCCCACATCTCCGCCAGCGCCTGCTCCGCCTCCTGGTTGGAGGCGACCCGCCGGGCGGGAATACCGTAAGCCCCCGCCAGCTTGACAAAATCGGGGCTGCCGTCCAGATACACGCCGCTGTGCACGCCGTGGTACTGGTTGTCCTGCAGCTCGCGCACCATCCCGAGGCGGGTGTTACGCATCACGATGATCTTGACACCGATCTGCTCCTGGCAAATGGTGCCCAGCTCCATCATGCTCATCTGGAACGAGCCGTCGCCGCAAACGGCGCACACCTGACGACGCGGGTCCGCCATCTTGGCACCCACCGCGCAGGGAATGGAATAGCCCATCGTGCCCATGCCGCCGGAGGTGAGGAATCGTCCGTCGCGAATCTCAAAATGGTTGGCGGACCAGATCTGGTTCTGCCCGACATCGGCACACAGCACCGCGTCATCCGCCATCGCGCGGGACAGCGCCCGCATAAAGGTTTTCGGCTCCACATAACCGTCCACCGGCGGAATCACCTTGGCGGCGTACCGCTTTTTGCGGTCGGTCACCGCCTCCACCCACTCGGTGGGCGCGGTCGCGTTGACGATGCTGCACAGGCTTTCCAGCACCAGCCGCAGATCGCCGACGATCGGAATATGCGCCGGCAGATTTTTACCGATCTCTGCCGGGTCAATATCAATATGAATCACCTTGGCGCGGGTCGCGATCTGACCCGGAGCCGCCATCGCGCGGTCACCCGCGCGCGCGCCCGCCATAATCACCAGATCCGCATCGCGAATGGCTTTGTTGGCGGGAGGACAGCCGTGCGACCCCAGCATACCGAGATACAGCGGATGCGCCGACGGCAGCGCGCCGATCCCCATCATGGTGGTCACGGTGGGGAGCTTGCACGCCTCCACCAGCGCGCACAGCGCGTGTTCGGCATGGGAGGAAAACACCCCTCCGCCCGCGCATACCACCGGGCGTTTGGCAGCGGCGATCGCCTGCGCCGCCTTTTTGATCTGCAAGCCGTGACCTTGGGTGCGGGGCTTGTAGCCGATGATGTCCACCGGAATATCGCCATACACGAAATCCGGCAGCGTTTTTTGCTGCATATCGATCGGAATATCGATCAACACCGGGCCGGGACGACCGGTACCGGCGATATGAAACGCTTCTTTGAACACGCGGGGAATGTCCGCCGCGCGATCGATCAGATAGCTGTGCTTGGTAAACGGCTCCGCCGCGCCGGTGATATCCGCCTCCTGAAACACATCGCGCCCCAGCAGGTCGCTGCGCACCTGACCGGTGATGACCACCAGCGGGATGGAATCCATATACGCCGACGCGATACCAGTCAACAGGTTGGTAGCACCGGGGCCGGAGGTCGCGACGCACACCCCCACCCGACCGGAAATGCGGGCATAACCGCTGGCGGCGTGGGCGGCGTTTTGCTCGGTGCGCACCAGCACGTGGTGCAGCGCGCTTTCCGCGAGCTGATCGTAGAACGGGCAGATGGCGGCACCGGGATATCCGTACAAAACCTGGACGCCTTCCGCCTCCAGACAGCGTACCATCGCTGCAGCCCCGGTCATCATACCGCATCCGCTCCTTCACCTTTGAATTTACACAGTATTATAGACCTGTTGGTTTGTTATGTCAAGACATTTTTTGACTTTAGCATCTAAAAGCGAGCGGCTTTTTCTTCCTCTTTTCTGCTGTTTTCCCCGGCTGGTGTGGCGCCTCCCCCCACTTGTCGCCGGGTCGCTGCCCGACATCCGGCCACTTTTGCAATATTTTTTGCGTATATTCTATAAAATAAGCAATGTGTGAAAAACAACAAGCACATCCGTATTGAAACTTCGGATAAATTATGGTATATTGAGTAAAAAGGTATTTGGAACAGGAGGGGTTATGTTATGAACACGCGTATGGTATCGCTTTTCACCGTGGCTGCACTGTGCCTGTCGCTGTGCGCGGGGGGCTGCCAAAGTCAACCGAACAATCACACCACGGAGAGTAGCACCCGCCCTGACGCTACGACCACCGCCGCCACTTCCGACGCGAACTCTTTCTCCAACACCAACGATCGTATCCCAAAATCGACTTATCACACCACCGCCCAACCAACCACCTCCCGCGCGCCGGAAGTGCTCAAATACGCCAATTACACATGGCAGGAGGTGCCCGTCACAAAAGAGCACCGATGGATGGATTATTCGGATCTCACACTTGACCTTAGAGGCACCGTTACTTCCACCGATTATGCTTTCAGCGGAACAGTGCTTAGCCGAAAGGAATACGATATGTCCAGAACTGATAAAGACGGGAAAACAGAACCATTCGGCTCTTGCTCTATCATCGAAGTAAAAGTAAACCATGTCTATCATGGCAAACTTCCAATAAATGGCGATATTATTAGACTATACTATAACCATCCTCTTTATCTTCTTGAAAAATCAGTTGTTATCCAAGACCAAAAAGAGTATGTGTTCATGGCGCAATCAACAGATGATTATGCCGAGCGCAACCCTGCCATAGCGACATTCACAGATGCTTCTATTTCTTTAGTATACTATCACGATATTTTCCCCATAGAAAACGAAAATGTGCTGGTATATAAGCCAATTTTCGATTGGGATAAAAAGGTAATGAAAAAGGTAAAGCCCGGCATTAAAACAGACAGAATTTCCTCCGGAGAAACTGGAGAGACATATATCGTTTTGGATAAAAAGGATTTTGATCCCGCCTTTTTACAGCTGTTCAAAAACCCGGAAACCCTACCTACTTCGTTTATGCGAACCATGCGATGCCCCACCACCACGACCACAACTACCACCCACCAGACGAGCGCTGCCACAAAAGCGGGGCTGCCCACCGTGAACACCGACCCCACCATCGTGTGGTCAGACCCGGAGGACGGAGAGTCATGATGAAAAAGGAATGGCAAAGTGGGGGCTTGTGTCTGCTCATACTCGGCGGTTTGCTGGCGGGCTGTCTTAGCGGGTGTCGGTCAACCGAACCTCTTCCGGACAAGGTGGCGACAACGGGTGTTCATACTGTGAGCACCACCGCAACAGCCCCCGTCGATACGACGACGAAAGCACCATCTAAAACCAACCCGGATCCAACAGGATATGAGGATGTCGGCTATGACGATGAGGACTGGCCATGGCGTGTGTTTTATTCCGTGGAGGGCTTTGTCCATTGGATTGAAAACCCGAACCTTAAGGCAGAAAAGAATCCTCTTAAACCTGAAAAAGACGAATACGGCCTTGATGTGTATAAAAAAAGCTATTTTGACGCTATGTATCCTGACTATCAACAGATGTTTGCCGCCGATCGATTTTATATGTTACCGGTTGTGCCGTCGGATTGGAAGCTGGATTCTATGTATATAAACAGATATGAAGTTGGCTTTTTCTATTTAGATAGCCAAAAAAACGAATATTGTTTTGTTTATCAACATAGTCAAAAAACAAGTGCCGATATCATCGAAAAAGAAGCTGATACGCTTTTTGTAAAAGAGATAGATGGTCAAAAATATTATATTTCGGATTACCTTTCTGAACTTTCGCCTAAAAAAGAAAAAAGAGGATATATTATTAAAACATTCATAGATGGATATCTTTGTTACTTTATAGAAAGATTGTATGACCCCAGCAATAAGGATGCGACGGACAATGGCTACACGGCCGTCGTCTATACGAAAGATACCGATTTGACGGATGTTGTCAGCAAAATCAAATTCAGGCGAATTGATTTGCCTCCGCTGGAACAGTAGAAGCAAAAAGCCAGCACAAAAGCCGACGGCGTTTTGGTCGCGAATAGCTTTGGCTGGCTTTTCCCTTTGACGGCGGCGCTGATCCGCCCGGCAGCGGGTCGTAACAATTTTTTTACAAATATTTCCTTGCGCTTTGGGCGGAAAAGGAGTATAGTAGCGTTAGCACTCGAAGCGAGCGAGTGCTAAAACATCGTAAAGAGGGAAAATCGTCATGAGAACCAAACAATTCAAAGCCGAATCCAAGCGGCTGCTGGATCTGATGATCCATTCTATCTATACCCATAAAGAAATCTTTCTGCGCGAGCTGATCTCCAACGCCAGCGACGCGATGGACAAGCTGTACTACCGCTCGCTGAAAGAGCATTTGCAGGATGTGGATCGCGAAGATTTTGCCATCGACATTGCGGTGGACAAAGAGCACCGCACCCTGACCATTTGGGATACCGGCATCGGCATGACCGAAGAGGAGCTGGAAAACAACCTCGGCGTGATCGCCAAGAGCGGCTCGTTTGCTTTCAAAAATGAGCAGGAGGAGAAAACCGACGATGTGGACATCATCGGTCAGTTTGGCGTGGGCTTTTATTCCGCGTTCATGGTGAGCGATCTGGTCACAGTCGTCACCCGCGCCTACGGCAGCGACCAGGCGTATCGTTGGGAATCCAAAGGGGTCGAGGGCTACACGGTGGAGCCGTGCGAAAAAGACAGCGTCGGCACCCAGATCATTTTGCATATCAAAGAGAACACCGAAGACGAAAACTACGACGAATTTTTGGACAGCTACCGTTTGCAGGGGCTGATCAAAAAATATTCCGACTACATCCGCTACCCCATCCGCATGGATGTGGAATCCCGCCGTCCGGTCGAGGGCAAAGAGGGCGAATACGAAACCGTCACCGAGACCAAAACCATCAACAGCATGGTGCCGATCTGGCGCAAAAACAAAAGCGAGATCCAGCCGGAGGAATACAACGCCTTTTACAAGGATAAATTCATGGATTACGAGGATCCGGCGCGGGTCATCCACAGCCGCACCGAGGGCGCGGCCACCTATCAGGCACTGCTGTTCATCCCGTCCCACGCGCCGTACAACTACTACACCCGCGAATACGAAAAGGGCTTGCAGCTGTACGCCAGCGGCGTGCTGATCATGGACAAATGCGCCGATTTGCTGCCCGACCATTACAGCTTTGTCAAAGGTTTGGTCGATTCGCAGGATCTGTCGCTGAACATCTCGCGCGAGATGCTGCAGCACGATCGCCAGCTGAAGCTGATCGCCGCGCGGCTGGAGAAAAAGATCCACAGCGAGCTGCTCTCCATGCTGCAAAACGAGCGCGAAACCTATGAAACCTTCTTCAAAAACTTCGGCTTGCAGTTGAAATACGGCGTATACAGCGATTTCGGGATGCACAAGGATGAGCTGCAGGATCTGCTGCTGTTCTATTCGTCCCACGAAAAGAAGCTGACCACGCTGCAGGAATACATCGACCGTATGCCGGAAGGACAGCCCTGCATCTACTACGCGTGCGGCGAAACGCCGGACAAGATCGAGCGGATGCCGCAAACTGAGGCGGTGCGCGACAAGGGCTACGAGATTTTGTATCTGACCGACGATGTAGACGAATTCGCGCTGAAATCGCTGCACACCTTTGCGGACAAGGAGTTCAAATCCGTGTCCGGCGGCGATTTGGGCTTTGAGCCGGAAAAGACGGAAGAATCCACCGAAAACAAAGACCTGTTCGCCTTTATGGCGGAGGCGCTGTCCGGCAAGGTGAAAGCGGTGCGCGGGTCGCAGCGGCTGAAAACCCACCCGGTTTGTCTGACCGCCGAGGGCGAAGTGTCGTTGGAGATGGAAAAGGTGCTGGATGCGATGCCGGGTGACCACGCGATCAAAGCCCAGCGGGTGCTGGAGATCAACGAAGCGCACCCCATCTTCCAAAAGCTGACCGCGCTGTACCAAAACGACAAAGACGAGCTGAAAGAATACAGCGAGCTGCTGTACGATCAGGCGGCGCTGATGGAGGGGCTGTCGATCGACGATCCGGTGGCGTTTGCCGAAAAAGTGTGCAAGCTGATGGCGCAGGATAACGCATGACCGGGCGCTGGCTGTTTCGGGTGCTGTCGCTGATGGCGGTGCTCGGCTGGATGGCGGTAATCTTCTGGTTTTCCGCCCAAACGGCGGACGACTCCGCCGCCATGAGCGGCGGGCTGATCGAACAGGTCGCGGGCGCGATCACACCGGGGTTTTCCGAGCTGCCGACCGAGCAGCAAACCGCGGTGGTGAACCAATGGCAAACGGTGGTGCGCAAAGGCGCGCATATGACCGAATACGCTGTTTTGGGCGTGCTTTGCTGGATCGCCGCGACCGGTTGGTTCCCGCGGCGGCGGATACGCGCGGCGGTGGCTGCCGGTGTGGGGCTGCTGTACGCCGCAAGCGATGAATTCCACCAGCGGTTTGTGCCGGGACGCGGTCCCGGTGTGCTGGATGTGGGCATCGACTTCACCGGTGTGTGCATCGGGCTGGCGCTGGCAGCGGGCGTGACCGCGCTGTGGCGCCGGTATCGCCGCAAACGAGCATAAGCAAAGGGCTGTTCCCCGCGGGGAACAGCCCTTTTTGCGTGTGACCATAGACAACCCGCGGCACGGCGTGTATAATAAATCTGATTTTGTGTAACGGAGGGGTTGGCATGAGCATCATCGCCCGCGACAACCGTATTTTTGTGTTGGAAACCGCCCACACCCATTATGTGGTGGGTATCGACGCCGACGGACGCGACCGACATATCTACTGGGGCGCGCCCTGCGACCCCGCCGACTACGACATTCCGCCGGTGGTGTGCGAAAACCCCAATCATCCGGCGCTGGACGAAATGCAGCAGGAATGTACCGTGTTTGGCTCCACCATGTACCGCGACAGTGTGCTGAAAGCGACCTTTGCCGACGGCTGCCGCGAGATTTTGCCGGTCTTTGACCGCGCCGCGGTGGGTGACGACCGGTTGGCGCTGCACTTTCGCGATAAGCACTATGGCTTGTCGTATACCCTGCACTACCGGCTGTTTCCGGACAGCGACATCATCGAAAAATATGTGTCAGTGCAAAACACCGGCACCGAGCCGTTGGTGTTCGCCCGCCTGTTCAGCGGCGAGCTGTCCTTCCCCTCGCCGGAGGTGTATATCATCCAAAACACCAACGGCGGCTGGGGCGGCGAATATCGTCCCACCCAAACGCCGCTGTCCGGCGGCACGCTGGTGTTTGAAAGCCGCCGGGGCATTTCCGGCCACAACCAGTCGCCCTCGGTCATTGCGCATCACCACGCGACCGAACAGGCGGGCGAGGTCTTTTTCGCCGTTTTGGCGTACAGCGGCAGCTTCAAGGTGAGCGTCAACCGCGATGTGTACGGCGTGACCCGCGCGGTGCTGGGGATGAACGACCACGATTTTTCCTTTACGCTGCCCGCTGGGCAATCGTTTGACACCCCTCGCCTGTACGCGGGTCACACCCGCGGGCTGGGCGAAATGTCCCGCCAGCTCAACCGGCTGGCGCTGACCCATCTGCTGCCTCCGGCGTTTCGGGACAAGCCGCTGCCGGTGCTGTACAATTCGTGGGAAGCCACCGGCTTTGACGTATCCGCACAGCAGCAGATGCGGCTGGCGGACATCGCCGCCGATCTGGGGGTGGAGCTGTTTGTGATGGACGACGGCTGGTTTGGCGCGCGCCACAACGACCACGCCGGGCTGGGCGATTGGCAGGTCAACCGCGACAAATTCCCCCACGGCTTAAACGAGCTGATCGACCATGTGCATCGGCGCGGCATGGGGTTCGGCCTGTGGATCGAGCCGGAAATGGTGAACCCGGACAGCGACCTGTACCGCGCCCACCCCGATTGGGCGTATCACTACCCGACCCGACCTGCCAGCGAGCTGCGAAATCAGCTGGTGCTGAATCTGACCCGCCCCGATGTGCAGCAATATGTATTCGAGGCGGTGGATGCGCTGTTGAGCGAGCACGATATTCAGTATATCAAATGGGATATGAACCGCCCATTTTCCGAAACCGGAGCGGAAAATCTGGACAACCCGCAAATGTTGTACTATCTGCACACCAAGGCGGTGTATGACATTGTGGACGCGCTGAAAGCCAAGCATCCCGGCGTGATGTTTGAAAGCTGTGCATCCGGAGGCGGGCGCAGCGATTGGGGTGCGCTGTCGCATTTTGACCAGTGCTGGCCCAGCGACAACACCGATGCCATCGACCGCATGGCGATCCAGCACGATTTTTCGCTGCTGCACCCCACCAAGGTGATGCGCGCGTGGGTCACGGATATTGCGGGGCCCAACAAGCCGTGCAGTCTGGAGTTTCGGTTCCACATCGCGATGCAAGGCGCGTTGGGGCTGGGCGGCAATCTGACCCGCTACACCCCAGCACAGCGGGAGCTTTGCCGCCAGCGTATCGCGCTGTACAAGCAAATACGCGAGGTGGTGCAGTTTGGCGACCTGTACCGGCTGGCGGACGCGGACGAGGGCGAGGCGCTGATCAACGAGTATGTCAGCCGCGACAAAACGCAAGCGGTCTGCTTCGTGTCCAGTCGGGGAACACGCTTTTTCAAAAAGCGGATGCCGATCCGACTGGCGGGGCTGGTGCCCAACCGCTGCTACCGGCTGGAATTTCAGGGAACCACCTTGGAAAAAAGCGGCGCCTATTGGCATAATGTCGGACTTTCGGTGTACATCCGCGGCGCAGAGTATAACGAGATCATCCTCCTCCGCCAAACCGCCCTCTGATCGACAGGAAAACAGCCTGAGTCACCTCGCGAGATGACTCGGGCTGTTTGGCGTATGTGTTTATTTCACAAAGTCAAGGCGGTCTCGTTATTTCCCGCTATCGGGGGACAGGGAGATGGGATCTTTGTCGCGGGTCCAATAGTCGTGTCCTTTTTCCTTCGGCTGCCACAAGGTGGCTTCTGTTTCCGTTTCAAACGGAAACACCAACAGCAAAGACGTTTCTTCTTCCATAGCCCACTGTATTAGTTCCTTAAAAATAGTAAAATATCCTCTACCACTGCGCGGAGCCACCCACGGTTGTGCCAGATTGTTGTTTTCCTCTCCGGGAATCACTTCCCATGGGATCGGCAAAGATAGATTTTGGATATCGTAAACCGCCTCGGACAAGGGGTACTTTTGCAGCTCGAACGGAATTTGATCCAGCTCCCGCTGGAGCTCTTCCAAGTGCTCATTTTCTACGATGCCATGGTCGCACAGATCGCGCAGCAGTCGCGGGAACCGCTCCCCCCAATGTCCTACCCCTTCCAGATGATAGGACACCGTGGAAAAAAAGCAATAAACCATATCGCCCCATCCCAGCCGGACAATATACCCCGCATTTCCCGGCTTTTTCACCATAAGATAAACCATAGTTTCTACTCCTATTGATACATAAATTCAACAAGATCTCACTTCTCTATCTCTAGCACAGCGCTTTTCAACCGCGTTTCCTCTTTTCGCATGATTCAGGTACCGGTTCGGTGCAGGACTGAGAATTGCCATCGTCTTGGTAATAGGTATAGGTGCATTGCCCACCCGCTACCGACACCGATGCCACCGGCATATCCACCCACAGATCAAACTGTTCTTTGTCTTGCGACAATTTACCAATTGGCCAGCTTTTGGTAGGGCGAATAAACACCAGTTCAAATTGCAGATTTTCCCTGCGTTCCTCCGGAACGACAGCCACCAACTGCTCCAACACCTTTTGTTCCGACAAAAACGGAGCGATCTGCGCCTTGACCTCTTCCAAGCTGCCGCCGGGCTCGCAGATCATATAATAAGCCGTAAGGCGCGTTTTCCCCTCTTCTTTTTTGGGGTTCATCGCCACGATCTCATATATGTTTCTGTCCTTATATTCCTGTATTTGCAGATGCCGGTAGTAAGCGCGTATCACCAGAACAGCGGCGATCGCCACCAGTATCGCCACGACAATAAGTCGAAACAGATTAAACGCTGACAGTTTCATTCCGCCGCCTCTTTTCGCTATTTATATGAAACATAGTTGTCCTCTCGAATTTGTTGTTTCACATACGGCTGCAAATCCACGGGCACGGTGTCCACATAAACCGCATATACGACCGTATCCCCCCACGCATACGCGCCTATCTCCGCGACCGCCTCGTCATGAACAGAGCGGCGATAGCTTCCCACACGATTCTCCGTCGTGATGGCGGCATAGTGTGGTCGGTCGCTGAAAAAGCTCCCAACCGACGCCCGACCGGGGTCCTCGGCACGATCAAATTGCGTCAACAGCGCCGCTTCAAACGCCTCGTGGTCGGTTTTGTCCACCTCGATGATGGCTTGCGTAAACGAATCCCGCCATCCCTGAACGCAATCCACCTCGGTCAATACCGCCGCTTCCTGCGTCGGTAGATGAATCGACTGCAAAACCAGCTGCCGATCCGCGTCGCTAAACGCGGTCACGACGATCCCAGCCTCAACCTGCTCGGACAGACGAACATACCGATATAGATGGACACCCAACACGCCTGTCAACGCCAAAACCGACACCGCCACTACCGCGCCGATGATGATTCCCGCTTTCTTTCGCCTCGATAGATTTTTCCACATACGCATAGGTGCTTTCCTCTTTTCACATCATCCGTCGCGTTTGAGATAGTTTCCTTTCCAAACCCGCCACCACACAAAATGCTTCAAATCCGACGGAACATCCTCCGTGCGAACCACATACAGCATCGTATCTTCCAAGCGGAACGACTCAATCGTGAGCTGTTTCTGCTGCGAGTGGACATATCTCCCCACACAATCGCTTGCTGTAAGAGAGGCATATTCCGTGTGGTCGAAAAACCCGCTTTGCGAGGCATACCCCGGCTCGTCCGTCCGCTCATAATGTTCCAGCAGGGCAGTTTCAAAGGCTTCGTTTTTGTCCTTGTCCACCTCCACATATAGATAGGCATACGGTTCCCGAAAACTCTCCACATCCACTATTTCGGTCAATGTGGCGGGCTCTTGCAGCGGAATATCAAACGCCCGAAACGCCGTTTCCCGCTCGTCATTGCCAATGGTTTGAATCCGAACGCCGCTGTCCAATGTCACCGGAAGCTGCACCAGCAGCCGGTACAAAAACGCCCCGGCAACCACCACCGCTACCGCACCGATGATGATTCCTGCCTTTTTGGGCTTTGATAGATTTTTCCACACGCGCATAGGCGTTGATGTCCTTTCTATTCACAAGTGCGATTCGTTACGCACTGCGTAGGCACCGTCCAACTCCCGCACCAGACGGTCATAAGCCGCTCCTGCCCGCACCGCAAAGTCAGTCTGGTGTTCCTTTGTCCATGGTGAGGGTGCCGCCGGATCGCTCCAATCCAGCGAGGTTTGAAACTCGGTTTCCAGCGCATTCAACTCATCCGCCAACGCGCGGGAGATAGGGAGCGCGGTTTTGTCCACCGCATAGCCCAGTGCAGCTTCCGTGGCTGCATCACCCGCCCACAAGCAGGGGCCCCCATATTCAAAAAAGAAACGCAACACACGCATGGGCGTTTGCCCCCCTGTTTGCACTCTAATGGATTCCGCGGCTGTTCTCTTGCTATTTTAACACAAATTTGCCGGAGCGTCTATCGGCTATATCCGCAAATTTGGCACACATATTTTGTCGTTATTTGCAAAAAAGTGCCGACCCACTTTTCGCCGCAAACACACCCCGTCCCCCTGTCACGCAACGAAGAATCTGTTCCGGTGGGTCAGATGAAAAGAGGAACAACGCGAACCACTTTGTAAGGTGGCTCGCGCTGTTTTTGTGTGTATTTATTCTTTTATGGCCGCCACCGTCCAATAGTAGTCAGTAGCTTCACCACTTTTATCAAATATTTTTCCCGAAAACTGATACACCGGTTGAATACTGGATAGCTCGGGTTGATTGACCGGAGAATCGTAATACAAAACAGTAACATTCTCTAGTTGAATATGATCCGCCTCGCCCGACAATTTTGATGTATCGTATACAATTTGACCCTGCTGCAACGGATCAAGCTTTTTCACCTCTTCATAAGAGCGGCAGGCAACATTTTGGTCAAATACATAGTCGCTGTATATGCTGGAAACCATACGGACTCCCAGTGCGTCTATCTCCACTGTAATATCCGACCGCCCATAAAAATCGCAGCCATCGATCTTCCGGAAAAAGCCAATCGTCTTGGTTAAGAAAGCGCCGGTATCCGTCTTGGTTCCGCCTAAGGTTTGGCTTGCGGCAAATCCATCCGGCAGCAACGCATTGGTCCGCAAATACGCCGTCGCTTGCTGAATCGCCTCCGCATCCGACAAGGAAAGTGGTTGTGCGCTATCCCCTTTTCGCCGGTAAACATAGCTCCCCTTGTCATAAATATCCAATCGATCGCCGTTGCGGCACTCATATCGGGTATAGCCCTCCCGCGCGGTCGTTTTTTCCACATCGTTGGCAAACACTTTGAACAGGCACCCATCGTAATAAGTACCGTCCTCGGTACCCTTTTCGGTTTTACGCGTCACAATGCGGTACACCGGTCTGTCCTGTCCCAAAACACGAACGGCATCATCATCCAACGAGAATTCCACCGGAATAGAGCCATGTATCCTTGATGCCATTTGTGGAAATTGAATAACTTCTTTCGATAACTTCTCTTGACTGCAAGCCGTTAAGAAAATCAGCATCATCATAAAACAATAACATATTATCTTTTTCAACCCAATTTCTCCTATCTCTTATCAAGAAGCCCGAAGCGCCATATGAGTTAATTCACATATTTTTTCTTTTGAATAGTCCTGCGTATCGCCCAAATACTTGTAAATCGTATCTTGTCTTGCATCCTCCACATATACAGCTGCCATTGTAGAATCAATTGGTGAATACTGAGAGTGCGCACTCGAAGAATCAAACCACGCATCAATAACCGCCTCTCCGTCATCCAAATTACTACCAAACAATTCCATTTGTTTGTCTATGAGATATGCTGTTGAACAATACCCTAAAACGACATTGCTACCTTGCATCATTAGTTTTAATTCATCTAAATCATGCGTCAAAAAATTGCAAGTATATGCTGCCACCCATTTCGTTCGTGCTGATCCATAACCAAACTTTGCCTCTGACAATCGAAAGTTTAACTCTGCGACACTGTGATTAGAGGGCGCAGCTGAATGTTGGTATCCATTTGAGCCTTGCGAAAAATGCATTCCATCACTAGAAGTACCATGTCCCACAAAAAGCATTAAATCTACATTATCAATATTATCGTGAGGAATATTATTATCTGATTTTGACAAGAAATCCCTCTTGGTGGCGTATACCTGTGAATGAATATCGCCATTATTATAATGATAAAACTGTAAAGTTCTGTCCGTTAAGTTGGAACCAATCCCTCTCCAAAACCCATTTGCGCACTGCAAGCTGACGCGCGGTTCATAAGAACAGGTGCTATTACCCTTGCTATCTACTGCATATCCATCCGCAGACATCCCCACCAACAAACTTTGCGTACGTTCAATATATTTTCGTGTAACTTTCACTGTATATTTCGCGGTGGCGCCACCGGCGCTGGCGGTGATGGTTGCCGTGCCGGGTTTGACCCCCGTTACTATGCCGCCTTTCACCGTCGCCACGGCGTTGTTGCTGGACGACCACGCAATGCCCAGCACCGTGCTGCTTGGTTTAAGCGTCAATGTACTTCCGGCGGCAACCCAGTTTTTGGCTGCCGAAAGCGACAATGTGTATTTTTCAAACGCCCATTGCTGGTCGTTCGCGCCGGTGTAGGTATACACACTGGCGTCCTCGCTGTCGTAGCGCCCTCCGGTCAGGGCATACAGCGTCGATACCGCTTTCGAGGATACGCGATAATACCCGGTGGTCACCGGTTCAATCATAAATTCGTATCCGCCAGCAATATCATCCGATTGGGGCGAAACAGCATACACCGAACCGCCATCCATATCCACGGCGGCGTACATATAGCTGTTTGCCAGCGATTGGCTCGCCAGACGGTACGCGTCCTTGCCGTTATACTGCAGCTTCCACAATTGGTTGGCTTTTCCGGTGCGGGCTTGCTGCTCCACCGAAATGAAACCGCCCTCCCGCAAACCCAGATACTTATTGGTCGCTTTGTTACGAATATAATAGCACGCGTTGTTGGTGATGCCTGCGGTTTCGCCGGTCGACTTGGTGTAGTTGATCGTCAGCTTGGGGTTGCGGGCGGCATCGCCTTCGGACGACACAACCGAATTGTAGTCCGCATAGGTTTCGTTTTGGTAGGTGAACACCAGCGCCACATCGACGCCATCTTTATAGTGCCGCTGCACAGCGTCGGTAACGGTGAAATTATAATAATCCAGATAGCCGTTGGTGATTTTGGGCAGCACCGACGATTGCGCCACCTTGCCATAAGGACGATTGTTCCACGTCAGCTTCTTTTCGGCAAAGCTGGAATCACACCACCGGGCGGTGGCTTTCATTTTCGCCGGTGTGTCCTGTCCGGTGCGGAATGTCACCTTAAAGGTCGCGTTGGTGTAGTGTGCCCCCGCCGCCAACGCCGGCATTTTATTGAACTGGACAAACGAATACATTTTGCCGCTGGCATAGCCAAACTGCAAATAGTTGTAGGTGCCGTAGTTGGTGGTTTTGGCGGATTCCTTTACAAACGAATCGTCCACATTCGAGGAAGCCGACCCGGCATTGACCGACGGGTCAATCGTGACCGGATACACCGTTTCGGGGTGGTTGAGATATTCTTCCGACACAATGGCACGCACGATGTATGACCCGTCGTCCTGTTCCAGAATATCATACCGGCAGTCATCTGTCCAGTGCTTATGGGTGCTCGGTTTTTCCGCTGTGGTCGGATCGAACGAATCGTATACATACAACGGCGAAATGGTGTACTCGCTTTGGGTGGGGTCGTTTTTGGGTACAACACAGATTGCCTTGTCGTCATCGGTCAACACCGGCATATACTCATCCGATTCCCAAACGAAATCGAAGGTGTTTTTGCCGATGTTTTTCTCTAAAACAATATTTTCTTTGAAACCGGAGTAGGTGTTGATATATTCCACATAGGTGTTTTCTCCAAACGCCTGTGGATACACAATTTTGCCGTCGCCCTCGTCGGTTTCGGTGCTGACGGCCTTTTTCTGCCCCTTTTGCGCCGGAACCGACAAGGAAAATGCGTTATCCACCTCCACGCCATCGGTCACACGAGCAGCATACGCCAGATCGACATAGCCGTTTTGGTTGCGGCGCGTTTGGTTAAAGGTCACCACATCCCACACCGAGCGGTCTTTCATGGCGGTGTCAATATACTGTGTTTCTCCGTTATCATCGGTATACTTGACCGGTGTGGCATACACCTCTGTGGTGTAGCTGCCGTCCGCATGCTGCACCGTTAATTCGTACGGATCGTCGCTGGGAACCACCACATCGTCTTTGGCGGACGCGACATCCGACAACAGCGCCTGTATGTTTTTCGGCAGTTCCTGAATTTGATCAAAGGCTTGTGCCGCTTCCGACACCGGCTCTTTTTCGACTGGTTGGGCAGCGTACAGCTCTGTTTGCGCCGTGACGCTCCAAGGCGCCAGCAGCGACAGCACACTGATAGCCGCTATCCATCGGCGACCAAACTTTTTCCTCATTAAACATCCTCTTTTCTCTTAAAATGCGCAAAATTCTTACACGCTTTATTTTAAGGGAAATTTGTGGATTTGTCTATTGTGAGTGTTTACAAATTTAATACATATATTTTGTCGTAATTTGAGGAAAATTGTCGTTTTGTGACGAGCTGCAAACGCAACAAGCCGCCTCCCGTAGGCTACGGGAGGCGGCTTGTTAACACAAATTAGGCAAAACTTACAGCGTCATCAGCTCGTGTGCCGCTTCGGTCAGCTGCGCGGTGACCGCGGACGCGTCCGCTTCGGTCGCGCCGGAGGCGGTCAGATACGCTTTCACCTTGGGCTCGGTGCCCGACGGACGAATGATCAGCTTGGCATCGCCTTCCAGCGTATACGCCAGCACATTCGACTTAGGCAGGGTCAGCTTGACCGTTTCGCCGGTGGCGAGATCCACCTGCTCGGACAGTTCATAGTCGGAGCAGACCAGTACCTTGCGCCCGGCGATGGTCGCGGGGCGGTTGCGGCGCAGGTGATCCATCAGCTGCTGCATCGCCTCCATGCCCTGTTCGCCCTCGAACATCTTGTTGACCACGGTGTTTTGGTACACACCGTATTTTTGATACAGCGCCTCGCGCATTTCCAGCAGCGAGTGACCCTGTGAGCGGTAATACGCCGCCATTTCGCAAATCAGCATGGACGCGACCACCGCATCCTTATCCCGCGCATGGGTACCGGCGAGATAGCCGTAGCTTTCCTCAAACCCGAAGATGTAGCGCTCGGGATGACCCTCTTTCTGCGCGTTTTCGATCTGCTCACCGATGTATTTGAACCCGGTGAGCACATCCACGGCGCGGCAGCCATAGGATTCGGCGATCTTGTTCGCCAGCGGCGAGGTCACGATGGTGGTGACCACAAACGGCTGATCCGGCATATCACCCCGCGCGGCACGGCAGGAAAGGATGTATTCCAGCAGCATACAACCGGTTTCGTTGCCGCTGAACAGCACATAGTCGCCTTTGCCGTCCGGCACCGCAATACCCACGCGATCGCAATCGGGGTCGGTCGCCAGCAGCAGATCCGGCTGCTCGGTCGCCGCCAGCTCCAGCGCTTTTTCAAACGCCTGGCGAATTTCGGGGTTCGGATAGGGTGCGGTCGGGAAATGCCCGTCCGGCAGCTCCTGCTCCGGCACAACGGTGACCTGCTTGATGCCGATGCGATCCAAAATGCGGCGCACCGGTTTGTTGCCGGTACCGTTCAGAGGGGTGTACACCACCTTGATCGGCGTTTTTTCGCAAATACCGGGGTTGACCTGTTGGGTCGCGACCTGGTCGAGGAATTTATCCACCACCGCGGGGCTGACCAGCTCGATCCAGCCGGAAGCGACCGCCGCGTCATAATCCGCCACTTTCACATCGTTGAAAATATCCAGCCGACGGATATAGCCGGTCACTTCGCCCGCTTCGCCATCGGTCATCTGATAGCCGGCGGAGCTGTAGCACTTGTAGCCGTTGTACGCCGCCGGGTTATGGCTGGCGGTAACCACGATGCCCGACTGGCAGCCCAGCTCGCGCACCGCAAAGGACAGCACCGGTGTCGGCTCCAGTTCCGAGAACAGATAGGCCTTCACCTTGTTGGCTGCCAGCACGCACGCCGCTTCGCGCGCAAACACATCGGATTTGATGCGCGAATCGTAGGCGATGACCACCGCCGCGTCCATATATTTGTTGCGCAGATAGTCGGCAAGCCCCTGCGTCGCTTTGCGCACGGTGTAGATGTTCATGCGGTTGTCGCCCGCACCGATCACCCCGCGCAAACCGGCAGTGCCGAAATCCAGCTCGCGGTAAAACCGGTCGCTGATCTCTGCCTCCTGTCCGTCGATGCGTTGCAGCTCGTCTATCAGATCGGGATCTGCCGTCGCTTCCCGTTTCCAGCGTTCGTATGTTTCCATAATGCCCATGGGAACCAGCCACCTTTCCTTAAATTTATATATATCATACAACAATATGCGTTTTATGTCAACGGTTTTTGTTCGACATTTTTACGGTTTCGCCGGTGGAATTTGCGTTCTTCCGCTAAAACCAGCAAAGCCGCCCGGCGGGCGGCTTTGGATCGCGTTTGCGCCCGACGGCTTTACAAAACATTCAGCCGTTGCGCTCTTTCAAGGCGCGCTCCGCCTCGCGTTTCATATCGCGGCGGGCGGCATCCTCGCGTTTATCGTACAGCTTTTTGCCGCGGCACAGCCCCAGCTGCACCTTGACCAGCGAGCCTTTGAAATAGACCGACAGCGGAATCAGGGTGTATCCCTGCTGCTTCATCAGTCCGTACAGCCGCTGGATCTCACGCTTATGCAGCAGCAGCCGCCGCACCCGCAGCGGGTCGCGGTTAAACAGGTTGCCCTTTTCGTACGGGCTGATGTGCATCCCTTTGATCCACACCTCGCCGTCCTCGATGGAGCACCACGCGTCCTTAAGGTTGACCCCACCCTGGCGCAGCGATTTGACCTCGGTTCCGGTCAGTTCGATGCCGGCTTCCATCGATTCTTCCACAAAATAGTCGTGAAACGCCTTTTTGTTGCCGGCAATAGTTTTGGTTTGCACAGCCGCCATCAACTGTCCCTCCTTTGGCAAATATTACAGGGTGCTGCGTCCCTCCAACGAGCGGCGCAGCGTCACTTCGTCCGCGTATTCCAGATCGCCGCCCACCGGAATGCCATAAGCCAGCCGGGTGACTTTGATCTCGAACGGCGCGAGCAGCTTGGACAAATACATCGCGGTGGCTTCCCCCTCCACAGTGGGGTTGGTCGCCATAATGACCTCCTGCACCTGCTGGTCGCCCAGCCGCAGCAGCAGCTGCTTGATGCGCAGCTGATCCGGCGTGACGCCGTCCATCGGCGAGATCGCGCCGTGCAGCACATGGTACAGCCCCTTGTATTCGCGGGTGCGCTCCAGCGCCATCACATCCCGCGGATCCTCCACCACGCAGATGACCGATTGATCCCGGTCGGCGGCAGAGCAAATGGGGCACAGCTCTTTATCGGTCAGATTGCAGCACACCGTGCATTCGTGGATCTTCTCGCGCGCATCCTCGATTGCGCCGGTCAGATCCGCCGCCGCCTGATCGCTGGTTTTCAGCAGATAATACGCCATGCGCTGGGCGGATTTATGCCCCACGCCGGGCAGCCGCTGCAGTTGCTCCACCAGCCGTTCCAGCGGTGCGATCGCGTATCCCATCTTAGAACAACCCCGCCATACCGGGCATATTCACGCCGCCGGTGATTTTGCTCATCTCGGCTTCGGATGCTTCCTCCGCCTGACGGTTGGCTTCGTTCACCGCTCCCATCACCAGATCCGCCAGCATCTCCACATCCTCGGGATCCACCACTTCGGGTTTGATGGTGAGCGATTTGATCATATGTTTGCCGTCGATCACAGCGGTCACTGCGCCGCCGCCGACGGTGGCGGTATATTCGCTTTGCTCCAGCATCGCCTGGGCGTTCGCCATATCCTCCTGCATTTTCTGCGCTTGGCGAATCATGCTTTGCATATTGCCCGGGCCGCCGCCCATTCCCTGCGGAAGTCTTGCTTTCATGTGTTGTTCTCTCCTTTGTTATCAGTACAATCGTCGCCGGAGCCCCGGCGGGGGATTTATTCCTTTACCTCAACCTCCACGCCCTGGTTGCGGGCGTTTTGAATAAACGCCGCCAGCGGGTCGTCCGCCGGGGTGGTGGATTTGGTCACTTTTTTTAGCCCGATGCGGCATTTTTTGCCGGTCACCCGCATCACCGCTTCCATCAGCTGCTGCTTGTTGCCGTCGCGGGTCACCAGCGTGCGGAACAGCGCGTTCTCGGTTTGGATCAGCACCATATCGCCGCGCATACTGGCAGCGGAGCCTTGCAGCACGCCGAACAGCGGCGGGCAGGTATCCGCCAGAATCGCCAGCACATCCGCCCAATTCGCCAGCGGCGTTTCGGCGGCATCCACCGGAGCCGGTATCGGAGCGGGCGTAGGTGCCGGTGTGGGAGCAGGTGCCGGTTCCGGAGCCGGCGGGACCTCCGGCATCGGGGGTGCTTCGACCACGGGCGCCGGGGGCGGCGCAGGAGTCGGAGGCACCGGAGGCGGCGCGGGAGTCGGAGGCACCGGAGGTGTCGCCGGTATTGCCGGTGTGGGCGGCACCGCGGGCACTGTTCCGCCCGCAGACAACATCCGCACCGATTCTTCCAGCGCTTTCACCCGACGCAGCAGCCCCGCCGCGCCGGTATCCAGCTCCGGCGAGCACAGCCGCAGCAGGGTCATTTCCATTTCCATCCGGCGATTGCCGCCCGCGCGCAGCCGCCCCATCGCGGCTTGCAGTTCATCCATCGCGTGCAAAATCGCCGTCAGATCAAAATCCGCCGCCGTTTGCTGCATATGTGCCAGCTCGGCGGGGGTGGTCACCACCAGCTCCTCCGGATGCGTCACACTTTTGATAATCATCAACCCGCGGAAAAATTCGGTCAGCTCCACACACAACCGCTCCATATCGCAGGAGGCGTTATACAGGTCGTTCAGCAGCGCCAACGCCGCGCCGCCGTTTTGGGTGCGGATCGCGTCGGCAAGCTGGTACAAATGCTCACGCCCCGCCATGCCCGCGGTTTCCGCCACCACCTCGGCGGTGATTTCGCGTGAGCGGGACAGGCACTGATCCAACAGCGACAGCGCATCGCGCATACCGCCGTCCGCCAGCCGGGCAATCAGCAGCGCCGCGTCCTCCTCCAGCGTAAAGCCCTCTTGCCCGGCGATATACTGCATCCGTCCGGCAATGTCCGCCGGGGCGATGCGCCCGAAATCGAACCGCTGGCAGCGGGACAGGATGGTGGCGGGCAGCTTGTGCACCTCGGTGGTCGCCAGCACAAAAATGACATGGGCGGGCGGTTCTTCCAGCGTTTTCAGCAGCGCGTTGAACGCGCCCGCCGACAGCATATGCACTTCGTCGATGATATACACCCGATATTTGCCCACGGTGGGGGTAAAATGTACCTCTTCACGCAGATCGCGGATGTTGTCCACGCCGTTGTTGGAGGCAGCATCGATCTCCGCCACATCCAGCACGGTACCCTCATCGATGCCGCGGCATACCTCGCATTCGTTGCAAGGATCGCCATCCACCGGATGCAGGCAGTTGACCGCTTTCGCCAGAATTTTGGCGCAGGAGGTCTTGCCGGTTCCGCGCGATCCGGTGAACAGATACGCGTGCGCCAGCCGTCCGGTGCGCAGTTCGTTTTTCAGCGCTGTGGTCACATGCGGCTGACCCCATACATCCGAAAAGGTCTGCGGCCGCCATTTACGGTACAACACCTGATACATTTTGTCCCACCTCCAAAAAAACCGCGTGAACGCGGGCATACGGACAGACCGGTTGGCTGCGGCGCACGGAAGCAACCGCTTAATGCTGCTCGGTTCCCCGCCTGACATGGTTCGCGGCGCACCGTCGCACAGGACCAGCCTGTCCGTATGCCGGGGCTCACGCGGCATCGGTTGGATATTAGTATAGCACAGGTCGCACAAAAGTGCAACCGGATTTTTGCGTCCATCGCTAAGACTGCGGCGCGTTTTCGCAAAGCCACCGCGCGGGGTCGGGTTGGCTGTATGCCGCCACCAACCGCGCATACGCCGTTTCAAACGTCATCCCCGAAAGCGACTGCACCCCGGCGCGCCTCAACTCGTCCGCCGACTGGTACACCGGCGCGTGCGGCTTGACCGGAGCCAGATACACCGCGATCCCCCGCTCGCGGCAGCGCGCCGCAAAAGCGGGCAGCGAGGAGACCCCCTCGCAAGGGGCGGTCGCGGCGTGGTATCCCTCGTGCAGCACCGCTTTCACCGCCGCTCCCGGCTGGATCGCCGCGTAGTCGATGCCCGGATAAGGGCGCACGCACAGCACCACCGACTGCAGTGGTCGGGGCAGCGCGTACAAACGCGGCTGCTCCGGCACAGCGGGCGCGATCACTCCCGCTGCCGCCTGCATTTCATCGGTATAGAGGTCGCATTGGCGCAGGGCATAGCCTGGAATGCGGCGTTGTTCACCCGCCGCGGTTTGCCACGCCACCCACACACCAAGGGTGCCGTCCGCAATCCCCTCCACCGCCTGCACAAAGTTGGGCACCCCGTTGGAGGCGGGATCATCCAGCGAAAGCCCTGCCGATACCAGCCATAACGGCAGCGGACTGCCGCGCCACAGCCAATCCAGCAGCGCAGCGGTGTAGCCCAGCGTGTCGGTACCGTGGGTCACAATAATCCCATCATAAGCGGTAACATCCACCGCCCGCAGCGCCGCGAGCAGCCGGTTCCATTTTTCCACCGACATATTCTCGCTGAGGGTGGTGACCGGCTCGATAGTGTCGAAGGTCACCCCCGCGCGGGCGCGCGGGCTTTGCGCATACAGCTGCAGCAGACGGCGGGTACCGCCGGCACCTGCCGCCAGCACACCGTCGGTTTCTGACGAACCGATGGTGCCGCCGGTGAATACCACCAATAGGTGCATACCCCTTCCTCCCGTCTGCCGCTTTTGTTATCAGTATACCCCGCCGGGCGGGATTTTACATACTTTCCGGCGTGGTGATCTTCATCAGGGTCAACGCATTGCGCAGCACGGTACGGGTCGCATCGCACAGCGCCAGCCGCGCCTGCATCAAGCCCTCGTCCTCGCCCTTGACCCGGCAGCTGTTGTAGAATTTGTGGAACAGCGCGCTCAGCTCCAGACAATAACGGGTCAGCCGCGCGGGATCATACTCTTTCGCGGCGTTCACGATCTCGTCGGTGTATCCGGCGAGGTAACGAATCAGCTCTTTTTCCTCCGACTGGGTCAGCTGCGCCAGCTCGGCAGCGGTCGCGGGGCGCACCGCCACACCCTCCTGTTCCATTTTGCGGAACAGCGAGCAGATGCGCGCGTGGGCGTACTGCACATAGTACACCGGGTTGGAGGAGGACTGCTCGATCGCGAGATCGAGGTCAAAATCCATGCGGGTGTTGGCTTCACGCTGGTTGAAGAAGAAGCGCGCCGCATCCACCGGCACCTCGTCCAGCAGATCCGCCAGCTGGATCGCTTTGCCCGAGCGTTTGGACATCCGCGCGACCTCGCCGCCGCGCATCAGCCGCACCAGCTGGATCAGCACCACCTGCAGCTTGTCGCCGTCCAGCCCCACTGCGTCCATCGCGCCTTTCATGCGCGCCACATGGCCGTGGTGATCCGCACCCCACACATCGATGCAGGTATCGAACCCGCGCGCGAATTTGTTGCGGTGGTAGGCGATGTCGGCAGCAAAATAGGTCGGGTTGCCGTTGACCCGCACCAGCACGTCGTCTTTCAGCTCCAGCTTGTCGATCTCCGCCTGCGTTTTGCCCGCCGCCAACAGCTTTTTGGTGAGCAGCTCTTTGTTTTTGTACCACAACGCGCCGTCTTTTTCGTAGGTCATACCCCGCTCGGTCAACAGATCAATGGTCGCCTGAACCTCGCCGCTTTCGTGCAGGGTGGATTCCAAGAACCACTGGTCATACCGGATGCGGTATTTTTCCATATCGCGGTGCATTTTGTCGATGTTTTTCGGCAGCGCGAAATCCACCAGCGCTTTGCGGCGCTGTGCCGCGTCCGCGTCCACATATTGATCGCCGTACTCCGCGGCAAAGGCGGCGGCGTGTTCTTTGATATCCTCGCCCTGATACGCGTCCTCCGGCAGCACCACCGCGTCCTCGCCTTTATAGATCTGCAAATAGCGGGTTTCCAGCGACACGGCGAATTTTTCGATCTGGTTGCCCGCGTCGTTGACATAAAACTCGCGCCACACATCGTAGCCCGCCGCTTCCAGCACCGCCGCCAGACAATCGCCCAGCGCACCGCCGCGCGCGTTGCCCATATGCATCGGACCGGTGGGGTTGGCAGACACAAATTCCACCATCACCTTTTTGCCGTGACCGTAATCCGACCGGCCGTAGGCTTCGCGTTTGTCCAGCACATCCGCCACCACATCGGCATAAAACGCCGGCGACAGGAAGAAGTTCAAAAAGCCGGGACCCGCCACCTCCGCTTTTTCCAGATAGGTGCCCTTCAGCATCAGATGCGCGGCAATGCAATCCGCGATCTGGCGCGGAGCACGCTTGAACGCCCGCGCCGACACCATCGCCACATTGGCGGACAGGTCACCGTGTGCCCGATCGCCCGGTACTTCGATCCCGAACGCCGGCATCGGCTCGGCGGGCAGCTCGCCCGCCGCAATCGCTTCGCCCAGCGCGGACAAAATCCGTTCCCGCACCTGTTCGCGGGCTTCTGCTACTACTTTTGACATATCGTTTCCGCTCCTTTGATCTCCATTGTCAGCACATGATCCGCCATCACTGTGCCGTTGATATCCATGGTGTAATGCGCCTCCACCCGACCGCCCGCCGGGGTGAGATCGCACGCCAGAAATTCGGTTTCCAGCCCCATGCGCAACCAGCCGTAGCCGGTATCATAATCGCTTTCCTGCCGCTGACCCACCGTCAACCGCAGCGTGGACGACACCGCGCCGCGCCGTTCCACTTCCAACTGTCCGTCGGTCACCCGCACCCGCGAGGTGACAACGCCGGTTTCGTCCTCCTGCTGATAGCGCAGCTCCCAGCCATCCGGCAGCGGCAGCATCTGCCCCGGCACCGTCAGCTCGGTCACATCGCATTCGCCATCCATCGTTTGGCGGCCGATGATGGTCATCATCACATCCATGCCGTCACCCCGCCGACTCGATGGTTTCCAACCGCACCCATTCCACATCGTCGCGGATGGGCTGACCCAAAAACATGGTCGCCACGCTGGAAAAATCGTCCACCCGGTCGCTGACGCAAAAATGGTGGTTGCCCGGACGCTGCCGATCGGACAGCAGTCCTTGCTGCTGCAAAATGCCGGCGCAGCGGATGGCCGCTTCGCGCCCCGAATTGATCAGCGTCACCCCCGGCAGCACCTGCTCGATAATGGGGGCGAGCAGCGGGAAGTGGGTGCACCCCAAAATCAGGGTATCCACCTCCGCCTCCTTCACGGACCGCAGATAGATCTCCGCGGTCTGGCGGGTAACGGCGTTATCCGGCTGGATCCAGCCGTTTTCCACCAGCGGCACAAACAGCGGACACGCCACACTGGTGACCTGTACCGCGGGGTTTCCTTGCTCCAATCGTCGTCGGAACGCCCCCGCGCGAATGGTCGCCGGGGTACCGATCACCCCGATGCGGCCGGTGCGGGTGGCAGCGAGCGCCGCGTCGGCGGTGGCTTCCACCACCCCGATCGCGGGCAGCGGCAGCTCCGCCAAAACGTGCGGAGCCACCGAGCTGACGGTACCGCACGCCGCGATGATCATCTTGACATCCCGCGTCTGCAAAAAGCCGCAGTCCTGTCGGGTATACAGCTCCAGCGTGTCGCGGCTGCGGCTGCCATAGGGAACCCGCGCGGTGTCCCCGAAATACACAATATCCTCTTTGGGCAGCTGTTCGATCAACTGCCGCACGACGGTCAACCCGCCCAAACCCGAATCGAACACGCCGATCGGACGGTTATCCATGCCGGTTCCTCCCCCGACGCAGCCAAAGCCGCGTTGCGTTCTGTTTATAGATACACATAGTGAAGTATTAGTATACCATATTCCCCCGCGAATGGCAACCTTTATTCGGGTTGACATCCGGGGCGCAAAACGAGTAAAATAAGGACAATTCTTTTCCCCGCGCGGGGATGTGACAGGAGGGATCACATGGGGTTGCCGGAACAGCTGGCGGCGTACGCCGCGGGAGACACCTATCCGCTGCATATGCCGGGGCACAAGCGCCGCCCGGACGCGGCGGCGTTTGCCGATCCCTACGCCATCGACATCACCGAAATCGACGGATTTGACAATCTGCACGATGCCCACGGGGTGCTGGCGGACGAAATGGCGCGCGCCGCCCGCTTATGGGGAAGCCGCCGCGCGTTTTATCTGGTCAACGGCTCCACCGGCGGGCTGCTTTCGGGCATTGCCGCCTGTGTGCGGCGGGGCGACCGGGTGCTGGTAGCGCGCAACGCGCACCGCGCGGTGTACCATGCACTGGCGCTGAACGGACTGCGTCCGGTGTACGCGCTGCCCGCGATGGACGAATCGTTCGGCATCGCCGGTTCGCTGTCGCCCGATGCGGTGGAGCAGGCGTTGGCGGCGCATCCGGATGTGCGGCTGGTGATCGTCACCTCCCCCACCTACGATGGGGTGTTGTCCGACATTCCCGCGCTGGCGGCAACGGCGCACCGCCACGGCGCGCTGTTGCTGGTGGACGAAGCACACGGTGCGCATTTGGGGCTGGCGGAGGGTTTTCCGCCCTCCGCCGTCACCGGCGGCGCGGATGTGGTGGTGCAAAGCGTGCACAAAACGCTGCCCTCGCTGACCCAAACCGCGCTGCTGCACGTGGCAAGCGACCGGGTGGACGCGGACGAGGTCGCCCGCCAGCTCGCGATTTTTCAAACCAGTAGCCCCTCCTATCCGCTGATGGCGAGCATCGCCGCCTGTGTGGCGCGGCTGAAGGCAGAACGCGTCCCGCTGTTCGCGGCGTATCGAGCGCGGCTGGCTCGGTTTGACGAGCGCATCCGGACGCTGCGGCACCTGCGGGTACTGTGCCACGGCGCAGACAGCCCCACCCATCACGCATTTGCGGGATTCGACCCCGGCAAGCTGGTAATCTCCTGCCGCGGCACTGCCCTCACCGGCGGGCAGCTTGCCGACCGGCTGCGCCGCGACTTTCGGCTGGAGGTGGAGATGGCGTCCACCGATTATGTGCTGGCGATGACCAGCGTGTGTGACAGCGATGACGGATTCGACCGGCTGGCGGAGGCGCTGCTCGCCATCGACCAAACGCTGACCCCCGCCGCGGCAAAAGCCACCCGTCCCCCGCTGCTGATTCCGCCCGCAATTTGCCCGATTGGCGAAGCGCTGGACGCGCCGGGGCAGCTGACCCCGCTCGCCGACAGCGCAGGCGGCGTTTCCCGCGAATATGTGTGGGCGTATCCGCCCGGCATCCCGCTGTTGACCCCCGGCGAGCAGGTCACTCCCGCGCTGCTGGCACTGTTTGACCAGATGACCCGCGCCGGGGTGGCGCTGCACAGCACCCGCGCCGAAATGCCGCACCGGCTGGAGATTTTGTATTGACAAAGCCCCGCGCGGCGGTTACAATAAAGGGGATAGAGAGGGCGTGCGCCCGGCTCAACTTTACAAAGGACGGTGTTACGACCATGAAACGGATCCAGACTTTGGATACCCGCGACCTCGCCCAGAGCAAAAAGGACGGCGGCTGCGGCGAATGCCAGACTTCTTGCCAGTCTGCCTGCAAAACCTCTTGCGGCGTGGCGAACCAGCCCTGCGAGAAGAAATAAGATCGGCTTAAAAAAAGGAGAATCGCCGCCGCCGGAAAGGCTGGCGGCGTTTTTTCTGTTGAAACGGAGATAACACATGATTCATGCATATCAACTGAACGGATACAACATTGTGCTGGATGTTTACAGCGGCGCGGTGCATGTGGTGGACGAGCTGGCGTACGACGTGATCGGGATGTACGAAACCGCGTCGCCGGACGAGATCGTGGCAACGATGCTGGAAAAATACCGCGATGTGCCCGCGGTGACCGAGCAGGAGATCCACGACACGCTGGACGATGTCGCCGAGCTGAAGCAGCAGGGCAAGCTGTTTTCGGAGGATACCTATAAGGACATCGCGTTCGATTTCAAGAAGCGCAATACGGTGATCAAAGCGCTATGTCTGCATGTGGCGCACACCTGCAATCTGAGCTGCGATTACTGCTTCGCGAGCCAGGGCAAGTACCATGGCGACCGCGCGCTGATGAGCTTTGAGGTAGGACGCCAGGCGCTGGATTTCCTGATCGCCAACTCCGGCACCCGCCACAATCTGGAAGTCGACTTTTTCGGCGGCGAGCCGCTGATGAACTGGGATGTGGTGAAGCAACTGGTCGCCTACGGCCGCGAGCAGGAAAAGCTGCACGACAAGCATTTCCGGTTCACGCTGACCACCAACGGCATGCTGCTGAACGACGAAGTGATCGACTTCGCCAACAAGGAGATGCACAACGTGGTGCTGAGTCTGGACGGGCGCCCCGAAGTGCACGACCGGCTGCGCCGCACGCCGAACGGCAAGGGCAGCTACGACCAGATCGTGCCGCGGTTCCAAAAGCTGGCGGAAAGCCGCGGGCAGCAAAACTACTATGTGCGCGGCACCTACACCCACCACAACACCGATTTTTACAACGACATCATCCATATGGCGGATCTCGGATTCCGCGAGCTGTCGATGGAACCGGTGGTGTGCGCCCCCGGCGATCCGTACGCGCTGACCGAAGAGGATCTGCCGGTGCTGTTTGAGCAATACGAAAAGCTGGCATGCGAAATGATCCGCCGCGACAAAGCGGGCAATGGCTTCACATTTTATCACTACATGATCGACCTGAAAAGCGGCCCCTGCATCTACAAACGCATTGCTGGCTGCGGTTCCGGCACCGAATATCTCGCCGTGACCCCGTGGGGCGATCTGTACCCCTGCCACCAGTTTGTGGGGGACGAGGCGTATAAGCTCGGCAATGTGTGGGACGGTGTGACCAACACGGCGGTGCGCGATGAATTCAAGCTGTGCAACGCGTATGCGCGCCCCGATTGCAAGGATTGCTGGGCGCGGCTGTATTGCAGCGGCGGTTGTGCCGCCAACGCGTACCACGCCACCGGCAGCATCACCGGCATTTATGAATATGGCTGCCGCCTGTTCCGTAAGCGGATGGAGTGCGCCATTATGATGCAGGCCGCCAAAGCCGGCGACCCGCCCGCCCCGTTGAAATAAACATAGCTGTTTTTATGGGGGCGGTGCCCCCTATAAACGTATGGCGCCGATCCACAACAATAAACAAAATAAAATCCCGCGCTAATGCAGCACCCCCCGCCTGCCGGTCATCCGGCAAGCGGGGGGGGTGTTTTATATAGTGCAAAACCCGGCGTTATACGCCCGACCCTCCCCGCGAGATCACACGCAATCTCGCGACGAGCGCAAGCCTCTGCTTTCCCCACCATTTCTGCGTAGGGGACGATGCCCACATCGTCCCACAAACAAGCGCTCTCGCCTACGGCGGGCTAAAGTCTTCTCCTCGGAGGTAATTCCCCACGTGCGAGGGAAATGTCGGCGAGCCGACAAAAAGGGCCCGTCTTCGAGAGAAAAAGGTGCTGAGCGCAGCGAAGCGGATGAGGTGTCAGAAAACAATCAACAATTTGCGATACGCGGTGGTTTTTATGTTACAAGAAACCACTAGCGCACAATAAATTCACCATTTTCCACCTCATCCACCGCCGTTCGGCGGTCCCCCTTCCCCTCCAAGGGGAAGGCTTGTGAAGTGTCTACTCTCGTCAAATTTCCTACGCTTTCTTACGGCGGGCGCATGGCCCCTTTGTGTAAAGGGGGCTGTCACGACCGTGGTCGTGACTGGGGGATTGTCGCCGTCCATCGGACGGCGTTTGATCGCGCATCTTCGTTACAATCCCTCCATCTTTTTGCGGCAAAAAATTATCGCACGGGGCCATTCGGAGAAATCGTCAGGCCGGTTTTTACATCTTCGGGGGTAACGGTGCACGAAACACTGTAGCCATTTTTATGCACAACACCAAAATTCATCGACAAGGCATGGGTGTACTCCCAGTTTGTTTGCAAATACCCCTGTGCATCGGTGGTTCCCGCCAAGCACTCCTCATCGGTATCTGCCGTCGGGCAATAAGTGATTTCTGCATTGTCCATCGGTTGTCCATCTTTATCCACAAAACGCAGCTGAAACGGTTGAACAACAAACGTACCGGTAGTGGTCCCCGACCCTCTCGTGAGCATAGTCGGTTCCGTTTGCCCGTTATCGACAGCGGTTGCGCACCCGCTGACAACAGACAGCAGCATCACCAAGACAGCCAACATCGCCAAGGATTGATATTTCATAGCTTTTACCACCCTCTCATCCGTTATATTACATTATGCCTATATATTACCACAAATTAGCGTATGCGTCAATACGTTTGTGATTATTTTCACGCAAACTAGGCTATAACATTCATTCTATCTCGTCATTGAAAGGGCAACTGTCAAAGCAGCTAGGCATTTTTGAGCCATCATCCAAACCACCAACGCGAAAATTCTTCCCTTGAAAATAGGCGTAGACCATTGGTGTGCGACATCTCTGCGTTTTCCGTCCGCTTTTCGTAGGGGACGATGCCCACATCGTCCCGTGAATCACGCATAAACCCGCGGTGGGCGCAAGCCTCCCTCTGACGAGGGAGGTGGATTTTTGCGCAGCAAAAAGACGGAGGGAGAGAAAAAATATCGTCCGCTTTAGGTGTCGCAAAAACTCTTTCTCTCCCTCAGTCTCGCTGACGCTCGACAGCTCCCTCGTCAGAGAGAGCCGGGCGGAATCCCTACCCAACCTGTCATTCTGAGCGGAGCGAAGAATCTTTTTCCTCAAAAAATTTCTGCGCATTCATCCTTCCTACGCGCGGGTCAAATCCTGCACTAACGCAGCAACCCCCGCCCGCCGATTATCCGGCAAGCGGGGGTATTTTCTTTATGTCACCGTCGCGACGGCGAATGGTCAGCGATCGCGCCAATATTTGCGATCCAGTCCGCGATACTGCACGGCTTCCGCCACATGCGGTGCATCGATCACCTCGCTGCCGTCCAGATCCGCGATGGTGCGGGACACCTTCATCAGCCGATCCCACGCGCGGGCGGACAAGCCCATCCGCTCAAACGCGCGCTGCATCACGGTGGAGGCAGCATCGGTCAGCGGGCACAGCTGTTTCAGATCGCCCGCCGGAATCTGCGCGTTGCTGACGATCCCGCGTCCGCGGAACCGTTCCTTTTGAACACGGCGGGCAGCGTTCACCCGCTCGCGGATCGCCGCCGAGCTTTCGCCCTTTTCGGTAGCGGACAGCTCCGCATATTTGACCGGCGGCACCTCGATATGCAGATCAATGCGATCCAGCAGCGGTCCCGAAATGCGCGCCAGATATTGCTGCGCCGCCTTGGGCGAGCAGGTGCAGGCGCGCTCGGGATGTCCATAGTACCCGCAGGGGCAGGGGTTCATCGCCGCCACCAGCATAAACGAACACGGATAGGTGAGCGCACTGCTCACCCGCGACACGGTAATTTCGCCATCCTCCAACGGTTGGCGCAGACTTTCCATCGCCGCGCGGGAAAATTCGGGGAACTCGTCCAAAAACAGCACCCCGTTGTGCGCCAGCGATACCTCGCCCGGGCGGGGAATCACTCCGCCGCCCACCAATCCGGCGGTGGAAATGTTGTGATGGGGCGATCGAAACGGGCGCGCCGTCAACAATCCGTGTCCGGCGGGCAGCGTGCCCGCGATCGAATGGATCTTGGTCGCTTCCAGCGCTTCTTCGCGGGTCATATCCGGCAAAATGGAGGGCAGCCGCTTGGCGAGCATACTTTTGCCCGAACCGGGCGGGCCAATCAACAGCACATTATGCGATCCCGCCGCCGCAATCTCCAGCGCGCGGCGTGCCGCCGCCTGCCCCATCACATCCGCGAAATCCGGCAGCCCCTCCAACGGCGCAGCATTTACCGGCGGGGTAGCGGGGGTCAGTTCCCGCTCGCCGGTGAGATGCGCCACCAGCGACGCGACCGTATCCACCGGATACACCGTCACGCCGTCCACCATCGCGCCCTCGGCGGCGTTGTCGGCGGGCACAAACACTTCTTGCAGCCCCGCTTCCCGCGCGGCAGACACCATCGACAACACACCCTTGACCGGGCGCAGCTCGCCGGTGAGCGACAGTTCGCCCACAAACGCCTGACCGGTCAACGGCGCGGGCAGCTGACCGCTGGCTTTCAACAGCGCCAGCAGCAGCGGCAGATCGTACAACGGTCCTTCTTTGCGCACATCGGCGGGCGCCAGATTCACCGTGACCCGGCTGACCGGATAGGTGAACCCGTTGTTTTTCAGCGCCGCCCGCACCCGGTCGCGCGATTCGCGCACCGCCGCGCCGGGCAGCCCCACCACATCAAAACCGGGCAGCCCTTGCGACAGGTCGGCTTCCACGCTGACCATAAACCCGTTGATGCCCATCAGCCCCATGCTGTTGATGCGGGAAACCATACCGCGCCCTCCTTTTTTATCGGCGAATCTTCAAAATGGATTGTACCAGCTTTTTGATCTCCACAGCCACCCACATGATCAGCGCCAGCAGCAGCGTTTGTCCCCACTGCCCGCCGGTCAGCGGCTGGGTGCCGAAGATCGGGTTCAGCGCCGGAATTGCGATCACCAGCACCATCAGCAGCGCCGACGCCGCCACCGCGCCCACCATATACCAGTTGCTGTGCAGCCCGATGCGCAGCAGCGAATGCGACGACCGCGCGTTAAACGCGTGTACCAGCTGGGTAAACGCCAGCGTGGCAAACGCCATGGTCGAACCGCCAATATTGTACGCGATCAGCGTCAACACCCCGACCAGCAGCCCTTGCAGCAGCACATCCAGCCACATACCGTGGGCGAAAAAGCTCTCTTTTTTGCTGCGGGGCGATTGGGTCATAATATCCCGCTCGGCGGGTTCCATCCCCAGCGCCAGCGCCGGCAGCCCATCGGTCACCAGATTGATCCAAAGCAGCTGTACCGCCGACAACGGCGTAGCTTTCCAAATCAGCATCGCGACAAACACAGTCAAGATCTCGCCCAAATTGCAGGACAACAGAAAATGCACGCCCTTGCGGATGTTGTCGTAGATGCCGCGCCCTTCGCGCACCGCCGACACGATGGTAGCGAAATTGTCGTCTGTCAAAATCATGTCCGCCGCGCCCTTGGCAACATCGGTACCGGTCACGCCCATCGCGCAGCCGATGTCCGCCACCTTCAGCGCGGGCGCATCGTTGACTCCGTCGCCGGTCATGGCGACCACCTCGCCCGCTTTTTGCCAGGCTTTCACAATGCGCAGCTTATCTGCCGGCGTTACCCGCGCGTACACCTTGTACCGCCGGATGTTGTCAAACAGCTCCTCGTCCGACATCGTCGCCAGCTGTTCGCCGGTGATGGCTTCGCTTTCGTCATGCAGAATGCCCATCTGTCGCGCAATGGCGGAGGCGGTGTGGATATGATCGCCGGTGATCATCACCGTTTGGATGCCTGCCGACCGGCACTCGCGAATGGCGCGCACCGCCTCCGGCCGCGGCGGGTCGATCATCCCCAGCAACCCGGCAAAGCACAAGTCGCATTCCAAATCGTCCGGGCGGCAATCCACCGGGATCTCCTCAATATATTTGTACGCGATACCCAGCACCCGCAGCGCATCGCGCCCCATCTCCTCATACGCTTCGTCCACGCCGGCATCATAACCGGAAGTGCACAGCCCGCACAGAATTTCCGGCGCGCCTTTCACCACCACCAGCTTGCGGTCGCCCACCAAATGCACGCTGGACATCAGCTTGCGATCCGAATCAAACGGCATTTCGATCAGCCGCGGGTTTTCCGCCAGCAACAGGTCTTTGCTGAGCCCCTGTTCCAGCGCATACGCCAAAATGGCGGTTTCGGTGGGGTCACCCACCATGGTCAGGCGACCGTCCACCTGCTGCACGGTGCTGTCGGTACACAGCGCGCCCATGCGCACCAGCGACAGTGTTGCCGACGACGGCGACAGCCCCAGTTCTTCGCGTTTCCCCGCGGTGTACGCCTGTTTCAGCGTCATGCGGTTTTGGGTGAGGGTGCCGGTTTTGTCGGTGCAGATCACCGAGGCGCTGCCCAGCGTTTCCACCGCGGGCAGGCGGCGCACGATCGCATTTTTGCGCACCATCCGCTGCACTCCCAGCGCCAGCACGATGGTCACGATGGCGGGCAACCCCTCCGGGATCGCCGCCACGGCCAGCGAGATGGAGGTCATCAGCATATCCAGCCAGCCGAGCCCGTCCAGCAGCCCCACCAAAAAGATGACGGCGCAAATCGCGAGCGCCAAAAAGCCCAGCGTTTTGCCGAGCGATGCCAACCGTTTTTGCAGCGGTGTGGTGCCTGCATCCTCGCGATCCAGCATGCCGGCGATTTTGCCCATTTCGGTGTACATGCCGGTTTCCACCACCACAGCCTTGGCGTGACCATACGCCACCGCGCAGCCGGAATACGCCATATTCAGCCGATCGCCCAGCGGTGCCATATCCAGCACCTCGGCGGTTTCATCCTTTTCCACCGGCACGCTTTCACCGGTCAGCGCGGATTCGTCACACCGCAGGCTGGCGGTTTCCAGCAAGCGGCAGTCGGCGGGCACCATATCGCCCGCATCCATCTCGATCACATCGCCGGGAACCAGCTCGGTGGAGGGCAGCTGCTGCAGCACACCGTCCCGCCACACCCGCGCCGCCGGTGCCGCCATAGTTTTCAGCGCATCCAGCGCTTTTTCCGCCTTGCTTTCCTGCAGCACACCCAGCGCGGCGTTCACCACCACGATCACCATGATCACGATGGGATCCACCCAATCGGCTTCGCCGCCGCCCACGGCGTTGTAAATGCTCACCCCAAGCGAGATCACCGCCGCCACCAGCAAAATGATGACCATGCCGTTTTTCATCTGGTCGCCAAACCGCTGCAGCATCGAGCGCGGCGGCTTTTCATCCAGTTTGTTTTGTCCGTATTTGTGCAGCTTGGCTTGCGCCTTTTCGGTCGTTAAACCGCGGTCGCGGTCGGTTTCCAGCTGGGAAAGCACCGCCTGTGACTGTTCGCTATGCCAAATCAAAGAGAGTCCCCCTTTTACTGTTACACCTCTGGCCGCGGGGCTTATCTGCGTGGTTTGCCCGCGCCTCATCTGCCTTCGTATAGCACAGTATACCAAATTTTACCGTCAGATGTAAAGCCCCCTGTGTTCCGCGCGGTTTGCCGTTGCCAATCCCGCCGCAATCGTTTATAATAAAAGGAACCATCCTTGCCCTGCTTCTTCAAGGCAGTAGGTATGTAGAGAGCACGCAAGCCTGCCTGCTATCCGTCGGCGGGTGCCGGGCGAAGTTGGTGCAGAAATTAAATTTATATGCAAACCAATAGCGGGTGCAAGCCTTCCCCTCGGAGGTAATTCCCCCGCGCGCGGGGGAAATGTCGGCGCAGCCGACAAAAGGGGCCCGTCTTCGGGA